>JACCDR012297288.1_pt1 | contig 15410 bp, 10 predicted proteins | sample 7446431 | NCBI WGS metagenome assembly JACCDR01 (sample SAMN15323443, study PRJNA562643) | freshwater metagenome | isolation source: river surface water | place: USA:Blue River Watershed | collected 2017-08-17 | reverse complement strand
TGACATGTCTCGAATGAAAGATTTTGTTGCGTTCCGGGCTGCCCTAGCCTTGTTGAAAGAACGGGGACAGACAGAAACCTTGTATAATGTTCTGGAAGAATGCAAAAGTGCTTTCTGGAATGATCGTGCCAGCGAAAAAAATTATGTCAAAGCTATCTATGATTTATTTACGGATGAAGATATCTCAAGAAAGGTTTCTGAAATCATTCGTCCACATAACTTATATGCACAGGTAGAAGTTGTATTTCAGACAGTGGATAATCTCCATCAAGCTTGTCCCAATCATATTGGTGACTGGTATTTTACAGGCAACTATCCTACACCAGGAGGGAATCGAGTGGTGAACAAAGCATTTATGAATTTTATGGCAGGTGTCTCTGTACGAGCCTATTAATATTCTATGCTCCAAGAAAAAACCTCAGGTAAAATAATTGCCTGAGGTTTTTTCTTGGAGTGTTTTTTGGGCTATTGTATTACCGGGCAGACGGTTTGCTTCGTAGTTGACCGAGTTCAGATTGTAGTTCGTCTACTTTGTTGCGTTCGGTTTGCAGTTCCCTACCCAACGATGTCTGGGTTTCTAACAACTTTCTTTTATACTCTTCTATCTGAAGTTTAGCTGCATCATAGTCTTTCTGAGTACTAACAGTGATACGATTACTACTTTGATACCGTACAAACACAAAACCTAATAAGGCCAGTAATATTCCATACAATACATAGCTGGTAGACACATATCCTTGTTTGTCTACATTGATACCAGTTACACTTACTTGCTGCGATGCTAGGTTATCTTTTTGCATCCGTTCATCTCTTGCCCGTACCTGCTGTTGCAATTGTAGGATGCTGGCTTTCTGACTCTCTATTTCAGTATGAGCTTCTACTAATTTCTTTTTAGTCACACTCATTGAATCCTGAACACCTTTCCAGAACCCATCCAGCGTAGAAGATTTTATAACCTTGTATTCCTGGTAATTATTTGATTTTTCCTTAAGAACCTGGTATTGGTTACTAAGACTGCTTTGAGCTTGTGCTGAGAAAATACTACAAACCAGAAGAATGCCTATATAAAAAAGGAAGTTTCTTTTCATAATCTACTTACTTACGAATAATCAATATAGCTTTATACGATAACACAACTGCAAAAAGTTGTGCCCAATCAAAAAAATTGTTAACCTATCCAGCTCAAATCTGAGCTTTTACTTAAGCAAATATAAAGTTTTCTAAGAAAACCACCTAGTTTCAGGTAGAAAACTAGTCGAATACATCCTATATTCAAGCATTATCCTACGAAACTCTCTTCCACAACTTATGTGGTATATACTTTTTAGAGCGTTTATTCTGGATAAAGTCTCACAATTTACGTAGCCATATATTTCGATAACTTACGGGATTGTTATGATCCTGTAACCGAATTGGAGCTTTTCCGTGAGCTTTATACATAGGTAAACCAATGTATTCGGTGTTTCCTTTAATCTCAAAATTATTCTGCACAACTATCCCGTTGTGTAGAACCGTTACACGTGCTGGGGAAAACAAGGTACTGTCATCTTTGAAACGTGGTGCGGTGTAAATCAGATCATAGGTTTGCCATTCACCTATTTTTTTCATGGCATTAGCCAGAGGGGAGCCTTGTTTGTAAATACTTCCAGCTTGTCCGTTGCTATAGGTACGGTTTTGATAGGAGTCTAATATTTGTAGTTCATATCGGTCTTGCAGAAAAATGCCACTATTGCCACGCCCTTGTCCTATACCTTCTATTTTTTCAGGTGACCGCCATTCAATATGTAACTGAAAATCTGTAAATTCTTCTTTGGTACGTATGTCACCTGTTCCTTTGGCTACTGTCAATATTCCATCTTTCACCTCCCATTTGGCAGCACTGCCATCTTTGGCACTCACCCACTGAGAAGCATTTTTTCCATCAAACAACACAATAGCATCTGAAGGGGCAGTTGTAGCTGTCGCAGGTGTAACTACTTTTACTTGGGGTTCCCATAATTCTGTCATTTCGGGCTTCATAGGAGCTCTTTCCTGGGGTGGGGTATTTTGAGCCACGCCTGTACTTGTAATAAGCAGTATGAGATATAGGAGTTTGTTTTTGTAGATTTTCATAAGGCCGAATAAATTTGGATGTAAGTTAGACTAACATAGAAAGCAACTAATTAACCATCTGCTTTATCAAAAATATATTTTTTTAATAAAAAAATATATTTTGCACGACTCTGATAGGCATAAAAATACCCGCCCCAGAATGGGCGGGTATTTTTACTATCGTATAGATCATCATTTTTTAAAAAGACCTGCCAGTAATTTTTCGTTCATTTGCACGTAATCGGCGTTATTAGCTGCTTTTGCTAATTCAATAGATTTTTTGGCAGCTGTTTCTGCGCCTTTGTAATCTTTAAGCTTTTCCAGCAGTCGTGCTTTGTGATACATTTGCCAGAACTTAGGATCTTTTTCTGTGGCTTTGTTCATCCATTCTTGGGCTTGTTTGAGGTCTTTTCCATTGTCGAGATAGTATACAGCAGCTGTATACATGTCACCCACAGAAGCAGAGGCATTATTTAGAACTTTTTCTTTGATTTGTGTCATTACTTTGCCGTCTACATCTGTTTCTATTTTTACTACTGCTTTGACATTTTCCCAGTAGATATTTAAGTCTGCAGTATTAGGGGTAATGTTTGAAAAGTCAATGGTAAATGTTTCTACTGTTGGGGAAATAGCCATAGGCTTAACTGTGAATCGCAGAACATCATTATCTTTTGTATAGCTTTGTTCTGTCGTTTTCAGGTCTTTACTTAAAATAATTGTCCATTCGTTTTTGTTAGGAATAGATAAAATAGCGTACTCACCCGCAGGAACTTTATTTCCATTAAAAGTTGCCTCATCACTTAGGATCAGTTTGGTAGCCTGATTGGCTCCTGTCCGCCAGATGACCCCATATTTCCGGATTTCTCCAAATAATTTACGGCCTTTCAGACTAGGACGTGAATAGTTAATGGTCATATCTGTCAATCCTACTTTCTGCATAATGCTGGCACTTGGGCTTGGCTGAGGCGTACTGATTTGGGCAACGGTGCGTACAGATACTAGGATGCCTAGCAAACATAGGGTTAAAAGAGTATTTTTCATACAAATGATTGTTAGTGATAAGAGATAAAAATGACAAAGTAAAAGTACTATTTATTTTTACAACTCATTAGATTTGTTTGGTTAGTTAGCACAGCTACGCCAAAAAAGCTACTAAGTAAAAATCTTTAGGTAAAGTCTTTTATAAAAAATCTAGTAACTATTCTCTTAAATCCGTAATTTTGGCGGTTGAGTACACCTACGTAGGTACTAGTACCTTTCTGAGGTAGTCTCTCTGGTAAATTATTAACATTTTATCAATATCCAACCTCATGTCAGCCGTTTTAGACCCTGTTTCTTTGCTGTCCGACCGTGTCAATGCCATGGCAGAATCTGCTACGTTGGCGATGACCAAAAAAGCCCGTGAACTCTCTGCACAAGGCGTTAAAGTTATTAGCTTAAGTATTGGTGAGCCTGATTTTCCAACACCTCAGCACATTAAGGACGCAGCCAAGAAAGCTATTGACGATAACTTTACGCAATATACTCCTGTATCTGGTACAGCTGATTTACGTGCAGCTATTGCCGAAAAGTTGCGTCGTGATAATAATCTGGACTGGAAGTCAGAGAACATTGTGGTCTCTACTGGAGCGAAACAGTCGTTGGCTAATGCCCTTTTATGTCTGGTAAACCCAGGAGATGAAGTCATTATTTTTTCTCCATATTGGGTAAGCTACAGTGAAATGGTAGCATTGGCCGAAGGTAAGCCTGTATTGGTTCAAGGATCTCTGGAAAATGATTTTAAAGTAACTGCTGAACAGTTTGAAGCGGCCATTACGCCTCGTACGAAAGTAGTTATGTTTTCTTCTCCTTGCAATCCTACTGGTTCGGTGTTTACTGAAAACGAACTGCGGGAAATTGCCAAAGTGATCGAACGCCACGAAAATATCTTTATTCTGGCCGATGAAATCTACGAGTACATCGTTTTTGGCGAGAAAAACTTTAGCATTGGTTCTATTCCTTCTATAAAAGACCGTGTCATTACTATCAATGGCTGCTCCAAAGGATATGCCATGACTGGCTGGCGGCTAGGCTATATGGCTGCTAGTAAATGGATTGCCGAGGCCTGTGACAAAATACAGGGTCAGGTTACCTCTGGTACATGTTCTATTACCCAGAAAGCAGCCGTGGCTGCTTTGACCGGGCCTTTGGATGATACCTATAAAATGGCAGAAGCCTACCGTCGTCGTCGGGATCTGGTAATAGAAGGATTACGTGAAATACCAGGCTTGAAGATTTCTGTTCCTACTGGAGCTTTTTATGCGTTCCCAGATATGAGTTACTATTTTGGTAAAGCAGATGGCACAAGCAGTATTAAAGATTCAGATGATTTAGCCATGTATCTGCTCAATGTAGGTCATGTGGCCACTGTATCAGGGGCTGCATTTGGGGCTCCTAATTGTATCCGTATTTCTACCGCAGCTTCTGATGAAAACCTCACCGAAGCTCTACGCCGAATCAAAGAGGCTCTTGCAAAACTGAAGTAATTATCCTTTTATATATAAGATTTAAAAAGCCCTCTAGCAAAATTTGGAGGGCTTTTTAATGAGTAAAGTTTTAAGGAAACCATATTTTTAACCGAATACATCCCCACACTACCACCCCTATACCACCCAAAATCATAATTCTGGTTCCATGGTTACGAGTACCCTCATCATAGGCAGATAAAATTCTTCCATCTGGTAGTGTTTTGGTATGACTCCTTAAGTGCCAGCCAATAAAAAATCCGATTAATCCACCAACAACGCCAAAAATATATCCCGCCCATATCCAAACAGTAGGAGCAGTCTCTTTTTTAGCTATTTCTTCTATGCTGTTTTTTCTGATGGCGGAGACAACCTCTGTATTAACTTCTTTTCCCCGATCTTTAAGGATTTTTTGTGCCAGTGTATAGTCGTATTCATTCCATTCATAAGGCTTCAGGACAATTTCTATCAGTTCATTATCTGTAAAACTATACAAATAATGATCTAAATCTGCAGGGGCTTCTGATTGTTGAAAAAGCTTAGTAACTGCCTCAAAATCTGTGAGTTTAAGCTTAATTACGACTTCTTCTTTAAATGGATTCTGTGAAAAAAACGGATCAAATAACGGTGCTGTCTTTTCCATCAGATAATCGATCTGGTGGGTATCCAGAAGTTCTATAAAAGGTTCGGCATGGGCAGTCGAAGGAAATTTCTTAAAAACAGCCATATCAGCCATATACTATACAGTATTAGGGTGAAAAATCTCTCCATACATACCCATCATAATTGATAGATCAGTCACCGATCTGACTTAATGAATTTTAAATGTCAGTTTACAGAGTGTATCTATTTGAGTAGTAGCATTCTGGTAGGTAGTATGTGTGCTATCGAGCCAGAATCTATTTCTGAATATATACTTTGTAGTTGTATCTGGTGGTACTATGGCTAGTTTAGCATAACTTTTGCCTAGGGAGGTCTCTATTTTACTAATTTTAAATAGATACATATTCTTGGCATTTTTTGCTTTTTCTATATATACCAGTGAATTCAGAGAAACAATTTGCACAGGAACTTCCTGAGGACTCTTGAAAAATAATTCTACTTTATAGGTACTATCATTCTGAAACGAGGTTATTTCTTTTTGTTTTTCATCTCTGAGAGATAAAAAAAATGCTGAGTCCGGTGGAATGTTATAAAAACTCCCAAAATTTATTGTGTCATAATGAATAACTTGAGAGGATGGCTGAGAAGTAGACGAACAACTCCCATACATAATCAGTGAGATAAGCCATACTCCTGAAAGCATCTGTTTCACGGACATTTTTATAGTTTTTAGGCTTCGCCAATTTTCCCACCAAACGTCATCGGGAGGTTAAAGCCCTCTTCTGTATGACGAATAGAGCCAAATGTTTCTTCGTATTTGCGGATATTGTCCTTCAAGGCCGCTAATAATCGTTTGGCATGTTCGGGGGTAATAATTACTCTTGATTTGACCTTTGCTTTAGGTACGCCTGGCATAATACGGATAAAGTCCATCACAAACTCACTGTTAGAGTGTGCAATCATAACCAAGTTTGCGTATACTCCTTCTGCCATTTCTTCTGAAAGCTCAATGTTAAGCTGATTTTCCTCTTCGTGTTGTGTCCTATCGGCCATTATTCTAGTTGTTTGGGTGAATGTAACGATATTAGCTTCGGGATAGTTAAAAAGCTTATTTCAAAAAATGAAGAGTTATGAGCAAGTTGCCACATAACTCTTCACTACTTTTATTTTCAAGAATAGAACTTATTTTAGTCCTGTAGTTCTTTCCGACGTTGTGTTTGCTGGCGTTCCTTGGAAGTTGTCAGTGTTTCCATTTCTTCCAGTGAACCGACCAACAGACCCTGGTATCGGCGCATACCTGTTCCTGCCGGGATCAAATGTCCTACGATTACGTTTTCTTTCAAACCAATCAGACTGTCTGCTTTGCCTCGAACCGCTGCCTCGCTCAGTACTTTGGTTGTTTCCTGGAAAGATGCAGCAGAGATAAAGCTTTCTGTTCCCAAAGATGCCTGGGTAATACCCTGCAATGTAGGTTGAGAAACAGAAGGATCAGCATCTCTCACCTCAGCTATGCGTAAATCACGCCGTTTCAGGCTTGAGTTTTCGTCTCTTAGGCGCCGTGCAGTAATAATTTGTCCTGGCTTCAGTACCTCTGAGTCACCTGCATCTGTTACTACTTTCAGATCCATGATTGCATCATTGGCTTCCCGGAATTCAAATCTATCTACATACTGACCTGGCAGGAAGTTTGTGTCACCCGCTTCAATGATTTCTACTTTCTGCATCATCTGGCGTACAATACATTCAATGTGTTTATCATTGATTTTTACCCCTTGCAGACGGTATACTTCTTGAATTTCATTCACTAGGTATTCCTGCACAGCCGTTGGCCCTTTGATAGACAAAATATCTGAAGGCGTGATTGCACCATCAGAAAGAGGAGCTCCTGCCCGTATAAAGTCATTGTCCTGCACCAAAATGTGTTTAGACAATGGAACCATGTAGCGTTTTTTCACTCCATCACGAGATTCAATGAAAATCTCTCGGTTACCACGTTTGATACCACCGTAGGTTACCACACCATCAATCTCACTTACAACCGCTGGATTAGATGGGTTACGAGCTTCGAACAATTCTGTTACCCGTGGCAGACCACCCGTAATGTCGCGTGTTTTACCAATGGCACGTGGAATTTTGGCTAATACTTGTCCTGCACGTACAGGAGATCCATTTTCTACTGCCAAGTGGGCTCCCACTGGCATGTTATAGGATTTTCCGTCACCATTTTTGGTTACAATACCGACAGCTGGGTTTTTCGCCTTATCTTTTGTTTCGATAATAACTTTTTCGCGGAAACCAGTCTGCTCATCTGATTCTTCACGGAAGGTAATACCTTCTTCGATAGCTTCGTACTGAATTTTACCATCCAGTTCAGACAAGATAACAGCATTATATGGATCCCAGAAACAAAGTTCATCGCCACGTTTTACTTTATCACCATCATTGATCTTCAAGAACGCTCCATAAGGTACGTGATTGCTGATCAGTACTTTATCAGTTCCTTCCTGTACAATTTTAATCTCACCAGAACGTCCCATTACTACATTTACTTTCTCTCCATCGTTGTTGAGGGTAGTAATCGTACGTAATTCTTCGAACTGAATGACCCCATCAAATTTAGCTTTGATGTTGGCATCTGAAGAAATGTTTGATGCCACACCACCGACGTGGAAGGTACGCAGGGTAAGCTGGGTTCCTGGCTCACCAATAGACTGGGCAGCAATAACTCCAACAGCTTCTCCATTTTCTACCATACGACCACTTGCTAGGTTACGTCCGTAACATTTGGCACATACACCCTGACGAGTTTCACAAGTAAGTACAGAACGGATTTCCACTGCTTCAATGCTTGTCTGGTCAATATATGCTGCAATTTCTTCTGTTACTTGATCACCAGAAGCAATAATCAACTCGCCAGAAATCGGATCAAATACATCGTGTACTGTTACACGACCCAAAATCCGCTCAGAAAGTGGCTCTACGATATCTTCATTGTCTTTCAAGGCTGTTACAACAATACCACGCAGGGTTCCGCAATCTTCCTCATTGATAATTACGTCTTGTGCCACATCCACCAAACGACGAGTCAGATAACCCGCATCAGCTGTTTTCAAGGCTGTATCGGCCAGACCTTTCCGTGCACCGTGGGTAGAGATAAAGTACTCCAATACATCCAGACCTTCTTTAAAGTTTGAAATGATTGGGTTTTCAATAATCTCTCCGACAGAACCCTGAAGGTTTTTCTGTGGTTTGGCCATCAGACCCCGCATACCACCCAACTGACGAATCTGCTCACGTGAACCACGGGCTCCGGAGTGCATCATCATGTAAATGGAGTTAAAGCCTTGCTGGTCACTTTCCAACTGACGCATCAGAGACTCTGTGATCTGTGTATTGACACGCGTCCAGATATCAATTACCTGATTGTACCGTTCGTTATCTGTAATCAGACCCATCAGGTAGTTGTTCCATACGTTATCTACCTCGCCTTGGGCATTTTCAATAAGTTTTGCTTTGGCATCTGGTACTTTTACGTCATTCAAACCAATAGACAGTCCACCACGGAAGGCCATATTGAATCCTAGTTCTTTGATCTCATCCAAAAATCTGGCTGTACGTGACATACCTACGTTTTTGAACACCTGTCCAATGATCTGTTGTAGTTTTTTCTTGGTCAACAGCTCATTAATATATCCAACTTCTTCTGGTACAGCCTGGTTGAACAGAACTCGTCCTGCTACTGTATCAATTACTTTGGTTTCCAATTCCCCTTTGTCATTCCGGACTTTCGTACGAAGTTTAATATGAGCATGTTTAGAAAGCCGTTTCTCATTGATCGCAATAATTACTTCTTCAGCTGAGTAAAACTTCATTCCTTCTCCCACTATCGGATACTCTGGCGTATGCTTACGACCTTTGGTTACATAATACAATCCCAAAACCATGTCTTGAGAAGGTACTGTAATAGGTGCACCGTTAGCAGGGTTCAGGATATTATGTGAACCCAACATTAATAAAGATGCTTCCAGAATTGCTTCCTGACCTAGCGGTACGTGAACCGCCATCTGGTCACCGTCAAAGTCGGCGTTGAATGCCGTCGTTACGAGTGGGTGCAACTGAATAGCTTTTCCTTCAATCAATTTGGGCTGGAATGCCTGAATACCTAACCGGTGAAGGGTAGGAGCCCGGTTCAGTAGAACAGGGTGGCCTTTCAGTACATTTTCCAGAATATCCCAAACAACTGGATCTTTTCTATCTACAATTTTCTTGGCAGACTTAACAGTTTTTACAATACCACGTTCAATCAGTTTACGAATGATAAATGGCTTGAACAATTCCGCTGCCATATCTTTTGGCAAACCACATTCGTGAAGTTTCAACTCAGGACCTACCACAATAACCGAACGACCAGAATAGTCAACCCGCTTACCTAACAGGTTCTGACGGAAACGACCTTGCTTACCTTTCAGCATGTCTGAAAGTGATTTCAGGGCTCGGTTTCCTTCGGAACGTACGGCATTTACTTTTCGTGAGTTATCAAATAACGAGTCTACGGCCTCTTGCAACATCCGTTTCTCGTTACGCAGGATTACTTCAGGTGCCTTAATTTCAATTAGACGCTTCAGACGGTTGTTACGAATGATTACCCGACGATACAAGTCATTTAAATCTGATGTAGCAAAACGTCCTCCATCCAAAGGCACTAATGGACGCAATTCTGGTGGAATCACAGGTACCATCCGAATCACCATCCATTCCGGACGGTTTTCTATGCGTGTATTGGCATCACGGAAGGCTTCTACTACTTTAAGTCGTTTCAAAGCTTCTGCTTTCCGCTGCTGAGATGTATCAGTAGAAGCTACGTGACGGAGTTCATACGACTGTTCATCTAGCTTAAGGCGAGACAATAGCATTTCCAACGCATCAGCCCCCATCTTGGCAATAAATTTCTGCGGATCTTCATCGGGCAGCAGTTGGTTTTCACGCGGAAGTTTATCCAGAATATCCAGATATTCATCTTCTGTCAGAAAATCCAGTTGTTTTACGCCATCTTCATCTTTAACTCCTGGCTGAATGACTACATATCTTTCATAATAGATAATCTGATCCAGTTTTTTAGTAGGCATTCCTAGCAGGTAGCCAATTTTATTAGGCAGAGAACGGAAATACCAGATATGAGCAACGGGTACCACTAATTCGATGTGCCCCATCCGTTCACGACGTACTTTCTTCTCTGTTACTTCTACACCACAACGGTCACAAATGATTCCTTTGTAACGAATTCTTTTGTATTTACCACAATGGCATTCCCAGTCTTTCACAGGTCCGAAAATCCGCTCACAGAAGAGTCCTCCCATTTCCGGCTTGTAGGTCCGGTAGTTAATGGTTTCAGGTTGAGTCACTTCACCATAAGAACTATCTAGGATAGATTGTGGTGAAGCCAGACTAATCGTGACCTTCGAGAAGTCTGCGTTGATTTTTTTATTTTTTCTAAAAGCCATAGATTAGGGATATAAGTATGGGCAATGATGCATATATTAACCAAAACAGTTACTTTTTTACCAACAGCTGCTCTAATAGTCCGCAGCCATTGGTATCTATAATTGTTTGGAATGGGTAGTGCAGGGTATATTCACACCCTGCACCCAAGATTTATTCTAACGTAATCTCTAAGGCCAATCCTCGTAATTCATGAACCAATACATTAAACGATTCAGGGATATTTGGTTTAGGCATATTTTCACCTTTTACAATGGCTTCATATGCTTTAGCCCTACCTACTACGTCATCAGATTTTACGGTCAGGATCTCCTGAAGGATATGTGAAGCCCCAAAGGCTTCTAATGCCCAAACCTCCATCTCACCAAAACGTTGACCACCAAACTGAGCTTTACCACCCAAAGGCTGCTGTGTAATAAGAGAGTATGGTCCGATAGAACGGGCGTGCATCTTATCATCTACCAAGTGGCCTAGTTTCAGCATGTAGATAATTCCTACTGTAACAGGTTGGTCAAAACGTTCGCCGGATAATCCATCATATAAGTAAGTACGTCCGAAATCAGGTAGATTAGCATCCTTCAATTCTTTTACTACTTCTTCTTCTGAAGCTCCGTCAAAGATAGGAGTTGCGTAGGTTTTGCCTAATTTTTTACCTGCCCATCCCAATACAGTTTCGTAAATCTGTCCCAAGTTCATCCGAGAAGGTACACCCAAAGGATTAAGTACGATGTCTACTGGAGTACCATCAGCCAAGAACGGCATATCTTCTTCCCGTACAATCCGTGCCACAACCCCTTTGTTACCGTGACGACCCGCCATTTTATCCCCTACTTTCAGTTTACGTTTTTTAGCTACGTATACTTTGGCTAGCTGAACAATACCTGCTGGTAATTCGTCTCCCACTTCTAAGGTAAACCGTTCACGTTTGAAACGAGCAGAAACTTCATTCCTTTTCTTGTTATAATTTTTTACTAACTCTACCAACAATTCATTGGTCTGTGCCTCGTTTGTCCAGTTTTCCAGTGTCAAATCAGCCAATAGGTTAGCTTCTTCTGGTACATTGTACGAACTCTCGTCACGATAGATGTTTTTCTCTGGGAAAAGGTTTTCCACAATATTTCTGCGAGAAAACTTCACACCTTTGGATACAATTTCGTCTCCAAATTTGTGTTTCACACCCTGACTCGTTTTTCCTTCCAGCAAAGTGACCATTTTCTCAACCATCACTTCTTTGATGCCGACCAGATCACGACTATATTTTTTCATCAGAATCCGAACCTCACCCTTCATTTTTTCACGACCATCCTTATCTTTTTTCGGACGAGAAAACAGTTTCGTGTCAATAACCACTCCTTTCAGCGAAGGTGGTGCCTTCATCGAGGCATCCTTCACATCGCCAGCTTTATCACCAAAGATGGCACGAAGCAGTTTTTCCTCTGGTGTCGGATCCGATTCTCCCTTAGGTGTAATCTTACCAATAAGAATGTCACCTTCCCGAACTTCTGAACCTACACGGATGATACCATTTTCATCCAAATTTTTCACAGACTCCTCACTTACATTTGGAATCTCAGAAGTTAACTCTTCTTCTCCACGTTTGGTATCTCGTACTTCCAGTTCAAATTCTTCAATGTGTAATGAAGTGAAAATATCATCCCGCACTACTTTCTCTGAGATTACAATCGCATCCTCAAAGTTATATCCCTGCCAAGGCATGAAGGCAACCATCAGGTTTCGACCCAAGGCCAGTTCCCCTTTGTCAGTAGCATATCCTTCGCATAGAATATCTCCCTTCTTAATCCGCTGTCCTTTATAGACAATAGGCTTCAGGTTAATACAGGTATCCTGGTTAGTACGACGGAACTTGATCAGATTATAGGTCTTTAGTTCTTCATCAAAACTGACCAGATGTTGTTCTTCTGTCAGATCATAGCGGACAACAATTTTCATCGCATCCACATACTCAATCACACCACTGGTTATGGCAACCACTAATGCACGTGAGTCACGTGCCACACGTGCTTCCAGACCTGTACCTACAATGGGAGCTTGTGGACGCAACAAAGGCACTGCCTGACGTTGCATGTTTGAACCCATCAAGGCACGGTTTGCATCATCATGTTCCAGAAAAGGAATCAGTGAAGCAGCCACCGAAACAATCTGATTGGTAGCCACGTCCATGTAAGTAATCTTATCTGGCTCTACAACCGGGAAGTCACCTTCATAACGTGTTTTTACTTTATCTATCAGGAAGTTTCCTTCATTATCTAAGTCTACTTTTGACTGGGCAATATAATGAGTATCTTCCTCTTCTGCTGTCAGGTAAATAGGTAGTTCTTTGATACGAACTTTGCCATTATCAACCTGTAGATAAGGAGTCTCAATAAAGCCCATACCATTTATCTTGGCATGTACACACAAGGAAGAAATCAATCCAATGTTTGGACCTTCTGGTGTTTCAATCGTACACAAACGGCCATAGTGGGTATAGTGAACGTCACGCACCTCAAAACCAGCACGTTCACGGGAAAGACCACCAGGTCCTAGGGCCGACATCCGACGTTTGTGTGTAATCTCAGAAAGAGGATTGGTTTGATCCATAAACTGAGATAACTGGTTGGTACCAAAGAAAGAGTTGATAACTGACGATAGTGTACGGGCATTGATCAAATCAACTGGTTTGAAATCTTCGTTATCACGAACATTCATCCGTTCTTTGATTGTACGAGCCATACGAGCCAGACCTACACCAAACTGTGCATACAACTGCTCACCAACCGTACGTACCCGACGATTACTCAAGTGGTCAATATCATCTACCAGGGCTTTGGCATTAATCAGACCAATCAGGTATTTTACGATAGAAACAATATCTTCAGTAGTTAAGACTCGAACTTCTGACGAAATTTCCAGGTTTAATTTTTTATTAATCCGATACCTTCCTACTTCACCCAGGTCATAGCGTTTGTCACTAAAGAACAAGCTTTGAATGACTTCACGAGCAGTTTGTTCATCTGGAGCCTCAGTATTCCGTAGTTGCCGATAAATCTGCTCAACAGCTTCTTTTTCGGAGTTGGAGTTATCTTTTTGTAATGTATTGTAAATGATACTGTAATCAGCGACGTTCACATCTTCCCGATGGACAATCACGACTTTCGCCTCTGATTCCAGAATCACATCTAAGTCATCTTCCTGAACGATATGGTCACGTTCCAGCAACACTTCGTTCCGGTCAATAGAGACTACTTCACCAGTATCTTCATCCACAAAGTCTTCTACCCATGTCCGGAGTACCCGTGCGGCTAGTTTACGACCCACCATTTTTTTCATATTGGATTTGTTTACTGCTATCTCTTCTGATAAGCCAAACAAATCCAGAATTTCTTTATCGGATCCAAACCCGATGGCACGTAGCAGCGTAGTTACCGGAAACTTTTTCTTCCGGTCAATATAGGCATACATCACGTTATTTACATCGGTTGAAAACTCAATCCATGAGCCTTTAAACGGAATGATACGAGCCGAATAGAGCTTAGTACCATTGGTATGTTTACTCATGGAAAAGAATACTCCTGGCGAACGGTGTAGCTGAGAAACAATTACACGTTCTGCACCATTAATTACAAACGAACCCCGCTCAGTCATGTACGGGATATTACCTAGGAACACTTCCTGCTCAATGGTCTCAAAATCCTCGTTGTCCGGGTCACTGCATGAAAGCCGTAGTTTGGCTTTCAAAGGGATAGAATATGTCAACCCACGGTCAATACATTCATCCACCGAGTACTTTGGTGGGTCAATTGTGTAATCAATAAATTCAAGTTTGAAATTTTCCCGTGAATCTGTAATGGGGAAATTCTCCATGAATACCTTGTATAGCCCCTCTTGAGATCTTTTCTCAGGAGATGTCTCTATTTGAAAAAAATCTTGAAAAGATTGCAGCTGAATGTCCAGAAAGTCAGGATAATCTACCAGCTGTTTCGTAGAGGCAAAACTAATACGATTATTTAAACGATTGGTAGTCAAGGTGTTATACGTTTAAGTTAGGAGATAATAACGGAAGGTGCAAATAGTAAAACCCTTTGCAAGCAAAAATTGTTCCCAATGAGACTAGTTTTGCGAAAAATTATTTAAAAACATTAACTTATACTATTTGTAAGGTAACATAACTCCTTGTAAGAAGTTCATTTCCTTGTAAAATATAAAATTTGAGGTATACAAACGGGAAAAGACCTGCTTTATAAAGTCAGGTCTTAATCCCAAATGCCGAAAATAAACTGACATTACTTAACTTCTACTTCGGCACCTGCTTCTTGTAATTGCTTAACCAAAGCATCTGCTTCGTCTTTCGCAATACCTTCTTTCAGGGGCTTAGGAGCAGTATCAACCAGATCTTTCGCTTCTTTCAGGCCTAGACCAGTCAGGTCTTTTACTAACTTAACTACTTGAAGTTTGTTAGCTCCGGCACTTTTCAGAATTACATCGAAAGCTGTTTGTACAGCTGGTTTAGCAGCGTCGTCTGAGTTTGATGACGCCATCATAACTGGAGCAGCTGCTGCAGGTTCGATACCGTAGTCGTCTTTCAGAATTTGAGCTAGCTCGTTTACTTCTTTCACAGTCAGGTTAACTAACTGCTCAGCAAATGCTTTTAAATCTGCCATTGGTATATAAAATTAATAGTGAATGATTTACTAAATGATAATTTGTTTAACT
>JACCDR010261362.1_pt1 | contig 15413 bp, 13 predicted proteins | sample 7446431 | NCBI WGS metagenome assembly JACCDR01 (sample SAMN15323443, study PRJNA562643) | freshwater metagenome | isolation source: river surface water | place: USA:Blue River Watershed | collected 2017-08-17 | reverse complement strand
TGGCAGGGCTGGCTACGCAACACGTTCACACGCTTCTCGGGACCGACGTTGCCTACACGAAAGTGGGCGGCAGCGCGGTCACCATCAAGGGCGTGCTGGATCGCAGAGCTGTCGACGTGGAAACGGCTGATGGTTCGTTGCTGGTCTACTCTGCCCGGGTGTCGTTCGCATCCGATGACCTCCCGAGCGGCTATGGTGAGGGCGATGCACTCACTGCCAAAGGGATCGACTACGTTGTCCAGGTGATCGAGGACGATGGAGAGGGGCAGATCGACATGCTCCTGAAGCGCGCCTGATGGAAGTCGCACTCAACTTCGACGCCGGCATCACCGCAGCCTCTGTTGCACGAGCTCTTGAGGACATCGGCGACACCGTCGTGCGAGATGCACACATGCGTGCGACGACACGGACTGCTGAAGCCGCGCGCACTCAGATCCGCAGAGACCTCAGCGCGGAGACGGGTGTCACGGCAAAGATCCTGAACCGTCGCTTCCGATTGCACCGGGCAAATCACACGAACTCAAACGCGCGCCTCTTCATCGGCACCGTGCCGGTGCGTGCATATGACCTCGGTGCAAAGCAGCTCAAGTCGGGCGTTTCGCACCGTGGCCCGGGTGGTCGCGTGCGCCTCAGATCTGCATTCGTAGCGACAATGAAGTCTGGCCACACCGGGGTGTTCGAGCGAAAGACAAAGGCGCGTCTACCGATCAAGGAAGTGACGGTGTCCATCCATGCATCTGCGAAACGGCACGCTGATGCGTTCCTGCGCAGTCGAGCTAGGACCGAATACGACAAGGTATTCCGACATGAGATGCAACGCCGAATCAGTCAGCGCGTGAGCCGGCTGTGACTCACGCTCGAAAGCAGATCAGAGACTACGTTGCTGTGACGAAGCTGGGCACGCTGTCCGGTTCGGCCACGATCTACAAGACCCGGCAATTCCCGAAGTCAAAGTATCCGTTTATCGCGGTCTACACGCTCCGCGAGCGGATGGTGGTGGAGAACCCTGGCTACACCAACAGCAACAAACGGTATCGACGTCAGCTGCAGGTTGCGATTGACGTCGGAGTCGAGACGGGAGACGACGCACTCGATGCGTTATGTGTTTCCGTCGAGGAACTGATGGCCGCTGATGAAACGATGGGTGGTGGAGTGGTCGCTACTGACCTGACATCTGTCGACATCCTGCCGGTACCTGATGCAGAGAAGAGCGTGCAACAGGCACGCCTGACATACGAAGTGATCTATCGGACCGAGGCGTCCGATCCCGAAACCCTTCTGAGCTGAACCCATGAAGAAACCGATTGTTATGGAGTCGCCTCCAGGTGGCGGCTCGTACCTGCGCAACGCTGACGGGACATTGACCGAGCTGGACCCGCCGACCCTGCCGCAATCCGCGGTAACCCAACCGGCAGAACAACCCGAGCCGGCAGAGGAGATTGACGATGCCACTACTTGAACGACGGAAAACGCTCGCGGCGAAAATCGAGACCACCTATGCCACCGATCCGACGATCTCCGTGTCGACGGATGGTATTCAGACTGTGGGTCTCGAAATCATGCCGCTGGATGCTGACTATGCGAATCGCGAACTCGACCGCGCCCAGCTCGGTGCAGAGCCTGATCTGATCCTTGCGCGGCGCATGCAGATCAACACGCAGATTGAATCAGCGAGTTCCGGCACTGCAGGCACCGCTCCGGCATGGGGAAAGCTGCTGCGGGGCTGCGGATTCGCTGAGACGATCAACGCCGGTGTCAGTGCCGTGTACGCGCCTGTCAGCTCGTCCTTCTCATCGCTGTGGATGGAAGTGAACCGGGACGGCAACAAACACACAGCCAAGGGCTGCCGTGGAAACGTCGGCCTGTCGTGGCAGGCTCGAGCATTGCCGCGCTTCGATTTCCAGTTTACTGGTCTCTACCAGGCGTTTGCCGCTGCTGCGCTGCCGACACTGACGATGACCATGTGGAAAGCTCCCCTGGCCATCAACAAAGCGAACACGGCAACGGCGACGCTGCACAGTACGACCCTGCAGCTCGAATCGTTCTCTGTCGACATGCAGAACCAGATCGAACACCGCGACATCGTGAACGTCGAGGAGGTCATTCTTGTCGATCGGAACGTTCGTGGCTCGATGACCTTCGAGATGCCGGCACAGGGCACGAAGGACTGGCTGGCGTCGATCATTGCTCGCACGAATGGCGCGCTGCAGATCGTCCACGGTACCGCTGGCGGCGCAATCGTCCAGATCGATGCACCGGCGGTGGAGATTTCGAACCCACGTTACGGCGAGTCGCAGGGTGTGCTGATGCTGACTGTCGACTTCACCTGCCTGCCCAGCTCGGGCAATGACGAGATCACGATCACTGCCAAGTGATCCCAGAACGTGGGCGGCAGCCGCAAGGTGGTGTGATCCGGTCGCACACCAGCCGCCCACGACCGGATCGACCGGGGACCGGAGTTCACAATGTTCAAGATCAAGGAGCGCCCGCAGTTTCGCTGGCGCATTGAGTTCAAGTGGGCTGGTGATCAGCACTACGAGACGCACGAGTTCGTTGCCGTGTTCCGACGGTTACCCGCAAAGGAGCTGTCTGAACTGGCCGGTGCGGTTCAGAAATCGGGATACGGATTCGACGAGCGGGTTGCCTTCGTTGATGCGGTGGTTGTTGGCTTCGATGAGATCGAGCACGACGGCACGCCGCAGCAGCTTCGCGCATGGATGCTCGACGATATGACCATCGTCAACGCGCTGTTCACAACGTACTCGCAGGTGATTCAGGGGATCGAAGTAAAAAACTCCGAGACGCCGCCAGCCGCATTGTCGGCCTGAGTGGCGTCGATCCTGGAGAAGTCACGGAGATGATTCAGGCGGGCTACCCGCCTGATCAGATAGAAGCCTACGTTCAACAGTACCGGATCGATGAGCCGGAGTTCTTCCCGGAGGAAGCAGCTGCCCCGCGTTTGTTCGCTCGTCTGCAGACTCAGTGGGTCCGCAGTCCATCCGGATCGCAGATCGGCCTGGTCTACGCATCGCTTGAACCTGTTGCCCGAATCCTCGCAATTGATCTGAACGAGTCGGTGTTGAACCGGCTGCAGATCATGGAATCCCACATCCTCAAGGAGATGTCCGAACGTGACAGAAGAAGTCGCGCTCAACGTCAAGTTCACCGGCGATAGTTCCGGCGTTGTCACTGAATCTCGCCGTGCGGCTGATTCGGTAGATGACTTCGGCCGCAAGGTGGACAAAAGCCGCGAGACGCAACACCACTTCTCGCGTGCGAGCCGCGAAAGTCAGAAGGCGATGCGAGACCTCGGTGATGCCGTGCGTGTCACCACAGGCTTGCTGGCTGCCCTCGGTGGGGCGCAGGTGGTCAGCAAGTTCAAGGACGTTGCTGTCGAGACGGACAAGCTTCGAGCGTCACTAAAGACAGTCACAGGATCAGTCGAGGCAGCGGGACAAGCATTCGCCGAACTAGAAAAGTTCGCCGGCAAAACCCCGTTCACGCTTGATCAGTCGATCAACGCGTTCATTCGGATGAAGTCCCTCGGGCTGGATCCGACCGAGAAGGCGCTCACATCATTCGGAAACACCGCGTCTGCAATGGGCAAAGACCTCACGCAGATGATCGAGGCGGTCGCCGATGCCAGCACCGGCGAGTTCGAGCGGCTGAAAGAATTCGGGATCCGTGCCAAACAGCAAGGCGATGAGGTCTCGTTCACGTTCCAAGGCGTCACGACCAAGGTCGGAAAAAACGCTGACGAGATTGTCGACTACCTCGAGCAGATCGGTAACGCACAGTTCGCCGGCGCAATGGCCGACCAGATGCAGGCATTGCCGGGGCTGTTCTCGAACCTCGAGGATTCCACCAACAGCCTGTTTCGCACTATTGGTGACCTCGGTGCCTCAGACGCGCTTGCCGGCTTTGTGCGAGGCGCGACTGAGGAACTGCAGACCCTGCAGGGTAACCTCCCGGAATTGCTCACTGACACCGAAGCCATCAGCGACACACTGCTGACACTCGGTTCTGTGGTGATCGCAAGGACGTTGGTACCTTCGCTGATCACCCTGGGCACGACGCTGGTCACCAGCACCACGACAATGGGCGCCGCTGCGGTAGCTGCTCGTGGGCTGACCGGTGCCATGGCGCTGCTCGGTGGTCCTGCGGGCATTGCCGTCATTGCAGGTACTGCATTGCTGGCGTTTGGCACATCAGCTGCAGACGCCGCTCCGGATGCCGCCACGCTCACGGCTGAGGTGGATCAACTCGCTGCGAAGTTCCGGACGGCCACCGAGGCGCAGAAGGAATTCATCCAGCTTCAGCTCGAGCAGAAGCTCGCTACTGTTCGTGAGGGTCTGAAGTCCACAACCGAAGAGATCGAGACCTACACCGCGCGCATCCAGCGGATGGAGGGCTTTGATGGCCCCGCTACCGCAGAGCAGCAGCAGATGTTTTCCAAATCGATCGAGGAGAACAATCAGAAGCTGATCGAGGCGCGTGCCCGGGTCGATGACCTGCGGGTGTCTGAGCGTGAACTTGTCGAGACAATTTCCGAGCTCGGAAAAGTCACGAACGATGTCACGCAGTCCACCGCGCTGAATACGAGCGAAACGAAAAAGAACGCCACCGCGAAGACCGATGCGGCGGCTGCCACTGAGCTGTTCGGCAAGAACACGAAGGAACTCGACCAGTTCTCAAAGGATCTGATCGAATCCGTCAAAGCAGAGACAGAGGCCATGAAAGGCCTTACGGATCTGATGGACGAGGGCAAGCGTCTCACCGAGCAGCTGCGCAACCCGACCGAGGTGTTCGCGGACGAGCAGGAGCGTCTGAATCAGATGCTCGACGCCGGCGCGATCTCTCAGGAGACTTACAACCGAGCGGTTGAGAAGGCTACATCAGACCTGCTCAGCAAGAACCAGCAAGCCGCACAGCAGGCATCCACTGCATGGCAGGACTTCGGACTCGCCGTACAGGACGCATTCCGGGACACGTTCATCCGTGCAGGTGATGACCTCGACGACTTCCTCAAACGCGCCGAAGAAGCGCTGAAAGAAGCGGCCCGTCGGTGGCTGTTCGATTCGACCATTGGGCGGTTGTTCGCCGGTCTGGGTGGTGGTGGATTCGCAACGGGAGCGGCCGCCTCGACCGGAGCAACCGGGGCAACAGGTGGTGGCGGTGGGATCGGCAGCCTCATGGGTGGCAACTACTCGATGCTTGGTAGTTTCGCCAAAGGGGCGAGTGGCTTTCTCTACGGCGCAAACACAGCATTGAATACTGGCGGCTCCTACTTGATGTCTGGACTCAATGCCGCAGGGTTCTCCTCTGCTGCCGCCGGTGTTGGTAACTACTTCGCGCAAACATCGGCGCTCGGAAATTCAATTGGTAGCTCCGTTGGTCTTTCTGGCGGGGGCACGTTTGTTGGAGGACTTACTCAGGCCGGGGCGGGCATAGCTGGCAGCTACGTCGGCAACATACTCGGCGAAAGCATTTTCAACAAAGAAGCCGAATCGAACATCGGAGCCACAATAGGAGCCACCGGCGGTGCCTACCTCGGCGCTCAGGTCGGGACCGCAGCATTCCCAGGCGTCGGTACTGTCATCGGTGCAGCACTGGGCGGAATTCTCGGCGCGCTTGCTGATGTCGCTCTGGGCGGTGACGGCAAAAAGCGCAGCAACACCGGTGCCATCGTTGGCCCAACGGTCACGGGCGGGCAGGTTGCTGCGTCTGGTCTTCGCATTGCCCCGTATGAACGCCGCGGCGATCAGGGTGCTGCAAACCAGCTGGCGAATGCACTTGTTCAACTCGATGGTGCGCTGACCCAGATCACCGAATCGCTGGGTGTCGACGTCAATTTCAGTGGTCGAGCTCTCCAGGGTGTGAATCCCGACGCGGGTCACGATGGCCCGGGCATCTTCTTCGGTGCGAAGGGCTTCAACGGTGCCACCGGCTTTGCCGATGCGCCTGACGAGTTTGTGAAGGCGTGGCTCGCGGAGGTGAACGACCTGCTGCCGGCGCGCGTGAAGATGATCATGGAGGGCGTCGATGGTGCTGCTGAGGCGCTGGTCACCGGGTTCGCCGCAGCGGTCCAGATCGACAACCTGCTGAACCTCGATGTCGTCAAAGACACGAAGAAGGCCGTCGACGAACTGCTGACTCCGCAGAAGATCCTGCTCGAACTGTACGACGACACGACCGAGAAGGTCATGGCGCTGGCTGCCGGGATCGATGGCAATGCAGAGGGGCTGACACAGCTCTCCGAGGCGTTGCGTGAGCAGAAGACTGCGGCCCTCGAGCTCGCGCTCGCATATCAGGGCGTACAGCTCGAAACCACGGCGTTGTTCGGTGGTGCGATTGACGACATTCGCCACGCATTGATGTCTGAGGAGGAGCTCTACAACGAGCGACGCGGTCAGATCGCTGAACTCACCGAGCAGCTGCGCACGGCCATCAGTCCGGACGAAATCAGCCGGCTGAATCAGCAGATTGTCGGTCTCACAAACGAGGCGTTCAGATCCCTCGACAGCGGACAACAACAGACGCTGGGGCAGGAGTTCCTGGGCTTCCTCAACGAAGCACAGCGAATCTCCGAGGAACAGCTCGCTGCGGGTCTGGCCTCGCTTGCCAGCCGCGAAGAGGGCATCGAGCGGACGATCGAGCTTGAGCTGTCAGTCGCCCAACAGCAGCAGCAAGCGGCGACGACGCTGCAGACCGCAACTGACCGATTCGGCGGCTGGGTTGATCGACTCACCAGCGGACAAACCACCATCACGATCAATGTGCCGGGTTACGGACAGTTCAACGTCCCGCTTGGCCTCGACATCGCAACGGAGATCACCCTATGAGAATCATCCCGCAGTCGTCCACGGTGACGGTTCTGATCGGGCCATTCCTCGACTCAGTTGATGCCAGTCCAGAAACGGGCCTGACGATCGCGAACACCGACATTCTGATCAGCAAGGGAGCGGGCGCAACTGGTGCGAAGAATGAATCCTCGAGTGCCACGCACCGCGCACAGGGCATGTATGCGGTCACGTTCAACGCGACTGACACGGGCACGATTGGCGACTTCGATGTGATCGTGAAAATGTCCGGTGTGTTGCTGGTACACAACCACTTCCGGGTGGTGCCTGCCGCACTCGTGACGACGCTCGGGACCGCACCTGGTGCCAACGGTGGACTTCCGACGGTTGACGCCAACAACCGCATTGCAGGTATTCAGGGCACCGTAGCAAACACGCTTGATGGCCTGCTGAACTCGATCATCGAAGATCAGCCGAACGTTACGCTCCGGGCTGCGCTGGCCTATCTCGTCGCGCATGCTGTTGGTGTCTCGTCCGGCATGAATGGCTCGACGGGCACGCTCAAGAGTCCGAATGGTTCGGAGACGCGCGTGGTGGCCACTTTGGATGGCCTCGGTAACCGGACTGCAGTCACGCTCACGGCGCCGACGCTGTAACGATGTGGACCTCCAAGCGTTACGACGCGGTCAATTGGCATGGTGCCCCATGGATGGGGATCATCAACTCGGAGTATCCCGCTGCCGTACTGATTCCTCGTCGGACGACTGTCTCCCGGATCAACACTGAGACAGCGATGGTCGCTGAGGACGGCACGGTGCGTCTGTCCGACGTTGCTGCCGTCTCTGCGTACCGGATCCGCATTGAGCACCCCTATCTGACGCTAACGCAGGTGCAGTATCTGCGGACTTACTTCAACGCATGGGGCAACACCAAGGTTCGAGTGACTGACGCGGAGGGCAGGGTCTTTTCCTGCGCACTGCCTCGCGAGCTCGACTCAGTGCAGGACGTGACTGCGGTGTACTTCAACGCTTCGCTGCAGCTCGAGGGCAACCTTGCGTAATTTCTCCGGGTCTTCTGCTGCTGGAGCTGCAGAGACTGCGATCAAGCCACAGTGGCTTGTTGAGTTGCACTTCATCGCTGGCACGGTGCGTCTATCAAGCCGTGGCGCATACACCTACCAGAGCAACCTCTTCGCTGCTGCAGGGGTGGTGGCCACATCCGAAAGCCTGCGCATCTACGACGACGCGACGCAGTACTCGCCGCTGTTCCTGGCTCAACGTACACCGGTATCGGTCGACATCTACGAGGCGTTTGGCAACGACCCGATCCTGAACACTGCGTTCAATCACGTGTTCTCAGGTGAAATCGGTCAGCGCGACATCGGCGACTGGATCAGCTGCCAGCTTCGAACGATCACGCTGCGCCCTGAGCCGCACATCTACATCCAAGCACCAACCTTCAACTTCCTGCCTGCGCGTGACACGGTCATCCTGACACCGACCGGCACGTACCAGCTGCCGGCCCCGCCCACAGCGGCCAACACGCCGCGCCCACCTGTGCACTTCAACTCGCCGACGATTCCCGGATGGGTGCCCCCTGTAGCACCTGCCGGTTCGATCAACACCCAGCCAGAACTTGCCGAAATACAGGCGAACTTTGCAGCGGAGGGCACTGTTGTGCCTGTCCACTATGGCCCGTTCCAGTTCGGTGGCCTGCCGTTCGCGATCGCTCACGCGTCTGGCACATGGACGGTTGGGTTCGTGGTCGGGCTCGGACAGATCGAGGCAATCGATCAGGTCTGGATCAACGGCGCCGCACCGGTGTCCGGGGTGGTGGTGAACTCATACCTGGGCACAGCGGCGCAGACTGCGGACGCACTCCTCGCAGCAGCTATCCCGGGCTATGCCGACACTCTGGTGCATGACGATGACGGTGTCGACGTCGGCATCGCCTACATCGTCATCCAGTACACCAACACGCACTACCCGGCGTTTCCGTCGGTCATCATCGAGGGCAGGGGTCGCAAAGTCTTCGATCCTGAGACGTCAACGACCGGATACTCCGCCTCTCCTGCGCTGGCACTGCGTGACTTCGTAGTGTCGATCATGGGTGAGGCTTGCGACTCGGCCGCGTGTACGGCACTGAAAGGAGCGTGTGCGGCGACTGTGGGCGGTGAGGCTCGACGACTGGTCGGCATCACGATTGATCGAGCACAGCCGCCGGAGCAGTGGATCGAAGTACTCCGCACCTATGCCAGCTGCTACGCCTGGAAACGGGCCGACACGTGGCATGTTCTCGCGGATCGCCCCGGATCCGTGGTGAAGACCTTGACCGCATCAGACGTGCTGCGCGGCACGCTGCGTATCAGCCTGCCCGACCAAAGCCAGACCCCGACGGTGGTGAGGTGCCAGTTCACTGACACCTCGCAGGACATCTGGAAGTCGCAGGAGGTGTTTTCCGAGGATTCGGGTGTTGCCGTTGGATCGACGCCCCGCATCAACTCAGCGATTCGATTGCCCGGTGTGCACCGACAATCTCAGGCAACGCGTGAGGTCATCGAACGTCGGAAGAAGCTGGCAAAGGCTCTGCGCATCGAGTTCGAAGCCTTCGCAGAGCACGCAGACCTTGAGTTCGGCGACATCATCGAGATGTCCGGTTTCACTCGTCTGCCCGGTGTGCCGAAGTTCCGAGTCGTTGCACCACCACGCAGGACCGAGCGCGGCAACGTTCGCATCGTAGCCACGGAATACGACGAGACGGTCTACGACGACTCAGCGCCCACTGCCACCCCGGGTGGCGGGGTCAAGGTCATCGGCAACACGACGCTGCCGGCATCGGGTCAGGATGGCATCTCAGTCGGCATCAGCCTCTCTGCTGCGACGTTGTTCTCCCAAGCTCCGAATGGTGGCGCATGGTCACACACCACATGCGATGCGACGTTCACCTGGCGCCGAGGTGCATCCGTCATTGCCACGCGCGTGATCCGGGCAACGCTCGACACCGGCACGCTGTTGATTTCCCTGTCGTCGGTGTCCAGTTCCGGCGAGGCGACGAGCTTCACTGCACCCAGCGCAGCTGCTCAGGTCACAGCGACCGTATCCCATACCAGCACGGGCACTCCCAACAGCATCGGGTTCGGACGGGTGCAGGGTGGCAGTCAAGGCTCCCCTGGCACAGCGAGCACTGCGGCAACTGCGAATTTCGGCGGACATTGGGGCGCGTTCGGCGACCTCGTGATGCGGCCGAATCAGGCTACCGGTGGAGCGGACAACGGCGAGATTCTGCTCGAGGGCGCTGCGGGTGGTTCATGGGTGGTGTATCTCGGATCCTCACTCACGCCTCGCACCGGTTCACGCATCACGCTCAATACGCCCTGGGAGGGTGACGTGTCTGCCGAGCTCGGCGGCCGTGACAACACGTTCTATGTGATGGAGATGGCGACCACGGCATCTGCCCGCTGGGGCGGATCCTTCCAGGCATTGTCAGTGGTCACTGTTACATTCGAGCCGACGACCCGCACCTGGAAAGCTTACGCAGACAGCGTGGGTAGCGGGACCACATTCACGCCGCTGACGACTGATGTGATCGTAGGCATCGGTTTCAAAGTCAGCACCACCGGTGGGATTGACCGGCTCACGTCGCTGATGACTGCGTTCAAGCTGACACCAGCCACTGCCGGACTATTCCTTGATCTGCTCTCAGTGACCGGTGCGATGATTGCAGACGCAACGATCACCACCGGCAAGATCGTGAGCCTCGAGGCGGGCAAGATCAGCGCAGGCACGATCAACGCCGTGCTGGCTCTCGCCAATCAGCTGCAGATCGCCACAGGTGGCAAGCTGTTCATGGGTAAGTCCACCTTCGGCGCCGCAACGGCTGGTTTCTTCCTCGGCGAGGACGCGGGCTTCGCGAAGTTCGTTGTCGGCAATGCTGACGGATCGAAGCAGATCGCATGGGATGGCGCGAACTTCTCAATCAATGGCGGGCTGATCAATTGGGGTAACAACGTCACCGGGACGGGCAAGCCTGACAACTACGCTACGCGGAATCCAGACAGCTACTTCGAGGATTTCAGTCACGGCAGCATCACGCAGTTCGATTCGGACTGGACAATCTTCAGTGCCAGCGGCGAGCGGCAGGTTCTCGCGGGCACGACACCGCTGGGGAACTACTACCTCCGACTTGGAAACCTCAGCCTTCCAGACGAGGTTGATGCCTACCTGAAAGTATCCAAGGCCGTCCCCGTGAAGCTGAATCAGGTCTACATGTGCCGGATGGTCGTGGCACGTCTCTCCGGCGCCACTGCGCAGCTCTTCGTGGGTGTCGCTGGAGTGAAAGACGACAAGACCACACTGATCAACTCGAGCGGTGGCACGGGCACACCGTCGAATCAGTTCTACTGGGGCAAGAACGGCGGCGTTCCGGGTACGACGAGCTTCGTTGAGTACGTGTTCTGGTTCAAGCGCACTGGTGGTGCGGTGACGAACTATTACTCCGCGGCAGACGGCGGTACGAATTCGCCGAAGAACCCTTCGATCATCCATGCCGATGCGCACTACGCGGTCCCGATTTTCTACACGAACTACTCCGGACAGGCGGGCGAGTACGCGATCGCACTGATCGAGCTGCGACCCTACGACCCGCCTGAGTGGAACAGCAACATCGTAGGGCAGCCCTCGGACTCGGCGATTCTCAACAGTGCGGCGATCGTGTTCGATCACCAGCCCGTCATTGCGTGGATGTCGTTCGGCACGGGGTCAACAGCCTATTCGCCCACGTCATCGACACAGGACGCAACGATTCGGGTGCGGGATGGTGACGGCAACGTCGTTGCCTCCAGGACGCTCACGGCCACAGTCACGTTCAGCAACGGACAGATCAACGTACCGAGCAATACGGTCAGTGGAATCCAGATCAGCACGAGCGGAAACAATTCCTCTTACGTGACGATCACGATCACCTACGGCGGCAAGACCTCGACCATGTACGCGCTGACCTCGATCACTGCCTTCGGTGGTGTTGGAAAATGATCAAAGGTCCGAACATCGCCTTCCGACTGATCCGGAACGATGAGGACGAATTCCTCTTCCAGTGCCTGAAAGATTGGGAGCCTGACGCACTTGGCGAGTACACACGCGCACGGGCTCAGGATGACATCCGTCACGCGATGCGAGAGCACCGTCTGATTGAGTTCCCACTACAAGATGAGCGGTGGACGGACGAGGAAGATCGAAATCATGGAACCTGCTCAGACTGGTTTGCGACGGTGGTGATCGAACTACACGACCAGCCTATCGGCGCAGCGAAGTGCAGAATCCTCGCCCAGTCTGTCTGGGTTGAATGGCTCGCACTACTACCTGAATTCATCGGGCAGGGTCACTTCCGGGAAATCCGCCTGGCGTGGTCCTGGCTGACGTTCGAGATCCTGCAGGGTGATCGCCTCGGGTTCGCCACTCGCACCGACAACGCTCCGACCATGGCCATCATGGGCATGTACGATGGAGAGACGTCGGACAAGGTGCGGAACCGTGGGCTGAACACCCACACTGAAAAGGTGAAGTGGTGGCACTCGCGAGATGACTACCTGCGCAATCGTGACGGGGCGTTCAGGGATAGGGAGGGTAGAGCGGTGAAATTCGAGAGAGGGTGAGCCACTACCACATTAAGCCGCTGAAAATCGTCCGACTGTTCAGGGATCACCCGGTCGATTTTGCACCTCTCCGGGGACGTTTAGGTATCCAGTAACGTCCCCACCGCCTGCCCAAATGATTTAGCAGCAAATATCGGGCATAGAATCCTTAGCACTCAATCAAAAGTGAGTGCAACCAATGAGACTTATCAGAGAGGCGGAGCGGGCCAAGGTTACCGGGGTCCCGCGGTCGACGTGGTACCTCCGCATGCGTCAGGGCAAAGCGCCTCTTCCGGTGCAACTAGGTGACAATTCTGTTGCTTGGGTGGAAAGCGAGCTGCAGGACTGGATTGCAGCGCGAATTCGAGAACGAGAGGTGGCTGGGTGATGGATGGCCGAGATTGGAAGAGGCCAAGCAGTGGTGTTCCGTTCCGTCTGAAATGCTCATTTCAGACGGTTGACAGATTCCGTGCCTTGGCGGCTTCTAGCCTGGCCTTGAAATCGAGATAGGCGATAGCTGCAGGCGCCTTTTTAAATTCCTTCTCTCTCTGTTTCACCTTGAGGCGGCGAGCCTCTTTGCATTCGTATGACCAGCCAGAATCCCAATCTGCAATTCGTTCGCACTGCTCGTTACTGCAAAGTCCTGTTTTCAAGTATCTGAATGGGCCGCATAGATCGTCTTCTTCGTACACATCTACACGCTCTCCACTCTCTCCGATAAATCTGACGTTAGGGGCGACCGAGCAAACTGGTTTTTTGCAAATCCTGCAACTGATGCTCCTGTGCGGCTCGCCTCTGTGGTTTGTTGGGCTGAAATAGCCGTCGGAAACACCATGCGCATATCGGAAGAGAATACTCTGCTGGTAGAGGGCAACAGGGTTGTGGTGGGTGCCGGCCCCGTGGTAACCATATTTGTCACAGATCTTGTTCCACAATCGTTGTAACTGACCCTTCACAACAAAACGTCGTCTTCCGAGACGCTCGAAAAGCCAGTCGGCGTACCAGTAGGCTGATAGATTGCGTCCGTGAAACATCGGAAGGAATGGGATCCCGCAATCCGTGTATTGGGCTCCTGCGTCTCTCCAATAAATTCTCACCGTTGGAGGGGCGGAGCAGCCATTCGGGCTGCTCCATCTACGTCTACTCATTCTTGATCAGGCCCATCGGCAGCGACTTCAACTTCCCGCGTTCGTCCGATCGTTCATCGGACACGAAGCGCGCATAGTCCATTTCCAGTCTGGATATTTGGCATATGGTGTTCGCGACCGCAGCTTTCGCTCGGGCCTGTTGCGGGGTGGATTTACCATCTCGTAGCGCGTCGAGCTCTTCGAACATTGCTGTGGCCAAGCCTGCGCTGGTTCTTTCAATCTTCATCGGTCGGTCCTCGTGGCCTTGTTTAACAGAGCTCGACGTCGGCCAGCATGTCGAGATGTGAGTTGGTTTGCGCCCAATCTGCGCCCAATCCTGTGCGCGGGGTGGTATGCGGCAGCGGGCAGATCACGTTGAATCAGTGAGTTACGTGCTAGGGCACGCACTGGATTACGCGCTTTCCGGGTTCGAGTCCCGTCCGCTCCGCCAATCATTTCGCGCGCTCCAGCCCCGAGCGCGCCCGGGTTGATCCCATTTTCGACAGCTCTGCCATGTCGTCATGCTGTGGCAGGTACTTCGCGTAGACGGTCAGCAGCACGTTGACCTGGTGCCCGAGCTGGGCAGCGACCAAGCTGGGCCGCACACCGCTCGACAGTGCCAGGCTCGCGTAGGTATGTCTCCACGGATACGGGCCCTCCCTGTAACGCACCCCGGTGGTCTCGTGTGCTTTCCGAAACCACTGGTTAAGGTGGTACCCGGACTGGTACGGACGACCGTACTGATTGCGAAACACTGCGCCCCCGTGAATCGGCCGAGGCATGGCCGTCAGCACCGCTCGAGCTTCTGGCAGCAACAGCACACGCCGCGGTGTGTCTGTCTTCGTGCCCTTGATCCTGCCCCGTACTCTGGCACGGTGGATGTACAGCGACTCCCCGTCGTAGTCCTCCCACTGCAGTGCGAGCAGTTCACCGGTGCGCGCTCCGGTTGCGAACGCCAGCCGGAAATATGAGCCTGCGAGTGTGCTGTCAAGCCATTCCAGCAGCGTGTCGCGCTCGTCGGTGGTGTACGGGTCCGGGGAGCCTTGGCGCCGCTTGCCCTGGCGCAGTGCTCGAGCAGGATTGTCCCGGATCCACCCACGTGACACGGCATGGTCGAAACACTTGCGGAGTGGAATAAGGGCGTTGGCGCGTGTCTTTTCGCTCGGCCATGTAATCGCGTCGTCGAGTGCAATCAGTTCGGTGGTGGTGATGCCTGCAATGTCTCTACCGGCGAGCCCCGACCAGTAGATGTTCAGCGCGTCCCGGTAACTGTTGCGGGTGCTCAGCTGCACGTTGAGGCCGTCGAGGTAGGTCTGTGCAAGCTGCTCGAAGGGCCTGTCAACGACGGCCGTGCCGTAGTGCCTGGCAGCGATGCGTTCCTTTCGGATCCTGACTGCATCTGCTACACCAGACCGAGTCTGCGAGAGCTCGAGCGTTTCCGCGTATCGCCTGCCGTCCACGGTGTAGCGGATCTGCAGCTTTCCTCGCATTGGCCGGATGCCTGTCGGGTAACCCATGCTTCAACCTCCCCCATGTTGATCCACGTGCGACCGTCGATGATTGCGAAGTGCACCCCACGAGTCCATCGGCGCTGCATCTTCGACCTGATCTCACCGTCGGACATGCCGAGCAGCTCCTGGGCGCGGAGCTTGCGCACCCACGTCGGCTGGTTGTCTGCGTTCACGTGCACTTACTCAGTCACCCGCACAACGTCGCCACTGGCCACCCACAGCACATCAGGGAACACGTCGACGACTTCTTCGCCCGCGCGCAAGATCGCCCACTCTCCCGGATACGGATCGCCCTCGTCCATCCACCATCCCGCGTATGCCGGGAATTCATGGCCAATGTGTTGCG
>JACCDR010912491.1_pt1 | contig 15415 bp, 12 predicted proteins | sample 7446431 | NCBI WGS metagenome assembly JACCDR01 (sample SAMN15323443, study PRJNA562643) | freshwater metagenome | isolation source: river surface water | place: USA:Blue River Watershed | collected 2017-08-17 | reverse complement strand
TAAGGTTCCTCGCGTATCATCGAATTAAACCACATGCTCCACCGCTTGTGCGGACCCCCGTCAATTCCTTTGAGTTTCACCGTTGCCGGCGTACTCCCCAGGTGGATAACTTAACGCTTTCGCTGTGCCGCTGACAGTCTATCGCCAACAGCTAGTTATCATCGTTTACAGTGTGGACTACCAGGGTATCTAATCCTGTTTGATCCCCACACTTTCGTGCCTCAGCGTCAGTTGCACCCTAGTCTGCTGCCTTCGCAATTGGTGTTCTTCATGGTATCTAAGCATTTCACCGCTACACCATAAATTCCACAGACCTCGTCTGCACTCAAGACTACCAGTATCAAAGGCACTGCGACTGTTGAGCAGCCGTCTTTCACCTCTGACTTAATAGCCCGCCTACGCACCCTTTAAACCCAATAAATCCGGACAACGCTTGCCACCTACGTATTACCGCGGCTGCTGGCACGTAGTTAGCCGTGGCTTATTCACCGGGTACCGTCAACCTCTGACGCATCAGAGGGTTTCTTCCCCGGCAAAAGCAGTTTACAACCCAGAGGGCCTTCTTCCTGCACGCGGCATGGCTGGTTCAGTCTTGCGACCATTGACCAATATTCCCTACTGCTGCCTCCCGTAGGAGTCTGGCCCGTATCTCAGTGCCAGTGTGGGGGATCTTCCTCTCAGAACCCCGACTGATCGTCGCCTTGGTGAGCCATTACCTCACCAACTAGCTAATCAGACGCATGCCCATCCTTGACCGATAAATCTTTAACAGTGAACCGATGCCGATCTGCTGTTTTATGCGGTATTAGCTCCGATTTCTCGGAGTTATTCCCCAGTCAAGGGTAGGTTGCATACGCGTTACGCACCCGTGCGCCACTATCATAGCCATCGCTGACTACAACCGTTCGACTTGCATGTATTAGGCCTGCCGCTAGCGTTCATCCTGAGCCAGGATCAAACTCTCCATAGTATATGAAGTTTTGTCAAGAAAAGTTATTGCTAACTTAGCTGACAGTGTCTGTCCCGATAACTCTATATTATTAAAGGAATTGTACGTCAGTATCTTGCGATGCTGACTGTGTACCGAAGGATTTGTTTGTCTGATGATTCCGATCTGAAACAAGATTGCTCTTGTTTAGAAAAGAACCCTTCAGAGAAAAACCTTACTGTTTTACCTTTTGTGCTCTCTCTTGCCATCCACTCAAAGAACGTCTTCTCTTCGAAAAGAGAATGGTGTAGTTACTTTTACTACTCCGACTATGTACTCGCTACTGTTTTAATACAACTTGAAAATACTCCTTAATCTATTTTACTGTTGAGCGTTTTTACTATTGTATCTTACACTCAGATTGCTTTAATTATTCAGATTAAGTTTTTTTTATTTTCTAAATGCTTGACTTATTGTTTTTCTTTTTTATCTTTACACTACCCAATTTATTTACTCTATTTGTTTTACTTAATTTTTACTCTTTAATCGGGTTGCAAAGGTAAGTAATTTTGTTTTTCGTGTCAAGTATTATTTTTTATTTTTTTAACTTTTTTTTTGATTCTACTTTTTTAACTTTTCTTCTCTTAAAATCGGGTTGCAAAGGTAAGAATTTTATTTTTAAATGCAAAAATTATTTTATCTTTTTTTTTAACTTACTTTCCGATTTCACTCTCACTACTTTTTCTATTCTTTAATCGGGTTGCAAAGGTAAGTAATTTTGTTTTTCGTGTCAAGTATTATTTTTTATTTTTTCTACTTCTTTTTAATTTTATCCCTTGTTTTCTTCTTTTCTAAATCGGGTTGCAAAGGTAAGAATCTTATTTTTAAATGCAAAAATTATTTTATCTTTTTTTTCTAAACCTTTTCTTTTTTTACCCTTCTCTGAATCGGGTTGCAAAGGTAAATATCTTTTCTTATCCCGCAATACTTTTTTTAATTATTTTTTCCTCTTGTCTGCACTCTTCCCACTTGTTTCTTAACTGGGGTGCAAATGTAAGGAGTTTTCCACGAATGTCAAGTTTTTTTTCAAATACTTTACCTACCGCCTCCTAATACTCTAACAATCAGACTTTTATCTTCAAACTTCCCCCCACATGAACAACTATAATTATCCTGCTTCAGGTATAGATCTATCTTTTTTCGGCTTTTTATATAAAGGAACCGTACTGCAAGGCTCACCATACATAATACTTTGTGCTACAGAACTGAGCAGTCGTGTAATTTCAGCGTAGGCAAAGATAGGCACAGGAATCTCTCCACATCCTTTTATAACTACTCTTGCATCCATATACTTTTCAGTATCAATCTTTGCTAAGGCTTGTTGGAACAATGCCTGCTCCAATGCTTCTAAGTCTCCTACTATTACTATATTAGTATAGGGTTGCAAATGGATGGTAAGAAGCATATAAGCCCATATAGGTAATATGGCATCTACAGAACATATAATCCCGACATTCTTTCCTTTATATATAGACCAATCATTTTCTTTCAGAAACTGCCTAAAATCTTTTTCTCGCAAAATTAATCCTTGAAACAGATTATCCTTTAAATCATAGAGTATCCGTTCACCAGAATGATAATAATCTGACAGATCTAGGGTAACTAGACCACTATTGGCTACTTTATTAATAATCTCTTCAGAGGTTTCCATGCCTGATTCTATTTTGATATACTTACTCGACTGATAAATTCTTTCAGATAAAATGGTTCAAATGTCTCTGGGTCTTCCCATTGATTCTCCTGAAAACGTTTCCAAGCTAATATACCAATAAATCGGGAAGAGGGTTCTATGTCATCAAGAAATCTGGCATTGGAATATCTAGACAATATAGGACGGCATTTAGAAGCTCCATCGCCAAAGAAAATCACTTTATTTTTAACTAATAACTCTGCAAAAGAGTTCTCATCTATAATTTCCGCTTTCACTGGCAAAATACTCGTAAGCTGGCTATCGTATACTCCACAAAACACTTCCATTCGCCGGGCATCTATCATGGGGCAAAAACAAACTGCTTCATCTATATAATAGCTTTTAACTCCCAAAGTCATGGCTTCCAAGGTTGAAACAGCTAGTAAAGGTTTGTCCAATGCATAGCATAATCCTTTGGCAGTAGAAGTCCCAATGCGTAATCCCGTATAAGAACCAGGCCCTTTGGCTACCGCAATAGCAGCCAACATCGTATATGTATAGTGGCAATTATGCAGCAACTGGTCAATGGCGACTGTTAATACTTGGGAAGTAGCTTTTTCGATATATAACTCCTGACAGGCTACAAGCTTTCCAGCTTCATGTAAGGCTAGGGAGCAAATTTTGGTGGAAGTGTCTATACTAAGAATTAACATGCTGTTTAGGGGCACAAGTGATCTGGCATATATACCACTAGAATGGTGCAAAAAACAAAAGGCCACATCAATATAATTAGATGTGACCTTTTGCTCCCGAAGCTGGGCTCGAACCAGCGACCCTCTGATTAACAGTCAGATGCTCTAACCGACTGAGCTATTCGGGAGTGTAATCAGGCTGCAAAGGTAGTAAACAATTTTTATTTGTCAAGTTTTCAAGAAAAAAAATCTGATTATTTTATTTTTTTTCTTCCTAGTAGTTGTACTTCAAAAGTCTCTAGATGCTTTTTAGTTGTGTTTTTTTTAGTAAAAAACTGGCTGTGTTTCAAAATGTATGACATTTTTCTATCTGACTATCAGTTACTTATTCTAGTCGTCTAGCTATTTGACGGCAAAATAGTTGTCAAAAATGGCCAAACAGAACTGCTTCGTATCCAGTGTCTGACTGAACGTTCAGTCCAGAGGCTTGTTTTGTCATCATACATTTTGATACACAGCCAAAAAACTATTTTCCTTTTGTGTCCGGATTGTATATTGTATCTGAAATGATTTTTCGTTATGTTTAAAACAGTTTTCTTAAAAATATAGTAATCTATTTTTATAGGTTTGTGTGTAGTGGTAGAAACCTCTAGTTATGTCGGTTTCAGGTATTGTATCTTCCTTATATTTGGATTTTGTGTCTTTCATTCTTCTATTATCTATATAGATAACTCATTTTATGAATATCCGCCTGTATATTATTGGTCTGTTTCTTTCTTCTTTTCTTGGAGGTGTAGTGGCAATTGTTGGGTATAAGTTATTGGTGTCCGAAAAATCCTATGAAACGATTGAACAAAAACAAAATCATTATTTTACTTCACAGGTGACTACTTATGCAGCAGACTCTGCAGCAGCTATACAAGTACCTCCAGGTCTGAACTTTATTTATGCGGCAGAACATGTACGTCCGGCTGTGGTTCATATCAAAACTCGGTATAGCAATCAGTCAGCGGCTGCACATATGGAAGAAGAGGATGAATCGGATGACTGGTTTCATGATTTTCATGCTTTTGACAACCCATTTAAAGGAAATTCTCCTCGTGAATCTGCAGGCTCAGGAGTTATTATTTCTGCAGATGGGTATATCGCTACTAATAACCATGTGATCGAACGAGCTTCTGAGATTGAAGTTATTCTAGAAGATAAACGAAGTTATATAGGAACAATCATTGGTACTGATCCTACGACTGATCTGGCTCTTATTAAAATAGAAGAGGAAAATCTGCCTTTTGTTCCCTATGGAAATTCAGAATTGTTACATGTAGGTGAGTGGGTACTGGCTATTGGCAATCCATTTGATCTTACTTCTACCGTAACTGCGGGTATTGTCAGTGCCAAAGGGAGAAATATTAATATTCTGAAAACCAAGGATAATCTACAAATTGAGGCATTTATTCAAACAGATGCGGCCGTAAATCCTGGCAATAGTGGTGGGGCACTGGTCAACTTGCAAGGCGAACTAGTAGGTATTAATACGGCTATTGCGTCGAATACTGGGGTTTCGCAGGGCTATTCCTTTGCGATACCCGTATCTCTTACAAGAAAAGTAATGGATGATCTTTTACGTTATGGAAGTGTTCAACGAGCCTTACTTGGTGTAAAGATATTGGATATAGATGCTCGTCTAGCCAAAGAAAATGGATTGGAAAAAATACAGGGTGTATATATAGATGAGATCAATGAGAAAAGTGCTGCTCAAAATGCAGGTTTACAGACAGGTGATATTATTCTTAAAATTGGCGAACACTCGATTCACTCCTCATCCGAATTACAAAGTGTCATAGGCACCTACCGACCCGGAGACAAGGTAAAAGTTTTATTTGAACGAAATGAGAAAGAACAAACGGTTTGGGTTACGTTACGGAACAACCAGGGTACTCTTTATTTACCTAAACCTAGACTTGACAAAACCATCAATATTTTTGGAGCGGATATGTCTCCCATTGATTTGAAAGAAAAAAAGATGTTAAATCTTGAGAATGGCGTAAAAATACTGCGAATTTCAGAAGGTCGAATCAAGAATGCGGGTGTAAAAGCTGGTTTTATCATTACGCACATTGGTAATAAAGTGGTACATTCGGCCGAAGAGGTATTCAAACTTATTAATGCCAGCAAACAGGCAGTGATCGCCGAAGGCAGGTATCCTAATGGCAAAAAGGATTATTATGCCATAGCCCCTTAGTAGATCTGCTTCCCATTTTTTTCCTAAAACATTCATTATAAACTCTTTGGACGCTATTCATCCGAAGAGTTTTTTGTATGTTTGAGACTCAATCGTTTATTTTTTATAAAAACCTTCACCACAAACAAAATATTCCGGTTATGTACGATTTTTTGTCTAAACTTTCTATACAGGCTCATAATCCAGGATACAGTACGGGTATACAGTGGGGTGAGACCCATCTGGCTTTGCAAAAACCTGTACACTCTCCAGTAGATGGTAGTCTTATAGCCTCTGTACAATGGACAACTGCAGAAGAATATGAAAAAATTGTTCAGACCGCTCAGCAAGCTTTTACACATTGGCAGCATATACCTGCTCCAAAACGGGGTGAGATTGTCCGGCAAATAGGGGAGGAGCTGCGCAAGCACAAAACAGAGCTAGGCAAGCTGGTGAGCTATGAAATGGGAAAACTCTTACAGGAAGGACTGGGGGAGGTGCAAGAAATGATAGATATATGTGATTTTGCAGTGGGTCTCTCACGTCAATTATATGGTTTAAGTATGCATTCGGAACGTCCTAGCCACCGCATGTATGAGCAATATCATCCGTTGGGCATTGTGGGTATTATCTCTGCCTTCAATTTTCCAGTTGCGGTGTGGGCATGGAATGCCATGTTAGCAGCAGTTTGTGGGGATGTGTGTATCTGGAAACCTTCGGAAAAAACACCACTGAGTGCCCTGGCCTGTCAGCATATTATTGCAGAGGTACTTAAAAACAATGCGTTGCCTGAAGGCATTTTTAGTGTAGTAGTAGGTGGGGCAGAAATTGGGCAGAAATTGGCGGAAGATAAACGAATCCCATTAATCTCTGCTACTGGATCGGTACGTATGGGGCGGCATGTAGGTGAGACTGTGGCACGAAGGTTAGGCAAATCTCTGCTAGAGCTCGGCGGCAATAATGCCATTATTATTACACCCAATGCGGATCTAGAAATAGCTATTCGGGCTGTCATCTTTGGATCGGTAGGAACGTGTGGGCAGCGGTGTACGACTACACGCCGCCTGATTGTACACCAATCTATCTATCAAACTGTAGCAGACCGCCTAGTCAGTATTTACGAGAAACTCCCCATTGGTAATCCGTTAAAGGACGGAATACTGGTTGGGCCTTTAATTGACAAACAGGCTGTGCAGCATTTTGTAGAAGCTCTGGAAGAAGTAAAAAAAGCAGGAGGCAAAGTGCTTACGGGTGGTGAAGTGCTTACAGGTGATGCATTTACATCGGGTACCTATGTAAAGCCCGCCTTGGTAGAAGCCCGCAATGACTATGCAATTGTACAAGCTGAAACATTTGCCCCCATTTTATATCTGATTCCATATAAAGATACTATAGAAGAAGCTATTGCGATTCAGAATGGTGTGCAACAAGGTCTTTCTTCAGCCATTTTTTCACTGGATTTGCGAGAAGTTGAAACCTTTTTATCCTATAGTGGCTCTGATTGCGGAATTGCCAATGTAAACATAGGTACTTCTGGTGCAGAAATCGGCGGAGCTTTTGGCGGGGAAAAGGAAACAGGTGGCGGAAGAGAGTCAGGATCCGACGCATGGAAAGCCTATATGAGACGTCAGACAAATACCATAAATTATAGCAGAGAACTGCCTCTGGCTCAGGGGATTACATTTGACGTATAAGTATCTACAGTGTATTTGAAAAATAGCATAGTTTGTCTGGATAGTCGCATTCTACTTACTTTTACTACCTATACAAGGTATATTTCGCTATTTTCTTATTGTAATTTTCTTGCATCAAATGTTTAAAAAATTATATTTGCACAAAAACGCACTTTATTAACTATTTGATAATCAGCAGTGTACCCTGCAATACAGACAAAGAATCATATTTTTGCTCTTGTAATGATTTAGCACAAATTAAACTTTGCATTTGTTACTGAATATCATACCTTTAAAAGTTTTTAAACCGATACGCATAAAATCTTTCTTGTTATGGCAGAAACTACCTCAAGATTCAACACCATCATGTTGATTGACGACAATGAAATTGATAATCTTATTAATCAAAAAATTATAGAATCAGCAGGAATTTCCAAACATATCTTTACACATACAGGAGGAAAAAGTGCGATTGAGTTTTTGAAAAATATGGAAAAAATTGCTGCTGTTACAAATAATGTAACATTGCCAGAACTTATCTTTCTAGATATTGATATGCCCTTGATGGACGGTTTTCAGTTTCTGGATGAATTTGAAAAATTGTCGAAAGAGACAAAAGACTATTGCAAAATAGTTATGCTTACTTCTTCCATCAACCCTCAGGACATGAGTAAGTCTAAAAAATACGACTATGTAAAGAAATATGTCAACAAACCTCTGACGCAAGACAGTTTAAAAAAATTGGGAATCTAGACCTTAACCATATTAAGATAATGTATCGGGTTCAAGCATACCTCTTTTTTTAGAGAGCCTGTATAGCAATGCTATACAGGCTTTTTTCATACTGTATAGTTTTTTCTGTCTTTCAGGCATAAAAAAATCTTCTATCGGAGAGATAGAAGATTTTTTATTCAACCTTTCACAAGATCATATCTTGTGTTGATATATTTTATTGTGTTGTAAAACCCAGTACATGTCTTGGCTCTACAGGCTATGCTTTCCATTGGGCTTTTTTGCGTAAGTTCTATTAAGATTTTCTCATTTCAGCTTTGATTGGATATTGAATTAATACCAACTCCTGCAAATCGTCATCCGTGACCAACTTCTTCTCATCAGCTAGGGCAATGAATTTCTCGTACATTACTTCTACTTCTTGTCTTTCGAACAGATAGCCGAGCATTTCCAGCCGATACCGTAAGGCGTGTCTGCCACTACGTGCCGTTAGGACAATAGAAGACGCAGGTACACCTACTTCTTCTGGATTAATAATCTCATAATTTTCGGCATGTTTCAAAAATCCATCCTGATGAATACCTGATGAATGAGCAAATGCGTTTTTGCCGACAATAGCTTTGTTGGCCTGTACATGCATACGCATCATATCTGAAACTAGGCGACTAATACCATACAAACCTTTGGTATTAATATTCGTTTCAAAGCCCAGGTCTTTGTGGGTTTTCATTACCATTACGACTTCTTCCAGAGAGGTGTTTCCAGCTCTTTCACCTACGCCATTGATGGTACATTCGATCTGACGTACACCATTCATAATGCCTGTAATACTGTTGGCTGTAGCCAGCCCTAGGTCATTGTGGCAGTGAGCAGAGATAATAGCTTTATGAATATTGGGAACATTTTCAAACAAATATTTTATTCTCTCACCATAGTGTTGAGGAAGGCAATATCCTGTCGTATCTGGGATGTTTACCACATCTGCACCAGCAGCAATGACAGCTTCTACCAGTTGGGCCAGAAATGCTAGGTCGGCACGTCCAGCATCTTCTGCATAGAATTCTACTTCATCTACTTTTTTGCTTTTGGCATATTTTACACACCAGACAGCTCGTTCCAGAATTTCTTCCCGTGTAGAATTAAATTTATACTTGATATGTGTATCCGAAGCCCCTATGCCTGTGTGGATTCGTTTCCGTTTGGCATACTGCAACGCCTCTGCAGCTACATCAATATCTTTTTCTACGGCCCTGGCCAATCCACAAATAACTGGTTCGGAAACGGCTTTTGAAATTTCAATAACCGAATGAAAATCGCCAGGACTAGAAATAGGAAAGCCTGCTTCGATAATATCTACACCCAAGTGCTCCAGTTCTTTAGCCACTTCAATTTTTTCTGGAGTAGTTAATTGACAACCAGGAACCTGTTCGCCATCACGCAAGGTTGTGTCGAAGATATGAACCTTTTCAGCCATGAGAATAATTGTTGTTTTAAGAGTGCGAAAGATAGATCATGCACCCGGATTAGAATAAACAAATGTTTAGCAAAGTACTGAGAAAATCCCGAATTGAGAAGCAAGTACGAAAAATTTCCACAAAAAAGGAAAGTTTTTTAGCAAAACGGATTCTTTCACACACCGTTTCTATCACATACAAACTATAGGTATGAAACCTAAATATAAGTCAGATCTTCCTTTAGGAAGACAACAGAAAAACCTCACGAGTAGCAACAAGTGAGGTCTTCCTATAGATATAGTAGAGTGAGATTAATTCTCTTCCTGAGATCTTATTCTTTCACGGTATGATGCCCGTAAAACTTCGTTTCTTCTGCGTACAGAGTTTTTTTCGAAAGCCGTTCTGGAACGTAATTCTTTCAATACACCTGTCTTTTCGAATTTCTTTTTGAATCTTTTTAAAGCTTTGTCTATGGATTCATTTTCTTTAACCTGAACAATAATCATGATTTTTTATGCTAATATTTTTGTGAATAACTGATTCATTTTTCAGAAAGGGCTGCAAATATAAATATCTTCCTGCACAAACACAAATATTCTCCGGGCATTTATAGGGGTTTTTTGTGCCTTTTTCAAAATTGTAGGATTAAAATGCGTTTTCTTCTCCCAGAACTACGTTAGCGACGGTCTGATAGATGATTTTTATATCCAGCCAAAAACTCCAGTTTTCCATATACCATGTATCGTATTCCAGACGTTTGCGCATCAGGCGTGGGTCGGAGGAGGTTTCACCACGGAATCCGTTCACCTGTGCATGGCCTGTAATACCGGGGGTTACGAAGTGTCTGATCAGGTATTTTTCGATCATCTGGGAGTATTCTTCTGTATGTTTGAGCATATGTGGCCGAGGACCTACTACAGACATATCACCTGTAAGTACGTTAAAAAATTGCGGCATTTCGTCCAGACTAGTCTTGCGTAGAAACGCCCCAACTTTGGTAATCCGACTATCTCCACGAGTGGCCTGTTTCACATTAGAATCCTGGTTTACGTACATGGTGCGGAATTTATAGCAATTAAATAGCTTGTTTTTTCGCCCAGAGCGTGGTTGTTTAAAAAATATAGGGCCTTTGGAATTCAATCGAATAGCCAAAGCGATAATGCCAAATAACCAAGGAAAAACAAGTGTGATGACAAGGAGTGAAAAGACAATATCAAAGCCTCGTTTAATAGCCCGATTTCCCCAAGCTTGTAATGGTTCTTGCCGAAAAGTAAGGATAGGCACATTCTCGTAGAAATCTATATTCATCTTTCGCTGCATGAGTCCCCGGAAATCAGGAGCTATCTTGAAATAAATGAAGTGTTCGTCTGAGAAATCTGCTAGTTCCTTAATCAACGCAGTCTCAGTCATGGATTTGGCATAGTAAATTTCATTAATCTTATTATCAATACAGTATTGTTTTAAGTGATCAATATGGCCTTTCAAAACCAAACTTGGAAGTTCCGGTTCGTTATCAAAAAAGCCCATGAACTTATAACCTTTGTCCTTATTACTGATCAGGTAGTGGTATAGATCATTACCAGCATAGCCTGCCCCGACAATTATTACCCGGTTTTCGTTTTCACGTAATTTTATACCATACTGCAACACAAAAGAAACAATGATACGTGTCAGGAGCATAAAAAGAAAACTGAATACATATACAGCCCCCAGAAAAGCCCGCGAGATATCATAGTATTCATCGCGAAAGCCTAGAATGAATATAAAAACCAGCAGGGCATGAAACGCAAGGGCATACACCAATGTGGAAAGGAGGGTACTGAATCGCAACAAACTACGGTGTATATTTATATCTCTCAGCAAAATTACGCCTATCGAAGCAGGAATCCATAACAACTGAAAGGTCCGCATAAAGTCTACGTAGTAGTTGGAGTACTGGATAGAAATATGATGCCGCCAGTAATAGCCAGCCCGACAAGCTGCATCCAAAAGAAAAAGATCTATAATCAGTACTAAAACTCCTACAAATTTTGAATATTGTAAATCTCTCTTCATGATTGGTTTTGAATTAGAAAATATAGCTTTCTGTCTTTTAGTACGGTTTCTTTTTCAGAGGTAACCGAAACAAATGACTGGATTCCAAAAACAAAATTAACAAATTATACTTCTTGAGAATCAAAGATTTATAGATGCCAAAGATTTAATGGTTAGATAACCTATAAACAACGTTCTGGCAACGATTCGTGACTTCAGACACACCCTTGTTTATTTTTCCCACAGCATCCTACGAAAAAAGCCCTTGAAAGCTACCGTATAAAAAAATTGTACTACCTTTTTTCATCTTGGGTTTTGCTACCAAAGAAATAACTTTCATCTTTATTTTTTCAGTCCTTCCATGAGTCCCGTACTTCCATTAAAGCAAAACCCAATAGGTTCGGGCCTTTCCAATAGGTAGGATTTTCTACATTTTCATCGGTTTTGGCCATTCCTATACCCCAGATCTGATCCGTGGGACTGGCTTCTACGATAATTTTATTGCCTGTTTTTTGCAGGTGTTCTTTCAAATCTGGATGTTGAGAAAATTTGTACTGATTTCCGGTTTTGACAAGCTCGTACTTATCTGTATCCCAGACACCTGGGTCAAAGTTCTTTACTTCTCTTCCCAATTTTTTAGCTTCAGCAGGGGTTCGGGCCTGTAAAATTTTGTTCAATGTTTCTGTATCCTTAAATAGGCGTGCCTTTTCAGCCATCATCCAGTGTTCGGCGGTGGTATAGGTAATACCATCTACCACAAAAGCCGACTGCCACCACTGGCTAAAACAGCTATCTCCAATAAGTCCATCCTTCCGTGGCTGATGCCCCCAAAAGAAGAGATATTTCAGGGATTCCCCTTTTTCGTATTTTTCGATCACCCACTCCAAGTTATATTTCATCATATGCTTAAAGAATTAATACAGAGTCACTTTGCCGATTGCCAGATTAAATACCATTTGTTGTACAGTGATGCCCATTTTTACCCGATCGTCATTGAGTATGTGGAAGCATTCGTCTGCCGACTGTGGCGTATGTTGCTCTAATAACTCAGTGGTGCGATTAAACCGCTCACAAGAGGATTCTTGCAACAGATTTTCTTCTTTTTGTACATTCTGCGTTAGTGTTAGGTAGTTATTGGTCACCACCATATATCCTTTTTCTGCTGTTCGAATAGATGCTTTGCGTGGGGTTCGTTCAATGACAGCTCTTTCATTGGCACCTGTGCCAGCCAACATTAGTAGGCAGTCAGAGGCAATGTCTGTCTGGCTCAGCATCTGACGTGCCTCTTCAAAGGAAGTAGCTTTTTCGAGGGTTTCCCGAATCAGAAAGGTAATAGGTGGAGCCAGGTGTGGGGCTTCGCTGCTGAATACAGAGTTAAGTGTAATAGAAAAAGCTTGGGGCTTCATACCTGACAGTATGCCTACAAATCCAATCCAACTCACGGCAGAATATAACACCTGCCCACCGCGTGTAAAATGAAAAAGCTTGGTATGGGTATTGAGGGCATTATTCTCCGTCCACCAGTCTAGGTTACGGGCATGCAGGGTTTGCCCGGATGCATGTATGCAAAAAGCCGTGCAACCAAAGACAAATTTCAGGGCATCATAATACAAATTGGTAATTAGTACTTCATTTTCGGAATACGCAGAAAAGGAGGCAATGCAACGAATCTCATCCAAGTACTCTTTTGAGATACATGTTTGCTTGTAATAGTCAATGGCATCCTGAAAAAAACTCACATCCCCTAAATCTCGCAAGTAGTATCCAATCAACACATCTACTTCTGGCTGGTAGTTCTGCAAAAAACGCCATCGTTCGGAAGGAGGTAAATCAAGGTTTATGTTTATTTCTTCAAATGCCTTCATCTCTGTAAAAAGAATTTCTATTAAATCTATATTTTATCCTGTATCTAACAGATAATCACGAAATTATCTTCAAAAGATGCATATATTTTTTTGATTGGCAACAGGTTCTGATAAAAATTCTGCGGAGCAGTCTGCGTATATAGAATGAAAAAAATCCACAATAAGCAGAAGGTTTATTTTTTTCAGTCCTGAAATTAATTCATTTTTGCCTCGATTCGTAAACAGATGCATACAAAAATTTATTCTCCTGTTCGTTTACAGGAATTCGTCCAGCAGATTTTTCTGCAAATGGGTTGCCCAGCCAAAGATGCCAGACTGGCAGCTGATGTCCTGATTTCTGCCGACTTACGGGGTGTAGACTCGCACGGCGTAGCCCGCCTGAATGGCTACGTACGACTGATGGATCTGCAACGGTTAAATCCAAATCCACAGATATGCATCGTGCATGAAACGCCCAGTACAGCCGTAGTGGATGGTGATGCTGGTCTAGGACTGGTGGTAGCTCCAAAAGCTATGGAAATAGCCATGAATAAGGCCCGTCAGGTAGGCACAGGATGGGTAGCTATCCGCAATTCTAATCATTTTGGCATTGCGGGGTACCATACTATGCTGGCCTTACCTCAAGATATGATTGGGCTGGCCATGACTAATGCTGGCCCGCTAGTTGCGCCTACGTTTTCTAAAGATAAACTTCTGGGAACCAACCCTATATCTGTAGCTATTCCCGCAGCCGAAGAGCCTTCGTTTGTGATGGATATGGCTACCACAACGGCCGCTTATGGCAAACTGGAAATTCTGCAACGTAAGGGTATGGCGACCCCCACAGGCTGGGTACAGGATGTAGACGGAAACCCAGACACAGATGCCCATGCGGTTAAAAAAGGAGGTGCTTTACTGCCACTTGGCGGCGACCGTGAACATGGCAGTCACAAAGGTTATTGTCTGGGTGCGTGGGTTGATATATTTTCAGGTGTTTTATCTGGAGCCAATTATGGGCCGTGGGTACCTCCTTTTGCTACGGCAGGTTTTATGGACTCTGCAATGCAACTGGTTGGAACGGGAACAGGTCATTTTGTAGGAGCTATGCGGGTAGATGCTTTTCGTCCGGCAGATGAATTCAAAGCCCATATGGATACCTGGATTCGAGCTTTTCGGAAAGCCATGCCTGTACAAGGCGAAGATCACGTACTCATTCCCGGTGACCCTGAACGTATCCTGGAAACTGAACGCCGCCAAAATGGCATTCCGATCCTTCCAGTAGTGATTGAAAGCCTTCAGGCTCTGGGCAAACGGTTTGAAGTAGAATGGATAGAACCTCTAAAAGGTTAAGGTAACGCCCTGTGATGCCTAAGTAACTCTGTCAATAAAAGTGAAATAATCTAGCTGGCATTACGTTATGTAACGAGAATTTTGTATTTTCACGAATGTTTGTTGCAGTATCAGATCGACAAGAAGAAGAAGTAAAAAGACGGTTAGACAAAAAGTATGCCTTCTTTGAAAGAGGCATTTATATAGCCGAACTACTTGCGTTTATTGGTGAAGTATTCAGTGGATTTTCCTGATAGAAACCTTCTAGAAATCAGTTTTATGATAACTACAACCTATACTTTGAATTGATTTACATGACTCTATTTACCGAAAGCCAGGTTTTGTCTCTAGCTTCAGATATCTATATACAAAAAGAGACAGAAATTCTCTCTCACGAACAACGATGGAGCTATATTTCCAGAAACGACCAAACACTTTGGGGCGAAATTAAAGGCAGCCATTTTCAACCCTATCAAACCCAAGTAAATACAGCTACACAGACCTTTGCCTGCACCTGTGGCAGTCATCCGCATCCTTGTAAACACGTACTTGCCCTTTGGCTGCTTTTTTTACGAGAACCGAGTGTTTTTCCTATCAACCAAACATCTCCCAGCTGGGTTAGTAGGAAGCTATCTACACAGGAATCCCCAAAAAAGTCTACCAAGACTACGTTGAAAGACACTTTTTCCGTCTTAGGAACGAGAATAAAATAATGTACACAAGTGAAATGATATTATCTTTGCCCTATGGCAAAGTTTTATGATCCAGCAACCGAAGCTCTGATGCAGTTGCATTACAGCCGATTATCAGAAAAAGAT
>JACCDR011861379.1_pt1 | contig 15416 bp, 33 predicted proteins | sample 7446431 | NCBI WGS metagenome assembly JACCDR01 (sample SAMN15323443, study PRJNA562643) | freshwater metagenome | isolation source: river surface water | place: USA:Blue River Watershed | collected 2017-08-17 | reverse complement strand
GGCCCTCAGCGCGCGTCTGCCGCGTCGACCTGGCTCCCGGCCTCCCTGCCTGCGGAGACCCGAGTTCGCGCCAGAGGAGCACACAGGCCGGCGAGCCTGACAGCGTCGCGCAGTGTCGTCGCAGTGCAGTGCAGCGCGATCTCGCCCCTCCCAGGACCCCCGGAGGGTGGGGGTGGCAGCGTTCGCTTCCGTTCGCTTGTCCACACCTGGGGACAGACCTGTGGACCGAGGGGTCGCTGTCGGTGCTGCCCTGGGGTCCTGGGGTGGCGCGGATCGGCCTTCGTTCGTTTACGGGTCGTTACTCCGGGCCCTGAACGTGAACGGGGCGATAACGCGGCTCAGCCTGGGTCCACCGGGCGCCGGCGACCTGATGTCCCATGCGCATACGCGAGAACGGACGGGTGTCGAAATCCCGGGCCCTCTCGGTCGTCGAGGAGCTCCTGGGGGAGCGAGTCAGCGCACGGGGTGTGCGGGGCGCGCAGGCACGTCGCGCAGCTCAGCGAACGCGTCGCCGAGCAGTTCCTGCACCTCGTCGAGCGTCGACACGAGCTGCCCGATCGGCGTCCACCCGGAGCCGGGCGGGGTGAGCTGGTGCAGCATCTTCACGCGGAACGTCTGCCGGCCGCCGCACGTGATGACCTCGACCTGCCACTTCCCGTCGGGGGTCCGCATGGTCGGGTGGTGTGCCACGCCTCCACGGTAGTTCGCGAGTTCGCGTCCCCGCATACCGTCCGGCCGGTGAAGCCACGGATCTGCGTCGGGGTGCGCGTCAGCCGGCACGCCCACGACTACCTGCAGAAGGTCGCCGACGAGCACGGCATCACCAAGAGCGAGGTCGGGCGCGCCATGTTCGCGGTCGCCGCACGTCACGAGGACGAGCTGGGCCGGCAGATCGAAGCCATCAAGCAGCAGCCCTGACCCTGCCCTCCCCGTCGTTCCTGGGGGCGAGGGATATGGACGCGCGTCTCAACCTGCCTATGCGCATGAGGTGGCGGCCTGGACGCGCTCCTGGGCCCGAATAACCGAAACGCCGTTTCAAAAAATCGCGCGTGCGCCTGCGGCGCATCGGGAGCCTGCTCCCTCCGTCCACACCTTGCGCGGCTCTACCTGCACCTGATGCCGCAATGTGCATAGGGTCGGGGGATGGCCGTACGCATCTCGTTCACCTGGGACGGCGCCCCGCTGGACGACTTCCCGTTCCGTAGCCACATGCTGCAGCCCGGCGAGCCTGTGCCGGCCGTCGGGGATCTGCTCACCGCGAGCGACAAGATCCGGCCGGACACGATCTACAACCCGTTCGCGAAGGCGCCGTTCGTCGTCACCCGGCGCGAGTTCCAGTACGGCGTGGACGACTACCTGGACGTCGTCATCTACGTCGCGAGCCGTCGATGACCGACGAGCTGCGGCCCGGCCTGACGCCCGAGCAGCGCATCGAGCGGCTGCGCGCCAACCTCGAAGGATCGGTCTGGGGGCTGCGTCAGCTCGGCTGGACGATGGACGACGTCCTGGTCGCCGTGCACCAGGCCAACAGCGAGTGGGACCCGTCGCCGCAGCCGGCCTTCACCACCCGTGATCCGGACGCCCGTCCAGAACCGACCGTGCCGGTCAGCTACCCGCGCGACGAGTCCGATGCCTGACAAGGTCCCGCCGCTGCCCTGGTTCTGCGGCCGGTGCGGCGGCAGCGCCACTGTGCGCACGCTCGAGCACGTCGCGTCCGGCAAGCTCACCCGCGAGGTCGTCTGCTCCACGCCGTACTGCCCGGCTGATCGCGGTTTCGTCGACTCCCTCGGCCGCACCGCCGTCCCGGCGCCCGGGTTCCTCGAGCCCTGAACCGTACGCTGCCGTCGCTACCGTCGGGACCGTTGGCGCGGGGCCCCTGGCGGGTGCGGAGAGCGCCTGGCTTCCCGGTTCGATTCCGGGCCCGCACCCGCCGCCTACCTGCGGAGGTCCGCGTGCTGTTCCTCGTCCAGGACGACGACTCCGGCTACGGCCAGCTCGAGTCCGCCGTCATCCGCGCCGGCAGCGCCAACGAGGCCGGCCGCCTGTTCCGCGCCGAGGCGATGCGCGTCTGGCCCGGCGAGGACTCGACCGGCCGGCTGCACATCACGAGCCTGCCGGCCGACGGTGACATCGGCATCGTGCACACCCACGTCCCGACCTGAGTGGCGCGCGGCCGCAGAGGTCGCTACCTTCATACCTGCACGACCGCCGCCCGGACGCCGGGCCGCGATGGGCCGCAGATTAGCCAGGACCTCGAGAAGCGCAGACAGGCCCGACCCTGTCCGCTCGCTTCCCAGGAGGATCCATGACCACCGCTCGCGTCGATCAGCACGCAATCTGCCCGAAGTGCGGGAACTACGAAGCGTTCCCCGGCGGAACCACCCGGATCATCGACGAGCACCACGTCGAACGCCGCAGTGAGTGGTGCAACGCTCCCGTGATCTTCAACAACCGACCCACGGATTCCGACCATCCCGACTTCGGCTACGTCTACTAATCCAGGACGTCCTGTCACAACCGATCGCTAACGTTCGGTTCGCCGACGCGAGCCTGGGGAGAGGGCACACGACGGCAGGCCGGACGGTTCGGCGCCGGGTCCCACCCACTCGGCGTCTCGAGGTTCAACCCCTCGGCGGCCACGTGAGCGACAACGACAGCACCGAGATCAGCGACCTGCCGCCGGTCGGCTACGACCGCTTCCCGCGCCAGGGCAGCTACCTGCACTCGCGGGCCGAGGTGATCTTCGACTACGACAGCTCCCGCAAGATCACGGGCACCGTCGTGCGCGACGACACCGAACCGCCCGGCCTGGCGCTGATCAAGCTCGACGACGGCCGCGTCATCCGGACGACCGAGTGCCAGTGGCGCCCGCTGCCGGTCGTGGACGGCCGCGACGGCTCCTGAGCGATGCAGCGAGACCGAAGGTCGGGCCGGCCGTTCCGGGCACTGACCATGCGGATGTACGCCGACGACGTCGCCCTCATCGACCGGGCCCAGGCCGCACAGCGCGAGCTGGCGCAGCGTGACGGGTTCGAGCCGCCACGCATCGACATGACCGCCGTGATGCGCCGAGCCTTGCGCGCCGAGTGCGAGCGGGTCATCGCGCGAGCTGAAAGCCGTGCCTAGTCGTGCCTAGCCTCACCAGCACCGAGGCCCGCCTGCTGCGCGAGAACAGCGACGAGGGCCGCGCGTTCCGCGCCGGCGCCCTGTGCGAGGCGCGCGCCCGCGAGGTCGTCACCGTCCTGCACCACGAGCTGATCGACTACGTCCGAACGATGGCCGAGCACCACCCGGAATGGACGTCCGGCCGAATCGCCCGCGCGGCGGCCGCCGTGTTCTGGGAGGGCGAGTGAGCCCGCTCGTCGACGACACCAGGACCCCCGAGCAGATCGTGCGGGATTGGGCAGCGAACGGCCACGACGTCGAGCTGCGATCCAAGGTGCTGCACGAGGGCAACATGGTGCAGCTCGAGCTGCGGTGCGCCGACATCAAGCTGACGAACTACTCGTTCCCTGCGAACGTGGACCGGACGTGGCGGCAGATGATCGAGAACATCCGCGCCAACAGCTGGGGCACCCGCGACTGTCCCGACCTGCCGAAGCCGAAGCGAGATCAGGGCTCGTACTGAGCGTCGCGATTGTAGTAGTCCGCGCAGAAATCGTCCTGCTGCGAGGTCCGGGGACCGTGGTGGCAGTAGGACGGCGCTCCGTCGCCGCTGTCGCTGCTGCTCACGTCCACGACGACCCAGGTGATCCAGGCAGCAGCAACGAGCGCGAAGAACGCTCCGGTCAGAGGTACGGCCGCGCGTTCCTTCCAGCTCGTCTCCTCCGCGTGGCGACCTGATCTGTACTCGGCGGTCTTGGCGTTGTCGTGCTCCTCCTGCCAGTCACAGTTCTCGCATGAGGCGCGGTGCCGGGTGGGCGTGAGCTCAACGACTGAGGTGGCGTGTCCCCGGACCAGCATGGGCGTGAGCTTGGCATAAGCCAGGGACAACGGGCCATCCCTGCGGCATATCCGAACGATGATGTCGCGTCGGGGAGTGCGTTGCGTCTATCCGTCCTACGATCCGAGCATGGCGAAGCGGGGTGACCGGGCCACTCACCGGCTTCGGTACCGCTGGGGCAATGGCGTAGACGGGTCCTTTTCCTGCAGCAGCGAGGACGCCCTCGCGATGCGGTGGAATCAGATGGTCGTGCACGCCAGCCAGCGCGACTTGCCGCTCGAGTTGGCCGTCGACGTGCGCGCCAACGACGACAAGTGGGTGGAGTCGGCCGGCTACCAACCAGTCACCGGCGGCGCGCCGGATTGGGACGGGCGTCCGAAGCTGGCCTGACCACCTGGGGGCAGCGAACACCTGCTGACGCTGCCCGACGTTGTCACGCGCGGTGCCTAGCCTCCGGTGCATGACCGAGACGACTGCTGCGGCCGGGGACCCGAACGCCGCGCACGAGCTCACCGACCGCATCGAGGCGGCCGTGCTCACCCCGAACGTGTCCTTCGAGCTCGACCGCAACCTGTTCGGCGGCAACCCGATCGTGCGCATCACCACGCCGGGCGCGACACCCCGCGCGAAGCGCATCCAGCCGGTGCCGGTGATCGTCGGCGATCCAGGGCAGACGCACGCCGACCTGCTGCGGCAGATCGCCGACGTGTGGGAGCAGGCGGCCCGACGTCGGCAGTCCCAGGACCAGGGACAGCCCGTCCCGGACGAGGGGACGGAGCCGTGACGATCACCGGCATCGTCCCGGGCCAGGACCAGAAGAAGTGCGAGGTCTGCGGGCAGGAACGCCCGCTGGTGGTCGCGGCTATGCCGGGCGTCCCGGTCTCGGTCGCCTACTGCCGCGCCTGCCTCGACGCGAACGCGCACCCGTGGCACCTGGTCGTCGCGAACACCGCGCTGATCGGCGGTCTCGACGAGGCGGCCGACTGGTGGAAGGAGCTGGTCGACGCGACGATCAAGCACCTGCGCCGGCCTCGCTCGAAGTTCGACGACGACGTCGCGGCCGAGATGGCCGAGATGGACGCCGAGCTGCGCTACGAGGGCGAGTACCCGGAGCTGCCGGACGGCGTGCGATGACCGAGCGCGCGGGCCGGCAGCTCGCCGAGTTCTCGGCATGGGTCGACGCCGGCTACCCCGATCACATCGGCGCCGAGGCCCACGCCTGGCGCCGGATCGCGAAGGCAGGGGAGGAGCACGGCGAGGTCATCCAGGCGTTCTATGGCGTGCTCGGCGAGAACTTCCGCAAGGGCGAGACGCACGACTGGGCCGACCTGGTCAGTGAGCTGCTCGACGAGGCAGCCGCCGCGCTCGGCGCTGTCGAACACTTCACCGGCAACCAGGGCCGCGCGCTGCCGCTGCTGCACGAGAAGATCGCGGCCGTCTACCAGCGCGCCGGCCTCGCGGAGCCGGCGACCGAGCCGGAACGCAGCCCCTGCTGCAACGCCTCCATCACCGTCACGCGCAACGGCCCACGCGCGCGGCGCCGATGCACCGGCTGCCGCAAGACGCTCGCGATCGTCGACGGCACGCTGGTCCCGATCTACGAGCCGAGCGGCGGCCTACGGCCATGACCTGGTGGCAGTGGGTGTTCGTCGTGACCGGTGCGCTGTTCTGGGCCGGGGTCGCGCTGCTCGTGCTGCTCCTGATCCTGGCGCCCGGGAAGGGCTGGGGGATCACCTGCGGCTACGGCAGTTGGCGCCGCAAGCGCACCTGGCCGGCAGAGGGGCCCGAGTGCGGGCATCACATCGGTCCGGTCTGGTACGCGCCCGAGTGGACGAAGCGGCTGCGATTCGAGGCGCACTGGATCGCTAAGCACCCGGGCGCGCCCCGCAGCCCCCGCAAGCGGAAGGCGGCGGCATGAGGACCGTTCTGCACCAGGGCCATCCCCGGGATCTGCGCGCCGTGATCATCCCGATGAGCGCGAAGAAGTGGTGGCGCTGGGACATCGGCTACTTCGAGGCCGGGGTGTTCCAGGCCGACGTCGAGAACGGCACGCGCATCTACCGCGACACCGGCTGCAGCACGTCCGGCCAGGTCCGGGGCGAGGAGAAGGCGAAGCGCGAGGCGAAGGCGGCGCTCGAGAAGGTCCGCATCGCCTACGCCGAGCTCGAGCGCGAGACGAGCGTGATCGACTAGCCGTGGCCGAGGAACAGACGCACGTCCCAACTCTGCGCGACGAGGCCGAGATCCGCGCCGACATCGCGGTCATGCAGGGCCCACTCACCCCGGACACCGCGCAGGCCGTCACCCTGGCGAACTACCGCCTGGCCATGGACGTGCCGGCGCTGCTGGCCGACCGGGACGCCTGGCGGGCGAAGGCGCTCACGCGCGCCGGCCAGCGAGGGTTCGTCGCGTGCGGGGCGTGGGGCGGCTGCGTGCTGCCGAAAGGCCACAACATGGGCCGCGCCGACGTCCCCGAGAACCACCAGGTGCCCCGGTGAGCGCGCAGCACCGCGCGGTCATGCACTGCACGGCCGGCTTCTGCGGCGCCTGGTGGGATCACGACGACGCCTTCGAGAGCGAGAGCTGCGACAACTGCGGTTCCTTGCTGACCCGGCGGACCGAGGCCGAGCTCGACGCCGAGATCGCGCCCGTGCTCGCCCGCCTCAACCGCCGCCCGAACCCCACGAAGCCCATGAGGACGCCATGATCCGTGTGCGTGACCTGCAGGCGATGCTCGCCGATCTGTGCCCCGATGACGAGGTCGTCATCCGCCTGCGGCCCGAGCACATCCTGCAGTCGCTTCGGGTCCACCTCGACGAGGACATCGACGGCGACGGCCTGCTCGGCGGCGGTCACCACCCCTCGGACGACGCACTGTGGGAGTTCGAGGTCCGAGAGCGGGCACGCTGGCGCTGGTCGGCGCCGCCGGTCTCCGACGTGCGCATCGTGTCGCTCGAGCCCACGCTCGACGTCTCACCGTCCACCGTGGTCGAGGACGAGCACCGCGCCCGCAAAGCCTTCCACGAGATGCACCACCGACTCGCTGCTGAGCGATCAGCGCAGCAGGCAGTCCGGCAGAACAGGGAGCAGTTCGAGGCCGCCGTGGCGAAGATGCAGGCCCGCTAGACTCCCTCGCGTACCTCGCCGGCGGGAGCGTCGCGCGAGACGAGCCATCGGAGGATGGAATGCCGATCTTTGACGACGCCGAAATGCCGAAGTTCGACGGCGACATGTTGCAATGTCCGAGCTGCGGGGACACCGCGACCCACGTCGACGAGGCGCTGCTGACGACCCGTCCCGAGGGCGAGGACCGCCGCGTGCTCACCTACCGGGTGACCGCGCACGGGCAGGTGACGGTGCCGGGGAGCGATCCGATCGTCGAGCCGCAGCGGCGTCACCATTTCACTCTCAAGGGGTGGTGCGAGGTCTGCGGATGCGCGTTCGCGTTGACGTTCCTGCAGCACAAGGGTGGCACCTTCGTATCAGCCGACGTGCTCGGCGATCGCGGTGAGCTCGAGCCCTGGCAGTGATTTCGACGCGCGTCTGAGTTCAGTAGCGGCGGAGGGAGTCGAACCCTCAACCTGCCGGTGATGCGCACCGGGGCTCTGCCAGTTGAGCTACGCCGCCTTGCTACTTCCGCTGAGGCGAAGGGGATCGAACCCTCGTCTGCCGGCGACACGGGCCGGGGCTCTGCCACTGAGCTACACCTCATTGAGACGGGTCACCCCGCCGCCTTGCTCGCCTCCCTGCGGTTGATCGCGTCGACCTTGCGCACGATGCGCTGGTAGTCGCTCTCCACCGTCTTGCGTGGGGCACTCGGCCCTGTCGTGATCTTGCCGAGACGCTGCCCTCGGTACATGACCTCGGACGTGTTCTCGAGCGGATCGACGTCGACAAGGACCCCGTGCGCGCGCAGCGCTGCCAGCATCGCGCTGACCGTGCGGGGGAGTCCGTCCTGGCGCCTCTTGCCGCCACCGCCTGTGTGGTTGACCTGGTGGGTGTCGTGCTCGAGCAGCGGCGACACGAACGCCGAGATCACCGCCGGGTGCGTCGGCGTGCGCAGGCCGAGCACGGTCGTGACGTCGCCACGATGGAAGCCGAGCACCGGGTAGTGCTTCACGGCCGTCTCCGGGCGGATGTCGACCCACTTCGGGTTGCGCAGCGCGGTCTCGACGATCTCGAGGTCCATGCCCTGCAGGGCCAGCACGCTCGGGTGCCACTCGAACGGGATGTGGGCGGGCAGGCCGTTGGCGAGCTTGTCGCGCAGCTTGCTGGCGGCCATGTCCAGGTCGACGTTCGCCCAGTCCACGTCCTGCGGGTCGCCGCCGCGCCACTGCTTGCCGCCGGTGATCGGCTCGTCAGGCTCGGCGGTGTACGCGGGGCGGGGCGCGAGGTCCGGCAGGCGGCGCACCGGCTCAGGCTCCGGCGTGGCTGCGGGGGCGGGCTCGGGAACGTCCTCGGCCGGTGCGTCGTGAGCCTCGGGGGCCTCGGTGACGCTGGGGCTGTCGGTGACGCTGGGCTCGGAGTCGGCCTCGGTGGGCCTCTCGTCCAGGACCTGCGGCTGTTCGTCGTGCTCGGGGGCCTCGCTGGGCCTCGTCGGGGGCTGGGGTGTGGCCGGCGGCGGTGGGGCTGCCGGCGACCGATGCTGTTCGACCGCTCGGCTGGCCTGCGCGGGGCTGTTGTAGACGGTGTAGGTCCCGTCGTCGTCGGCCACGACACGTGACCAGTCCCCGTCGCAGCTGGCCTTGAGTGATCTCTTGATCGGTGGCGGCAGGCCCACGGCCGAGGCGGCCGTCATCTGCTGCATCGCACGACAGTAGCGAACGCTTTCGATCACCGTCGAGGCTATGTTCGGAAATCGGGACAAGCGTGCAACACCGGACCGAACATCGCTCAGATCGCTAGTGTTCGATCACGCATGACGAAGGCCCCCGGCGCGATGCCGGGGGCCTTCGGGTCGAGCTACTTGCAGGCGCTGGACGAGCAAAGCGCGACGTCGAACTGCGCGAACACGCGCTTGCCGCCGTCGTAGTAGACGTTGACGCCCTTCATGGACGAGCGTCCAGATCGGCCAGCGACGCTGACGTCGAACTGGTTGACCTCGTCGCCACCTTCGCTGCCGGTGCACTTCGCCTTCACCGGGTTCGTCGGTGCGAAACCCTTGATGTCGGTGACCACGCCGGGGCCTCCGCCCCTGTTGGCCTCGAAGTCGCCGGTCTCTGGGCCCAGGTAGCGCGTGCCCCACGAGGTGATGCGCAGGCCACCCTCGACCCCGACCGGTTCCACCTTCTCGATCTTGATGGGCCCGCCGGTCGTGCAGAGGTTCCGGAGCGGCATGAGAATCGAGGTGCCGGGCTTGACGTCCGGAATGGAGCCCCCGACGCTGCTCCCATCGCTGGGCGCCTTGAGCGTCGGGCCCGAGGAATTATTCCCGCCGTCCGACGAGCATCCGGCCAGCGCGACGACCAGAACCGCCGCGCCGGCCAGGAGACTGCTACTTCGGGTCAACGCCCTGGCACTTCGGTGCGCATCCACCTGTCGAGGCTCCCGGGTTCTTGTCGGTACCGGCCAACGGTGACCTCGTGAAGCCGAGGGCCGCGTCGCTGCCGCACAGGTAGGCCCCGCCCTTCGGGATGGCCCACGCCGCGTTGGTGTTCTTGGAGTATGCCGCGTGGGCGCTCAGGTTGATGAACGGAGCGTCCACGCCGGAGGCGAACTGCTGGTTCTTGCCCTGGGTCTTGTAGAAGTTGCCGTGGGTGTAGAAGTTGCACTTCGCCTTCCAGCTGGTGCCGCTGCCCCAGACGCGATCGGAGATCGCCTTCGGCGTGGTCAGCAGGAACGTCAGTCCGGTCGACTGCACCCGGTGCTTGTAGAAGGTCACCATCGGACCGAGGGGACCCCCCTTCGTGCCTTGGCACTTGAGCGTCAGGTGGGCGTAGTTCGTCGGGTTCCGCAGCTGGTAGTTGCGCGTGTAGGTCTTGTCGCCGCCGGCGCCCGAGGTCGTTTCGACCGTCAGGGTGCCGGAGGCTGACCAGCCGCCGCCGGTAACGGCGGTGCCGATCCCCAGGGAGTGCGACGAGCCGACCTCCTCGTGTGCCGATGCGTAGCCGGCGGTGTAGAGGTTCATGAACGCTTCGCTGCGCTTGGTGTACGTCGACGCCTTCTTCCAGCCGCCGTAGCAGAACGGGCTCCCGTAGACCGGCCCGGACGCTGCCGCCGCCATCCGGGCTCCTGATGCGGCCGGAGCCTTCCCGGCGAGCAGGTTGGGGCTGGACCTGGTGACCTTGGCCGAGCTGCCGAGCGCGGTTGTCGCCGTCTGCTGCCGCAGGTTGAAGCCGAGCGACTGCGGACGGGACTGGGTGGCGACCAGCGGGTTCGTCGCTGCGGCCTGCGTGTTGGGGGCGGCGGCCGAGAAGTTGTAGCCCGTCGAGGACACCGAGGACCCGGCGTCGCTGATCTCGACGTCCAGGTTCACCGCGCCGCTGGGCTCGGTGTACGTGCTGCCCAGCGCGGCCAGGTTCGGGTTCAGCGCGTAGTTGCCGCTGGCGTCCGGATGCGTCACCGCCACGACCTTCGTCGGCACGGTCGCCCCGTTCGGCAGTGCTGCGATCACCGACGCCTTCGGCCAGGCCGTCAGCGTGACGGTCATGCCGGTGCTCACGCGCCCGGCCGAGTCCACCACGTGCCCACTGAGCAGTCCTGCCGGCGCGGCCTGCGCCGAGCCCGCACTGACCGCGCACGCGGCCCCCACTGCGAGCGCGGCCGTGGCGCTCAGAGCTGCCACCCTCCGCGCCGTTCTCGTTCCTCCCATGACCTGCCCCTTCGTCGTCACTGGACACCCTGCGTGACCAGCTGTGCATTCGGACATTAGGGGCATTGCCGGGCAAGTCAATATGTTCGGAAATGGACGCGCGTCAGTTCGGGTGAGATGGCCGTTATGGAACAACTCGGGACGGTGACCGATAGCTGTCAAGGGGCCAGAAGGCCCGAATCAGCCAGGGAGTCGTCGCCATGTCGAAGATCGTCGAGTACATCGCCCACCCGCCGTGCCACCCGGCATCGTGGCGACCGCACCAGCTCACGCTGCGCGTCCTGACGCTGCTTGTGGTGCTGCTCGGTGCGATCTACGTCTACCCGAGCTGGATTTGGCCGGTCGTCGGAATCGTCATTGCGATCGCGCTTGCCACCCACCCGGTCTGCGCCATCACCGGCCGTGACCACGCGCCCGGCCGGCACTGGTTCGGCCTGGTCGACAACCCCGCGCGGCGCCGGCCGTGGAAGCGGGACCGAGCCCGGGTCTGACTCTGCGCCCGCGCACGGTCGATGTTCGCGAGCATGAGCCACACCATCTGTCCGGACGAGGGCTGCGAGCGCTCGTTCGTCGACCAGGACGTCCTCGACCGGCACGCGACGACCGTGCACGGCGCACAGGACTACGCGATGTCGGCCAAGCAGCGCGACAAGCACGCTGCCGCCGGCGTCGCGATGGCCGACAAGAGCTTCCCGATCCCCAACGTCGAGTTCCTCAAGAAGGCCATCCGGGCGTTCGGCCGTGCCGAGGAGTCGCGCAAGCCGGCGGTGAAGGCGCACATCAAGCGCCGGGCGCGGGCCCTGGGCGCGGAGAAGCTCATCCCGGACGGCTGGTGAACCAGGGAGCGTCACGAGCGAGCGTTAGCGTTCGCTCGCATGAGTGACTCTGACGAGCCCGAGACGTCCGTCCGGCTGCTGACGCCGGTCGCGCACACCAGCACCGACGCGGACATCCCGCGCACGCTGCGCCTCGAGGTCGAGACCCAGCACGGCCAGGTGCACGTCATCGTCGAGGACCCGAGCGACGACGAGGTCACCCGGTTCTTCGAGCTCTCCCGCGACGTGCTGCGCGGCCGAGCCTCGACCATGGCGAGGTAGCGATGACGCAGATGCCGCTGCGGCCTCTCGACCAGGACGACGCCGTGCTGTTCTGGGCCCGCACGCACGTGGATAAGGAGCGCGAGCGCGCGCTCAAGTTCGCCCGCGAGTCCGCCGAGCGCGGCGAGACCGACCACGCGCAGTTCTGGCGCCGGTACGCCGCGCTGCTCAGCCGCAACCTCATCGGCGGCGAGGGGTGCTGCATCGCCGCGTTCGACGAGCGCAAGCCCCGACTGCTGGCCGCCATCGAGCAGGCCGAGGCAGACGGGACAGCCGAGCACCTGCCTCGCCCGTGACAGGTGGCCCAAGTTCTGGGCCACGAGCGAAGGACGCCACAACATGACCGACACCAACGCCGGCGCGCCGCCGGCCGACGCCGACATCGTCGCGACACTGCGGGCGCTGATCGACCGCGAGAAGGGCAGCCGAGCGCGGATACTCGCTGAGGTCCGCAGGGAGCCACCCGAACTGCGCACGTACGGACGCGGCTTGGTCGACGGGATGCACGACGCCTTCGTCGTGCTCGAGCGCGTCCTGGACGGCAGCTCGGTCGAGGACGCTGTGCTCGACAGCATCTTCGGGGTGCCGCTGTCGTGACCCTCGAAATGGCCGCCCGTCAGAAGTTCACCCTCGGCGAGATCGCCGACGCGCTCGTGACCGTCGTGCATCACCTCGGTGTGCACGAGGAGGACTGCGACACCCCCTTCGAGCGGGCCGTTGTCCGGCTGACTCAGATCGCACAACAGCAACAGCAGGACCTCGACGGCGTTCGCGATGTGCTCGACCACCTCATCGGTGGGGGAGAAGCCACAGCCGGCCGTGACTTCGGACGCGGCGTGGCACACGCGGCCCGACTCATCGAACGATCCCTCGTCGCACAGGAGACCTGATGACCGAGACCCGCACTGTCGTCGCACTGTTCGTCTGGCCGAACGACGCCGACGCACCTGAGCTCGCGCTGGCGTGGGACGAGCTCGACGTCGACGAGAACCCGGCCGGCTGGCAACAGGCCCGCACCGACTGCATCGCCGGCTTCGGTGACGACCTGCGTCCCGAGCTCGCGCGTCAGGTCCGGCTCAGCTACGACGGCGAGAAGATCGACGCGCTGTTCATGGATGCGTCCCTGTCGGTCGACATCGAATGACAGAAAAGCGCGGAGATGTGCGTCGCTAAGAAATAGACGCACGTCTGTTTATGAATGCCAAAATGCACGCTTCCGGACGCTTGCCTTCACACAATCTTTAGGGCACTGTGAGGCCAGATCGCCAAGGCCCACGGAGGCCCGGTGATCGACACACTCGTGCGTCGGCCGCCGGAGCCGAACGGTCACGCACGGTGATGGCCTTGCCGGTCGGGGGACCACGCGCGTCGTGTCGGGGGGCCGGCGCGCAGGCAAGGAGCAAGGGGACGCAGCGGCGGCCCGAGCCCACATGGACGGGGGAGCTCGGGCCGTCGCTGTGCGTCCCGGCATGGTTGGCCAGATTCGGAATCCCGTGGGTAAACCGTCGCTGCGACGCCCGACAACGGGTTGGCGACACATCGGGCGAGCCGGACCAAGGGGGCACAGTGGCGAGCTTCTTCGCGCCGTTCCTGGCCTCTGGCGAGCACGGATCTGTCCAACGATGCGAGCTCTGGATAGTGCCGGACACGGACGGTCGCCGACCAGTGGCGCAGCGTGAGCGGCAGTGCCCCGGCGTGGGCGCCTGGCGTGTCGTCGGTCGGTGCACCAGCTGTGGCGAGACCGAGGCCATGGTCGTGTGCTCGAACTGCCGGCGCACGATCGGCGACGGGCCGCTCGCGGGCATGAGCGGCCTGCTCGAGTGGAGTCCGCTCGGCCGGGATGGCCGCACTCCCTGACGACCTTGATCACCGACGGTGACGGCCCGCATTCCTGTGGGATCACTTGTAGGAACGTCACTCGGAAGTGATGCGCAGCACCACTTCCGTCTCCCTGGGGGTTACGCTGCCGGGTACGGCCGAAACTCCGATGCCGAATTTGCGGTGACGCAGAAACGGAATCGGGGACGAGACTCCCGTTGAGGATTTCGGCCCACGTCTATGCCGGCATGGGCGGTCCAGTGCGGTCGCATAGCCACATGCAGAGCCGTGCGCCAGCGGAAGGCAGCAGCAGCAAGACCAGGGGGGCGGAATGGTCGAGGACGACCAGGTGCACGGTGACGACGCCGAGCAGAGTGAGCTCGTAGCGCTCGCCGATCGGACGGCCGCCGAGATCCAACAGCGGCTTGCTGCCATCCAGGACCCCCAGCTGCGCTCCGATACAGCCGTCGAGGTCGCCGCGTGCGTGCTCGAGCGCGTGGCCGAGATCAGCGAGACGGTCCCCGAGATCGGGTCCCCGCCCGGTGCAACACGCGCTGACCGCCTCGACGCCGTCGCAATGCGGCACGAGGGCATCCAGACCGCACTCAGCCGCATCGGTGTCGCGGTGATGCGCGGCGGCCAGCAGATCCTCACCGACCCCCTGCTGCGCGCCCGCATGTACGAGGTGTGGGTACGCAAGGCCGACGACTACTCCCACGCCATGCGGAACTCGCGCAACCGTGCGGTGCGTGAGGCGGTCGAGGCCGAGTCTCACGTCGTCGTCGCTCGCGCCCTCAAGGTCACCCCGCAAGCGGTGCGGAAGTGGATCGCGTCCGCCGAGAAGGCCCCCGAGGTCGTGGATCCCATCTGGCCGATACCACCGGCCCACGGCAGCAGTTGATCACGACACGCTGCAACCGTCCGGAAACCGCGTAGATCACTTTGTTCGGAACCACGGTTCCTGACTACCTTCGCCTTCTGCTGCTTCACGGCTCCAGCACTCAGTGTTCGGACAGCGGAGCTCGACACAGCAGGCTGTGCGCAGGCCGCCCGGGGTGAGGCGACTCTCCCGGACGTCGTGCGTCAAGGAGTGATCGAAAGCGAACTGACGCCGACGCCGTGCGAAGGGGGAGTGGTTGTCGTGGTTTGTGCCCTGCGCCCGGCTGCCGCGCACGCCGACGCTGCGGTTTCCCGGCCGCTCGTGCGCCCCGATCGCTCACCTCGGGAACTGTCGGACCCCTGGCCCAGACTTCGGGCCAGTAGTTCACAGACGGTGACGGGTATTGCCATGATCACTACAGCCAGTAAGGTCGCGACTGTCGCGATCTGAGGCTCATCGAGGCCTATCCGCAACCAGCTACGCAGCGGCCCATGGCGGCCCAACGACCCGATCTTCTGACACGAGGACTCGGTGCTTCCCCCCGGACGTGGGTGCGTTCGGGGACGGGTGACTTTCGGGAAAGGGAACGCACTTCCATGGTCGAAATCGACGTCCATGACCTCATTCAGCAGCACAAGGAGCAGCTCCGGCCCCTGGTCGCGCAGCAGCCCACGGAGGACGGAGAACTCACGGCCGCTGCGCTGTGCTTCCTCGCCGCCTCTGACGCTCCGACGCTCGACCCCAACGCAGACCTGGTCGCCTCTACGTTCCCCTGGGACGACGCGAGCTTCGAGGCCGGCGACCAGCTCACCGCGCTCGCGCGAGCAGCCGCGCTCATCTCCGTCGAGATGGAACGGCTCGTCCGGC
>JACCDR010348748.1_pt1 | contig 15417 bp, 24 predicted proteins | sample 7446431 | NCBI WGS metagenome assembly JACCDR01 (sample SAMN15323443, study PRJNA562643) | freshwater metagenome | isolation source: river surface water | place: USA:Blue River Watershed | collected 2017-08-17 | reverse complement strand
GGCCCAGAGCAGTTTGCCCTTGGCGTCCTTCCACGGGGTCTGGAACAGGTCGCATTTGACATCGGCCTCGGAGTAGAGGTCAACGGAGGTGAAGCCGGGAATCGGGTTTCGTCCGGCACCAAGGTCGAGCTTGATTTCGGGGGCTTCAACGGCGAGAGAGGAGGTCTTGTTCTTTTTGCTCATTGTAAAAATCCTTTACCAAACGTGGTCGTTTTCGATGTCCAGATGGCCTACCCGCACGCGATTGTCGCACGCAACCTTGTAGCCAGCCTTAGCCATCTTCTCGTAGAAATAGAGGTCTTGCGTGTAGCACTTGCTGCCCTCGTTGGCGTCCCAAGTCTGCTTGGTTTCAAACCACGGTTTTGGTATTTTTTTAAAAACGTCGAGCTTGAAAAGATTGAAGCCCATGCCGAGGCCGTTGCAATGCTGCACGGTATCAGGGACGACTGCCTGCGGAACAAAGTTGAGTGGCTGAATCTTCGGGTTGCCGTAAATCATCGGCTGGCCCGCCTCGCCCTTTGTCCAGTAGAGGCCACCGACCACATCGTATTCGCCAATGCTCTCGTAGAGCTTCAGGAGGCCGTCAGGGGGCGGGATGTTGTCGTCCTCCACCGTCAGCATGTATTTGAACTTGGAAAGCTGCGGGTGCCCAAGAATCATCTCCACCGCGCTGTTGAAGGCGTGGCCCACCTCCATGCCAGAGAGGAAAATCGGGCCAAAGCATTGCTGATTCATCGGGCGCATGAGGCCCGTCATGGCCGAGACAAAGCGAGGGCAGAGGGAACGTCCGCCTCGCGTGGGAGTGACAATGACGGTGGAGAGGTCTTTGTAGGACTTGCTCGCCGTCAGCCGTTCATTGGCTTTCTTCAGGTCGGTATTCTGCGTGCCGGGGTTATACGGCAGGATGATTTCTGGCTTCATTTGTGGCTTCCTAAATGGGAGCCCACAACGTCGCTGTCAAGGTTTTTCCGGCTATGCCGTAGCGGAATGGAAGGCCACAAGCGGCCATTGATTCCTCGTCGTGCCACCGCTGGCGGTGATGGCCGAGGTGTTGATGGAGGAAGGGGCGTTCCACGCAAATTGAGTGGGTGCCGTCACGGTGGTCGAGAAGATGCCATTAAACTCGTCATACATGGCATTGGTCGTGTTGGAGAACCCAATGGCACCCGTAAACTGAGAAACGCTATGCCGCCAAGCTGAGCCCATGCCAAAAAGAGCCGCACCCGTGCTGCGAAATTGGTAGGCGTGCGCAATGTAGTAATGACCGGCAGAGAGGGAGGACGCCGAGGAAGTGGCGTTCATCTGAAGTTCCTTGATGCCGGTAATGGAGGCCGACACATTGCCGGAAATGCGAGAAGTGCTTGCGGCTGTGCTGCCCGAAAAATCGCCCGCCCACCAAGAAAGCGTTTGGGCGGTAACGCTGCTTTGGCTGTGCAGCGCATTGAAGGCAAACTGCGTCAACTGGCTGAAGGTGTTCGCGTTTTTGGTGTAGATGCCAATGACATGCCGGTTGGTGCCGCTGCCCGTTCCGGCAGCCGTTGCGGCGACGCTGGCAATAGCATGAACATCATTGAAAGTCAGGTTGTAGGGCAAGATAAGCGGACTGAAGTAAAAACTGAGCGTGCTGGCCGAGCCGCCCGCCGTGGTCGTGCTCGCCCCGGTATACATGGACGACGACGCCCACGCATGGGGCAGCATGGGATAAAGGGACATTGTTGGCCCTGCGCCGCCCGCATTAACGGAGGCCGTAATGGTGCTTCCATTGAGGCCAAAGGTGACGCCATTGAGATTGGAGAACACCACGCTGCCAAGGTTGCCCGAGGTGGTGCCCGCCGAGAAGTTCACCGGAGAAGCCGCCGCAGCCGGGGCCGACGCCGTAATGACCGAACCGTTCAGGCCGAACGATACGCCGCCAACATCGCTAAACGTGACCGCTGATAGGTTATTACTGGCCGTGCCAGCCGACAGTTTGATGTTGGAAATAGTGGCCGCATTGGACAACATCGCCGTGGTCAGGAACGCCGGAACGTTCAGCGAAAGCCCCGCGCTATTGACTGTCCATGTGACGCCGTTGCCCGTCAGGGCGGTGGCAAGGCCAACCGCATCGTTGCTCGCTCGCGCCGTGGTCAGATAGGCACCCTGCGACTGATAGTTGGTGGCAACCGTCGCCGTAATCGTCCCGTTATTCAGGCCGAAAGAAATGCCGTTGCTATTTGCAAACTGGATGGCCGACGAGTTGTTGGAGGTCGTGCCAGCAGAGAAATTGATAGAACCCTGAGTGCTCGCCACCGTAACGCTTGCCGTCATCACTCCGTTGTTTGACAGGCCAAACGTAACGTTGTTTGAGTTGGAGAAATTGACCGTTCCGGTGCTCTGGGAATTGGCACCGGCCGAGATAGCCGCGCCACCACCTGCCGCCGCATTAACCGAGGCTGTAACGACGCTTCCATTCAATCCAAATGAGACGCCGTTAGAGTTGCTGAAGGTGAGCGCGCTCAGATTGTTGCTGGTCGTGCCCGCGCTGAAGTTGATGGCCGAGATTAGCCCTGCCGTGCTCGGCACCGTGTAGCTCGCCGTAATGCGCGAGCTATTCGACATGCCGAAGCTGATGCCGTTGGAGTCGGCAAACGCAATGTCGCCCGTGCGCCCAACCTGCGTGCCCGCGCTAAGACCCTGCACGTTGCTCTGGGTTTGAACGCTCTGCGAGGTGATGCCATTGTGGCTGGCTGTCACCGTCGAGGCATTGCCGCCAAAGGTAATACCGTTGCCGTTGGCAAAGCTGATTGCACCCGTAGAGCCAAGAATAGCCACTGAGCCCTGCGTCTGCACACTCTGGCTTGTAATGCCATTGTGACTGGCGGTTATCACGCCATTGGTAGAAATCCCAAAGCTGATTCCGTTGGAGTTACTAAAGGCAATCTCAGGCCCCGTCGCAACCGTGGTTCCGGCAGAAACACTCTGAATGGCCGAGGCTGGCAGGGCGGCAATGGCCGTTTCAATGTCTGTAAAGTTCTTGACCGTAATGGTGTTTGCGAACTGCCAGCCAACCGCAATGTCCTTGGCCGTTGTGCCCTCTTGCGCACGAACGATAGTAAGGTCATCGCCGCTCACATTCGTCACCCGCACAATCTCGGCATTGCTCATCAACGGGCCGGTGCCCGTGGGCCACACGGCGGCATTAAACGGCGTAGCGGGCATCAGCGCGCCACCTCCAGCCGCTAGGGTCAGGGTTGTCCCGCTCGCAGCGGGAGAGGGTGCCGTAAGCACCGTTGAATACCCGAAGTTGATGTGGCCGTCGAAACTCATTTAGAGGCCGCTTATAGTAGCACGGCTGTCAATCAACTATGGCCTCGGCCACGGTTTCAGTAAGGGCACCGTCCGTATAGCTGTGGGACAGACGCCATTTGTAAACGGGGGACATGACCACGTTGGGAGAGCCCACATTGACGCTAGGCGACTCCACGCTGACATTGGGAGCCGATACATGCACCTGCGGCGGGTTAACGGTGACGTTGGGGGCGGCCACGTTCACGTTCGGGGCCTCCACGCTGACGTTAGGAGCCGCCACATTGACCGTAGGGGCCTCCACGCTGACGTTAGGAGCCGCCACCGTCACGGCGGGAGCCTCTACCGTCACGCTCATTTCCGGCAGGTTGTTGACGACATTGGGCGGCGGCATGGCCCCAATACTCACCATCGCCGCCGACAGGGCATCCAGACGCTTGAACAACTCAACGATGAGCATGTGCTGCCGGGCAATCTCCTTCTCCGAGGGATTGGGAGCGGTTGGGGCCATAGCAGCACCGAGGGCGGCTTCACCCGCACCCCGTGCCATCATCCTGTTCATTTCACTCATTGGGCTTGCATACCTTGCGTTTGAACTCCGCCCATCGCGGCGGGCTTGGTGCCCACCTTGCCAATCTGCGCGTTCTCCGCCTGCTGCATCTGGAACTGCACCTGCTTAACGTATTTCTCCAGCCGCGCCTTGAAGGCTTCGTCGGACTGGAGACGCTGCATGACATCCGGCTGCTGCACATACTGCTGGATGACCTGCATGGCAACCTGAAAGCCGTTGGGACGAGCCCCGACTTCAATGCCAGCGTAGATTTTGCTCAGGTCGTCCGTGACCTGCTTGACAACCTGTTGCTGCGCTTCCTCCACCGGCTGCAACACGGCGTCAGCCAACACGGGGTCAATGGACGACGCCAGCACCCCAAGGAGCGCATTGACGTTGAACAGCCCGTTCTTGTCGAATTGGAGCAGACTGATGAGCTGCTGCGCCTTGGCTTCCTGATTTTCGGGGTCGTTCATCTGGACATCAAACATGATTTTGATGTCAAAGTTCTCGTTCGGGTCGCCCTTCTTGAATTTTTGCGGGTCAGCCACGCCGGAAACACGGAAAAACACCTCGTCGGGGCCAAAACGCTGATAGCACTTGAAGGCCAGCTTGATGACATCGGCGGCATGGGTCAAAAACTTGTCAACGAGGTATTGCTGACGCTGAACGGCCAGCGGATTCTCGAAATCAAGCCCCATGATGCGGTCAGCCTCAAGGATTTGGGTCTGTTCCATCTCCGTAGAGCCAGCGTTATACTGCGGCGTCGGCGCAAAGCTGATTTCCCCCTGCCGAATGTAGGGAATCTTGACCGCAGGCCCCATTTCCGGCGGCGGGCGGCCCGCAGGATGCAGCACGGCGGGCAGCGTGGTCAGGCTGTTGCGGTCAATGCGGCTGTCCCGCTCAATTTTGACCTGCCATTGGCAGCCGCGAAGCTGTTCCGGCACCGTCAGAACCTCATAAAGCCGCTTGTCGTCCTCAGATAGCTTGGTGACGATAACCGGGTAGTCATCGTAACCATTCAAAAGCTCATGCTTGGCATAGCCCATGTCGTCGTTGGCCTTGTTGTCGGCACTCTGCGGGCAGAAAACGGTGCAATAGATGCCCTCCGCCATGTCCTCCATGTCCGTGAGACGCTGGTAGGCATACACAATCTCGTAAAGGTTGTCGTCGCTCTTGGTGATGGTGTCCACCACGCGCACATTGTCGCGCAGAAGCAGGTCGCTATTGGTCGAGCACTTCTCAATGACGTTCTCCGCCCACTCCTCGTCCCATCCTTCCGTCGCCACCTTGTTGCGAATCTGCTGAGCCGTCATCAGCGTGCGCCAAAAACAGTAGGGGGCCGTCTGCGGGTCGGTGGTGAACGCCGGGAAGAAGAAGTCACCGTCAGCCGCCAGAGCCTCCACCAGCGGGCGGTCAACACTACGGCGCACAATCGGGAACTCCGCCTTGCCCTCTTTGCGCAAATCCTTCAGAATCTTCTTGGCCTTCTTGTCCGACACACCCTTGAACTGCTGCTGAAGCATCTGCATCAGCTTCACGTCCTCGGCCCCCTCCAGAATGATGCGCACCACGTCGGGGGAAAGCTGCGCCAACTGGTCGAGCGTCAACAGTTGCTTGTAGGTGCGGTCTTCCCGCTCCCAGCCAACGTAGGTGACGGCAATGCCCTTCTCCAGAAGGTAGTTGCCCGCCAGCTCCATCTGCCGCTTGAACTGCGGAATATAGTTGCTCACCATCCATTTCAGGAAATTGCTCACCACCCGCGCACGGGCCATGTCGCCGGCCTCCACGGGATAGGCACGGATGTTCGCCCGATTCAGGGCGGTAATGAACATCGCCACGTAGGTGTTGATGCGCTGGCTGATGATATGCGCCTCCGTATCAGCCGCACCCTTCCACGGGAAGGCATCCGGCCCGTTCTTGCGCAGGTCGCCCGTCTTGCCCGCCCAGATGTTGCGACGCCAATCGTAGCTCTCCTTGCATCCCTCAAGGTAGAAACCCAAGTCTGAAAGCGTATTCTCGTAAACGGAGTTAAGGATAGCCACATTGGGCTGGTCGCTCGTCTGCGTCAGGACTTCCTGCTCGCTTTCAGTATTTGGATTCATTGAAAAACTTCCTGATGGCTTCGATGTTCTGGCGTGTTGGGGTGCGCCCTAGCTTCTGGAGGAGTCTGGGCAGGAACTTGGTATTGAAAACGCGCCCGGCCTCCAAGTGGTCGGAAGCCGTTCGGTCAGCAAGGTCGTAGGCAGCAATCTTATCAGAACGTCCCTCAACGGACTTGCGCAGCACCTCATAGCCCAACAGGCGAGTCGTCTGCCGGTTGCGCCATGCGGCGTTCTTGGTGATGTCAGCGGGGCATGAGGTCATAGCGATAGGTGGTTTCCCCCGTGGCGTCACTGATGGCCTCAATGGGAATGACCTTGCCGACAATGCGCTCGCGGTAGCGTCGGGGCACCGCCACTGGCACCAGCGAGTTGAAGCCGTCAATCTTGACGTAGGCCCATGAGGGGTTGGCGGCGGGGCGCACCACCTTGCCCGACAGCTTGCTTGCCGTCACCAGCGGGGCCGTGGCCGCAATGCGCAGGATGTCGGCGGCCTCGGGAACCAGCCATAGGTTGCGCCCCATGCCGGTCTTGCCGTTGACGAGCTTCTCGCCCGCCAGTTTAATCAGGTCGTCCACGGGGACGTTTAGTTCAGCCGCAAGGGCCTTGATGCTTGTCTTACTCATTTTGGTTCATCGTTTGTGAATTTCTTCACGTTGTATTCTGCGGTAGTCACCCGAGCGTTGTCGGGATGATGCTTGCCGCCCCTTGCGATTGCCTTCTTGTGGTCAACATGAAACATTGCCTTGCCGTGAACGGCATTAAGAATGTCTCGGAATTTGTAAATCTCGTCAAGGTGTTTCTTTTCCTCGGGCGTCAGCTCGGCCACATTGCCACGGAGCTTGGCCCTACGGGCAGCCTGATATGAGTCCATGTAGGCGCGATTAGCGTTGTTCCATCGACGCTTTAATGCCCGCTTCTTTTCGGTGCAGTTTTCCGCCGCTTTCTTTTGGCGAAAAATCGGGTCGTTAGCGTATCGAATTCTTGTTCTCTCCAAAGCCCGTGCGTTGATTTCATCAAATCGCTCTTTGGTAACCCACCATTCCTGATAGCCATTCTTGTTTTTTCGCTTGGAATGAAACACAAGACCATCCTCACGAACATCGCCACGCTTTGCCGTAGAGATAGCAACGGTTCCGCCCTTGAAGTCATACTCAGTCTTTCCTTGGGCCCTTAGCTTTTGAAGATAAGCCTCTCTGCCTGTTTGGGCCGCGCAAACCTTGCAATGGTTCTTTCTTCCAAGGGAAGCCGTTGGATGCCGATGAAACCCATCAAGCGGCTTATCCTCTAGGCAGCGGGAGCATTTTTTGGTGGTCATTGCTTATTGTATCATAATACATCCACTCAATAACCCCGATTGAGCCTTTGCTCCGGCCTGAAGAACTTTGGGTCTATATATCTTATGTTAGCTATTGCCGCATAACGAATTACGTCCACACAATCTTTATTTGCCTCGTCAGGCCCGCCCTCCGCCGTGTATTCCTGCAAGCCCTCAATGATGTTCTGGCACCGCTCGCTGATGTAGAAATGGGGGCGGTTCAGCGCGTCAATGGGGGCGTTCTTGTTGTAGGCCATCTTCGTCTGGATGGCCTGCAACCCATCCTGAATCTCCACGCCGGGGGCGGGCTGGAACACCAACCCCGCCTTGTCCAAATCCTGAATGATGCAGCTACTCCCGAACTCGCTCTGATACTTCGCCGCCCCAAGGCGCGGGTCAATCAGTCGCTCCGTTATCGTCTCCCCTTCCTCCAACCGCAAGATGAGGTCAACGTAGTCCTTGATGCCGTAGCCAAGGTTCTTGCTCCCCTCCCCGCCGATATACTTCCCGCCGTGCCACTTCGTCCACGGCCCCACGTTGATGTCCGGCCACTCCCGATAGACGTAGTAGGTGTCGCTCGCGTCCACCGCAATCCAGCACATGAACCAGTTCTTGTTGCCCGCTGGGTCGAGCACCATATACCTCGTTACGCCCGACGTAGGAACTTTGTCGTGGGGTATGACGTTGAGGTTGCGGTTGAAGTTCGGGAATACAGTCGTCGAGCTTTTGGTCGGGATGCCGTAGCACCGGCAGAGGATTTCTTCTTCCGGCCTGCCTTTGAGGTCTTGGGCGATACGCTCATGACCACCGAAGGGATTGTCTGCCGAGTGGAAGTAGATGATGCCAGCGTCCCGGTTTCGGCTGTGCTGAACCACGGGAACCTGACGGCCTCCGAGTAGGGGCGCGGCTTTGGTTTCGACAGTCCTAGCTCCCTCAAGGTAGTCACGAACCACTTCCGTATAGCCGTCAATGGGCGTAAACGTAACCAAGAGGCGGGCATTTCGCGTTGCAAGGCGAAAACGTAGAGTAGCCAATAGCTCAGGGCCAATGAGATACTCGTCACACCAAGCCCCAACATTAAGCCATTTAGCGTTACGGCTGCCAAGTTCGGCTCCCTCAAGAATTGTGTCATTGTTAAGAAACTGTGCATAGGTTTTGAAGATGATATGGCTTTTGCTTCCCGGCAAGATTAAACTGCTTTTACTGAACCCGTTTTTACGGGTGTAGCTGACGTTGGCTTCCGTCCCGAGGGTTTTTACACGAAGCTCCACGGGCAGGGCGTCGTAGATGGCACTCTGCTGCTGCCGCACGCTCACATCGGCGTTCTGGGCAAAGCACATGATGACGCTGCCGGGGTTCTCTAGGGCGGAACGCACCACCGCCCGAGCCGCCCATGTCGTCTTGGAACTTCTGTTACCTCCCGAGACAAGTATCTCGTTGAACTGCCCAAGCAGCTCGTCGGCCCTGTTCCAATGGGGCAGGACGAAGCCATAGCGGTAAGGGTCACGCTCGGCGTTCTCTATGGCCTCATGGTAAAGCTCCCACAGGTCGCTCAGGGCGGCAGGCTCCATACGAGCCATCTCCGCAGGCGTGGGCGGCGTCAGCAGCGGGTGCGGCTTCCATTCCATGCTCATACAACCTTGGTCGCCTCCACGGGCACGGCTTCCTTCTGCAAGCTCCTACGGGCCTCCTCAATGGCAGCCTGAGCGTCGGCCAGCGTCGGCTTGCCGCTCCTGTGCTCAATGATGGTCTTGTTCTCGCCAAGGGCAGCCAACCCCTTGTCCTGCGCAATGGCGTTGCTCAGAATCAAATCCTTCAGGCTCACCTTCGCCAGAGCCTCGTCGTCCTCCGCCAGCATCTTCATCTTCTTCTTCGCCAGCAGCCGCAAGCCTTCCGCCAACTCAAACCCGTCAGCCGCCATCTGCCGCCGCCTCACATCAATGGCAACCTCATGCCGCGCCCGCAGGCTCGTTATGGCATCCCACCCCAACCCCGTCTTCTCCCGCACATCCTCCATCCCATACCCTTCCGCCAGCATCTCCAGAGCCAAGACACACTCCTTGGGCCTCGTCTTCTCCGCCCGCATGGGGCTACCCACCGCTGCCTCCCGCCCCACGCTCGCCACCAGCACAGGCTCCGCCCACGCCTTCGGCTTCACCGGCTTCTTCTCGTCGTCCATTCCCCACTCTGCCCACACCCTTTTACACCTGTCAAGCCTTTTCTTTTACACCTTTTACAACACCGGCCCATTCACCTCGTCCTCATACTCCTCCTCCTCCTCTATGTCCGGTGGGCTCATCCCACCATTCTACCACCTCTCCCTCACCCCCTTGTCATAAAACTATCAGTTTATTACCAACACTAACACAGAAAAAGCTTGACGACGCGCCTGTAAGGCTAAAAACCACTACAATACGGTTGCACGTAGACACGTAGTGACTACGGCAAGGCGAGCGGCAGCGGTAAGCCTTAGCTACCCAAGGTAGCCCACAGCTTCGCTGTAATCCACCAGACCCCTTTTTTCTCCTTTTTTTAAAAACAGTCCTCCCTTTCCAAATTTTTTAATGGAGCCTGCTGACCAATCCCGATTCTCCAAGCTGCCCAGCGTCCGACCCCCTCCCCCCGGGTAGGGTGATATACCTAGCAGCTCTAGGTGATTCCATCTTGACTAGTTTAGTCATGTAGGTGACATGGGGCGGTGGGATGCATTCCAGAAGCAACAGGGGTTGCGAATGAATCTCAATAAGACATGGGATGATTAGGGGGCTAATGATTAGACATTGAAATGATAATGAGTCGCAGGAGTGTAAATGTAAAGAATGGCAAGGTAAGGGGATATGGGTGGAGGCTATGGTGGTATGGACTGCCGGGAGATAATGGCATGGTGGGGAAATGGGGCGTTGGTTACCTAGAGATGGGATAGGGAATGAACCCTAGAAGAATTTGCTCGTAGTTGAGCATGCTGTGTGGTTGAGTGTGGGCATGGAAAACAAGAACACAAAGACCAGAGAGGTAAAGATTGAGACGCGGGGAGATACTCACTTCGTCCTGTATGTCCATCGCGTCCGGGGCGGTCATTGCGGGGCGGGACAGTTCAATGCCAAAGACTACTCTCTGGACCATGTCCGGCAGTGGATTGCTAGTCAGCCAAACCTTTCCCTTGTCAGCAACAGCTAACCAATCAAGCAGAGACATACACATGAAAACCAAGACCGTTAGTTTCTTCGCCATTAACCGCAATGCCAAGACCGTTTGCGCGTTGCCAGGATTTGCGGACTGGGACCACGTTCGCTCCGCCTTTTATGTCGGTCTGGTGATGCCAGACGGCAGGCCGGCAAACGGCATAGGCCGGACGGCAAACCTTGCGGCGGCTGCGGCCAAGTCTGGATACAGGCTACTTTCCTAAGCACACACACACACACACACACAATGAACACAAATCAGGTTGAATTGGTTGTCAGCCGGGCGGAGGAGTATTCCCCCAGCTTTTGTTTCGCGGAGTTGTTTCAGGATGGTCGTCGGGTGCATATCACGGGCGAATACAATGACGCCACGGGCGCACGGGCGGAGGCATATAAGGTTGCCCGGATTTATGGGCTGTCCATTTGCAACGAGGTTGCCCGGTCCTGCTAAGCAACACCTAACGCCCGCAAGGGCCAAGCACACACACACAAGACAGAGAAACAAACAACCAACTAGAGGAGATATATACAAATGAATCCCGAAGAAATCGCGGCCATTAACAGGCTGCTTAAGCGCATCGCGACCTTAGAGGCTGCCATTGAAAAGGCAATCGCGTTTAGTGACCGCAAATACAATTCTTGCGCTGAGGCGGAGCTTGTGGAGGAGTTGAAGGCTGCGCTCATTGGAGGTGGCCAATGAACCCCAAAGAATTCGATAGCTACGCCGCAATGGTGCGGCGATACGTCCGGGCGGAGATGGTTGCCCGTTATCAGGCGGAGCTGTTCAGCATGTTTCGCCTAGGTGTGTCGCCTATGGGGGCGGCCTGCCATTTGACTCTCATTCACAATAACAAATAACCCTTACTCATATGAAAACACAAATGCAGCATTTCTACGCGTCTCAATTTGAACACTCGGCCGGCTTGCACGAGCGCATGGCGGAAATGCAAGCCAAGGCTGGACTGCACAGGCTTGCGCAGGAAAGCAAACATACTGCCATTGCGCGCCGTATATCGGCAGCGAATGCGGACCTTGGGCCGGAAATGGCTCTTTCCTATGGGGAATGGGCTGCCAACACGCTAAAGGCTAACGCTTAAAACCTTATGAAAAACAAAAAGCTGCCATATCCATATAAGCACAAATTCACCGGACCTGACGCGCTTGGCTTTTATCGCTGGATGCATATCCAAGACAAAGACGGCGGCGTGTATGACCGCTATTTTTCCGGTCCTTACCAGTTGCTTGAATACGTAAATGACCGCTACGGCGTGCGCTTTGAAAAGCGCATAAGGGAAGAAATGGAGGCTTTCGGAAAGTAACCAAACCACAACCCCACAAAAACAGGAGATACAAACAAATGACTAAACAACACTTCATTGCCCTTGCTGACCATATTCGGGAACATAATTCCCTAATGGGGGTTGCCCCATTCACTACGCAACATATCGAGACGCTTGCTGACTTCTGCCAAGCGCAAAACCCGCTCTTTAAACGTGACCGCTGGCTTGCGTATATCTTTGGCGAGTGTGGCAAGAATGGAGGGAAGGTGAAATGACCACACAACTCGCCAAAGATTCCAACCCGCGTTTGCCTAAGCCGTCCGAATACGTTGCGTATAGCAATCGCATCCTGTCCGCAGCTAGACCTACCTTGCCCAAGCATTTGCCCCTTGTGGCCATTGTGCTGGGCTTGGTAGGTCTGGGGCTGCTTGCCCTGTCATTTGCCCTGTAAAGCCATTAAAACACCTAAAGAGATACATGTATGAAAACAGATTTTGAGCATAGAGAAATGCTAAAGGCCGTTTTGGCCTCTTTGGTAGCAATCCGCTGGAATGTTGACGTTTCAACCATTAACAACAGCAAACGCTCAGCCTCTCGCTGGGCGGAGCTTGTTGTTGACGCAGAGCACAAGATTGCAATGGCAACAGAGCACCTAAAATCCCTTTAACCCAATGGACACCCTTACAATCATCATTCTCTTTGCTTTCTTTGGCATCCCCTTTGCCATTATGCTATGGGGTTTGTGGGATTGCTGGCAGGTAACGAAAGAGCTACAACGCGACTACAACGAAAAGGAATAGTTCTATGAAAACCAAACCCATTGACCACGACGAATCAACCTATGCGCGGCGGGTAGCCTACGCGCAACAGATTAAAGGGCTTTATTCAAACGCAAAATATACGGCCCGCATAGCCGACCGCCTAGAAGCCAAAGAGCCGCTTGCATGGCAGCCCGCTGGCACAATCCCTATCGCTACGCTCCTTAACCCTAAAAACACTAAATAAGATGAACACTACAAACGCAAATGAACAGAAACATACGCCCGGTCGCTGGCATGTTGGCCAAATCCGTGGTCAGTTTCAGGCCGTCTATGGCCGGCTTGGCGAACAGGTGGCCGATTGCGGCAATTACTCAATCCCCGACAAAGAGGGCGAAGCCAACGCCCGCCTAATCGCCGCCGCGCCGGAGCTGCTGGCCGTCTTAATTGAGTGCGAGGTGCTTGTTAAGCAATACCCGTCGATTTACAAGCAAGCCCGCGCCGCCATTGCCAAGGCAACGGGGGGCAACCCGTGAAAGTTAATCCTTCAGATATGCGGGTTCGCCTAACCCCCAGAGGGCCGCACGTTGCGCCGCTTACTATGGCCACCTTGAACGCTTGGCGGGCAGAGTATGGTGTGCCCTACGGGCGGGCAATAGACGCCTGCATAGACTACTGCCTTGCCCAACCGGGCTTCCGCTTGCCCCTTACAGGGTATAAGCGCAATCCTAGCTGGAGCAGGGCTAACAAAGACACTTCACCCTATACGGAGACCGTTGTATGAACGACTCACAACTTCAATTTGAGCTGGAAGGGAAAGCCCTAAGCCAAACGGACAGGCTTATCGCTACCCTATTGCGGGCCGGGGGCAACTGGGTAGGTTTGCCTGCCTTATATGAGGCAACGGGAAGTTTCGTCTGTCATAGTCGGGTTTCGGACGCTCGCAAGAAGGGATACACCATTGAAAACCGAACGGAGCATGATGCCTTGACGGGCAAGCGTCATTCGTTTTACCGCTTAGTGGCATGAATGACCCAAAGGCCATAGCACAGGCCGCAATCAGGGCGGGGCTTTTGAAGCCCGCCACGCCCTTGGTTATCCCCGCTGCTACGTTGCCCCCTAAGCGGCCCATATTGCTGCCCAGTGAGGCGGGAATAGCCAAGGCGCGGCCTGTGCCTAAGCAGCGTAGGATATACACAAAGCGCGAGCCAAAGAGCCTACGTTACGTCATTCACCTAAAATCACGCCCCGACCTGACAGAGAAACTGGGCTTGACAAAGAAAGGTATGATACAATAGTGCTTGCAAGTGGCCCGTTAGCCACGTAAGTCAGTTTTGGCTCCCCGATAGGGAGTCGAAGCCCGGCAAGCGTAACTAACGGACGTTTGGCCGGGCTTCCTATTTCCCCCGGATAACAGAAATAGAAACCCGTCACCGTAGGCTGAGTAAGCCATACGCTGAGGAGCTACCGACCGCCAGATGCTTGCCTACTGGCTAAGTTTGCCCGCGAGGGCACTAAGGTCGGGCTAGGGGGACAATTGGAACGGTCGGCCCCGCTAAAGAGGCCCGATTGCACCTGACCAATACGAATACCTAAACGGGATAGTATGGAAAGCCTTAGTCCCCGCAAGGGGGCTAAGTATGCCCTGAGCCAAGCCGCTTCCCTCGGGATAGCTAATGGAAGGCCAAAAGAGACAAGCGACGGCAAGCGGAGCGCAGCCGCGCCCGTTAGGGCGAAACCGGCAGGCGGCATAACGCACGAAAGCCAACGCTAATGTTGAGAACGAGCATATATGGACGCTTAACTGGACATAAGGCGCAATGTATTGCTGCCTAAAAGAAACGCTAGGGCGGGCAGCGTTCCGTATGGAGAGCATTTATGGGCTTGACAGGGGAAGCGGGGTGTGTTCGGTGGGGAAGCCGGGGCGATGGCAGCAAGTGCGAAGCAAAAACCTTGTGAGAGTGAGCCCCGGCGATTCTTTGAGGATGCAGATAGGTGGTAGGTTCGATTCCTACAAGCTGGATACGGTGGCGCGGTTCGATTCCGTGCATAGGGTTCCGCAAGGAATACCGGCGCGAGTGGGGTGTGGTGCCCAGCGCAAAGTGGTCACCACCGGACTCCAGCAACCACCTATCTGCATCCTCTTTCTTTTTCATGCGGCTTTATCTGAGAGAGTAAGCCCCGGCAATTCTTTCCCACCTTACCCCGGAAGACCTCTCACTCTGAAACATCGCGGTGAAGTCCCGACCCCTGAACTGACAGGTGACGCCATAGGACGCTATGGCTAGGGTGCTCTTTCTTTCCATCGGGCAAAAATAGTTGAAAATTATGCTTGCAAGGGCCGGGGCGAGGAGTATCACAGAGGGAGTGAAGAAACAGAGAACAGAGAAACAAAAGCATCCCATCACCGCCGAGGTCATCGCGGTTTGTGAGGCATGGCAGCAGCAGCCGAGTTGCAAGGCGATAATGGCGGAAGCCAAGGCGCGTTGCAAGCAGGTCAAGAGCCTTGTCCAAATGAGCCGGGAAGCCGGGGTGGATGAATGGGCCACGAACAAGTATATATTCAAAACCATAAGGAGAGACAAATGAACAATACACAGACCGGGGCGGACAGCCCCACGCCGAGGACGGATGAAATACTAAAGAAGGTTGCCGGTTGCGCTTTTCAGACCACCGAGATGCGCGACCACGCCCGCCAGCTAGAGCGCGAACTCACCGAGGCCCGCGCCGAGGTGGAGCGGCTTTCCAAAATAATCGGGATTAACAAGACGGACACGGAGCACATCATTACAAGCCAGCGTGAAAATCTTGCCACCCTCCGCGCCCAACTCGCCGCGCTGGAGCAGGACAAGCAGCGGCTGGATTGGTTGGACTTGCATATTTCCATACAGGAAACGGCTGACGTATTGCGCATCGGGTATTCGCTGTGCAACGACCTCCGC
>JACCDR010744903.1_pt1 | contig 15419 bp, 29 predicted proteins | sample 7446431 | NCBI WGS metagenome assembly JACCDR01 (sample SAMN15323443, study PRJNA562643) | freshwater metagenome | isolation source: river surface water | place: USA:Blue River Watershed | collected 2017-08-17 | reverse complement strand
GCGCGAATTACCCGCGGGGCGAGGTTGGTGGGAAGGACCCGCGAGGGGTCATCCGGGGTTGATCAGGCGGGCGCCGAGGGCATTGGGAACTCTTGCGGCGTGGTCGCGGCGCGGGCGAAGGCGGCAGACAGGTGGCTTTGGAACACGGCTTGCGCGGTATCTTCGGCGACCTGATAGAACGGGAAGCGCGGTTGATAGGTTGGCGCGACGGCCGTGAATGCCAAGATGACTTTCAGCTGACCGCGCCCGGTGCGTTCGTAGATGGCGGGCGGCAGGCCCGAGGTCGGGATGAAGAACTTGGACGGGTTCTTCTTGCGCTTCAAAGACCGGGCGGTGCGGTTCGAGGTGCTGTCGCGCATCGCGCCCACAGCCGCCAAGACTTCGTTGCGCTGACCGTTCGACCAGTTGCCATACTGGTCGAGGCGGGCATTGTCTGCAGGCAGGATTGCCGTAAGCACACCCGCATAGGGCAGCTTGACGGCAAGCAGGCGTTCAAGCGCGGTTGAGGCGCGCGACCCGCCTATGGCTTCCCGCTTCAGATAGTCACGCCGCCCCGCCTGTTGCTTCTGTTCCACCACCGCGACCAGATTGGCTTTGGTCGCAGGCCGCACCTGAAAAGCCCCAAGCGTGTAGGGCGTGGGCCGGTCGAACACCTGGCGCATCTTGGCAACCTCTGCCGTGCGCACGTCAAGGGCGGTTCGGGTCAAGGCGACGGCAAGGGCAAAAGGCAGTTGCCGCGTGCCGACCTTGTCAAACCGATCCAGAACTTCGGGCATGTTCGAGGTAACGCTCAAGGTCATGACCTGCCCGCGCCCCCGAATGCAAATGCCCGAGGCTTCCCCCGGGCATGGATGTAGATGATGCCAAAATCAGTAGCTGCGACGGACCTAGCCGTCAACCCCCTATTTTGTGGCATCGCGGCCGCCGCTATCCTGCATCCTGTTCAGCGCCCCACGGATAGCGTCCCGCACCTGACGGCGCACATCCCATTTGGCAGCCCAGCCATGGCGCGTGATGACCCGCGACAGGGTCAGACCGTCCAGGATCATCCCATCCACCGCAGCCCGCACCGTCAGGGGCTTGCGCGCGCGGTCGCGCAGCTCGCCCCGGTTGCGGCGCGTGACTTCAAGGATCACCCCGTCGCCGATGGCAGACCGCAACGCGACCAGCTCGGAGGTGCGGGTGCCATAGGTTTCCATGTAGTCGTTCGACGCCCGCCCGCCCACACCCCGCTCAAGACGGCTGCACTTGAACCCGGCTGCAGCGATCCATTCCACGAGGTCACGATAGCGCGCCGCCATGGCGATCTGGCCGGGCGTGAAAACCTCGGCCTTGGTGCGCGGCACATCGGCGTCCCGCTTGCGCGCAGCCTCGACCGAGCGCAGATTTTCGACATCGAGGACCATGGGCTGCAACCACCGGGCGCCGTCCTGTCGCCGGGTGCCGCCCGGCAGGATCTCGTAATTCGGCACCAGCATCATCACACCCCGGGCCGGGGCATCTGGCGCGGCCCGCATCGCGGCGGGAGGGACCGAGGCCCGCTTGATCGCCTCAACCCTCGCCCGTTCCTTGGCAATGCGGTCGCTTCCTGGGATGAAGGGCGCGAAACGGTCGGTCATCAGGCTCACCTCGCTAGATATTGTGGCTTTGCCAAACCTTATGTCCATTAGTTGAATTGAGCCTATAGGGCTTGGGGCAGATGGGGCAGATAGGTTTTCCATTGGGGCACTTGTTGGGGCAGATAGAAAATGGAGAAAAGTGAATGATAACGGCATGATAGGCAGTGTTGGGGCAGATGGGGCACTTGTTTTCCCCTTTACATGACGAGAGCCGGTTTTCTCGGCATCGCAGACCATCCCCCGAACCCCCCTTTCGCGCGCATCACGCAAACCCCGAAACAGGTGCCCCATCTGCCCCATCTGCCCCAAAGCACCGATTTTGCCTTGTTTCAGTGGCATCACCCCCAGGCCCCCCTTGGGCCTATCTGCCCCGAAGCGGGCGCTATCTGCCCCATCTGCCCCGCAGATCACGGGACAGCGGGGTGCGGGGCGTCAGAAGTCGTGGTCAGCAACCTCGGAACCGGGCCGGAAGATGACCTTGCCCTTCTGGTCGCGCGGCGCATCGGTGAAGCGGCGCCGGAAGATGTCGTTCAACTTCAGGCCCAGATAACCCCGGTCACCCACGCGCTTGCCATCGGTGAAGCCCATCTGAGTTTCTGGGTGGCGCCAGCCATCGACCTTGACCTTCATGCGCTTTGACACGGTGTTGCCCGTCCAGCGCTGCAGCCCTTGCGTGTCGCGCCAGAAGTTGAAGGCCTCGGCCACGGTCGCCCGTGACACCCAGTCGGCCTCATCCCCGGTCGCAAGGCAGGCATCGCGCAGGAACTCGCCCACGGGGTCGCTTTCATCGCGCAGGGTCTGGGTGGCAGCCCGCACCGCATCGGGGGGCTGCAGGCCACGCTCGGCCCAGTCCACGGCGCCTTCCAAAAGCCAGTTCAGGATTCCGGGCGCCTCGGTCATCAGGTCATCCAGAAGCTCGGTCATGTCGCGCCGCTCTTCCTTGGGGATCTGGACCTTGAAGGGCACGATCATCAGGCGGCGCCAGATGCCATCATCCGTCCCGCGGATGTCGGGCTCGTGGTTGCCCGAGAGCGTCAGCTTGAACTCGGGCTTGAAGTCGATGAAATCGCTGTGCAGGGCGCGCACCTTCATCGGCTCGCCCCCGGTGATTTCCTTGATGAAACCCTCATTCCAGGTCACGCCTTCGTCAGGCTCGGCGGCGCGCACGAAACGGGCGCCCACAAGCGACATCAGGTCAGGCGTGGCCTCGCCCCCGCCGCGCCGTTCGCCCCCGGTCAGCGACTGGATCCGGGCCGAGGCGGCATATTCGCCGATCATCCGGGCCATCAGGTCAGACAGGACCGACTTGCCGTTGGCGCCCAGGCCGTAGAAATAGCACAGGGCCTGTTCGGACGTGATTCCAAACATGGAATAACCGAACCAGCGTTGCAGGAAGCCCCGCATGGCGGGCTCGGGCTGGATGCGCGCCAGAAAAGCATCGAACTTGGGGCAGCGCGCCGTCCGGTCATAATCAACCGGCATGACCTTCGTCATGTGATCCTCGCGCCGGTGCGGATCGAGGACCACCCATGCCATGCGCTTTTCGTCTTCCGTGGCCGGGCTGATGTGCAGGCGCAAGGTGCCGGTCTGGCAGTTGACGGCCAGCGGATCGGCATCCATGTCCGACACCTCGCGGCGCAGGATGACCGAGGCCTCGCCCGCGAAATTGTTCATCGCGTTCGAATTTCCGGCGTTCTTGGCATGGGTCATGTGCCGGGCGATCGACTTGAACCAGGTGTCCAGGCCCTTTTCGCAGGCCTCTTCCCGGCGGCGGGCGGCAGTCATGGCCTTGGCCCAGTCTTCATCCCTGTCGGCCACGGGGCACTCTTCGAGGTGGCGGATGTCGGCCCGGACGGCGCCCAGCTCACTCAGCAGCGCAGCCTGTTTCTCGGTCGGCTGCAGCCACGGGATTTCCTTCTCGATCAGCGGCCCCATATCTTGCGCCAGCAGGCGCATGCGGGGCGGCAGGCCCTTGGAAATCTCGGCATCCAGCACCCAGCGCCGCCCATCCCAGACATGCCAGCCGACGCGGCCCACAAAGATCAGCCGATCCCCGAACCAGATCACGAAGCGGCGGCCGTTGCCCACGTCATTCAACGGCAAAGTGGCGCAGCGCTTCTCGGGCGGGTCTTCGCCGCCATCGGCACCGGGCGGCACCGGGTCAAAGCCCGCCATAGGGTCATCATGGGGTGCGGGGTCTGGCGCGCCGTCACTGTCCTGCGCCACGGCATCGGCCATTTCCTCGGGCAGATCGACATCTTCGGGCCGCGACATGACCTCGCGCAGCTTCTTCAGGCCATCGGTCATTCGGCGGCCTCCTGGGCCTTGCGGCGCTTGCGTGGCGCCTCTCGCGGCGGTGTGACCCCCTTGCGCTGCTTGACGAACAGCGCCCATTTCGAGGCAAGCCCCGGGTTGAGCGTGGTGCGTTCATCATGCGCGATGCGGCGGCGGATCAGATGCTCGCCCTTCCAGTCGTCATCAGCCATCGGCCCGGTCCTGCTGCAAAAGAAGATCGTTGAGGTCGAAGCCCTGCGGCGCGCGCACGAGCTGGGCGCGCAGGCCCGGGCGCAGCACCATGGCCCGGCGCAAGCCAGCCAGCACCTTGGCCTGGGTGTCGCGGGGGTCGCTGTCGCCGTCCATCACATAGATCAGGCGGCGCACCCAGTCGGGCGGCAGAAGGGCGTGGTCATCCGTCAGATCCGGGATGCCGGCATACTTCATGCCCTGCCCGCGCAAGACGCGCTTGCCCGCCATGTTGCCGAGATCGACCCCGGCCCAATAGGCAGCACCCGGCAGGGCATCGGCCAGACGCGCGGTCAGCGTCGTCTCGATCCCCTCGCCGATGACCAGCGTGTCGGCCCCGGGCGGGGTGATCAGGCGAATGGCCCCGCCCTGCTTGGACCCAAGACTTTTCTTGCGCGCCAGCCGGTCGCCCGTCAAAGGGTCAACAATCGCGGCCTTGCCCTGCGGCGCGGCCAGATCGAACCATGTGCGATGCACGGCCGAGAACCGGCCATCAGACCCCTGAACCGCTGCCAGCATGGCAGGGCCGCGCCAGACCTCGCGCCAGGCGCGGCTGGCGCCCGAGCGGTCCTCGACCATATAGGGCAGCGCCGGGTGATAGCGCAGGCAGATCGGCATGTCGGGCAGGTGGCTGCGCGGAATGCCCCGCAGCGCCAGATAGTCGCGCACGGGGCTGCCCTCGGCAGGCAGGCCCTGCAGCCAGACATCGCGCGCGGCCTGAATCGCCTTGGCGCGATACCGGGCCTCATCTTCCTCGGCCGTCCTCTGCTGGCGGGCAAAGGCCTCCTGCCGCTTGCGGCGTTCGGCCTCGTCGATCTCGCGCACAGGGCCGCAAAGCCAGTCCAGCGCGCCCTTGAAATCCAGCCCCATGACCATCTCGACCAGATGGATCACATCGCCCTGCCCGCCGCATTTGCGGCAATGGAACAGGTTCTTCTGCATGTTGGCCGAAAAGCGGTCGGTGCCGCCGCAACCCGGCCGAGGGCAGGGCCCGACCAGCTCGCGGCTCACGCGCTTCAGGTTGTCGACGCCAAGATCGGCCAGCACCTTCTGCATACCCAAGCGGCGGGCCTCGATCACGCGCGGGTCATCACGATACATGATCGGCCCCCTGCAGGGCGCAGATCGCGGCCCAGTGGAAACCCTGCACCGCCCGGTCAGCGTCAAGGCAGGCCACGACCCAGGCCATGGCCCCGTCGCCCCGACCATTCCGGCGCGGCCAGGCCGAACACATGGCCTCTGCGGCATCGACCAGCGCAGCGCTTTCCTTTCGCCGCTTGAGGCCCTGCACCATCTGGCGCATCTCGGCCACCACCATATCCATGCGGTCATCCGACATGCGCGACACCAGCATGAAGCCCAAAGCATGGGCCAGCCGCCGCTCTGTGCGGGTGAAGCCAGGGCCAAGGTCAGCCATGAAGATCGACCCTCGCCGCACCGCGCGGCCAGCTGTCGCGCTCGACCGCGCGGTGCAACTCGCAGCCCGCGCGATACAGGGCATCCGCATCGCGGCGCTGCCTTTCGCAGACGGCATGAAAGCGGTCGATGGCGGCATACAGCGCCTCGGCCTTGCCCAGCGCCTTCTGGTGCATGGCCAGACGGGCCAGATCATGGGCCTCGATGCTGCCCGTCTTGGCCTTGAGGGCCACGGCCAAAGCCTCGAAGCGGCAGGCGGCGCGGGGGTCACGCATTGGTCACCTTAACCGGGGCGGCGACATCTGTGCGGTCCCGCAGATAGAACGCGTTAGAAAACGTCCCAACGTAGCAGCGCCGCAAATCTGGAGCGTAGCCGCTCGGCAAATCTGCAGCGTAGCCGGTCGGCTCCTTAGAGGCCCGCGCCGCGCCGTTTCGCGTCGCGATCTCACCCCCCAGCGCCATGTAGCCCGCACCATCCACCCAGTTGTCCTGATGCGACGGGTTGCCCTTGGCCCGGGCGATCTTGAACAGCGCCATCAGACGGGCCACATCCACCGCCGACAGCGCCACCCCAAGGTCGGCCGACCATAGCGCTGCAATGCGGGCAAAGCTGTCTTCCGCCTCGCCATGGGTCGCGGCCCGGTCGCGGGTGATGCAGTCGCGCGCAGCATCAAGGATGTCAGTTCTGTTCATGCTGCCTCCTGATCCCATGGGAAGATCACGCCCCGCGGGGCGCGCAGCGCATAGCCATGGCCGCGCCAGGTTTCGATCGAGACGGGGGTGGATTTGAGCTTGGCGCGCAGACGACAGATGTAGACATCAATCAGCCCGTCCACGGGCATTTCGGCTTCGCTGCGCGTCAGATACCACAGGCGCAACAGATGCTCGCGCGACACCGGGCGATTCACATCCATGGCAAGGCGGCGCAGCACGGCACATTCCATGCCGACAAGCCGCACCCCGGGCCAGTTCAGCGGCGCGCGGCCACAATCGATCGGCGCGACCAGCCAATCCATCAGGTCCAGAAGATGCGCAACGGCATCCAGCGGCTTCATGTCGGCCACGATGTCGCGGTGGAAGTTGCGCAGGGCCTGCATCTTGACGACATCGCTCATGCTTCCCCCCGGCGTTTTCCGGTTAGCGCCTGTCCGCGCCGGGGGGTCTGGGGGGCGGTTCCACCAAAGGAACCGCGATAGTTGGGGGCGCAACGCGGCACCAGCCGCCCCCCGGTGCTGTCCGCCACCAGCGTCATGCCGGGGGAACTGGCGGTCTTGCCGCGAAGATCGCAAAAAAGGGGGCGCAGGCGACGAACCCGCGCCCCAGGTCCAACCAGGGAGGATGCAGCCATAACGTCCCCGGGCTGCGCAGAGGTTCCGGGGTTCGCGGTCGCACCGCCCCGGGTCAGTGCGACAAGGCTAGAAGACAGCCCCGACCGCGAAAGGAAAATGGCCCCGGCGACGGGAGGAGGAGTATCGCCGGGGCCAGGTGCCGCGCGGAGGTCAGGCATCGACGCGCGGTGGCAGAACATCATCATGCAGCCCTCCGAAGGAGCGCGGGCATCGCACTTGGGTAATCGACAACCGCCTTCAGGATCACCGGCGCGCGCGGCGCCGAGACGCAGGCCAGCCAATCGCGCACCGTCCGCTCGGACACGCCAAAGGCGCGCTGGATATCGGCCGGGTTGCGGAAACTGGCCCGCAGCCAGGCCGCCCAGGCATCGGGCAGGTGCCGCGCCAGATCCTGCACATCGACCCCGGGGAATTCCCCGCAGGATTCCCCGGCCGGGCGCGTGTTAACCAGGGTTAACCGAACAGGAGGCACCGATGATCCGCGCACCACCATGATCAGCACCCCGCCTGAGGCTGCGGGGCAAGGGGATTGCGCCCCCCTGCCCCGGCCTTCACCATCGCGGTGCAACCCGAAGCGACGGAGAATAAAGAAATGGTTGGCTCAGAAACGGCTCTCATGCCGCGTCCTCCGACCTGGAGGCTGAGGGAAGGATGAAGCTAAACAAGTTTTCCGGGCACTCGATCCCGGCAGCCTCGCACATCCTGCGAACCGTCACATACCACTTCGCAGGAAAGCGACCTTCGACCGAGGCATTGCTGACGGCTGTCAAGCCTACGCCAAGCTCTGCAGCCATGACCTTACGGCCAAGAAGGTCACAGATGACAGCGGCTGTTACGGGTGTGTTCGACTGATCCATGGCCAAAAGTTATTCCAGATTTTCTGGAACATCAAGCCTTCTGATCAGCGCGCATTCAAAAAATCTGGAGAAGGTTTAAACTTGCGTCATGAACATCGAGGAAAAAGAGCGGCTGGCGCGCGTGCGCGACATGGGTCTGGAGGCAAGCGCCATCCGCATCCTTGCGGCCAGAACCATGACCGGCCTGTCCCAGAAGGCAGTCGCTGAAGCTGTCGGCACAAGCAACACGGTCATCAGCAACGCCGAGAACGGCGAAACCTATCCCAGCCGCGACCTGATGCGCTACTACTACCGCGCGCATCGCCTTGACTTCAATTTCCTGATCAACGGCGATTTTTCCCAGCTTCCCGGCGACGTTCAGGCCGCGATCTTCCCTGCACTCGAAGCCGCCACCAGTGAATGGGATCGAAAAGAGCGTTCAGATCGAGCCCGAGCCAAAGCCACGACCTGACAACCAGACGCATATACCACTTCATGGAAAACCCCTTTAAGGTAACGCCGAGCTATGTAGAACATAGCCGGAACGCCATGGTGTGCGGCAAGGCCGTTTCCAACTTATCCACAGAAAAGGACACCACATGTTGATTCGCAGTGATTCGATCTCAAGAAATTGTGTTCTGGCTGCAGCGTTGAGCGTCGCTTTTGCCAGCACCGCGCAGGCCGAAGGCTTCGATCTTGAAAGCTGGTCCAAAACCTTCGCCTTCTTGGGCGAGGCGGCGGGGCGTTACGACGCCTGCACCAGGCGCGATCATCTGGATCTGTTTGCCGAGCTGGCGACAGAGCTGGCGCCGCAGGGCGACGATCAGGCGGCGCTGATCCTCGATGACATCGCGCGTTCGGTCTACTTCGAAAGCCGCGAGGCGGGCTGCGACATTCTGAAGCTGGATGCGTTTCGCGCCGACATCCAGACATGGGAGGCGGCAATCCGCAAAGCTGCCAACCAGTAGAATGCCGCCGCCTTGACTGGTGCCCCGGCCATATTCCAGATTTTCTGAATTTAGATACTTGTCAGTCCAGATTTTCTGGACTAGTGTGGCCCCCATCAACCCCGATGGAGGCACCCATGCCCGACCACCCGCCGATCTCCGACACGCTGCCCGACCGCGAGGCGATGATCGCCGACCTGTTGCAGCTGGCCAAGGACATGCCGACCTCTCTTGTGCGGTGGCGGCTTATCCTCTGCGCCGGTCGGCTGATCGGCGGCTGCGGCGGCACCCATATGGTCCCCATCCGGGCCGAGACGCATCCCGACCTGGTCGCGCGGCTGGATGACATGGTGCGCCGCCTGTCGGCCGCATGGATCGACGACAAGATGTTCTGCAGCATTCAGGTGCTGGAAAACATCCAGGAAGCCCGCATGGCGGTGACGCAATGAAGCGCCTGCCCCCGCCCGCCCCCTCGGCCCTTGCCTGCGCGCAGGCCCGCCACATCGTCGCCAACCCGGGCGATTACTTGCACCTGGCCATTTTCGAACGCAGCCGCCTGTTCTCCCGTGCATGGGCCACCTTGCACGCGGCCCGGCAGGCCGCGCTTGCCCAGCCAAAGGATGCCGCGTGATGCCCGCGATCGAGGATCACCTGCGCGTCCTGCGCAACGCCGCCCACTGGGCCGAGCGGACATCGCCCGCCGTGGCCGAGATTCTTTCGGCCTATGACCATGACCTTGCCTTCACCCGCGCCGAACACGGCGCCATCGTTCTGTCAGGCCGCGACCCAAGGGGCAACCCGGTCAGCCTGTGCCTGACGCAGGATGCACAAGGCCCAGCCCTGTGCCTTGCGCACAGCCAGATGGTCTCGGCCCACGGCCATCGCGCGATCAAGACCACGAACATCACCGTGACCCTGCCCCGCTATCTGGCAGCACAAGTCGCCCGCCTGTTCGGCCCCGACACACCGCCCCCCGATCACCCCCAACCCGACCTGGTGCCCGCATGACCCAGATTTCCCCCCGCCACGCGCAAGACATGGCCGACCACTACGCCCGGATGCACCGGGCCGAGGATCTGGCCACCGCCCAGCGCGCCATCGCCGCTGGCCTCTGCGCCCTTGGCCTTGTCATCCTCGCCGCAGCCGCGGGCTACCTGACCCGCGATCAGGCCTGCTTCGCCACCACCTTCTCCGCCCCACAGGCGGCTCAGGTCGACTGACCGGAAAGGCGCACATGACCTCCCTCGCTGTTCACCCCGCCGCACGAAAGGACCAGACCATGGCCCGGCACGACCTCAACTTTCTGGAATTCCTGCAGTCCTTCCGCCGCGGCGAACTTCTTGCCGAAGGTGATGCCAAGATGACCGAACTGGTCGAGGCCTTGGCCATCCACCAGGGCAGCGGCAGCCTGACGCTGAAACTTGCCTTCAAGGTCAACAAGGCGGGACAGATCGAGATCGTTCCGGGCATGACCCTCAAGAAACCCAGCCGCGCCATGGGCACCGGCATCTACTTCGCCAGCGACAATAACCGCCTGACGCGCCGCGACCCCAATCAGATGGACATCGAGGATGCGATCGACGCCCGCCGCAACGCCGACAACTGACCCTACACCTGAAAGGAACAGCCATGACCGAAACCACCCCGATTCAGATGGCCCCGCGCGCCGCGCTGGACACCGCCATCGATGCCGCCCGCTTGTCCAGCCCCGTGATCGAGGGGCCCGGTTTTGCGCGCTATGCCCTGGTTCCCGCAGGTTACAATCTGAAACTGCTGCAAGACCCCAGCCGCCTGGACCCTTTTCCAAGCGCGCGCGTGACGGTCGATGACCGCGCCTCGCTGTCGGCCTATGCCAACCGCTTCAGCGATGACCGGTCGATTCTGATTGCCGACTATGACGCAAACCAGATCCGCGCATATCTGGACTGGCACCACGGCAACTTTAGCACTGCCGATATCTACACCGGAACGCTGCTTCACTCCGTCACCCTGCAGCTGCGCCTCTCCGAGGAGTTCAGCCGCTGGAATGCGATGGCGGGCAAGCTGCACGACCAGGCGGACTTCGCTCGCTTTCTGGAAGAGAACGCCGCCGACGTGGCGTATCCCGAGGCCGCGCAGATGATCGAGATCAGCCGCGATTTCGAGGCGACGGTGGGTCAGACCTACAAGGGTTCGGTCAGGTTGGACAACGGCGACCGCCGCATCCGGTTCGAAAGCGACAGCAAGGCGATGAACGAGGCGGTGGTGCCGCAGAAATTCACCCTGTCGATTCCGATCTTCAACGGCGAATTGCCCGACACGCTGACGGCGCTTTTTCGCTGGCGCGCGCGCCCGGATGGCGGGGTTATGCTGGGCTTTGAATGGCACCGCCTTGAATACCAGCGCCGCGCGCACTTCAACCTGATCGCGACCACGGCGGCCGAGGAAACGGGCCTGCCGGTTTTCTTTGGCCGGACCGCCAGCTGACGCTCTTTTTCTGGCCCCCGCGCATTTGGGGACCAGCGACGGACCGTCACAAAGAGGCACCATGATCTCCCTCACCCTCACCCCGCTTTACCCCGGCGCCGACATCGAAGCCGCCCGTCTGGGCGAGATCGAGGTTGGCCGTCTGTCCACCCGTGGCGGCAAGTTCTCCTGGATGTTCCACCTGCCCAACGCGCGCGGCAACCGCTCGACGCTCTGGCACGGGGCCAAGACGCGCGAGGCGGCGGTGGCCGATCTGATGACGGCGACCACGAGCTGGGTGCAGAAGGCGGGGCTGGTGAAATGACCGCCTATCGCCCCATCGCGCTTGACGACCTGCCTGAGCCGATCGGCATCGCCGAGCAGCCGAGCCCCATGCTGCAATGGGTCGAGATTGCGCAGATGGTCGTGGATGACCAGTATCAGCGCCCGATCACCAAGCGCGGCTGGGCGATCATCAACCAGATCGCGCGCAACTTCCGCTGGGCCTGCTTTACGCCGGTGCTTCTGGCGCCCATCGAGGGCGGGCGATTTGCCATCATCGACGGGCAGCACCGCGTCCATGCGGCGACGATTTGCGGCGTCAAATCGGTGCCGGCCATGGTCGTGCCCATTGCCGCGACGGAACAGGCGCAGGCCTTCCTGCAGGTCAACACCCAGCGGCAGGGCATGTCGCAGTTCTCGCTCTACAAGGCGGGGCTGGCATCGGGCGAGCCATGGGCGAAAGCCTGCGAAAGCGCCGTTGCCGATGCGGGGTGCAGGCTCATGTCGTTTCACCCCAGCGCCAAGAACAAGAAGCCGGGCGAGATTTACGCCGTGGGCATGGTGCGCCAGATGGTCGAGCGCGGCCACGCAGACGCCGTGACGCGCACCCTGCAGGCGATCCGGCTGATCGACACGGGCGGAAACGCCTCGGTCCTGCTGTATACCGAATGGCTGCTGAAGCCGCTGATGACGGCGGTGGCACGGTCGCCCCGGATCGGCGCCGATGCTTTGGCCGACATCCTGCGCAAGAAGCGCCCGTTCATCACGATTGATGCAGCCGAGCGCCTTGCCAAGGCTGAGCGCAGGCCGGTGGCAACCATCGCGGCGGAGATGTTCGCCTTGCAAATCGGGGCGCATCTGGAAAGCGAGGGGATGGAATGAAGCCCCTGCGCGTTCTGATCGGTTGCGCGACCAGCTGCGTGGCCCTCGATGCCTTCCTCGCCCGGGGTCACGACGCATGGCAATGCGACCTGCTGCCAGCCGACAAGCCGACCAACCGGCACATCCAGGACGATGTGCGCAACGTGCTGCACCTTGGCTGGGATCTGGCCATCATCTCGAACCCGCCCTGCACGCGCCTGTGCAACTCTGGCGTCCGCTGGCTGAACGCCCCGCCGCCCGGCAAGACGGCTGACGACATGTGGCGGGAACTTGAGGCCGGGGTTGACCTGTTCAACGCCTGCCTGAATGCGCCGGTAGACCGCGTGGCGGTGGAAAACCCGGTGATGCACTGCCACGCCCGGCAGCGTGTCGTGGGCTGGGTCAGGCCGCAGATCGTTCAGCCGTGGTGGTTCGGTGATCCGGCCTTCAAGGCGACAGGGCTTTACCTGCGCGGCCTGCCGCCGCTTGTGGCGACAAACCGCCTGACGCCGCCACGGCCCGGCACCGATGACCACAAGCGCTGGTCAATGATCCACCGCGCGAGCCCCGGGCCGGATCGGTGGAAGGTGCGCAGCAAGACATTCGCTGGCATGGCCGAAGCTTGGGCAGATCAGTGGGGGAATGCAGCATGACCGACCCTGACGAATGGTCCTGGATAGACGACATGACCGCAGGGTGGCGGCTTCTGGCATTCGTGGCCTTTGCCTGCGCGTTCGGCGCGGGCTTTCTCGCCGGGCTTGGCCTGGCGCTTTGGAGGATGGTGGGATGACCGACACAAGCGACAAGGCGCTGCTGGCGCTGGCGGATCGGCTGGACGCCCCTGAGCATTGGCTATCCGGCAGCGATGCAGGTCACGAAGGCGAAAACAGCGCGCCTGTTGAAGCCGCTGCCGCCTTCCGCGCCATCGTGGCCGAGCGGCAGGCGGGGGTGCAGGTCAAGCCGCTGGTGTGGGGTGATCCCGGTGAAAGCGAATTTTGGGCAAATCATCCTTTTGGATGGTGCGAAGTGATTGATACGGACCGAGGTTTCTACGCGACACAAAGCGGCGTGGAAATTGGGCGGTTTAACACGGCTGAACTAGCCAAAGCCGCCGCCCAAGCCGACTACGAAGCCCGCATCCGCGCAGCTCTGAAAGGACCGAATGATGACCAGTGACAACGATCTGATCCGGCGCGGGGATGCGGTGCTTGCCGTGACTGCCGCAGACAAAGATTGCCTTGGTGCTAATGGTGCGCGCGAGTTCATTCGCGCCATGCCCGCCGCCACCCCCGTGCTGGACGCTGCGGCGATGCAGCGGATGGCGGCGGGCGAGGCGTCTCGGTATGTGCAGATGAGGTCTGACCAGATCGCAACTGAAAAAGCCAAGACCGCGCATTGCGTCGATGTGGCGCAAGTGATGCGTTGGGAAGCTGGTAGGATTCAGGCGTCTAGCATCGCTGACGCCATCCTCGCCCTTCTATTGCCCACCCCAGCCGACCGCCTGGCTGAGGCGCTGCGACTGCCCGAGATGGCGGCGCTGGTGGAGGCGGCAACTGCGGCGCGCATCGTCTTGGCGGAACATGAGCCGCACCCATTGCCGGTGCTTGGCAAACTGTTGACCGCCCTGCGGCCCTTCACCGGGGAGGCCCGCCATGAGTGACGTGATCGAGACGCTGGCGCGGGCGCTGTATGACCAATCGCCGCGCAAGCCGAAGCCGCGATACCAGAACGAATGGGACTACTTGCCGCAAATTCTGCGCGAACCGTTTCTGACCAAGGCCACCGCCATCCTCGCCCAGATCGCCCCCGCGCTGGACGCTGCGGCGATGCGGGAACTTGCGATTTCGATCAAGCCCGACCTTTCGGGCGTCCAGACCTTGATCGACAAATCGCTCGAAGAAGTCGCCCATCTGAATGTCATCGCTGCGACAATCCGGGTGAACGCCCTGCGGCATGGCGCGACGAATTCCGAGGTTGAGGCGTTCATTCGTGGTGATGCCGACTTCATTGAGTGGATGCAGCAGAAGGTAACGCCTACCCACGCCGACCGTCTGGCCGAGGCGCTGCGACTGCCCGAGGTGGCGGCGCTGGTGAAGGCGGCAAAAGTGCTTATCGAACGAAATGCACACAATAATCCGATGCGGACAGCCGACATGCACTCAAGCCTGTGCCAGTGCCAGAGGTGTTCTCTGGACGCCTTGGCCGCCGCCCTGCGCGCCCTGACCGGGGAGGCCCGCCATGAGTGAGCGGTACCGCATCACATTCACCAAGGCCGAACTGCGGGAGTTGCAGAACCTTCTGGCCAATGGCGTCTGTGACTTCGATGACCCCAGCAACAAGGTGGCAAGGTCAGCATACGACAAATTGCTGGACGCCAAGCCGATGAAGGAGGCCCGCCATGACTGACCACAAGCCTATGATCCACAAAGCCGAACTGGCTGGCTATTCGAGCATAGTCGGACAGCCGATCATGCTGCTGAATGCCCAAGGCGCAGTCGTTGGCCAACTGGCCCTGATCGGCGCACGGGGTGACTATAAGCTGATGGTCGCAGAGATTGCCGACATGCTTAATGCCCCCAGCCGTCACGCCTATCGCGTCGGCATCGAGGTTGGCCGTGGTTCTGCGGCGCGGGAAATCAAAGAAGCAAACGACGAAGCCCATGCTTGCGGCGCTGAACGTGAGGCATGGAAAGACCGAGCCGAAAAAGCCGAGACTTTGGTGGCTGAATGCGCCGAATATCTCAAGGAAGGCGAGACGCCACGGCAGCGCATGGACCGCGACCACAAAGACGTTCTGGCGCTGATGGAGTTGCTTGTGGCGGAAAAAGTGAAGGTCAAAGCGTTGAAGGATGGTCGCCATGACTGACGTGATCGAGACGCTGGCGCGGGCGCTGTGTCCAGACTTTGACCACATGATGACGCCTGAACGCGAGGCTGTGCTTGGCGATGCCACCGCCCTCCACGCCCAGATCGCCCCCACGCTGCGGGCCGAGGGGATGGAGATGGCGGCTAATGTGGCAGAGCGAGACTTCATACTGACAGATTCTGAATATCGAGATGGCTTGAGATGGTCTCAGAACGTGGGGCTTTTCGTTGCAAAGAATATCCGCGCCGAGGCCAAGCGCCTGCGGGAAGGGGGTG
>JACCDR011586379.1_pt1 | contig 15425 bp, 14 predicted proteins | sample 7446431 | NCBI WGS metagenome assembly JACCDR01 (sample SAMN15323443, study PRJNA562643) | freshwater metagenome | isolation source: river surface water | place: USA:Blue River Watershed | collected 2017-08-17 | reverse complement strand
GTAGATCAAAAAGTCTATGAACTTAGAGTCTCTTTCGATGGCACAGATGAGGATGCTGTGATTAGCTATCTAGACTTTGTAGCTTATAGTACAAGTGTACTAAGAGGTTCTTTAATTTCCCGTCAAGTAACCTATGAAGGAATTGTGACGATTGCTCGAACAACAAACGAACCAATTGAGCACAACCTTAAGCGTGGAGCAGATATTTCGGGCGGGGGAAGAATTAACGTCACAACCGATCAAGAAGATAGTCCTATAAACACAAAGACAATAGATGTGCTGGCTAACTTTGATGCATCTGCACCATTCTGTATCTTTGACATGCGATCTTTGGGAAATACGGGAAGACCCTATTTGTTGTGGAACGGAACAGATCTTGACTATCAAGGAATTGACAAGCTCTACGTCAATGGTGTTCTTGTCAATGCAGCAACTTGGGTTCCTGCTACGAACGCTACACATGTGTACACAATTGTTTTAACATCTGCTGCTAATTATGCAAGTTATTTTGGATCAGCATATACAGGAGCATTCTCAACAAATGGACAAATTGAATCGTTCGCATTCTATGAAACTGAACCGACTGCAATTCATGTTTTAAGAATGTACAACTCTTATTATGGAATCGTAACTGATGTAATTGATGACCCGGCATCGATAGTAATCGATGAAGATGTTAACGCATACGAAGCCTATTCATATGCTTGGTCAATTACTGGTGCTGGATAAGCATTTTTGTACATCAGCTTGTCATTTTTTGCTATATAACCGGCATCTAAATACAATAATCTCATGAGAAGTAAAATTAGTAGAGTCGAAGATGTTGATTACGGTGTTTACATTTGGGTTACACCTCAGGGAATTCTTGTCGATGAAGATCATAACTATCTGAGTATTGCTAGCATGAAGGGTGATAGCAGACGAATTGCACAGCTCAAGGAGGCTGCTGCAAGTTATGGATATCCCGAAGGAAAGCCACACTTTATGCCGGGGGCACGTAAGATTGATGACGAAGAATATGCCAATCAGAAATTCCGTCAGAAGATGGGCCTATTGCCTGATGAATATGATGTTGCTGCGCTAAGGGATGAGCTACGTGCCAGAAAGAGCTAAAGCAGACGACAGTCAGGAAATTGAGGTAACGCTTGGTGGAGAATATCGTCGTGAGCTTACCGGTGACGGTGATGATGTTTTCATGCAAAAAGCGGAAGCCCTAAAAAGTTTTGATGGTCTTGGTGCAAACTTTAGACGAAAGACAACTCGTAGCCTGACTAAGTTTCATGAAGGTGAAGGCGGGGCTAAATCAAAGAAACGTGAAGAACAAGATATCACTGGATACAATCTATTCGGTGTAGTCTTTCCTCCCTATAATCTTGATTATCTCGCCAAGATTCATGAAATTTCTGCCGCCCATTATTCTGCCGTTTGGGCAAAGGCTAGCAATATTGTCGGACTAGGCTATGACTTTGAGCTAGCTGATAGATGGAAGTTAAAGCTTGAGGAAATTGAAGCAGAAGAGAAGTTAGCAAAAGTACGTCGTAAATTAGCCAAGGCAAAGGTTGATCTTATTGAATGGCTAGAGTCTTGCCACAGAGAAGATGATTTTCTAGAGACTTTGAGAAAAGTCTGGATTGACTATGAAGTTACCGGAAACGGATATTTTGAGGTTGGTCGTACCGACTCAGGAAAGATTGGTTACATTGGTCACATTCCATCAGCAAGTATGCGCGTGCGTAAGCTACGTGACGGATTCGTTCAGATCGTTGAAAACAAAGCTGTATTCTTCCGTAATTATGGCGATCAGCAAACTTCTAACCCGCTAGAAGGAGACGCCAGTCCAAATGAAGTTATTCATTTAAAGAAGTACAGTCCTACAAATGGATATTACGGCATTCCTGACATTATCGCTGCAAAGACTGCGGTAGCTGGAAATGAATTCTCTGCCCGCTTTAATCTTGATTACTTTGAGAACAAAGCTGTTCCTCGTTATGTCATTGTTATTAAGGGTGGAACGCTTTCTCCTGCTGCTCAAAAGAGTTTGCTGGAATTCTTTCAGGTTGGTCTAAAAGGTAAGAATCACAGAACTATCTTTGTCCCTCTTCCTGCTGACGAAGGTGATCGTAAAACATCATTTGAAATGAAGCCGGTCGAAGCCGGGACTCAGGACAGTTCGTTCAACAACTATCGCAAGGCCAACTTGTCAGATATTTTGATGGCTCATCGTGTTCCTGTCACAAAGGTATCAATGGCAGAGGGTGCAAGTCTTGCAGTAGCGCGTGATGCTGATAAGACATTCAAAGAGCAGGTCTGTCGTCCAGAGCAACGCATTTTGGAAAACAAGCTAAACAAGATCTTGCGCGAAGTCACAGACGTATTTGTCATTCGTCTCAATGAGCTTACTCTTACAGATGAGTCTACACAGAGTCAGATTGACGAACGCTATCTTCGCAATAAGGTTGTTACTCCAAATGAAATTCGTTCTCGCATGGGTATGCCGGGACGAGAAGGTGGAGATGAGGTTATTGATCTAAAAGCTCAAACAGCCGCAGATCAAAAAGCCACAGCAGGACAGACTAGACAAAGAGATTCAGAGCGTACAAATAATGCGCCTGACAAAAACGGGGAAGCAAGACAGCCGAAGGGCGAAGGTCGTGCAACTCAATGAAATGGAGAGGGCGTATAAAGCCTTAATATGTGTCTAAAACGATGGATAAGTTAGCTAAAGAATTGATCAAGCCGATGAACAAGAGAGATGTGCTTCTCCTTAATCTCTACACAACCTTGTGGGGATTATGGGTAACTAATCCAATTTGGGACACATTTGCAAAGAGTAAGATCTATGCAAGTCTTGAATACATTTTTCCTGAATATATTTGGGGCGGGGCTGCACTCTTAATTGGTGTGTTCTCAATCTATGCAGCAATGAGAAATAAACTAAGTTTTCTCAAGGTACTTTCAAAGTTCGGTGCCATTCTCTGGCTTGTCATTTCTTTATTGTATGTGACAACAGATTATTCAAGTACCGGCTGGATTACTGCATTCGTTATTTCTACGTTTTACTTTTTAAAGGCAATTAACATTTCAATCAACAAATGCCAGGCATTCAATGGTTAAAAACGTATGAATTTGGCGTTTGAAAAAGAAGCAAGTTAATATACAGACATGGAACTTACTAAGGCACAATGGCAAACAGATGGTAACAAAATTAGTGTTACTATGCCTTTCGCAAAAGTAGATCAAGACAAGCGCACAGTTTCTGGGTGGGCAACATTGGATAATGTTGATACTCAAAAAGATCGTGTTCTAGCAGAAGCCTCAAAGCGCGCTTTCGGTAAGTTCCGTGGAAACATTCGTGAAATGCACCAGCCCATTGCAGTCGGGCGTTTGGTTGACTTTCGTGAGGACGAATTCTTCCATGCCGAATCTGGACGTACTTATAAGGGTATCTTTGTAAGTGTTTATGTTTCCAAGGGTGCAGAAGCAACATGGGAAAAGGTTGTTGATGGCACTCTTCAGGGATTCTCAATTGGTGGCAATATCACTAACGTAGATAACGAATTTGATAAAGCTGCCGGGGGATCAGTAAGAATAATTAAAGACTATGACTTGGTTGAGTTATCTCTCGTAGATAGTCCAGCTAATCCACTAGCTAACGTTTTCAGCATTCACAAATCAGATGATGGTTCCTTCGTAAAGGGAATGATCGCTGACGCCAATGTTGAGAACGTTTTTTGGTGTGCCGAAGATAAGATTGCAAAGTCCGCTTCTGCTGAATCATATGACTGTCCTGCTTGTTCCAACGTTATGCAAACAATTGGATGGTTTGATACAGACGTCAATAAATCTGAAAAGGTTGCGGAGGTTGTTGAGAAGTTTAAAAAGCAGGCTCAGTCTGCTGAAGAAGGAGGTGTAACAGAAATGTCAGAAGTAAATGAAAATGCTTCCGAGTCAGTTGAGACTGTAGAAGAAACTGCTAGCGAAGTAACAGAGACTCCTACCGAAGAAACTGTTGTTGAGAATAAGGAAGTTGTTGAAACTACCGAAGTTGTAGATAACGCAGAGGTTGAGGATGGTCCAGACCTTCAGAAGATGTTTAGCGATCTAAGCGACACCATTAAGAAGGGTCAGGAGCAGACCGGGGTCAAGATTGATGAGCTAGAAACTAGACTTTCCAAGGCTCTTGAGGCTAATGAATCAGTACAGACTCGTGTTGAGTCTCTGATGAATGAGCACAAAGCACTTGTAGAAAAATTTGAGAGTGTTACTTCCCAACTCGGTGAGGTCGAGAAGGGTCTAAAGGTTCTAGAAAGTAGCACAGCTCTAAAGAAGTCTGCTGATCTTGGCGGATCAACAGACGCTCCAAAGATTGAGAAGTCCTCACTTTGGGGCGGATCAATTTTCAGTCTTGATGACTGAAAGCAACACTCTGGTGCAGGCGGCTTCCTCGGCTAAACCAAACCAGAAATATGCAACACACACATTTTTGAATTAAAAAAACTTATTGGAGGTGAATTACAAAAATGAGTGGAAATGAACTACTTGAGAAGGTCATTCGTACTACCGAAGTTGGTGGTGGCGGTGGTGGTCTTCTAAATGCCGAGCAGTCCAACAAGTTCATTGACTATATGTGGGATGCTACAGTTCTCGGACCTCAGGTTCGTACAATTCGTATGCGTTCAAACACAGTAGACATTGACAAAATTGGTGTTGGTGAGCGCCTAGCACGTGTTGCTACTGAAGCTGTTGACGATGGTGTTAACGCTGGAGCAACATTCACCAAGATTTCTCTAACAACAACTAAGTTCCGTCTAGACTTCGAGCTTTCAAGCGAATCTCTAGAGGATAACTTGGAGGGCGCAGCCCTAGAGGATCACATTGCACGCCTCATGGCTACACAGTTTGGTAATGACATGGAGGACGTAGCAATTAATGGTGACACTGCACTATCCGCAGATCCCCTACTAAAGGGTGTTGATGGATGGAGAAAGCGTGCCCTAGCTGGTGCCCACGTTATTGACCACGGTGGTGCAAACATCAACCGTGCTGCATTCAACAAGGCTCTAAAGGCAATGCCACGTAAGTACATGCAGCGCCGTACCGGCCTAAAGTGGCTTACAGGTTCAAACCTAATTCAGGACTACCTATACTCTCTAACTCAGACTGCTTCTGGTCTAGTTTCTCCAGAGAACCTAGCAGAGCAGATCCTTGTTAACGGTCCTGTCCGTACCGAGGGTAATGCTGGTTACACAACAATTCCTGTCTTTGGTATTCGTGCCCAAGAGGTTCCTCTATTTGACGAAACTCGCGACGGTACTTATTCCGGTGGAGCTGCGTTTGACCACGGTGAAATCTGGCTAACATTCCCTGATAACCTAATCTGGGGTGTAAAGCGTGAGGTTGTTGTTTACCGTGAGTTCAAGCCAAAGAAGGACACAATTGAGTATACAGTTTATGTTCGTGTTGGAACTCAGATCGAGAACCTAGACAGCTTTGTTGTTGTTCGCAACGTCAAGGTAGCTAGCTGATCTTAGCTAAACAATTTGCAGGGGCTTTCGAGCCCCTGCTTTTGCATGGGGAGGTGAATATGCTAGAGATTACGAGTATCGATCAATGGGAAAAGCAACTAGATACAGAATTCACTGTAGTTGCTGAATTTACCCAACCAACATGTATGCCCTGCCGAAAGCTTGCTGCTATCTTGCAGATGGTCGAACCAGAACATATTGATGTCAAGTTTTTTAAAATAGATGTTACACAATTTCCACAACTGGCAGGATTATATACGATCCAAACAACGCCAACAGTAATTGTGTTTAAGGCCGGGAAGGTCAAAGAAAAAGTTATCGGTATGCATGGAAAAGCATACTTCACAGACTTGCTCGCTAAATAACCAATTCTAAGTTAACATACAAGCAGACGTTAGGAGATTTAAATGAGTTTTGCAGATATGAAACAGCCCGAACTTCGTCTTGTTGCAGAAGAATTCGGAGTAGAGGTTCCAAAAAGTTTTGTAAAGAATGAAAAGATTATTGAGCTACTAGAGGCAGATGGTGTTACGTTTGAACAATGGTCACGCCTTAAGGGTGAGCCAGACGAAGAGCCAGAAGCTGTAGAAGTTCCAAAAGAAGTAAAGACAAAAGACACGACCAAAGCACAGGTACTTATTAAGATGACTCGTGAGAACGGGACATTTGAAGATCGTGGTTATAGATTTACTAAAGCTCATCCTTATGTTGCTGTTGACGAAGAGGATGCTGAGTTTTTTGTAAATGCTTATGAAGGATTTAGAGTTGCCTTACCTTCCGAGGTAAAGGAATATTACAGCTAAGGAGTTTGAATAGTGGAGCTTTACAGAAATGAATTAGGTACAGTATTTATTGCGCTTCCTACTGGAAGTTCTAGTCCCACTGCGCAATTAATCAAGGACGGAAATACTACTTCTCTATCTGGAGTTGAGTGGAATTCAACCGACCATATTGTTTCTGTTGATCTTCCCTTTTCTTTGACTTCTTTAGACCAAGAATTTGATGTCAAGTTCAATTTTACAATTGGTGGAGAGTCTGCCCAGGTAATTGAGCATGTTAAAGTAGTTACTCCAGTTCTGACGCGATCAAAAGGTGATCTTATCGCGCCCGGCAAATATAATGATTTCGAGCCGATCGTTCGTCATGTCATTGAATCATTTACTGGACAATCATTTGGTAAATGGACGGGAACATATACAATCTATGGTGAAAACGATTCAGAGCTTCAATTACCAAGCAGATTAATTAGCCTAAGCGCATTATCGTTTGGCGGGGTGCCTCAGCTAACAGATACATATCTAATCAAGGGAGACAGATGGTTTCTTGCGAAGAATAGATATGATGGTCTAACAGCTAAGCAGGCCCCGCCAGAAGAATCTGTAGAGGTTGTCATTTCTGGTGGACAGCGAATCTTTTATCCATTTAGAGGATACGCCCGCTTCGGAGAAAGTGTTGAATATTCAGTCAGTGGTGTATGGGGATACGAATATATTCCAGAAAATGTAGCCAAGGCCGCCGCTGTCTTATTTGAAGATTATGTTTGTCCAGAGGCAACATATAGAAATCGTTACGTTCAAGATGTAGCTGCACAGGATTGGAAACTTAGATTCAGTGGTCGTACTTGGGATGGCACAGGAAATGTTATTGCTGACCAACTACTTGATAAATTCAAGCGCTCTGGAATGGCAATTATATGACCTGCTTCACAAGTGCTAAATATGATTGCACTGCGGTAATTCTTAAACCAGGTGGCTCTCCGGAAACAACTGGATCAGGACACTGGGAAGAAGTTGAAGATCCAATTTCAGGTTCTATTGAACGTATCTGGGTCGAAGACGCAGATCCAGTTACGCCGGGGACACAGAAATTAACAATCGATTGCGTAGCCCGAGGATTCATTGATACAGGTATTCGTATCCTTGGTACAGAACAAGATATTGGGGCGCTCTATAAAAAGGTAGACTTGGTTCGTTTGCAGTTTGCTGCTTCTGTTCACTTAACAGATAAAGATCGAGTAACTGAAATCAGATCAAAGCATACCGGAGCCCTTATTTGGCGTGAAGAGGTTATGGAGCAACTTGCTGACGGAGTTTGGGTAGAGGTTCCAACCACTTTTAATGTTAAAGGTGTGACTCCAATTGTTGCACCAATGATTGGACATACAGAAAACTTTGCTATCCTGGAGCGTTCAGAAGTTCAATGATTAATTTCAGTATGGACAAATCTGGTGTTGATGGATTGTCTTCTCTCATTAAAGAACTAAATGTAGAGATGAATACTCCAGTTCACCTTACTTCTGCTACATCAGCAGCGGGTGCAATTATGTTCGAGCGCTTTATTAACGATACTCACGTAATGGCATCAGCACGTCCAGAAGCTTTTCACCATGTCTATGAGTGGGAACATATCGGTGACTTTGGTTGGCAACTGTTCAAACCTGTTCTAAAAGGCACGGGTGGAGCTAGAAGCATTAGCTGGGAATGGAAAGCCTCTAAGACAACTGTCCCTACAGAAACAGATGCACTGGGAAACAATAAATGGCCAGCGGGATTTGATACTTCAAAGCTTAACCGTGTACACGTCTTTGTATGGAAAGCCCCAATTATGGAATATGGTCTTGAGGTAGAAGTTAGACCTAAGCTATCTCCTGTTTTAGTATTCCCTAATCCTAATAGAATCCTAGATTTGGACATGAATAAGAATGCTCCCCGCGATGTTGTGTTCAGTCCTCATCCATACACAATTACAAATCCAGGTGGCCCCGCCCGTGGAGAATTCACTAAATGGTTTATTGCTTGGTTCGGCACTACAGGCCAAAAGATTCTAGATGAAGTTTTTGCTCATGAAAGAGACAACGACTTTAAACGTATTTTCAATCAAAGAGTCAAGGGCTTGCCAAAAGGTAAATCAAGAACAAAATCAGCTAGTTTTGGAGTAGATACCCAGGCTGCGTCTCAAGGTAAAACAATTGCTGCATTGATCGCCGGGGAGTTAGAAAGAAACTACATCGCAATGGCAGCAGAAAGAAAGAGAGTAATCAATGGCAATAGATAAGAACCTCTACAAAGCAGATGGGATTCACGTCATTAGACAATGGCTTGTATCAAAGATCAATGCAGATCTACAGATGCTTAGAAGAGTAGAAGACGGTTATCCATATACGCCATTCATTCCTAGTCAGCAGTATGTCGAAATGGTTAATCAGTCTAGCGGTAAACCATTCATTGTTTACACATATAGCAAAACATCTGATTACCCAAATTGGTGGCACAAGATCGAGACTGCCGTTTTGCGAGTTTATAGTGATCAAGAAGAGCAGCTAAGAGTTGTTCGTGGTTACATCGAAGATCTTTTGGATCGTGAAGAAGTTCCTGAACTATTAACAGATTATGCAAATAGTCTAAGTTCTGTCTTGCGTATCTTTGATTTTAAAACAATGCAGGTTGTTAATTCAATTGGTCCCGAGCCCTTTGAGCAAGAGGGTGGTCGTCAATTGGCTGCCATCACTATTCGATATGAATATACAACTGCTATTGGTTCAACAAATATGCGTACCTCTGAGTAAATTTTGCTTAATAGTGAATGCTGGCTTATATTCATTTCGAGGAAGCCTTTCGCCTAGCCAGCAAAAGCAATTATTAAAACTTTGAAAAGAGGTGAAATACCAAATGGCATATCAGACACGTAACATTATCGTTGGTGCTGCTGACGTTTATGTTTCTGTTAAAGACAGCACTGACAACACTTGGGTAGCTTCTGCATCAGCCGCAGCTACCTCAACAAAAGAAGCTGTTGTTGCTGGACAGGGTGGACCTTCCCTTCCAATCGTTTCTTCTGGAAGTATCCGTGCGGGATTTGTTGCTAACTCAACAGATTGGCGTCACGTTGGTTTGACAAACGGTGGTGTTGAAGTTGCATACTCACCAGATTATGGCAACGTTGAAGTTGACCAGCTCCTTGACGATGCTAAGCTCTTCAGACAGAAGATGACCGTTTCCGTTAATACAAGTCTTACAGAGGCAACTCTTGAGAACATTCTTGTTGCATGGGGACAGCAGGCCACAACTCTTACCACATCTGGCGCTGACAAAGAGCTAGGAATGTCATCAGGTGAACTTGGTGATGATCCAGTAGAGCGCGTTGTCGCTTTCGTTGGTCCAGGCCCACGTGGTTCTGACAACTTAAAGCGTGAGCGTGTATATCTTGCACGTCGTGCTCTTCAGGTTGAGTCTTCAAGCCACTCACTATCTCGTGCCGAAGCTACAATGATCCCTGTATCATTCCGTCTTCTTCCAGACCCACTATTCCCTAAGAAAGAATATGGTCTAATTCGTGATCGTGTAGTTAGCTGATAACTAAACTTTTGCACTAGCCCCGCTTTCGAGCGGGGCTTTTGTATTGTTACTGGCTGCATGTTAAACTTCATTTAGTCAACCGAGAAAGGATAGTAAAATCGCTACTACAGTTTACAACGTAGAAGAAGTCGAATTGCTTGATGGCTCATCAATTACACTTAAGCCACTATCAATTAAGCGTCTACGTAAATTCATGAAGAACTTTGATGCCTGGATGAAAATGAGCGAAGGCTGGGAAGGTGAAGAGTCTGAGTTCGCAGACGCATCAACCAATGCAATTCTAGAATTAGCTCTATTCTGTCTTGGTGATCAACGCCCAGATCTATTAGAAGAAGACGAAGATGGTGACCTAAAGGCTCTTGATGTTCTTGATCAATTAACAGTATTCAAGATCATTGAAGTCTGTGGAGGTATTAAGCTTAATGACCCAAAACTGATGGAAGCGGCTCTGGCAGCGGCGGACCAAGTTGGGACGAACTAGATTTAGTAAAAATTGAAGGAGAAGTTTTCCTTCTAGGTCATTGGAATAACTTCGAAGAATTAGAAGAGAATCTAACGATCGATGAATTAAATGTAATTCTTGAAGCAATGCATGAAAAGGAATTTCGATTAATGAAGTTCCAGGCGGGGCTTAAGGGAATTGATCTTGAAGGCGACAGTTCTTCGAATAAGTTTGAGGAAGTAAAGGCAAGAGCACAAAAGAAGCTTGCAGATGAAAGATCAGAATTGGCAGGAACTCAAGCAGAAGTTGATGACTTTGCCGGGCTAGGAATTGAAGTAGAATATGAATAGGGAGTGGAACTAAAATAGAAAACATCAATATCCGTTTTAATGCTACGGCTGACTTCCGACAGGCGTATATAGAAACGGCTAAGTTCAACGCAGCTCTTGGACAAATGCAGCAGGCCCTGTCTAAGACAAGTGTCGATGCAGTTATTCCATCTGTCTCCAAGATGCGCAATGCTCTTAATGCGTCTGGACAATTTGGTGTTCAAACTTATCGTAATGTTTCCGCTACTCAAGCTTTCAGCAAGGCTCTTGAAAAAGAAAATCTTAGTGTCGCTCAGGCAATCAAGAATCGTAAGCTATTCAATAATGTACTAAAAGAGCAATATCAACTTAATCGCATGATGGCGGTTAATTATACACAAAACGCTACTGGTGCTTTCACGGGGGATATGATCATTCCCCGTGATGTTCCTGCTAGAATCACAAGTTTTCGTAGAGGATTAGATGACGCTTCCAAGGGTCTTGTCTCTTGGCGTGATTTGGTTACAGACGCATCTAATCGAGTAGGTCTATTTAGCCAAGTTCTCAAAGCTAACGCGAACCACATTAGTCAATGGGGTCGCGCCACTCAGTATGCCGGTTTGCAGATTTCTTATGGTCTAACAATGCCTCTTGCTGCAATTGGTGCAGCAGCCGCAATGGGTGCAAACGAACTAGATAAGCAGCTTACTCGCGTAACAAAGGTTTACGATTATACGACTGAAAACATTGCTGCTGAACAAAAGAAGCTCAGAGAAGATGCAAAGGCTACAGCCGATGTTGCTGCTCGCTCTTATGGTCAGATGGCAACAGATACTCTTGAGATTCAGGCCGCTCTTGCTGCTGTTGGTGTAAACGGTAACGAATTACAGCAAAAGACTTTGCAAGTTTCCCGAGCCATGATGCTTGGTGAATTGGATAAGCAAAAGGCTATTGATGCAACCATTGGTTTGCAGTCCGTCTATAAGCTTTCAACCGAAGAGTTAACTGAAGCGTTCAACTATATGAACGCTATGGAAAACGCTACTTCCCTAAGCATGGAAGACTTTGTTGAAGCTATTCCACGTGGTGCCGGAACCTTGCGTGAATTTGGTGTAGACCTCAAAGAACTTGGTCCTCTTCTAGTTGCTATGAAGAACCAAGGAATTGATGCTGCTCAAGGTATGAACGGTCTTAAGTCTGCCGCGCAGCGTTTGGCCGGACCTACAAAGGCTGCTGTTGAAATCTTTGAAGATCTTACAGGCGGGAATCTTAATGAAATCATCAAGAAGAACAAAGGTGAATTCATCCCTGTTCTTGAAGAAATGGGTAAAGCTATGGCTAATCTTGAGCCATATGCCCGTCAGCAAATCATCACTAAAGTATTTGGTATTTACCAGTCAAACAAGGTAAATGCTGTACTTGATGCCTTGCTAAACAAGCAAGGTGACGTTGCCAATGCTTTTGATGTAATGGGTCAATCAGCAGACAAATGGGCAACAACTGCCGATAAAGAGGTTAACCAGCTTCAGAACTCTATTTCTGGTAAGTTCGCCCGTGCTGTTGCAACTCTAAAACTTCAGCTTGCAGAAGTTGGTGCACCATTCCTTGAACTTGCTACTGTTGTTATTAATGCAGTAAGTGCAATCATTGAGAAATTCAACGGCCTTAGTGATGGACAGAAGAAGTTCCTTCTCATTGCTCTTGCTGTTGGTGCATTGGTTGGTCCAGTAATTATGATTGCCGGTGCCTTTGCTAATCTATTTGGTCATATGCTTAAAGGCGTTGCCACAGTTGGAACTCTGCTAACAAGATTTAAGCTTCTTAATCCTGAGTCAAAACTTCAAGAAGTTCTTGCTAAGCAAACTGCCTTGAGTTGGTATGACGAGGCAAATGCCGCTGCCGTTCTAAGTCGTCAAATGCGTGTCTTGACAACAGAGATGAGCAATCTTGCCAAGATTCAAATGCAGAGCACAATGGGAATCACCAGTTTCACAAATCCTAGTGGACCTATTGGAACAGCATCTCCAAATCTAAAGAAGGATGCCAATGGTAAATGGCGTCGTCAAAGTGGTGCATTCGCTAGTAAGTCAGAAATTGCTGCGCAAGAGGCGCTGGAACGTAATGCTAAGAACTCTCAGACTATTGCAGATAATGCAGAAGTAACTGAAAGTCGTTGGTCTAAGATTGCAAACCATGCTCAAGGCATCGGTGTGGCTGCTGCATTCGCTGGCGGAATGGCATCAGAATCTGGATCTTTCCTCAATAATCTTTCTAATGGTCTGATGATCGCAGCTTTGATTGGTCCCACTTTGGCTGGAGGATTCAATAAGCTTCGCGGAACTCAGGCTTTTCAGAACCTATTTGGCGGGGGAAGTGGAAGAGTTGGAAAGAGTCTAGATGTAATTAAATCTAAGGGTGCAGCAATGGGTCGAACAATTGTTTCCGGCCTTGCAAAGGTTGGACCAATGCTTGGTGCATGGGGTGTAGGAATTGCTGCTGTTGCTTATGGATATTTACAAATTAAGAAGCACATCGAGGGACTTGTAGAAAAGCAAAACAATGTTAACAGATCTGCGCAAGCCTGGGCAAAGGTACTGGGTGTAACTTATCAAGAAGCCGGGGCTCGTGCAAAAGATGCAGAAGGTAACTTTGATGATCTAGATAAAAAGGTTGAAGCATTTACCAAGGCTAACAAAGATGCGGCTGAAAGTCTTGCATCATTTAGCGACAACACTCAGGATGAAAAATGGCAACGTGCTATTGCAGAAGGAATTAAGGTAAAGCTTCACACTGGATCAGTTGAAGCTGCTGAAGAGGCTACGCGTGTTGCTCTAAAGATTATGGGTGAGCGTTACTCTGCTGCTGAATTCAAGGTTCGTATTAAGACTGAGTTTGATTTCAGCAATGACAATAGAGTTCTTAATGAATATCTAAATGGTTACAACAAGGCAATTGGCGATGCAGTAAATAAGCCACAAAAGAAAAAGCCTCTATTTGAGCAAATCTTTGGAACCAAGGGAACACTTGATCAGCAATCAGGTGCTGCTGTTCGAAATGCTGCTAAAGAAATGTGGACTGTCTTTGAAAACACCGAAGACGGAGCAAAGAAGAGAGTCTTCCAACGCATTCGTCAAGAGACAGTAAAGGACTTTGACAAGCTATGGGTTGACCTTTCTCAGAAGCAGCGAGACAGTCTAAAGAAGGCCGGGATTGGTGATCTTAACCAGCTTGCAAAGGTAAAGCCTTCTGAGCTTTATGGCAAACTTAGAGATGCCGGACTTTCAGACAAAGAAGCACAAGACTTAGCTAAGCAAGTTGATGCTATTAGAAACTTCATTCGCGTTTGGGCAGAGATGAACAATCTCGATCCAAATTCAACACTTGGTCAAATTGAGAAGTCTCTTGATCTAGAGTCAATTTCTGCCGATAAGGCAGCAACTAAGACAAAGAGTGTTGAGGATGCTCAGCGTAGCTATATGACAACTCTTCGTGACAGAGTAAAGGTTACAGGAAAAGATCTTCCGGAGGCCGAAAAGCTTGCCGCCCTAAATGCCGAACGTGCAAAGGCGGGACTAGATAAAGCAACCAGTTCTACACAAGGATTCTCTGGTGCAGCCAAGAAAGCAAAGACTGAAATGGAAGGTCTTGCTAGTGCATTTGGTGAAGGTGAAGAAGCTGCTCAAAATGCTGCTGATGTAATGAAAGATGTTTACTCTGGCACAATGGATATGGCATATGAACGTGCCAATGAAATTATGCAAGAGCAACAAGAGGCTCAAGTTGATGGAATTCAGAAGCGTGGAGAAAAAGCACTAGATGCAATCGAAAAGCAGAGCGATGCGCTTGAAAAGCGTTGGGATGCTCGAATGGAAAAGTTCGATGCAACTTGGAATGCCCGCAAAGAACGCGAAACTGCTTATTACGACAATCGTATTGAATCAATCAATAAGGCAATGCAGGCTGAAGAAGATGCAGAAGAAAAGCGTCAAAGAATCTTTGAAGCAGAAAAGGCTCGCATTGAACAGCTCAGCAATATGTTTAGCAAGAACATTGATTTCAATGCTGCATTAAATTCTGGAAATCTAGATGAGGCTGCACGTATTGCAAATGATATGCGTGCTACTGAACAAAGCTGGGTAGTTGGAACTGCTGCCGACGCAAGTGCTTCACAGTCCGAGGCACGTAAAGATTCAATGGAAGCGGCTCTTGAAAAACTAGAGAAGCAAAAAGAAGCCAGAATGAAAGTTCTGGATCAGCTTGAAGAAAAGGAAAGAAAGTCTCTCGAAGCACAGAAGCAACGCGAAGCAGATGCTCTTGACGCATCTAAGAAGAAGATTCAGGAAAAGACTGATGCTGAAGTTGCTGCTGCTAACAAGCGTGCAGAAGCCAATAAGCGTGCTCTTGATCTAGAGCTTAATCAGCTTAGAGCTTTCATTCCTCGCAACGAAAAAGAAATGCAGCAGCACATGACAAAGATCAAGGCCGCATATGCTAAGTATGGAATTGATCTTGAAAAGTCTGGTGCTGGTTGGGGCTCTTATGTTGGAAAAGCTCTAAGTTCACAGGTTGCAACTGCTGCAACAAATCTTCGCACAAAGATTAATTGGCAAACAATTGCTTCAGATATTGCCAACAAGATGACTCAAGGCGCTTTTGGTCTAAACATGAGTCAGTTTGATAAATGGATTAGAACTGGTGAACTTCCTGCTTCTGGCATTAAGTCTAATCCAACTGCAACTACAAAATCTCCAGCGGCCGGGGCTGGATCTACAAATGCTGCGGATCATGCTGTTGG
>JACCDR010688529.1_pt1 | contig 15425 bp, 21 predicted proteins | sample 7446431 | NCBI WGS metagenome assembly JACCDR01 (sample SAMN15323443, study PRJNA562643) | freshwater metagenome | isolation source: river surface water | place: USA:Blue River Watershed | collected 2017-08-17 | reverse complement strand
TTGGGGTCTTATGGGAAGTTCCTGCAGGAATACCCGACCACCATTGAGGAAGCCTTTGCCGAGGCGGACGTAGACAGCTTCATCAAGCCGATTGCGGTTCTTAGAGCCAGAAAACGCGAGATGGAAGTCCCCGACGCGCCGTTGATTATCGGCGTGGACCCTGCCGGGGCGGGTGGGGACCGGTTCGCGATGGCGTGGCGGCGAGGCGACAAGTGCCTGAAGATCGAGGCGCGTCACAAACTGGAACATGACGCCGCTGTGGCGTGGATTACGTCGGTTATTGACGAGGACAACCCGTCGAAGGTCTGCATTGACCGGGGTTCGATGGGGGCGAACATTCTTTCGTCCATCCGGGCGCTTTCCCCGAAGTATTCGATGGTCATGAAGGGCGTGGACTTCGGCGGCAAGTCGCAGGCCAAGGAAGCCCAACCGAAGAAATCAGGCCCGTGGAACCGCAGGGCCGAGATTTACGGGCGCATGAAGGAATGGCTGGCGTACGGGTCCATTCCTGATGACGACGATCTGGCTTCGGACCTGTCGGCCCCGAAGATCAAGTACCGCGCCAACAACGACTGGCTGCTTGAGAGCAAGACAGAGATGAAGGCCCGAGGCGGCGTGAGGTCACCGGACCTTGCGGACGCCCTCGCCCTTACTTTTGCGACCCGCGAGTTCTTCGAAAGCTGGTCGAAGCCCGTGGAAAAAACCGGATTCCGCGCCGGGAAGATTGAACACGTTCCTGAATACCGCGAATACGAAGCCCCCCGCTATGGCAACTATGGATGGATGGGATGAGCACACACGCCACTTATTTAGGCTCCGTATCCATCGACGGGCAGGAAGCCAAACAGGTCCGCAAACTGAACCGCGTTGCGGTGCCCAAGGGCTATGAATCGAAAGATTCGTTCCTGAAGGAAATGCGCGAGAAGTACGAGCGCGGGGTGAATTTCGACCAGCACAACGTGGATGCCGGGCTGGATGACGCGCGTTTTGCGGTTGGCCGGCAATGGGACCCCAACGTCGAGACGATGAGGCGCAACCGGAACAAGCCGGTTCTAACCTTCAACAAGGTGATGACCTTCGTCCAGCAGGTTCTTGGCGAACGGCTCATCAACGAGACGGAAATCCGGGTTTATCCCGACAAGGACGGAACGAAGGAAGTCGCCCAGATCAGGGAAGGGCTGATCCGCAACATCTTCAAGAACTCGGATGCCGACTTTGCCCGAAACGAGGCCCAGAAGTATCAGGTCATCGGCGGGCAGGGGGTGTTTGCGCTTGCGGTAAAGTACTCGGGCGACGACGTTTTCGAGCAGGAAATCTGCATCGAGGCGGTTGCAGACCCCTATTCGGCGGTGTTTGACCCGCTGTCGATTGACCCCACGGGCGCGGATGCCGAGTACGTGTTCCTCTCGGACGACATTCCCCTTGCGGAATACAAAAAGCGGTGGCCCAAGGCCCCGGAAGTAAGCTGGAACACGCCCTACAACACATGGAACCGGCAGGGCTACTGGATCAGCGAGGACACGATCCGGATTGTCAATTACTGGTCGATGGTGACCGAGGGCGTGAAGGTCCTCGCCATGACCATCGACGGCATCACCCGCGATGTGACCGATTGGGACGAGGCGGAATACTACACTGGCCGCCCGATGCAGGGCATTCCTCCGGTTGCTCCGCGCCCTGAAGGTGGCCTGTACCTTCGGGAAGTGCCGAACCGCTTTGCGCGGCTCTATGTCTGTTCCGGCGACCAGATTCTCGAAGGCCCGTATGACCTGCCGATTTCCTCGCTGCCGGTTTACCGGGTGTCCGGATGGGAAATCAACGACGGCGACCGCAGGGAACGGTGGGGACTTGTAAGGTTCATCAAGGACCCGCAGAGGTTCTACAATTTCTGGCGTTCGGTTCAGGCCGAACAGCTTGTTTCCGCGCCAAGAAACAAGTGGCTGGTCACGCAGGCGGCTATTGCGGGCTACGAGCAGAAGTGGCGGGCGTCCCCGACCAATGACGACCCGTTCCTTCAGTACAACGGCGACGAACCCGCGCCGCAGCCGATTTCACCCCCGGCTGTAGACCAGGCCCTGATGGAACAGGCCCTCACGTCCGCGCAGGACATGAAGGACATTTCCGGCATCCACGAAGCCTCTCTCGGAATGCAGGGGAACGAGGTTTCCGGCAAGGCCATCATGCAGCGGCAGATGGTGTCTAACATCGGCACTTTCATCTTCCAGGACCGCATGAGGATGGCGGATGAACGGTGTGCCCGGAACATCAACGAACTGATCCCCTACATCTACGACACGCCCCGCATCATCAAGATTCTCGGCCTGAACAACAAGACCGAGATCGTCGCCATCAACGGGCAAGGGCAGGACATCACCCTTGGAAAGTACGACGTAACCGTCTCGGTCGGCCCGGCGACGATTACGAAGCGCCAGCTTGCTGCTGAGCAGATGGAAACCTTCGTCAATGCCATGCCGCAGGTTGCCCCGATGGTCATGGATCTGATCGCCGAGGCGCAGGACTGGCCCAAGGCCGACCAGTTCGCCCAGCGGTTCCGGCAGGCGCTGCCTCCGGGGATGATTCCGCAGGACGAGATGACGCCCGAGATGATTGCGGCGCAGCAACAGCAGCAGCAGATGGCGGAAATGGCCGCACAGATGGAAGCGGCGCTAAAACAGGCCGAAATCGCCAAGACCGAAGCCGAAGCCGCCAACCAGCGCGCAAGGGCCAACCTTGCCGAAGCCCAGTCCATTCAGGCCATTGCCGACGCCAAGGCCCGCCTTGCCGACGTGGAAAGCAAGGTGGCCGAGCGGCAACTGAACGCGATTTTCACCGCGACCGACCAGCACAACAAGATCATCGCGGAAGATCGTGACTACGAAGCAGACCGTGAATCCGCATCCAGCAAAGAGGAAATCGAATGAGCACCATTATCGATGGTGACGTTGAAGTTGGTGGTGACTTCGCCCGCGACACGCCCGTTCCCAAGGCTGTCAAACATGAAGTCCCGGTAGAAGAAGCCTCGGAAGAAGCACCCGCAGAAGAAGCGGAAGCCCCTGAAGAAGGCGTAGAGGCCTCTGAAGAAGCCCCTGAAAGCGAAGAACGGCCCAAGAAGCCGACCGCCAAGGAACGCATTCAGGAACTCAACCGCCAGAAGCGCGAACTGGAACGCCGGCTGAAGGAAGTCGAGACGCAATCGACCGCTTCGCAGCTTGCGCGTATCGAAAAGTTGCTTACCGGCGAAATAAAGTTGCCGAACGGCGCAACAAGTGATAACGTTGATGCTATCGGTGCTCCTGATCCGACGGACTCAGCGAAGTACCCCCTCGGTGCCCTGGACGACCGTTACATCCAGGATGCAATCAGGTTCGGAATCGAATCCCGGTTGCAGGCGGACCGCCAGCGTCAGGCGGAAGATGCGCGGAAGGCTCAAGAGCAGCTTGCCGCTCAACAGACACTAGAGAAAGCGCGTGCAATCGTCGCCAAGGGTGCCGAATTGTACGACGACTTCGAAGAAGTGGTCTGGGAACGAGGACTTCGCGGCGAATACCGCATGGAAGAACCCACGTTCCGGGCGATAGGCAAAATTGAGAACGGCGCAGATGTCGCGTATTTCCTGGCAACCAACGAAGCTGAGGCCGCAAAAGTAGCGGCTATGGATCAGGACGATCAGGTTCTCTACGTGGCCCGCAAAAGCGCCGAACTCGCGGCCAAAAAGGCACCCAAGCTGCCCAAGGCCGGCTCACCCCCCGCGTATCAGGCTCGCGGAACCTCCGGGAAGTTCGAAGTGGACCCGTCCACAGACGATCTCGGGGCATTCAAGCGGGCTCTCTTCACCCGATAACCGCAGGAGGGATGGACTCTCCTGCTTTTAGGAGAGTTCCTGATGAGCGGCGTAACCGCACCCCAGAGTAAACTGGTTCTCAACGCCTTCGCGGCGTATTTCGAGAACAGCCTGACCACGGCTGATGCCGTGTCGTGGAAGATGTACGACGGCGAGATGAGCGACACCAATCGCTTGCAGGTCGTCGAGCAGGTCGTTCCCAACTACGTGGTCACCCAGACCGACAACGGTGTGGCTGACCTGTCCGGTGGCCCGCAGGCTTCCGTGTTCGGCGGTGAACTGTTCACCGTCAACAAGTCCTTCGGCACATCGATGGGCTGGGGCGACTTCGAAGCCATCCAGACCATGGGCGATGCCCGCGAGAGCAACGCGCTGAAGTCGGCGGCTCGCAATCTTGCCGAGCAGATCGACTACTATGTGCTCCAGGTAGCGACGCTGGCGTCCAACAACTGGACCGGCACCGTCACCGCGAACGTTGCGGACCAGAACGACGTGGTTTCCGCCTACACGCGCCTCAAGGAAGAGGGCGTCGAGGACGGGGACATGCGTTACATTATGAACTGGACCGACCGCCAGCTTCTCGGTGATCAGGTCATCAACCTGCCGGGTCCGGACGGCTTCCCGACCGACACCTACAAGGAAGGCTTCAACAGCAAGGTGAATGGCGTTCCGGCCATGTTCACCCAGCAGTTGCCGACCCTGACGGTGGGCACCCGTGCCGCTTCCGGCGCTGCCCAGGTCAACGGTGCCGCCGAGAACGTCAACTACGTCGATGTTGCGAACCAGACCAGCACCAATGGCTGGTACATGACGCAGGAACTCGACATCAAGAACCTGACCAACGGCCACACCATCAAGGCCGGCGAAGTGTTCACGATTGCTGACGTTTATGCCTACGACAACCGCAAGCAGGCGCTGGTTTCCCCGGCCCGGCTTCAGCAGTTCACCGTTGTCACCGGCACCACCCTGTCGGGCACAACGGGCACGATCCGCATCTTCCCGGCGATCATCGTCCCTGAAACCGGCACTGGCGACAATTACGACATCAACACCGCCCATGCGACGGTGGGTTCGATCCCGGCTGACTCTGCCGCGATTACGTGGCTGGGCACCGCCTCGACCACGCTGGCCCCGCGTCTGCTGATCCAGAAGCAGGCCGTGGTGTGCAACACCCAGCAGCTTCGCCTTCCGGTTACCGGCGTCGGTATGCGCCGCAAGCTGGAAAAGATTCCGCTGTCGGTTCGCATGTGGGCCAACTCGGATTGGGGCACCGGCTTTTACGGCGTCCGCTTCGACCTGATGCTGAACGCCAACATCCGTGACCGCCGGCGTGTCTGCCGCTTCAACGGCTCGTAAGGGAGGCCCTGATGAGCACGACCTACTACCTCACTTCGGTCCAGGATTCGGATGGCGTCGGCACCCCCGGCTCTACCGCTGCGCTGGGCTACACTTCGGGTTCCGCCGTCACGCAGGCGTCGTCCCGCACCACGGGCGTGACCATCAACGCGCTCTGCGGTGCCATCACGCTTGTCTCGGCGGCTGGTTCCACGACTGCCGCGTCCTTCACCGTCACCAATTCCGAAGTGGCGGCTACGGACGTGATTGTCCTGAGCCAGAAGTCCGGCACTGACCTCTACCGCCTTGCGGTTACTGCGGTTGGTTCGGGTTCGTTCCAGATCACGTTCAACACGATTTCCGGCACCACTACCGAACAGCCGGTCATCAACTTCGCGGTAATCAAGGCGGTTGCCTCGTAAGGAGATTGATACATGGCCCATGTCGTAAGGGAGTCGGGGCGGGCAATTCCAATGACCGCAAACTCGACCGTCGTGCTGGGTGGCAATCATCTCTACGGGTTTCTGGCGAAGGTGAGCGGTACGATTACCGTGACCCTGAAGAACGGAAACACCGGGACTATCGTGTCAGAGGTTGTTGTAGACGCTGTGCCGGTAACGGCTGGCGTCTACACGCCCATCCCCATCACGTTTCCATCATCCCCTGAAGGCTGCACCGTCACCCTTGGCGGCGGCGCAACCGGCACGCTGATAGCCTGATGCTCTGGGTCTGGGTTTCTCAGCAATGGCAGGACCGCCCTCCGACCGAGGGCACCCGCATCACGGAAGATGAGGATGTCCGCATCACCGAGGACGGGGACACGAGGATAACCGAAGATGGCTGATGTCAAGATTACTGGCCTGACGGCCAACGCCACGCCGCTTGACGGCACCGAACTGTTCGAGATCGTCAACGCGGACGGCAAATCCCGCAAGGAAACGCTGGGCAACATCCAGACCTTTGTTGACCCGCTACCGATTGACCTCACCAAGGACGTTACCGGTACGCTTCCCGTGGCGAACGGCGGCACCGGGATTACCGCCCTGGGTACGGGTGTGGCGACGTGGATGGGCACCCCGTCCTCTGCCAATCTGGCGGCCGCCGTCACCGACGAAACCGGGTCCGGTTCTCTGGTGTTCGCTACGTCCCCGGCGCTGACCACACCGGATATCGGCACGCCGTCGAAAGCGACGTTGACCAATGCTACGGGGCTTCCGCTGTCTACGGGCGTCACCGGTACGCTGCCAATTGCCAATGGCGGCACCGGGCAGACCACGGCTGTCGAAGCGTTTGACGCGCTTGCCCCCACGACCACGCAGGGCGATATCATCGTTCGCGGCGCGTCGGATAATGAACGCCTTGCCATCGGCACCAAGGACTACGTGCTGACTTCCAACGGCACGACTGCCGTGTGGGCGGCGGCGACGGGCGGCGGTTCGCCAGGTGGTTCCGACACGCAGGTTCAGTTCAACGACGGCGGTTCGTTCGGTGGCGACAGCGGGCTGACGTTCGACAAGACCAACAACGCCCTGACCGTGGGCGGCGCGACGGTCACCACGTCGAATCCGGTGCTGAATCTCACGCAGACGTGGAACGCGGGCGCGGTGACGTTCACCGGCATCAAGCTGGACGTGACGAACACGGCAAGTGCTGCGGCTTCGTTGCTTATGGATTTCCAAGTTGGCGGCACAAGCAAGGCAAGCGTCGCCGCCACAGGGCAGGTTGCCAGTAACTACACTGGCGCGAGCAATATCGCTTTTGCGGTGCTGACCAGCGGCCAGAATACCGTAGGCATCGGGCGTAATAGCGCCATCGGCGGCCTGGATTTGTACGGCGCGGGCACAACCGCCACGATAAACATTACCGGCACCACGATTACTTTGGCGTCCACCATGACGTTCGGGTGGACAGGCTCAAACATCACGCAGCCTTATGACACCATGCTTACCCGTGCTGCCGCCGGGATCACGGGTGTGCGCGGCGCGTCTGGGTCTACAGGCGGCGCTCTTAGTTTTATCGAGCAGACCGCACCATCAGCACCTGCCGCCAATGGCGTGTACCTCTACGCCGAGGATAACGGCGCAGGCAAAACCCGGTTAATGGCTCTGTTCAACACGGGCGCGGCCCAGCAGGTAGCAATCGAACCATGATCACCATCACCCTGACCGAACAGGAAGCCGCAGCGCTGACCCAGATGCTTCAGGAACGCCGCGACCTCGCCGCGCAGGTGGCGAACACAGCGCACGGCCTGATCCAGAAGTTGGCGCAGCCGGAACCGCAAATCGAAGAAGTCATGTCGTCCCCGGATGCAATGAGAGGTTGAAATGGCAAACGTAACCTTGACCATTGAAGGCCAGACGGTCGGCAACCTGTCGGTGTCCTACGGCATCTCGGACGCGGACGCCGTTCGTGTCGTGCAGCATGCCGTAGCGCGGTTTGGTGCCGAGCCGCAGGGGGCCATTGAGCAGCTTGGCGCGGCGGCGCTAGGGAACATCCTCGCTGAAGTGGTGGCTTGGGAAAAATCCGAAGCGGCGAAGGCGGCAGCGGACGCCGTGTTGCCCATCGAGGTTGCGTGAAGGCCGGGGCGGTCATTGCCGCCCTGTTGCTGGCGGGATGTGCCGACCCGTACATCCCATCGACCGATGTGCGCCACAAGGCTGCTGAAGCGGCGGCAATCGCCCACACCGAAAACAAGGCGTGCAAGTACATCGTCAAGGCTGGTGCGCCCTGTAACCGCAACACGTTCGTGGTTTACACCAAGCCGCCATACTACGGCTCTGCGGCGATTGGCGGGCCGCTGATCGAGATGCCTAGGAAGTGCGAGGGGCTGCTGCACTACAGTTATCTTTGCCGGGAAATCCTGGCGCACGAAATGGCCCATGTCTCGGGGCTAGACGAAAGCGGTGCTCGGTACGTCGGGCGCAAATTCAGGTGGTACTGATGAAACCCAGATATCCCGGATGGCGGTACGGACCCAACGGCGAGGCGCAGATTTTCCAGTGCGCCGAGGACGTTCCGGAGGGCTGGTACGACACGCCGCAAGAGGCCGTTGCGCGGGCGCAGAAGCCCGTAGAGACGCCATCTGAGGAAAAGCCCAAGCGGGGGCGTCCGAAGAAATGAGCACCCTTCAGCAGACCATTGACGACGGCTGGCGCGAGCTGAACCTGATCGGCATCGGCAAGTCTGCCAACACCGTGCAGACCACCGAAGGCGTGCGCCTGCTCAACCAGATTTACCGTTTTGTTCTTGGCTTCAAGGCGGGCGAAAGCCTGCTCAACTGGCCGCTGGGGAATTACGAGCGTGCGGCCATCGACCAGATACAGGCCACTACGCTTCAGTTGCAGAACCCGCCTGCCAATGCCCGTCTGGTGGCGGTCAACGAATCCGCCATCACGGTAAACCTGCCGGCGACTTCGCCCTACCTGTCGGACGGGGCGCGGATCGGCATCGTTGATCCTTATTCCCGATTGGCGACGTATCCCGTCACGCTCGAGGGTAACGGGAACACCATCGAAGGTGCGGCAAGCCTCACGATCAACACCAACGCCACCAACAAGACGTGGCTGTTCCGTGCTGATCTCGGAAACTGGATGCTGCTGGACAATCTGGACGAAACGGACACCAATCCGTTCCCGGAAGAATTTGACCAGTTCTTTGCGATGATGCTGGCAATCCGCCTTGCGCCAAGGGCGGGTGTGTCGGTGTCCGAAGCCACGCAAGCGTACTTCAAGGAAGAACAGAAGAAGTTCGTTGCGCGCTACATCCAGAATGCGCCGATGATCCCCGACAATTCTCTCTCCTGGACCTCGATCCAGTCTTACGACCAGTATTATGGCTGGCGGTACGGCTCGCAGGCATCGTTCAATCAGGGCTGGGGTGTCTGGAATGGGTGGAATTACCCGTGGTAGATATCCCCGTAGGCCGAAGCGATTACTGGCGTCAGGTAGCCAAGGAAGCCCGCATCCCGCTGCGGAACCGCTATTTCGAACAGAACCCGGTTCTGAACGAGAGCCAGGACTTCCCGGCCTACATCGCCCGCCCTGCCCTGAAGAAATGGGCCGAAGTCGGGGATGGGCCGATCCGGTTCACATTTTCCGCGCCGGGCACGTTCGATGACGATTTGTTCGTTGTCTCGAACCTCACCCTGTACCGGGTGGACAGCGCCGGGACGGCTACCTCAATCGGGGTTATCAGCAACGATCCCCTCGGCGGGGTGTCGATGGCCGCCACGGGCAACATCGGGGAAACCCCTGCTTACCTGTTTATCGCTGATGGAGGCGTTCTCTGGGTCTACACGGAAGATGGCAGCGCCATTGGTCAATTAACCGCTTCCGGCGCAATCGCCAACAACGACACCATCGTCATAAACGGGATCTACTACAAGTGGACCAACGGCTCTGTTGACACAGGAACCCCGGCAGGAACAGCGGGCAGCCCGTGGCTTGTGGCGCTCGGCGGAAGCGCCGCCGTGTCTCTCTCGAATATGTACTACGCCATCAACAATGGCGGCGGGGCGGGTACGATCTATTCCACGGCGCTGACGGCAAACGAGTTCGTCGCGGCCACCGTTCAGTCCGGAAACGACCTTTATGTGGTCGCCCGTGTCGCGGGAACTGCCGGCAACGCCTACACCACTACCGAGACGGGGGCGAACATCGCTTGGGGCGGCGCTACGCTTTCGGGTGGTGGAACGGACCAGCTTCGGCAGGTGGGTATGCCTGATGACGTTGGTGCCATCTCGGTTGCCCACTTCAATTCCTACATCCTTGTGGCCCCTGTGCAGAACGAAGGCGTCAATGGCCGGTTCTACTGGATTGAGCCGGGCGAGACGTATGTAGACCCGCTGAACTACGCCACGGCGGAGCGTGCGCCCGACCCCATCAACCAGATCGTCGCCCTGTCGGATCGGTTCTGGCTGCTGGGGCAATCAACCTCAGAGCCCTGGATTACCACGGGCAATCTCGACGCCCCGATGATCCGGATGCAGGGTATCACCTACGAACAGGGCGCGTGGGCGGGAACCGGGTGTGTCATCAACAACACGCTGATCCTGGTGGATCAGAACGGCGACGTTCAAATCATCGGCGGCGGCATTCAAACGGTTTCGCGCCCGGATATCGCCGAGCGCATCCGCGAAGCCATCGCATATCAACAGACCTACGGAGTGTGACATGGCTCTGATTTATGCGGATATTCCCAGCGAGGACACGGGGCGCTACGGAACATCCAAGGCGTTCATGACGGACGGCCTGTGGGCGCAGGTGACTTCCGCCGCCGAGCTTCTGGACGACCCCGACCCCAACATCACCGGCAACGTCCTTTACCTTGGCTCGGCCTTCGCCCGGTTTGTCTATCCGGCTGCGGTATCGACGGCTGGCATCGCCACCCGCGTCTGGATACCCAACATCCCCGTTGGTGAGTCCACCAAGCCCGCTATTCACCAGTACCGGGGCGGCAGCAACGAACTTCTGGTGACCATCTACATCACCCCTACTGGTGGTATTTCCGCTTACCGTTGGGATGGTGCCTCGGCAACACTTCTGGGGCAGACCACCGGCCCCGTGGTAACCGCAAACGCATGGCGGCACATTGAAAGCAAGGTCTATTTCGACAACAGCGCGGGCACGGTCGAGGTTCGCGTTGAGGGCGTCGTGGTTCTTGACCTCAATACGCTGGACACCAACCCCACACAGTGCGCGCAGGTTGCCATCGGCGTCTCGGTGGACAATGCCTCCGTCAATCAACTGGCTTACTTCAAGGACGTGGTGTTCTGGGATGGGACGGGTTCGGAGAACACCGACTTCGTTGGACCGTGCGGGGTGTATCGTCTGACCCCAAACGCTGATGTTTCTTCTGGCTGGACGCCTTCGACGGGTTCCGATGACTACGCCCTTGTGGACGAAGCCCCGCCGGTTGATTCCGACTACATCTATGCGGGCGATCCACCTCCCGCTGCGTCCATCATGAGCATGACCAACCTGCCCGCCGATATCATTTCGGTGCGCGGGCTTGTGTCGGTTGTCCGGTCCGAGAAGTCCGATGGTGGCGATGGCAGCCTACAGGTGTCCATGTCGCCCAACGGGACTGATTGGGATGACGGTTCCGACGACGCCATTACGACGGCGTTTGCCTACACCTACGACGTTTCGGAAGTCTCGCCGGCCACCACGGACCCATGGACGCCGGTCGAGGTCAATGCGATGGAAGTGAAACTTAACCGGACTGCCTGATGGCTATCGCCCCGCAAGTTCTTGCTTCGCAGGTTGATGTAGAAGCGGTCGGTGAGGCCGCGCCGGATATCCTTGTCTCGCAACTGGACGTGATGGCTGTTGCCATCTGGCCGACCGAGTTTATCGAGGCCAGCCAGCTTGACGTGGTGGCGCTGACCACGGCGGCAACGGATATCAGCGTCTCTCAGTTCGACGTGATGGTGGTGGCGCGGGGCCGGGTGCAGGACCCCATCATCCGGGCGTTCGTGTACTGGCAGGACAATCACTGGTTCTATGTGCTTCGCCTGCCTACGGGCTACACGCTGATTTATGACCTGACAACACAGCAATGGTTGAACTACGGGTCCGGCACGTCCCGGCTTTGGCGTCCCTACCACGGCACCAACTGGCTTGGGTCGGGTTCGCTGATGCAGACCTACGGGTCCAACGTAGTCGTGGGTGATGACGGCAACGGCTCGCTCTACATGCTGAACCCAAACGAGCCGACCGATGATGACGCGCTTTATGGTGCAGAGGTTCAGCGGACGTTCACCCGCGAGATAACCGGGCAGATTGCTACCCGCGACCACAGATATCTACGTTGTTACGGTGTGGAACTGATGGGGTCCATTGGTGATAACGAGACTGGTCTGACGGACGTTACCCTGTCCATTTCCGACGATTCCGGCCACACCTACGAGGACTACGGGACTGTCTCGATAGACCCGGATGACTATTCCGCAAGGGTGGAATGGCTTGGCGGGCTGGGAAGTTTTACGGCCCCTGGCAGGTTGTTCAAGATTACCGATGACGGGGCGTTCGCGCGCATCGACTGGCTTCAGATGAGAGGGCCGGAAGAGGAACCCGATGAGTGAAATCATCATCGACCCTCTACCGACGCTGACGAACCTGAACGGCTCCGAGGCGCTGGTAGACGCGCAAGGCCGACCGACGCCGTATTTCCTTCGGTATCTTTTTGACCGCAACGGCAACCTTACGGAAGTTGATGCGGTCATTCAGCAGTTTCTCACGGCGGTAAACAGCATCGAGGTTCAGGCTGGGGGCGCGCTGACCGTCACGCCCAATCCGGGCCTGATTGTCGATAACCCGACCATCTCGCTGGACGCACTAAGCCCGGACCCGTCGGGCAACTACACCAACGCCGACATTACTGTTGACGAATATGGTCGGGTGACTGCGGCAGCAAACGGTTCCGGCGGCGGCGGGGGTATTCCGTCTGTCGCCATTACCAAGCCGCTGGCGACGAACTGGTCAACGTGGATCAACCAGAACGGCTCTACCGTCGCGGACGGTGAAGTCGCCATGAACATCACGTGGCAACCTCTGGCGGCGGCAAATTACACCGGGCTTCTGATCTCTCTCGGGACCAGCACGGTGTTTACCGTTCGCATGTTGAGCACGTTGGCCTACACGAACTTCAACGCCAACGGGATTTGCCTTAGAGAGTCGGGGACCGGCAAGATGCAGGGCTATCGTTACGGGTGGGCTGCCGGGCTTGTCCTCGAGCGTGAAAGATATTCGGCCCCGACAACAAGAACAGCCGTGGCGACAGTCTCGGGCATGAACCTGAATTATCCGCCGCCGTGGTGGCGGTTCGTAATTACTGGCGGCAACATCGTGTTCAGCGTGTCCTATTCGGGCGAAAGCACCGATTGGGTTGCGCTGGATACGGTGGCTGTAACCACGCCGTTTACCACGGCCCCGGATGAGGTGGGTTTTTACGGTTCATCCATCGGCACAGCCACAAGCCAATCCGTCCAAAGCGCGCTTCTATCCTGATTTCGCCAGACCCGTCGCAACGCGGACAGCCTAGCGTTTCGTGGCGGCTTCGCAGAACGCCAGCGCCATTGCAAACAGGGCACATCATTTTTTCAACCATCCGGGAAGCCTACCACCAACCGGAAACCGCGAACGCTTAAGCAGAAGGCGCGGCATTTCGGGCATTGGCGCGAACGCAACAGGAACGAGACTCCAGAGCCCTCGTGATCCGTGGTAAGACTCGTGTGTAGGCAGACACCACCTCGATTCCCAAGCCTAGCCTGAAACAGGGCGGGCAACGGCCCGGGAAAGGAGGTGATGCTATATGGCCACTCGCAAGATCGGTCGTGATGCTCGTAATGAGCGTTTTATCCCGGTCAAGGTCGCTCAACGCCGCACTGACACTGCGGTCGTGGAGACGATCAAGACCAAGCCCAAAAAGAGCAAGTAGCTAACGTTCGCCTACGGGGCGGTTCGGCTTTCGAGCCGGGCCGCCCTTCTTTTCGTTATCCCGCTGCTGGCGAGGCTGCGGGGGTGTTTTCAGAAGCTTGAGCAGCAACTCATCGCGCTTGCGCTGCTCGGCTTCGTCAAACTCAATTTTGTCGTTGCTCATTTGCGGAGGTTACCATGGATGGCACCCAACACGATATTCTGAACCGGATAGGGGCGGAATTTCACCAGACTATGGGCGAGTGCATCGCTAATTGGGCTCACGTCGAGGACCGACTGTTCCACTATTGCTGGGCCGTCCTCGGTTGCACCAAGCAGCAAGCTGCAATCGTCTACTGCAAAACTCCAACCATCGATTCCCGTCTCGTCCTGGTGACCGAACTGCTGCCGACGATCTTTCCCGAAATACCCACGAATGGTCATCAAGGCCCTTACCCCATCCAGATTTGGACGGGGATTGCCGAAGCCATGCGAAAGTTGCTTAAGACCCGGAACAAGATTGCTCATCAGCCAGCGCTCCCCAACGTGGTGTGGGGCGAACACCTCGAAGGCGCGCCGGAAGTGGCAGTGGAGATCAGCGAAACACCCCGAACTTTGTCTTGGTACGAGATATACGAAAGCCACTCTGAACTGGCGCGAGGGCGCGGCGAGCCGACCTCACTCACCATAACAGAGCTAAAGAAGCACCGCGTCGATGTGGCTGGACTCGTTTTCAACCTCGTGACCTTCTATCAGGACCACGTTCTAAAGCACGCTCCAGAATCTCCTTTGACACGATTCGAGCGAAGATCGGACTAAGCACTGAGCCACACAGCCCGTCATCCAATAACACCTCTGCCCCCGCCTCGATCATCTCGGGCGTAACTTCGATCTTGTCCTCTTTCCCGTCCATAGCCTTGCCTCCGCGTCATGGTTACTGGGTTCGTGATGCGCCCTGACATTAAGGCTTTGGAATGTGTGGATAATTTCAGGTTAACGAGTCGTTTGGTACGTCAACCAGACAGTTCCCAGCGCCATTGCAAACAGGGCACTTCATCTCTTCAACCATCTGGCAACCTTACCACCAACCGGAAACCGCGTGAAGCGGCTTGACGATAATTACCCAAACGGGTAATATTATTTCGCTTCCCCGCCTTTGCGCGCATTGCTGACAGCACCACCGGAAGCCTTCGGGTGCAAACCAGCAGGGCCTCGGATGGACCTAACCGCGCGCATAATCCATGAAATCGACACCAGCCCCCTCAACCGAGGGCTGCGGGGTATTGACTGGGTTCGGAACCCCCTGAACGTCGCCATTACCGAGGGCGATGATCTGGCGCTGTTCGATTACATCGAGCCGGGCGTTTACGAGGGGCACTTTTTCTTCCAGTCGCGAGGCAAGGAAGCCGTCGAGGCGACGAGAATCATAACCGCCCGGATGCTGGAAACGGCGCACCTGATTATCGGGCGCGTGCCGCTCATCAATCGCAAGGCAGGCGTCATCGCCCGGTCTGCCGGGTACCACTACGTCGGCATCTCTCACACGGAACACGGCCCTGTGTTCGTCTATCTCGCCGGGAAAATGCAATGAGCTTTTTGAAGCCCAAGATGAAAACCGCGCCCGCCAACGTGAACCAGAAGTTGGTGACGGATATCTATACCCCCCAAGCGCAGGCGGGTGTGGGGGCGACGAATTTCCTTCAGGCATTACTCACCGGAAAGGGGGATGTTGCCGGGGCCAATGCCGGGTTTGAGAACTACAAGGACATGGCGGGGTATGAAAATGCCTTGGCCGATACGTCCCGTGAGGTTGTGGGTGGTGGTGCGGCGTC
>JACCDR012577123.1_pt1 | contig 15426 bp, 13 predicted proteins | sample 7446431 | NCBI WGS metagenome assembly JACCDR01 (sample SAMN15323443, study PRJNA562643) | freshwater metagenome | isolation source: river surface water | place: USA:Blue River Watershed | collected 2017-08-17 | reverse complement strand
TGTCGTTACTGGAGATGTACACGCTACAGGTATTAACTACTATTTAAATGAAGCAGAGGGTCAATTAAAGCTGAAAGAGATTATTTACAACATGGTTTATGGTTGGGTAAAGTTTTTGCCGTTCTAATAGTGCCAACCTACAATAAATACCTAATGGAACACCTAAGTTGTCATGGATTTTCTGGTTTTCATTCGACCTTGTATCGAACTAGCTTAGTTGGTGAATATTTGCTCAGTGATTAGAAAGAGTTTATTCTGATTCAAACAAGTAATCAGCAATCTCTCGACAAAGTGTAACCTTATCTGACAGTGTAGTATGGTTTTCAGTCAGAGAAGAAAGGAGTTTGTATAAAGTAGGGTCTTTTTCTGCAATCTCCTCGATCGCGATATAGATTGGTTCTGAGTGTTTGTGTTGTTTGAGCCAATACCAGTAGTTGTATACTCGGTCGTAAAAATCAGAACAGTATTTGTAAAAGAGGAGTGGTCTATCTACACTATCAACCATACCTTGTATGCGTCCTTCTATCCAAAGTTTGTGTGCGTCAATTTTTTCCTGAGGCCAGTGTACTCCTTGCTTGTAGTATGAATCTGCTTCTCTGAGTAAAGATGAGCCGATGTCGCCTTTTTCAAAAAGAACCTTAGCGTTTTGAAGTTTTGCACCAAAAACGTCAAATAAATCTTCAATTGGTAGCGTATGAACTGAATATTCGATATTTTGTCCCTCAAAAAACTTTCGACCACTTTTAGCTTCTGTCTGTCCAGAAAATAGAAGAACAATATCCCAGTCACTATTCTGACGTTCTTTGTTCCGAGCGCGTGAACCGTGCAAAATAATTGCCTCTGGATTGAACTCCTCGATTAGATGATTAGTGATTTTTTCAACCATGATGCTAGATCTTATTTATAAATTCTATCATGTCCTTAAGTAAGGTCTTTCATTGCGGAGGTGTCTTCCAAGGAAGTAGCGATTTTTGAGCCTTCTAGTGATAGAACCAATTCATTACATTACCCCATAAGGCTTTCCTCGCTATCCTATTAATTCCTACCTTGACCCTTCTCGAGAGAGTACCTTCCTTTTTCATTAAGTCTCTGAGCCTCACCCCTATCAATGTTTTCAAGCACCCAACTGGTGTGCCAAACTGCATCTGCTTCGATCGTGCTCCACATTGTTGATGAATCATCAAAAAACTTACTAAGCTTATTGAATATATCTTGTATACCTTTAAGAGTATCTTCAATTAAAGAAAATTCAACGTTAATTGGTTTCTCATTAACATCTATCTTTCTATGAACCACCACTTCGTTTCTCAACTTTAGTAAAAGCGATATCCCCTTACCATTTTTTTTTCTTAATTTCTGATATTTCTTTCTCTAGCCCAGTAAACGTATCCTCGTCGGTAATATCTTTAACAATTTGTTTCAGTTTACCCAAGGACAAAGTATCATGATACTTTTCGGATTCAAAGAATAGACAACTACACAAAACAAACCTTTGGTAATGGCTATCTATTGTTGGTAAGGTAAAAAATGAGTATTTGTTAATTCGTTCAACATTCTTCTCTGCTTCTTCTTGACCTACTTCATTGATGTTTATAGATTTAACAATATGCTTCCATATAAAATACGAGGAAAAGGCAGACAACATTCTCCCTCTCGCTTCTCTAAAAATTAATAGTGATTTCTCTGCATCATTGATATTTGTCATATCTATGCTTCTCAAGTGATCGAACCAGCTCTCTCTTTGGTGACCCTAAGGGGTGCGAATTGGAACCAGATTGTTAAAGAAATAATGCAATTCAGACTAAAATTCAGCGTAGTATGTATTGCAAATTAGTTAAATATGTGTTATAATGATCAGGTAATCAAAGTGGTTACCTTTCGTGGCATGTCGCCCTGGAAGACTCCATAGAGGAGAAGTTTATGTCAGGTTTGCAATCCCGCCCTGTCGAAGGGTGTCAGTTTCTGGACGCACTGCAACTCAGTGCTGGTCTTACCTATGCGGAAGAGGTTTTTCGTGAGGCCCTGAAGTTGCGTTTCGGCGAACAGGCTGTACTTCGTCATCGCGAGATCATTGTCCCGAACAAGAAGCATCGGGAAGGTCTCGAGTTCGATTCCGAAGGTCACATGCTCCAAGCTGATTTGCTGGAGGACATAGCAAGACGTCACTGGGACACACTCACCAAGAGGCAGCGTGATGAGGTATACAACCTCGGGTCGCTTGCATGGATGGCGAGGAATCGTGACGATTTCGAAGTTAAGACGGTGTTCTTTCGAGGAATGCTCATGCTTGAAGGAGATCCTCTTGAGAACGCCCCGCAACTCATCATTGCGAAGGTTGTCGCACGCGGTCTCTCGGGGATGTGGCACCTTGCAGATATCGAGCTTTGGTTCCGCCAGTACCACTACATCTCGGCGTATCCGGTCCCGACGTTTCGTGGGATCAGGTACTCGGCATATGGAACAATGCGATCAGAAACGGAAGAGCGAGACTGGAATCCTCCCAAGTTCCTGATTGCCTAAGCTTCTGCAGCACCAGTAGCCCGCGAAAACCCGCAAGGTATCGCGGGTTTTCTAATTTTATTTTTCAATACTAATTTGTGAGCCGAAGAGTGGTGGAATCCAAGAAAAACATTGCGAAGTAAGGCTTTCGTGTCTATCTGTACTGAATCGCTAACGACGCTTCTCGAGAGGGCAAAAAGGTGACAAAAGTGACACTTTTGTCGAGAAATTTTAAAAGTTACACCATATTGTCACTTTTATATATTGAATAAAGGTGCAAGTATAAAAAATGACCTGGACCTACTCGCGTAGCTCCAGGTCAAGAATTGAGTATTGAGTTGAGAGTTCAGAGTTACTGTCTCACAACAATTTTACCATCTTCTGTAATTTCAGCTGAACCTCCTATCGGAAGGGTGAGTAGTGGCTTTGTGTGACCACAAGCAACATCCGTTATTATCGGGATGTCTTTCTCGATAGTTTCAAGGAGAATCCTGATCACATCTTGTTGACCGTCAATACTCTTCATGAACGTGTTGGTAAATCTACCGATTATTAAACCGGACACGGAAGATAGTACCTTTGCTTGTTTCAGTTGGTACATACTTCGCTCAAACTGAGCCAAACTTGATCCTGAATCTTCCAGAAACAAAAGTGACCCGTTCAAATCTGGTAGGTATTCAGTACCTAGTAATGACAGAATGCCATTCAGATTTCCACCAATTAACGAGCCTCTGGCACAGCCCTTTCGTACGATTGAGTGACCAGACACTTTCTTGGTTGTAGGCTTGGTGTCATCATCCACATCCCATACCTGAGAAGAAGAGACCATGTACTGGAAGTCTGATAATAGATTCTCTTCCTTTTTGCTTACGAACACGTCAAGGAACGAGGTGAGCGTATCTTGGTCAATGCCCCCAAAGTCACCGAAGCTAGGTAGCAGTGTTGGACCGTGATAGGTGATGTATCCAGTTTTAGAGTGTATGGCCAAGAGAAGAGGTGTGGCGTCACTAAACCCACAAATTGGCTTGTATGTTTTTTGAATTTCGTCAAAATCCAAATATTCAAGGAAATTATTTCCCACAACTCCCCCAGTAGAGATGAGTATTCTTTCAATTGATTGGTCACGAAACATAGTCATGACATCATCTGCTACGGCACGTGGATGTGCAACACGATACCCGTCTTTTTGCAATGCATGTTGACCAAGAGTGTAATCAAAACCCTTGTTCTCGAGTTCATCAAGTGAACGTTGCAACCTTTTAGGAAAAGGGGCGACTGATGATGAAACGGACACTATACCGATTTTGATTGCATTTTGGGACATGTTTTTCTAATCCTCTTCAGATGCTATTTTCTTAAAGCTTTACAGGGGTCTATTAGACCATTCTTAAGCTTTTCTATAGAAACTATTACATATGCTATAAAAATAGCAAATGGGTCGTTTTAGGAAAACTTATTATACTTTGTAAGTTGTAAACAATTCAGGATCCTCCGCTACTAAATTTTTCTGAAAGACAAAAACAGAATAACCAGCATACGTTAAGTTCTTATTAAATAATGTGATTTGATCGGAGTAGCTTTTATAGACCTCATCAAATAATTCTTTATCTAGAAATCCTTTTATCTTGGATATCTGATAGTCAATGTATTCATTTATATCAGATGTTTTGTCATCATATCGATAATCTTGTTCATACACTAAATCTAAAATGCAATCGCTGTGCATTGATCCAGAGCTGACCATATTTAACCAGTCTTTCTTTTTATAAACAGGTAATTTTGTACCAATTGCTTCACCTACACTTTCAACTAAGTCTTTTGGAGGTTCATTGACATAGTAAATGGGTACAAAAACAAGATACCCGTTAGGTTTGAGTACCCTAACATACTCTTGAATTGCCTTATTTTTATCATCAATGAATGATGTTACGTTACTTGCCCAAACAGTATCGAATGTATTGTCATCAAAAGGTAAGTTTACAGCTGATGCTTCAATGAATTTCACAGATGAGTCAACATTATGTTCTTTTGCATATTTAATGGCCTTTGTAATACTTTCAGAGTTAACATCAATGCCTACCATGCTGGCACCGGTTAATCTTGCTATTTGGACAGATGTAAAACCTGTATTACTCCCTATCTCTAGAACTTTACTGTTTGAGTTGATGGAGCATTGAATAATCGCTTCATGGATAGTTTTAATACCGCCAGATGGGCGATTGCGTTCGCCTATCATGCCTACTAACTTTGAATAATCTTTTTTCATAAATTTACTTATCATCGGCTATTTCAATCTTAATTTGCGAGTCAATTTCTTCGCCACGTTTCCTTAATAAATCAGGACCATCTCCCATAAGTAGGTATCCCAAGACAGGTGTTGGGTTTTTTGGGTAGGTATCAATATTTTCGCCCGGTTGTGCCAGACAGATCAAATCTACAACATCATTAATTCCTTCAGAAGGTATTTCTATAGATTTCAAAGTGCTGCTTTCCTTAATCTTAGGAAACAGGAGGTGGTGGTATGCTGTAGTAATATTCTTATTATAAATCGGCGGATTGTCGGTCAATAGGTTTTGTATTGTTTCCTCAACTAAATTCACTTCATATACTCGCTCATATGTCTCATGAATTGTGGCACCAGCCAATCTGGCAGCTATTTCAACCAACCAAATCTTGTTGCCATCAACGCGATACTCAGCGTGTATACCACAATAACCAAAACCAAGAATAGATACTATTTCTTGAGTTATTTTGAACAATTTTGATTCTACCTCATGATCAACTCTTGCCGGCATGTAGCTTGCTACTTGTGTAAAGAATGGTTTATCACTCATTACAAACTCTAGCGTACCTAGTGGATAAAGTTTAGAATTTTTGACAAGACCATCAACACTAATCAGCGAACCTTCTTTGTATTCCTCAATCAAAATCGTACCATCAAATTTGGTAAAAATCTCTCGTGCTGAAGGTGTCACTTCGTTTAATAAATGCTTTTTAACTTCAAAGAAATTATTTGAACTATCGCAGTATAAAACTCCATGACTTGCGGTACCAAAGAGAGGCTTCGCGACGCATGGCTTAGAAAAATTATTATATATCTGCTCTGCATCAGCACTCTTGATGTTCAATATTTTAAAATTTGGTTGATACTCAAAATTATTCTGTTTGAGATACTGTCGCATCATTGCTTTATTTTGTGAACTTCTTCGAGCTCCGCCTGATCCTACGCCTCTCAAACCCAAAGCCTCAGCCACATCGGCGGTTGGAATAACGCAGTTCTCTCTAAATGTTAGGACTGCGTCAAAAGTGACATTATTCTCGTTTATAAAACGAAGTACATCAATAAGTAGTGTATGAGAATCAAATGTATCTGAAACAAATGTGTAAGCCACTTCATAATCGTTACTTGGGGGAAGGGTTGCATTTGAAACAATAAAAACATCACAGCCTATATCTTTAGCTGCTTTTATAGCGTAGTTTTTTATATTTTTACCGTGTTCGACAACTAATATATTTTTCATATAAATTTGTTACGGAGTTGTGTGAACATCTTTGAGTCGTGGATAAAAAATGACATCTTTAATATCATCTTTGCAGAGCATCCATGTTAAAAAGCGCTCAACACCTAACCCAAATCCAGATGTTGTCTGGTAACCAGGCTCGTCTCTCAGACTCGCATACCATTTGTATGGCTCAATGTCTAAACCTTGTCTTTCAATAGATTCGATCATTTCTGATGAAGAGTCCTGCCTTTGTCCAGCTCCAACAATTTCGCCGCCAAAAGAATCTTCAACTAATGGCGGGAAAAGTAGATCTGCATTAATTACCTTATTGTAGTCAGATGGATCTGGTTTTTGGTAAAACGCAACGGTGTCTCGGTCAAATCTCTCAAGCCAAACTGGACATTTATTTCCAAGCACTTGCATTAAAGCCAGTTCACCCATACTGCCAATAGTTCTGCCATACTGATTGTGTAATATTAAATCTTGAAAACCATTTTCACATAAAATATTTACTGCACTATCAAAGCTTATACGATCAAATTTTTTTCTAGATACAATACTCTCAAGAGCATTGATTGTGTTATCACTCGACTCACTTAGTGCTCTACACAAATTTGGTACTGACAAAAAGGTTTGTGCAATAAACCTGATGTAACCTTCAATTAAAGGAGTTAAATCTTCTATAGTCCCTCTAATTTCTACTTCGCAGTGATAAAATTGATTCAAGTGTCTTTTATCTGGATTCTCACCTCGCATTGAGGGTAGATAGCAATACACTTTATCAACTCCATTCATTAATATTGGTTCGAATCCAAATTGAGAGCTGTCCACTAGGTATGTTTCGAGTTGCCCAAACTTTATTTTTATCGCTTCGGAATCTGAACCTGGACCCATTGGAGACGAAACACTTGGTGTCATCATAAATAAGTCCATATTCATTGCTTTAGTTTCTAGACCCCAATATATGTCAGACGCTTGCTTGAAAATATGCCTTAAAGCCAATAAGGCTCTAAAATAGGGTTTATTAGAAATGTCCAAATAGTGATTATAAGGAGAGTATGATGGTTGGGAAAATGTACTTACGTTTCTAAACTCTAAAGCGTAATCCGCATCAATATCTTTTAAAAAGTTACCGAATTCTTTTCTTGACATATTATATATATAATTTATAGTAAAAAATGGAAAAGTCAACTCAAAGGAGTTCGAAATGCAACCCTCAAAAGTAAATTTCAGGCTCGTAGAAGAGTCTGAAAAAATTGCACAAATGAAGTCTGGCGTAGACCTCGCCAAAACCTATAAAGGAAAGAGGTTATGCCATCCGGGAGAAATATCGCAAGCTCGTATGCTGCAGTTACAATTGCGTGCTTGCGAAACTGTTCAGGACTGGTTTGAAATGATCGACCTGTCACCTGTCAGTGTTCTTGGTGCGAATTCTGTCTTGGCGGGTATAAGCCAAAAAACAGTCCTTTCGGCACTTCATGACACTGAGGTCGTGGCAGATCCAACAACTGCACTAGCCCTAGAGAGTATCAGGAGAAGTGGGTTATTGGCCACTGAAGCCGATTGTACACTGCGGTTGGGTTCGTGCATGAGAACTTTGCGGATGCAGAGTTTTCAAAACAACCCTGGTTTCAGTAACCATTTTTTGGCGCTGGGGTTGATCTCCCTTGGTCAAGATATTGGGCACAGGTCATTTGAGATACAAGAGCTACAGGCTCATGTTGAATCCTCTTTGCAGGTTTTAACTAACCTTAAGGAAGGTTCTCTGCATAAGCTCGTGGTGTACTATTCGGATGTTCGAATCATGCACTCAATTTGTCAGGAAGTAGGGGTGGAAGTGTCATTATTGCCACCCAAGAGTCGACAAAGTGGCTTCAGTGCGTTTGACCATCTGAATGTGGACCTAGCAAAGTACGTGCCACATCCCGGTGAACTTGTTGACAGGCAAAAATTTGGGAAGCAGTTCTGTAGAGCGATGAATGAAGTTGATGTTCTCTGGGAGTCTGCAATCAAAGTTCTGTCAGATCGATACCCAAGTGTTGAGTTTGTCTTTCATCTCGATCGTTCCGCTGGTGTAAATTATTATAATGGCCCATGTTTCAAAATAAGGGCGCAGAATAATGAAGGGAAAATATTCCCTCTGGCAGATGGCGGAAGAGTTGACTGGGCTACTAAGCTTACTGGTTCCAAGAAAAGGAGAATGTTTTCCACTGGCATTGGTCTGGAGCTTTTGGAAAAACAATTCCAATAAACTTGGAACTCTAAAACTACTTCCTCTCGCCGTCAAAGGCGGGAGGAATTTTTATTACCTCAACCACAACAGAATAAATTTTCTTTTTCACCTCAGTCCTTTTGTTTTTTTGCTCCTCATAAGATTGAGATAGAACGGTTTCTTCTTTGATTAAATTATCTGAAATATATAAAACACTAGCGCTAGGCACATTAAAGAAGTTGGATACTGCATTTATAGTTGAGGCTTCCATGTCTACACAAACATATCCATCCTTATTCCATTGTTGTATGTCTGAAAATGTCTCACCCATCATTGCTTGAATAGATAAGCTGAGACCACTTTTAATAGAAATATTTCGTTTTGTAAATAAATCACTTAAATATTTTTTAAGCAACGGATTATCTTGCTGTGAAGTGTATAATTTTGAAACACTGTCTTCAGAAACTGATCTATCTGGAATAACAATATCAAGAGTATTTAAACCTTCAAACAAACCTCCTGCTGAGCCAATATGCAGAACCCACTTTGAACCGAAGAGGCACGCAAGGTGTGTATATTCAGAAAGCTTAGTAGAACCGTAACAAACACCTACCCAATAGTTTTTTTCACCAATAGTTAACTCAGTGATGTCTGATAAAAATGAAGGAAGCTTACGTGAAGAAAAGGCGATTTCTTGATTAGATAATTCATTGAGTATTTCCTTAGTATATTTTTCCACATCCCATGCACCATACACAAGAAAGCCCTCTATTTTGTACTCATTTCCAAATCCAAAGTATTTTCTATATTCATCGACAGATATTTCTCTATACATAAATTTAAATGAATGATAGCAGATTTACTATCACTTTTCATCTTATCGCACAAGCTTTGTCTTGTTAACCACTAAAGCGAGTGTGTGAAGTTTTTCAAACCCTGCATAGCTTTGCACCATGGGTGGTTCTGTCATTAATTAATACATGATAGAAACTGAACAGAGTAGCTATAAGTACGTTCTATATGCTCGTAAATCCACCGAAGGTGATGAAAAGCAAACCTTGTCGATTGATTCCCAGATTAAGGAAATGACACAGATAGCCGAGCGAGAGAAGCTTAATGTGGTTGAGATTAGGCGAGAGTCACACTCTGCTAAAGAGTCGAGTCAGCGACCAGTATTTGAGGAAATCGTACGTGATATTGATAATGGTATTTTCAATGCCATTGTCACGTGGGCTCCCGATAGACTTTCTCGTAATGCAGGCGACTTAGGAAAGCTTGTTGACCGAATGGACCAGAAGAAACTCATCACGATAAAGACGTTTGGACAGAATTTCACAAATTCACCTAGCGACAAGTTTCTTTTGATGATTCTGTGTTCGCAAGCCAAACTCGAAAACGACAATAAAAGCATCAATGTGAAGCGAGGTCAGCGTACACGTTGCGAGATGGGTTTATGGCCAGCACAGCCACCAACAGGGTATCGAAAAGTCGATGGACGATTGGCAAAGTGCGAGGTTGAAATTGACCCAGACCGGGCAGATATAATTAAGCAGATTTTTGAAAAGATTGCCTACGATAAGTGGAGTGCTACCAAGGTACACGCATGGCTGAAGTACGACTTAAACTTTAGAACACTTCGTGGTTATCACCTCAGCATTGGAAACGTCTTTAAGATAATCAATAACACGTTCTACTACGGGAAATTTGAGTTTCCAAAAGGTGCAGGTATCTGGTACGAGGGGAAACATACACCACTTATCTCAAAAGAGTTGTTTGATGAGACAAGAAATTTAATTAAGTCACAAGTAATCAAATCTCAGGGTAAAGAGTTTGCTTTTACTCGTATTATGAAATGCGGAGTTTGTGGTTCTGGTATTACAGCGGATGAGAAGTTTAAGAAGCTTAAGGCAGGAGGGGTGAATCGTCATGTTTACTATCGTTGTACCAAAGCAAAAGATAGAAGTTGCAAGAATCCAGCAATTAACGAAACTGACCTTATAACAGCCATGATTAAAATGCTCGATACCATCAGACTCGACCAAGTTAAGTTAAATATGAAGTTGAATACTGAAATTCAAAAGTTTAAGAAGCTTCAAGCGATGTTCTTAGGCAAGAAGAAGACAGAAAAAATTGAATCAATCGATGTTCGTGATTATGCGAGGTTTGTATTGAACGAGGGTTCGGTATTGGAGCAGAGGTCGGTGTTGGAGTGTGTGAGCAGTGAGCTACTTCTAGAAAATTGCAAAATTACAGCTAAATAAGTCATATTTTGTTATAATGACTGTGTGAAAATAACAAGACTAGTTGTTAAAAATTTTAGAGCATTTACAGAGCTAGATGTAAATCTTGTTGATAATATTACTTCCATTATTGGTGAAAACAATACTGGCAAAACTGCTTTATTGCGAGCTATACAAATGTGTCTAGATGTATCGCTCCCAGGATATTTCAGGTCACTACAAAGAGAAGATATTCACTCTTCTGTTGATATTAGTGAACCAAATCAGGTACTTATCGGAATCGAATTAAGTGATTTTAAAGGAAAAGTAAACGAAGAAGCACTAGTTAGTACATGGAAGACGGGAGAAGATACCGCAAGAATCTTTTACAGATTCAGACCAAGGAGACATATAATAGAAAAATTGAGCAGTGGTGAAATACAGGCTGGTACATTAACTTTGGAAGATTACAACTGGGAAATTAAAGTAGGGGGTGATCCTGCTGTTGATTTAGCTGATATTGATTGGGATGATGAAGACGTCGGCGAAGGCGTCAGGTTTGGAGATTTGCAGTCGTATCTAGTTGTGGCTCTACCTGCACTGCGAGATGTTGAAGCAGATATACGAAATTTTAGAGTCTCACCTCTAATAAAATTGATTGAATCTTTTGATATAGGTGAAACTGAGCAGAATGCATTGATTGAGGTTCTAAAAGAGGCCAATGATGAAATTTCAGACTCTGCAACAATCAAGACAATTGCGGCAACATTAGATAGACGTTTTAAGGATGTTGCAGGACCGGCATTTGAAATGGGTGTCGGATTAGGTATATCAAGTCCAACATTTCAATCTATAGTTAGAAATTTAAGGATGTTGTTATCGGACTTATCATTGGCAGATTTTGAGCCTAGTAGAAACGGTCTGGGAATGAATAACATCCTTTATATTGCTATCCTTATTGAATATCTTAAGAAGCGTATTGAAAAAAATAATACCGCTGGACAAGTGCTGTTAATCGAAGAGCCTGAAGCACATCTTCATCCTCAGTTACAGGCATCTCTAATGATTGCTTTAAGTAGATTCGGTACACAAGTAATAATCACTAGTCACAGTACTCAGATTACCTCCCATGTACCGTTCAGTAGTTTAATATCACTAACGAAGAAGTCTAATGGTTCTTTGTCATGTTCAACATTGATTGAAAATGAGTCGCTCGAAGATAATGATGTGGCCGACTTAGAGAGATACCTCGATGCCACAAAAAGTAATATTCTTTATGCAAGGAAAGTAATGTTGGTAGAAGGAGCGGCAGAACTATTTTTGATACCTGCACTAGTAAAAAAAGTAAAAGGTATCGAACTTGAAAGATCAGGTATATCAGTCGTTGCAATACATGGTGTTCACTTCGAGGTCTATGCAAAGCTCTTCAGAGCAGACTCGCTTGAGAAAAAATGTGCAATTGTTGCTGATGCAGATTTGAAACCTTCAGATATGAGTGATGAAGTTGATATAGAAGTGCAGGTTGAATACGATTCTCATAAGTTAGCTCAACTCAAAGGAGAATACGTTGAAGTATTTTTAGGGGCTACAACTTTTGAAAGAGAACTTGTCTCAGTCGGCACTCTGCCTATGCTAATTGAGACCGTTAAAGCGTTGGGTGCTCCCCAAATAACAAAATCACTAGAGGAAGGACTAAAGTTTTTAACTGAAAACGAATCGTCGGCTGAAACTGAGACAGTTTTAGAAGACTTGAAAACAAAAGTGCTTAATACATCTAAAAGATTTGGTAAGGCACGGTTTGCACAAGTTGCAACACGTTATGTAGATAGCTGTACTGAAATGCCAAAATATATTGATGATGCTGTTAACTGGTTATTAAATGATACCTCTAACCCATGAGCAGAAAATTGCGGTAGAATCTGCCGAGAATGTAGTTTTACACGCGTGTCCTGGCAGTGGTAAAACACGAGTAATTTTAGCTAAGCTTTTAAAATTAGCGGAATCCGTAGAAGACACACCTAGGTCTATAGCATGTATTACTTATACAAATGCTGCGGTAGATGAGATTGAATCACGCTTAAGACAGTTAGGCTCTGAACACTTAACTGAAAGAATTGAAGTTTCAACCATACATTCGTTTTGCTTGAATTTTATATTGCGACCATACCAATGGTTGATTCCAGAGGTCTCAAAATCGTTTAAGATTCTCAGTCCGCAATCCGGAGAATTTTCCTCTATCATTGAAACTGTCGAAGACGAATTTAATCGTCCTATGGGCAAGACAACACTTGATGATTACTCTTCAATAAGAAGAGATGTAAACGGCGAGCCTGCCGGTCCAGGTATCTCTGGTGGTGTAGTGACGCGCGAATCCGCAATGCGTTATTGGGAACTGCTAAGGAGCCGTGGTTATTTGGATTTTTCTTTAATTTTATATTATTCACACAAAATATTGAGGGACTATGAATTTGTGGCGCGTGGCATTTCATCAAGATTTAAATGGCTACTTGTAGATGAGTACCAAGACACAACTGATGTCCAAATTGAGATTCTTAAGAACTTAGCAAAAATTAAAGAATCACAATTTTTCTTAGTAGGTGATCCAAATCAGTCAATACAAGGTTTTGCTGGAGCTAGAACTGACTTGGGAAATCAATTTGCTAATCAAATTGGAGCAAGGACAGATTTGAGTCTGACTGGAAATTTTAGATCAAGTACGAATATTGTAGCGGTTGCTGAAAGAATCATTGCGAGAACTCCAAAAATGAGTGCTGTTGGGATCAATAAAGATTACTCCTCAATTCCTCAATATGAACATTGTAATAGCGCTACTGAAGCGATTTTAAACCATTTCCTACCATTACTTGAGGAGAATCAAATACCTATAGGTAAAACGGCTATACTCGCTCCTTGGTGGAAACATTTGATACCGATAGCAAGAACTCTAAGAAGTAGAGGTATACCAGTTTTTGGTCCCGGAGCTAGACCATATAAAAAAAGTCGTCTTTACGCAGTTTTGGCTGAACAGTTAGGTGCCTGTGCTGAAAATAATCTTTTACTTGGTCTACCAGGAGTAGAAAAAGGTATTTTCCGACTAATTAACGATATTACTGGTTCTTCAAGATTCGATATTTTTACATACAAGGGCAGACTCACTTCTTTATCTTTAGTGTATGTTGCACGAGAAGTTGCTCTTACAGCGAATGGTGGTGCGGAGTGGCTTCGAGTCTCAGCTTTTCAAGTATCTAGAATTCTTATTAATCATGGCTGGTTACCAGAGTCGGCTGAAGCACAACTCACAGGGTCAGTTGAAGAAATGTTAGATGACATGGAGAGGAATGATGTCGATATTAATAATCTTCAAATCTCTGACTTGGGATTGTTCGCTAGTCCTGAAGATGCAATAAAGCTCATTACTTTACACAACTCAAAAGGTAGAGAGTTTGACGCTGTTGCAATGGTGCATTTAAATGAGGGACAAATTCCACATTCTACATCTAACACAGAGGAGTTTGAAGAATCCAGAAGACTGTTTTATGTAGGAGCTACTCGTGCAAAAAGTGTGCTTCTGTTATCTTCAGATAATTCAAACCGACGTAATCCACCAACTCGATATTTGAGAGATAGTGGTTTTTGAAATTTCACTTTTATAACAAAAAGCAAGTCATTTCTGACTTGCTTCTTGTTTCTTGATTCGATGCTTCTCAAGTGATCGAACCAGCTCTCTCTTTGGTGACCCTACGGAGAATCGAACTCCGGCTTTAAGGATGAAAACCTTACGTCCTAACCACTAGACGATAGGGCCAAGTTATTTTGGCGTTGGTTGGGGCACGGAATTTTGTCCCGAAGGGCTAAATTCCGTGCCCATATTTATAGCAGAAAAAGGGGAATAAGTGAAGGGGTCTTTCTAGGGATCCTTCCCTTAGTTGGTGTGGCGGATATTGTGACGGATATCAAAGCGTGGGTTGACCTTCTTCCCGGGGTTAAAGATATCGTCCGGATCACAGATATGCTCGGCTTCTTTGAAGATATCAAGCATTTTCTTGGTGAAGATCTTGCTTAAGTGTGGGGTGCGGATGATACCGTCATTGTGTTCACCACAGATGTTACCTTTGTATTTGACGGCGGTGTTGAAGAATTTCTCCGACATTTTTTCGATAAGTAGGGGAGTGGTTTTGTTCGTGAAATCTAGTAGCGGGTAGAAGTGAAAATGTCCGTTGCCACCATGGCCGTGGACGGCAGCCGTGACATTAAATTCCTTAAAGAGCTTTTTCACTTCGGTGAAGAACTTGGAAAGGTTCTCGGGTGGTACGGTCATGTCCTCGAGGAAGGCAGCCGGACGCTTACTGGGATCCTGGAACTTGGAAAGTGTGAAGCTGGCTCGTCGCACTTGCCAAAACATTTCCGCCTCCACTGGGTTACTTACCACTCGAGCACGGGATTTGTCGGTACTGATGGCGCGCACCAGGACCGCCTTACCATTCTCTTCTGTCGTCTTTTCGTCTAAGGTGATCAGAATGGTAAACTCTGGGATCTTGCGACTGTAGCGGATATGGTAGGTGGAATACATAAGGAGCATGGTGCGGTAGTAGTCCATTCCCGCGAGACGCTTTTTGAAAAAGTCCGGGTTCTTAAGAGCTAGATCAAATGACAAGCCGTCAAAAAGCTCGACGTTGATTGGATCAAACTTCAAGGACGAAGTCACCACTTTGGCGGCGTCTTGGAGATCGAAGATTGGTACAACAATAAGGGTTGGTTTCTTCTCGATAGGGAGGGCACGCATGGTGAGGTTGACGATGATGCCGATCGTGCCTTGGCTACCGGCTATGAGTCGAGTGAGATCAAAAGCCCCTTTGCCTTTTTTGAAAGCAGCGATACCTTCTTTGCAGACGTCCCAGAGGGCATAACCGGCAGTGTTCTTTTTGGTTTTTGGTCGACCACTTTTTATTTCTTTTTCGTTCTTTTCAATTAAGCTAAAAATCTCTTTAGCAAT
>JACCDR010491767.1_pt1 | contig 15437 bp, 12 predicted proteins | sample 7446431 | NCBI WGS metagenome assembly JACCDR01 (sample SAMN15323443, study PRJNA562643) | freshwater metagenome | isolation source: river surface water | place: USA:Blue River Watershed | collected 2017-08-17 | reverse complement strand
GCCCAACAAGGCCTGTCGCCAGCGATTCATAAGTGATCTCATTAAGGGGAGGGTAGGGTCTTTACGGCTAGGCAGGGAGATTGGTTTTGCGGGGGCACTTGATGACTAGTTGCGTGCTGTACGAGTAGCCTTGCTGACTACCTTAGCCCCTGAAGAGCCGAAGGAAGACAGAGGAAACGAGATCACTTATGCTTAAGGTTCTATAAGAATCTCGGAGAACCGCTATGTCTTTAAAAGCCACCTCGGTGAGACTGGATGAGGAAACCTTAACCCGCGTAGGTCAGATGGCTGAAGCGATGAACAGGCCCCGTGCATGGGTGATGGCGGAAGCCATCAAACAATACCTGGCGCGTGAAGAATGGTTTATCCGTGAAGTGGAAAAGGGCGTGAAAGCTGCCGATGAAGGTCGCTTGATCGACCATGAAAACATGAGAGCCAAGTGGGAGGCCAAGCGTGCGGCTCAAATGGACTGACCTTGCTGACAGTGATCTGGAAAAGATCGAAGCCCATATTGCTGAAAATAATGGCCCTCTTGTTGCTATCGATGTGGTGATGAATATCATCGATAGCACACACTTAGTCCTATCGAAACACCCGCGCGCGGGGCGCCAAGGCCGCGTGAAAAATACGCGAGAACGGGTGATCGACGGTTTACCCTTTATCGTGATTTATCGAGAGCCTGTGGCTGAGAGCTGCATTGAAATATTACGTGTTTTACACGAAGCTCAGCAGTGGCCGACAGCGGATTAAAAACGCAATCTACCCCCGGCGACCTTACAGCTGCGCCAAGGCTAAATGCAAGGCATAGCGCAGAGCAGGCTTGTCCGGGTATAAATCACCGCAACGGACTTAACCGACTGTGGCGGGCTGGATTGGCAGGCTTGCAATAAAAAGCTGCGGAATAGGATGCGAATCAGCGGCATAAAAATATAGCGTCATAATCATTGTGTTAAAAGTCAGTTGGTTGCATCGAGGACCTCGCTTCGTAATGCAAACCAGATTCCACTTACATCAGGATCAACCCCAGAGCACTTCCACTCTGCCAAGATACTATTCGCAATCTCCTGTGGGGTTTTCCCGTACTGAAGCTGTGGATCCCACGACCTATCACTAGCGACTGAAGCACGCACAGGAATCGCCCCGCGCTCAATCAGAGCAAGGATGTGCTTTCTTGCAAACTCGTCCAATTCTAAACCTGACAAACCGAAATCTTCCCGCCCTACGGGAATTATCTGCCAGAGGCCAACTGCGTCATATTCAAGCTCATTTGGAACGCGACTAACAGACTCATCTACCGAATACCCAAAGAAACGATGTACAGAATTTGTCACTGCTGATGCACCTTGAAGCCCTTGGGGAACCCCGGTAAATCGAAGTCAAGCGTTGGCCCCGACTTCGCTTGCCTGACACCGAACCCGCCTCCGCCGGGAAGCTCATACCAAACGCCCATGTACGTCGGCTTCTGAACTTGCGTTCCACCTAGCTTCATTAGTTGGCTCTGCAAGTTAGAAAACTCGGCGGAGGATACGGTGCGAATATTCTCAGTGGCACCCTTCGCAACACTTCCCAGAAGATTTCCACCAGGCCGAAGCAAATCTTCTGCTAAACGATTTGGCGTTAATGCCCCCGCCACCCTTTTCCCCGCCACACTCGTCGCCACCAACACAGCACCTTGGGCGAGGGCGTCGGGGAGGGTGATGTTACCGGTATTGTACGTCTGTGCAATCTCGGCGAGGCAGGGGTGGGTTGAGCGGTTTGTCGGTTTTTTGACCTATCGGATGGCGTGAGACCTGATTGGACCCAGTCTTCACAGAAGGCGGCTCGAAGACACTTGAGTGCTACGACACCTCCATACAATTTTTTACAATTTTTTAGCGATTCACGACTTCAATTTTTAACGCTATCTGGTAGGGTTGCGGGCGGCCGGAGTCATCATAGGCCATCGTCTATTCAAACTTGCAGAGGCAATAATAATGGAAATGCAAACGACTTACTCGCATCGGGAGGGGCGTCGGTTGTTGATTACGACAGCTAGGGTCCTATCCTGGGTAGCCAGTCTTTTTTGGGCTACCAGTTTTTTCACGCAAACTGTTTTTGCACAAACTAATGATGTTCAATGTCAGCTCAAAGTGACATCCCAGTGGGACACGGGTGGCCAGCTGGAATTGACTGTGACCAATAACAGCACTAAATCATTATCCGCTTGGCATCTGCAGCTGGAGTACCCCAGTGCACGCAATGCGTCCGTGATTGATTCGTGGGGTGCTGATCGAGTGGGTGATAACCCCGCATTGTTTAACCCGCCCAAATGGGAAGGCAAATTGGCCCCTGGTGCTAGCTACCGCTTTGGTGCTGTGACGCAAACCCCTAAAGGATTTACCAAGCCGAAAATTACGGCCTGTGGCAAAGGGAAAAAGCCCGTTGTTGAAGTGCTGGATGCCGATAAAGACGGCGTTACCGATGCGGTAGACAGTTGCCCCAATACGGTCGAGACGCCCGTAGATGCCGCCGGTTGCAGCCAGTCGCAGCGCGATGACGACCGGGACGGCGTCGCCAACGGCAGTGATAAATGCCCCGATACACCGGCAAATGCCGTAGTGGATACTAACGGTTGCAGCGCTGATCAGCGCGATGACGATAAGGATGGTGTTGCCAATTTGTTGGATGCTTGCCCAGATACTCCGGCAGGCACCGCCGTCAACGAAAAAGGCTGTGCGTTAGATCAGCTAGATACTGATAAAGACGGTGTAAATGACAGTCTCGATAAGTGTCCTGGAACATCTCGAGGTAATACGGTCGATCAAAATGGTTGTGATGTCTTTCAACGTGATAGCGATAAAGACGGCGTGATTGACTTTTTGGATCAATGCCCCTTTACACCAGCTGAATTTGTCGCATTTAACGTGGTTGATATTTTGGGTTGCGTGATTTTCCGTGAATTTGAAGACCAAGATGGCGATCGTGTACTGAATATCAACGATAAATGCCCGGATACTGTCTTAGGCGATGCCGTTGATACGCAGGGCTGTTCATTGGCACAGCGTACTCGCGATAGCGATTTTGATGGTGTGCCCGATCTGGTGGATGCATGCCCCTTTAGCACTCCCGGGGAAGTGGTTGATGCTGCTGGTTGTCCTCTATTCGATATCGAAATTTTATCCGTATTACCAGTTGAAATCATTGAAGGTAACTCGTTTGTTTCGATTCCAGCCAGCCAATTTAGCCTCTCCAAACCCATTCCTGGTGACGCATTCTTTACTATTGATACGGCACAATTTCCTAACGCATCTGTTTTTTCAAATTCGCCGTTTCAATTAGATTTTTTTCTCTTTGACTCCTCGCCAGAGGTCACGATTCCCGTCTTTATTTCGAATTTTAGAGGGCAGCGCTCCAATACTATTTTGGTGCCGGTCCGCAGAATTCCGAATCTGGATCCCGATGGCGATGGCCTCAGCACCGAAGAAGAGATCACTTTAGGTACTAATCCGTTTTCGTCGGACACGGATTTCGACAGCCTTTCAGATGGTGACGAAGTGCGAATTCACCGTACTAACCCTTTACTGTTTGATACAGACGGCGGCGGCGCATCAGATTCCCAGGAGATTTTCTTTGACCGGACTAATCCTCTGGATGCCAGCGATGACATTGTTCAGGTGGCCTTCCCGATCACATTGGTAGATTCGGCTGGCATGAGGTGGGATGTTCAGCAAAACGGTGCTGTTGACGACGGAACCAGTGATGCATTCGATGTAGCCTTTTTCTCAACTACGGGTGCGCAATTTGGCCCCGTTGGATTTGCTTTCTCGTCTCCACCGCGACGAGACGCCACCACGGGTGAATGGGTGCTGACTGGTTCGCAACAATTCGTCAACTTAGAAAGACGTGTGCTGGTGAATTCAGATGTGCCGGGAATTCGTTATATCGATACGCTCGTAAATACCAGTGATCAAGTTCAACGCTTCGTATTCAGTGTGAACGGTAACTTGGGTTCGGACGCTAGCACGTCTATTTTGGAAACCAGCTCGGGGGATCTAGTCTTTGACGCGCAGGATAGTTTCTCCGTATCGACTGACGGTTCTCTCGGGAACGGCGACCCGATTGTGACCCTGATCCCACAGGGCACTAATCCCCGCGATTTACCCAAACGTGTCAGTAGCGCTGAGATGTTTCAAGATAACTTCACCTGGAGCTACAACATAACGCTGCGCCCAGGCGAGAGTATCAGCTTGATGACACGCGCACTGCAATCGTCAACGCCAGAACTCGCAAAACAGCATCGGTTTGAGGTCGAAAACGCCTTTAGTGGCTTAAGTGCCGCACGTTTATTGGCCTTAAAAAATGTGTTTCCGGCGTTAGATACCGATGGCGATAAAGTACCCGATGCATTAGAGCAATTACTCGGAACCGATCCTGCATTGCCGGATTCGGATGGTGACGGTCGATTGGATTTTGAGCAACTGTCAACAAGTGACAATCCCAATCTGTTGTCAGATACCGATAGTGACGGCGTGCTGGATTTCGCTGACCGCTGTAATGGGTCTCTAGTTGTTGAGTTCCCGGGTTCGTTTGCTTCGAGTAGTTCGTCATTTAACTTCTCTAGTTCGAGCTTTGGTAGTGCAATGCAAAACTCTTCAGTGAGCTTTCAGGGCTCTGCTGGAGCCGGATTTAGTAGCAATCCGTCATCCTTTGGTTTCTCTGGCCCCAGTTCCGTCGGTTTTATACCAAGCTCCGCAGGATTAGTGATTGGCTCAGCGAGCTCGATCGATAATGGAAACGATCCATCGTCCATTGATGTTGTGAGTTCTGGATCGGAGAGAGCATTCCTTTCATCAACTGCGAGCTTCAGTTCTGGTGCGAGTATCGGTGGTGCTCCGTCAAGCGCGACTGGCACTTTAGGGCCAGTCGATGCAGAAGGTTGCCCAATTCCACCTGAGTGTGTGACGGACCCTCTGAGTTGCTCTGGTCCAGATCAAGATGACGATGGTGTAATTGATGGTGTGGATTTATGCCCCGATACGCCATTTGGCCGAGCAGTCGATGCCACTGGCTGCACGCCGCCAGTGCCACAAATTATTAGCACTACGCCGATTCGAGTGAAGGGTGAACTCGGCACTGTTGTGACGACACAAATTACGTTGTCAAATATTCAAACGGAGCGCCCACTATCGCCTGACGCGCGTTTAAACGTGCCTAACGTGTTTTTCCCAATACTGTCAGCACGATCCCTGTCTGACTCCGTTATTGAGCTTGACGTGTTGATGGTGGACTTTGTCTTGTCGCAGGATGTCGTTGTCTCGGTGACGGATCGGGGCTTCGATAGTAATTTTGTGCCACTGAATCTCTCTTTTGAGTTGGGACTTCAAGCGCAAGCCCCTACCTCGGTGATTATCCATAGTGCCGCACCCATTGATGCGAGTGGTATTACCTTGACGACGGCGTTTAATCAATTGGCGGGTTCGGATAATCCTAATGCGGGTGGGGATTTATTCCGCCAGCTGTGGGATGCTCAGCGCACACAATCTGCCATTGGTAGCCCTATAAACTGTAAACCCATTAATGGTTTTCCACTCGTTTGTGATAGGGCTGAGAGTGAGGTGGCGTTGCTATCGGATAGCGGTGTGCAGCTTGAAATGGACAGCTATCGTACCTTGGCCTTTGTTAACCGAATCGAATTACGCGATGGTTGGCAGGATTGTGGTGAGCACCGCGTGGTATTTGGTCGTGATCAATTTAGTGGTGCGCCCTTGGGTTTTGGTCGCAATTTCATCATTCTAGAGGGACGTGTCGCTAACCCCACTCCAGGTGATATTCGAGGTTGTGAGCCGATTATCCGCGCATGGGAATCCATGCCAACGCTCGACCCGATTGCGCAAGGCGCTCTGCTGCAACAAATATTCGTAGGCACAGGCTTAACTGGCATGGCTCCGGTTTTATCGACAAAACATTTCATGGCGGGCGCGGGTCAAATTCGCACCAACCAATTCATTACTCCAGATTGGGTGTTGCGAGAGTATGATTTAGCGGAAGAATGTTCATCGTCGAGCGATTGTAACGTTGTGGCGATGCCTGTGCGGGTAAACGAAAACCCCTTTGGGGAATTGTTTAATCCTCGCGTGGCACAAGGCTCTAGCCCATTGGCGGAAAAGGCGGCTGAATTTCAATCACTGTTTGCCAATAACCTGCACCCGCTATTAAAAGACGACATCATTATGTTGTCTAACCCGGTACCGGATAAATTTAACCACGGGCAAAGTCATGCCAGCTTCCCGAATGGCGTTGAAAATGATTTTAATGGCCACTTTGGGGGTGATGTGAATTCCTTTTTCGGCCAGGTTATGCAGGCAGAGTTAAGCAGTAAAGTGGATGCACTGGGTAACCCGCTTACGGTAGAGCAAGTGCTTAACCGCGCTACCGCCATGACCTGTGGCGGCTGCCACCAGCCGACCAGTTTTGGCCTGACCTTGCCAAACAGTATTGGTGCCATGCGCCTTAGCGATGGCAGCATTATTGATAGCTGGCCGGATACGCTGCGCTTTGTGCATATCGATGAAGATCGACGCTTGTCGCCAGCCTTGCGTGATGTGTTTATTCCCGCGCGCGTCAAGGCTTTTGCAGCGGTGTTGGACGAATTGAACGCTGCTAAAGCGACAGGTATGATTGATCCCGAAAATGTCAGCGAAGGCCCACGAATTAATACGATTGAAAACTAGATCGTAATTGAAAACCAGGGGTAATTGAAAACCAGGTAGTAACTGTTGTTAAAGCCCCGCTTAGGCGGGGTTTTTTATTGGGCTATGAAAAAGTGTTCGCTTTGGAGTAGTCAGGTTATTGATATTGTTATCCGGTGATTCGCAAAATCGGGGATGGCTTACATTACGAAGAACAGCTGTAATGCGATACCCCGCCCGCATTAAAATAGGCTTTGGGTCTTAGGCGGTAGTATTTTTCTGCTATGGCGGGCGATTGCTCGTCGTAGGGGTGGCTTAAAAGGGTTTGTAGCTCGTGGATGAGTGTGTAATCGCCATGTGTAGCCGCTTGGTAAGCGGGGACGATTAGCCACTCGCGCCAGGTGTATTTGGGGTTGGTTTGTTTCATCCTGGCCGATACTGCTTGCAAATCACCACCTTGGCTGACGCGGTTGCGCCAAGTTGCCAGCCAAGCCTGCCACTGCGCATCCAGTGTGGGTGATGAGTCGACGTAAAAGCTCTTTTTTAATGCGGTAATATCCTCAGGGATATGGGATAACTCCCGAAAAAACAGGGTGTAATCCACCGCGCTCTGGCGCATCAGCTGCAGTAATGTGTTAAATAAACTCATATCCCATTCGGCTAAGCCGAGCTTGCGGGCCCACATTGTTTGCAGCGCTATTTGCATCGCCTCTGCGAAGCCACGGCGTACGGCATCAAGCGCGGCCAGGGCCTCTGGTTCGTCTGACAGCAGCAGCCGCACCGATGTCCAAAACATATGGTAATTTGCCTCGGCGGCGGCGGGCTGATTAAAAAAAGAAAAGTGCTGGCCGCCGCCCGTCCAGGGTTGAAATTCGGTCTCAAACACTTCACAAAACCCAAAGGGGCCATAGTCGAGCGTAAAGCCGCCGGCTGCGCAGTTATCACTGTTAAAATTCCCCTGGCAATAGCCCACGCGCAGCCAATTTGCGACCAAGGACGTTAGCCGTTCACGAAAGCGTTTTGCGAGTGCAATCAGCTGATCAGCAAAGGGGAGATGTTGATCAATGTCCTGTGAATATTCTCGGGCAATGACATGCGCCACAATCCCGCGCAGCTCATCCCGTGCGTTTGCATGGGCCTTATTGCGAACGCGGCGAGCAAATAATTCGAGCTGACCGACGCGTAAAAAAGACGGGGCCACGCGGGTGGTAATGGCTACCTTATTGGCTACGCGTATATCCGGATCTTGCGATGGCGAGTTTTCGGAATACCAAGGTCGTGTGACCGTCTCGGATTGGGATACAAACAAGGTTAAGGAGCGCGATGTGGGTACGCCAAGAGCATGCATGTAATCTTGCGCGAGAAATTCGCGCACGCTGGAACGCAGCACAGCCCGCCCGTCAGCACCTCGGCAATAAGGTGTTGGGCCACCGCCTTTTAATTGCATTTCCCAGCGCTTGCCGTTAATGACCGCTTCAAATACCGAAATGGCGCGGCCATCGCCATACCCGTTGCCCGTGCCAAAAGGGCATTGTTGAGTATATTCGGTGCCGTAAATCGACAGGGCATAACCGGTCGCCCAGCCTGTTTTGCGCATGGGCGCACGCGCTGCTGATAGGTCGCCTGAAAATACACGGCAAAAATCGGCATCCGATAGCAGCGTATCACTCAAGCCCAGTTCGTTAAAAAGGGACTGGCTATGGCTGATGTAGTGGGGTTCTGGCAGTGGTTTAGGTGTCACCGGCACAAAATGCCCCGAAAATACCTCCCGCGCCCGGTGATCATGGCCATCCGGCCGCGCATTCGGGTCCGCTGTTAAATTGTCCATCAACGAATAATCGGCTAATTGCACAAATTGATCGAAGTGTGTAATGGGCGTTGCAGGTTTCGGATGGGATGACTGTGTCACGGCGGTAATCCCTCTTTATACAGTGTGTGAGTCGTACGACCCTATCAGCCGGAATTACTTCGCGCGGTCAGGGAAGATCAGCTATTAGCCAAGGTACGAAAGCCGCCTTGCCAATAACAGAGGGGTAGGGCGGTTTGGCTGGGGGTGTGTATGTCTAGCAGCTTGGCGATCACTATCCAGTGGGTGCCGTAGAGGTCGAGTTTATCGACTCTGCACAGCATGCTGGTGCTGGCGTCTTCCAGCCTTGGGGTGCCAGTGAGGTTCCAGCTGCCAAGGGTAAAGCGTTCGGCCTGTTTAGCCGGGTTGGCGCAGAGGCTGGCAAGCTCCTGGTGGTGCGGCGACAGAATATTGAGCGATATCTCGGTACCGATGGCGAGGCAGTCTGCGATGCGGGTTTGGCGATTGACGCAAACGAGCACCGAGGCGGGGCTATCCGATACGGACGTAAAGCTCGATACCGTCATCGCCAGGGGCTGCGAGGCGGCATCGCGCGTGGCGAGCAGGGCCACTCCGCTCGCCCAATGGCGCATGGCCTGTTTGAATGCCGTGGCCAAGTCGGTGGGGGAGTCGGGTGTCGCTGTCACAGTGGCAGTCCTCAATCAAACGGTGCGCACCCCTTTGGTTCATAGCGTTGGGCTCATACGAGCCCCATGAACCGGCGCACAAAACGGGGCAAGCATCATAACCAGCTCGCCAGGCTTTGACACGCATCAAATGGTGCAGGCTTTGGCTTTTTATACTCGAAGACCCCCGGCTATTTGAGTGAACCCCTATGAACACGGTTGCGCTGAGCACTGATACCCTTGCGCTGAGCGCTAACCCGCTTGCCCTCTGGGATGAGGCGCTGATTCGGCGCTATGATCTCAGCGGCCCGCGCTACACCTCTTACCCGACGGCGCCGCAATTCCAAGCGGGGTTTACGCAAGCCGATTGGCACAGTGCCATGGCGCACAGCAACGCCGAGGCTAGGCCCTTGAGCCTGTATGTGCATATTCCCTTTTGCGATACGGTTTGTTATTACTGCGGCTGCAACAAAATTATCACCGCCAATAAACAAAAAGCCGTGCCCTATCTCGCGGCGCTCTACCGCGAGCTGGCGCTGCAAGCCGCTGCCGTGACGCCGGGCAGGCCGGTACTGCAATTGCACCTCGGCGGGGGAACGCCCACCTATTTGGACGATGACCAGCTCGGCGGCCTGATGGCCGAAATCCGGGCGCATTTTGCGCTGGTGGACGATGCCACAGCGGATTATTCGATCGAGATACACCCGCAAACAGTCACACCACAGCGGCTGCAACATTTGCGGCGCCTGGGTTTTAACCGCCTGAGTCTCGGGGTGCAGGACTTTAACCCGGTGGTGCAGCGGGCGGTGAATCGCTTTAACAGCCTGGCGGAGGTACGGGCTTTGATCGAGGCGGCGCGCGATTTGGCCTATCAGTCGGTCAACTTGGATGTGATTTACGGCTTGCCGCATCAAACCCCGGCAACCTTTCGCGACACGCTGGCCGAGATTATTGCCTTGCAGCCAGATCGCTTGTCAGTCTTTAACTATGCCCATCTGCCCGATGTGTTTAAGGTGCAAAAACAGATTGATTACCGCGCCCTGCCGGAGCCCCAGGATAAATTGCGCATGTTGCAGGCGGCGATAGAGCAACTGACGGGAGCCGGTTATGTGTATATCGGCATGGATCACTTTGCGCTGCCGTCAGACGCCTTGGCCATTTTGCAGGCCGAGGGCCGCTTGCATCGCAACTTTCAGGGTTATGCCACTCACGGCCACTGCGACCTGCTGGCGTTTGGCGTCTCGGCGATCAACCATTTGGGGGCGAGTTTTGCGCAAAATCATAAATCGCTGGAGCCCTATTTACAGGACCTGTCCGAAGGCCGGCTGCCGATCGCCAAAGGCTGGCAACTGAGCCTTGATGACAGGCTGCGCCGCGCCATCATCAACCAGATTATCTGCCATTTTGCGTTGGATTTTGCCGCCATCGAAGCAGACTGGGGCCTGGATTTTCGCACCTATTTTGCTGAGGCGCTAAAGTCGTTGGCACCTCTGGCCGCAGATGGGCTCATCCGCTGGACGACAGAGGGTTTTGCCGTGGAGCCGCGCGGGCGCTTGCTGGTGCGCTGCATTTGCATGGCATTTGATGCCTATTTGCCCAAAGCCAGCGAGGAGACTCAGCGCTTTTCGCGCATTATTTAAATCCTTAAGGCAAGGATTCGGCTCAGTCTATAGGGCGGCAGGTTCGCCATTTACCGGGCCGCTCAAGCCCTCCGTGGGCGCTGTGAAAGCGCTCTCGACGCTTGAGTGCCCAGAAAACAACCAAGCTGCTGCCTAAACCAGCGGCGGTACCAGCAATTGGCGCGTGGCTTTGTAGGTTTCCTGAATCAAGAGGGCGTCATTACTGGCGCGGTGGCGACGAAAGGCGAGCTTCACGAGCAGCTCCTGTTTGACGTCTGCCCAGAGTTGCTGCTGAGCCTCAGTTTGAATGGATTCGATGGGTGACAGGGTAAACGCCGGTTGCAGGTCCGCTGCCGCAAAAAGTTTGATGAGCCAAGGTTTGTCCACTACCCAGGCATCGCTATAGACGGTTTGATCGGCCAAAAAGTGATTGAGCCGCAGGCAGACATCCTTCACCGAAAGCCCGTGCGCGTGCAAATCGCTTTGTTTGATGTGGTGCAGTTGTTCGGCGGATGGGTCCCAGTGCTGCCAGTCGGCCGCTGGGGTGATGAGGGTACAAAAGCGTTCGCCCGTCGCAAGCGCGAGACCCACTTCAATGGGGTAGCTGTCGTAACCAAAGCCGGAGGCTTCAAAATCAATAACATTGGGTAACATGGTTTTTTCTCGCGGTCCCTCGGTTCACGACCTTGCCATTAACGGGCTGCTCCCTAACGGACAACTTGCTAACGGGCAATTTGCTAACAGGCAACTGAATGAACCTCTAGCCAGTGAACATACAGTCTCATTCTCCAAGCCTAGAGCGCAGAGCAGGCTAGCCACTGCCGCTTAGCTTATTTCACCACCTTGAGTGATGGTTTTTTGATTGGCGTCACACTCGCACGCGGGAGTGTACTGGGGCTTGGTGAGCCTTTGGGGGCCGGGCTGCTGGGCGGAGGCTCTGGCTCAAACATCATGCCCTTGCCATTTTCTTTGGCATAAATCCCCATCACGGCGTGATAGGGCACATAAATGTCGGTGGGTATGCCGCCAAAACGGGCGCTGAAAAATACCGCTTCATCACTCAAATCAAAATCCATGACGGCGCGGGGCGCTATGTTCAGAATGATCTGGCCGTCTTTGCCCACATACTGCTGCGGCACACTGACACCCGGTTCCTTGGCATTCACCAGAAGATAGGCGGTCAGCTGATTGTCGTTGATCCACGCATAAAGGGCCCGGATCAAGTAAGGACGACTGGAGGTCATGGTCATGACGGCATTCCTGGACGGCAATCGTAGGGGCTGATGAGGATTAAAGTCGTGAAGAGCCCGGAGTAGGGCTCTGCCGGGCTTAGGTTTTGGCCTGGTCGGGCTTAGGCCTGTGCTGACTCTGGGGCGGCTTCCGATTGTGCGGCCTGTTGCAGCGCGCGCACAAAAAGCGCATCAAAGTTAATGGGGGGCAGCGCCAAGGCGGGGAAGCCACCTTTGAGGGCGCAGTTGTCTATGGCCTCGCGCGCGTAGGGGTAAAGAATTTGTGGGCACTGGGTATTGAGCAGTTGTGCCAAGGCCTGGCCTTCCAGCCCGCGCACTTTGAATAAACCGGCTTGTTGGACTTCAACCAGAAACAGGGTTTTCTCCTGTTGGCTGACACTGATAGTGATCTTTAAGGTCACCTCGATATGGTCATCATCCACGCGGCGTGACTGGGTGTTCAAGTCTTGGTTGATTTTGGGGTTCCAGTCTTGTTGGAAGGCTTCTGCCCCTTGTGGCGCTTCGAAAGACAAGTCCTTGAGATAAATGCGCTGCAGCATGAATTGAGGGCCTTGTGCGTTATTGTGTTCTGCCATGGTGTTTACCTTAATAAGTCAAAAGTCAGGTGGAGCTGGGTGGTGCTATGGCAGCTGCAGCAAAGGCTGCACTGCCGGTATGCAGGCTGAAGGCGCGGTGGTTAATGGCCACTGCCTGAGGCGGCGTCTTCGGCCAGCATCGGGTTCAGCTTACCTTGGCGGTCTAGTGCGGCTAAATCGTCAAAGCCGCCAACATGGGTATCGCCAATCCAAATTTGCGGCACAGTGCGCCGCCCGCTGCGGGTGATCATGGTTTGCAATTCGGCGGCATCAAGATCCACGCGTATCTCGCGAAACAGAGCGCCTTTTGCCTCCAATAGCCGTTTGGCCATGACGCAATAGGGGCAAAACTGTTTGGTATAGAGGGTTATGGCCATGACAGCTGTCCTCGTGGTGCTTATTTGGCATCGCTTTTTTTGGATTTGCCGGGTTTGATCACGGGCAGATTTTGCGCCAGCCACTCTGCCATACCGCCTTGGAGGCGCAAGGTCGTAAAGCCCGCATCGCGCAATTGTTTGCCGGCAGCGCCCGTGTGTTGCCCCATTTTGTCGACCAAAATCAGGGTTTTGTCTTTGTGTTTGTCGAGTTCGGTCTGGCGGTCTTTCAGCTGTGCGAACGGCAGATTCAACGCATTGACGATATGGCCTTGTTTATAGTCGCTCGAGTCACGCAAGTCGACCACATAGGCTGCGTCTTGGTTTAAGAGGCGCGTCATCTCGTGGTGCGTGATGGTCTTGCCGCCTTTTTTACTTTCAACCGCAAAAAACGCCACAATCAACACGGCCAGCGCAGTCACCAGCGGCCATTGTTCCGCCACAAAATGCATCCAGGTCATAGGCACCTCTATCGGTTCAAAAGCCGGCGATTATACACAAGCTGGCTCAGACGGTGCTCGCAATCGCGTTGCCATCCAGTGCCAAACCGCTTGCAAATCCTGACAGGGTTCGAGCCGATCCTTGGCAGCATTGCCGTTTAACCTCAGGCAAAAGAGCCCGGCACTCAGGGCAGCGGCCTCGCCAGGCGGGCTGTCTTCAACAGCCAGGCAGCGCTCGGGGGCTATGCCGAGCTGCGCCGCTGCCAACTGATAGACGAGTGGTGAGGGTTTCGCCTCGGCCACGTCCTCGCGGGTGGCAATGGCGCCAAAAAAATGCCTGAGGCCATGGGCATCCAAGGAGCGGTCTATTTCGGCGCGCCTCGCGCCGGTGGCAAGGCCTATCGGGATCTGGCGCGCGGCCAGGGCTTCTAATATCTCGCGCGCAAAGGGCATCAAGGGAAAGGGGTGTTGCGTCAGCCACTCGGTGACCCCATTGATTTTGTGCTCATAGAGCGCCTCAGCGGAGGCGGTTAAGCCAAACCGGGTTTTTAACAGACGGGCGGTGGCGAGGGTCGGCAGGCCGTTGTAATGAGTGAAATAGTCATGAAGGCTGAGTTCCGTGCCCGGTTTGAAGGTGGCTAAAGTGTGTTGCCAGCTTGCGTGGTGTATGGCTTCGGAATCCACCAGAGTGCCATCGTGATCAAAGATCACCGCGTCATAGAAGGGGAGGGCTGTCATGGTTATTCCTGCTCTTTGCGCAGTGCGCGGTTGGTTTTGGCGGTGGCGCTACTCGCCAGCGGGTTATCGGGCCAAGGGTGGCGAGGGTAGCGCCCTCGCATTTCTTTTTTCACCGCGTCATAGCCGGTGCGCCAGAAGGTGGCGAGATCTTGAGTGATTTGCAGCGGGTGACCAGCCGGCGACAGCAGATGAATCAGCACCGGTTGGCGGCCCCGTGCAATAGCGGGGCTGGTTTCGCAGCCGAACATTTCTTGCAGCTTGACCGCCAGCAGCGGTACCTCGCCACTGTAGTCGAGCTTGGCCTGACGCCCAGACGGAATGGCAAGGGTCTCGGGCGCCAGCCGATCGAGTTCTGCACTCAAGGGCCAAGCGAGCTGCGCTTGCAGCAATGCCAGCAGGGGCAGTTTGTGGAAATCGGCCTCGCGCTCAATGCTGTCCAACAGCGGTTCTAGCCCTGGGGCCAGCGCCTGAAAAAGTCGGTCATCATTGGACCAATCTGGCCAGTCGCCACCGAATAGGCGGTGCAGGCAGGTCACACGCCCGCGCAGTTGAATCGCCTCCGGTGACCAGTTGAGTGATTGCAGCCCTTTTTGTCGCAGCCTGGCGAGCAGCGCCTGGCGCTTGATGGTGGGATCTGGCTGGGGTAGGGGGCGTCGGCGCCAGAGTATGGCCCCGATACTTTGTTGTTCCTCCACCACAAAGCGCCCAGTGGTCTCATCCCACTCGGCCTGTTGCTCTGTGGCAACCCAGTCGGCCAAGAGGGTCTCAAACAGCCTGGGCGATAGGGGCAGGGCGAGAAAAATGCGATCCTGCGTTTGGCGGTTATCGCCGCCGGCTTCCGCCACCGCCAGCCACGGCTCGCGGGCCAAGGGGCTGCTAAGCGGCAAAGAGGCTTGGCGACCATTGGCCAGCAAGTAAATGGCCTGATCCGCTGTTTGGCGGCGGCGCTGAGCTATGCGCTCAGGAAAGGCACAGGCCACACAATAGCTGGCGATCTGCTCGATTGTGATGAGTTCATTGTTTAAGGATGAGTTGCTTAAGGATGAGCGGCTTAAATGTGCGTGGCTTAAGGGCGCACGCGACGACCCGCTGGGGCCGAGAGTTTGCAGTTGGCGCTCAAAATCGCGGGCCAATTGCCGCAGGCGTTTTTGCCAAGGCACCAGGCTCTGAGGCACTGTGCCGGTCAGGGCATCGAGTGCCAGCGCCAGCTGTTCACCCAGTTCGCGCGGGGGCTTTTCACTGAGAATGGCGGCGAGCTGTGCTCCCAGGCGGCCATGACCTATGGCCTCTGCCGATAACAG
>JACCDR011992980.1_pt1 | contig 15442 bp, 17 predicted proteins | sample 7446431 | NCBI WGS metagenome assembly JACCDR01 (sample SAMN15323443, study PRJNA562643) | freshwater metagenome | isolation source: river surface water | place: USA:Blue River Watershed | collected 2017-08-17 | reverse complement strand
GTTTGTATTTGTATTTTGTAAGAGTTGCGGTCGGAGAGTTACGGAGAGCGGTGACCGGAGAGTGACTAGAATTCACGGATTTCTGGGAACGGTTTGTATTTGTATTTTGTAAGAGTTGCGGTCGGAGAGTTACGGAGAGCGGTGACCGGAGAGTGACTAGATTTCACAGATTTCTGGGAGCGTTTTGTAAGAGCGTTTTGTAAGAATCAAGGACAGCACTGTGAACCGATTTTGTTACATATTGACCTCAGTATTCAGCCACCATCACAACATTGAACTCCTTGTAAAATGGAAAGGACTCCCTTCTGTCGCGATCTTTCTCCACAGCCAGAATCCTGACTTGGCGGTCTTCGGCCACAATAGGCCCCAGTTGCTTGAACAACTCGATGTTGTCCAGATGTCCAGCTCGGTCGTCGGCAGACGTGTATACGATGCGCTTGCCATTCCCACCGCCGCTGGTGCCGAACACATACACTTTGTCTGGCGTATTGAACAGCCTCTGCAAGGGCCGACACCGAAACCATGGCCATCTGTCGGGAGGAATGTCGCACTGCCCTGTGCGCTTGACGGTCAATGCAAACAGTTCAGAATACATGCGCTTCCGATTCCAATAGTAGAGGCTCTGGCCTGTGCCCAAACTTTTTTTCATAAACCTGCTCAACGGCATATCGATCCATTCGGCTATATCGCCAGCAACAGCATCATAGTTTTTGCCGTGCAGCATCATCTCGCAGACGGCCACCTGCTCAGTGTCAGCCATGGTGTCAGCCATGGTGTCAGCCATGGGGTCAAACATGCATGCTGCTGTTGCGGAGCAGCCTTAAATGGCCTGGCACCGGCAGCATGCAAGCATGCTGTGTGCGTCTGTTCCCGCCAAAAGTATGGTCGTTAGGGAGAGAGGATGGCGCTCACACAAGTGCAGAGGAATGCGGCGTATCTGGCCCGCCACCCGGACAAGCTGGCACACAAGCGGCAGAGTGAGAAGGAGTACCGTCTACGGATGAGATACAATGAAGATCCTATCGTTCGGGAGGCTTTCCTGGCAAAAGAGAGAGAGCGTTGGCATAGATACGCAGAGCGACTGCGTATACGCACGGCTGTAGCACACGACCGAACCATCCAGAGTATACGGAGTCAACATACTGCAGCGGCAGTCACACCAGCAGACGCTGACCCCGCCATATAAGCACACGGCTGCGGCGTAATGTGCGTTTGTGCAGCAAAAATATCGGCGGAACATGAACATGGCGAGCGTGATTGATTGTCTGCGTGTGCTTGGCTTGAATGAGGATGCTGACCTGCAAGACATCAAGCGGGCACACCACAGCCTGGTGATAGAGCTGCATCCGGACAAGACGGGCAATGATGGGGAAAAGGCGGAGTTGTTCAAGCAAGTGCGAGCGGCATATGAGCGCCTGATGCAGGAGATAGGCGGTGCCAGCAGCAGCAGCGACACCAGCCCTCCTGTGGCCCGCAGCAAGTCCGACACCTACAAGGTGCTAGGTGACACCAGCAACTGGTTTTTGAAGGAGCGGACAGAGTGGTACGACCTGGAGGACGTAACCCGGTGTTGCAACTACTCGCTGGGCGTGCCCAAGGAGATCAACGACATGATGCGTGCCTTGAGAGCCAAGCTGGTGGACAAGCTCAACGGGAACCGCAAGACCATGGAGCACTTTGACGGGCGCCAGCTGGTGGGCGTGGTAGTGGCCAGCAAGAAGGCCAGGTTTGGCCGCTACACCACCGCCCACAAGGGGCACAAGGGCCGTATGATTGTGGGTTGGGACGGGGACAAGCCGAGGTTTTCCAGGGAGCCTGGTGCTGTGTATCCTTACAACCTGTCGCCCATGACCAAGGTGTATCGCCATCACATCCAGCGGCGCTTGTACCATGATGTGGACGTCGTCAACTGCCACCCGTCGGTTGCTCTGCAGCTGTTTGAGCAGAACGGCCTGGTTTCGCCCATGCTGGGCAGCTATGTCACCCAGCGGGACGTGTGGTTGAGAAGGCTGCAGGAGGTGACCAAGCAGTCCAAGGAAGCCGTCAAGGACCTGGTGCTGGCTGTGATGAACGGCGGGTGCGAGACGCACTGGGCCTCGGAGTACTATTACACCGGCCCCATGCCCAAGGAGATCACGGAGCTGCGACAGGAGGTGACCAGGAACCGGGACGCCCTGCTGAAGATGGAGCCCTACTCGGAGGTGCTGAACTGGGTCAGCAATGGCGGTGTCAAGGAGTCACCGGAACGCTCGGCCTTTGCCATCCTGCTGCAGGACTGCGAGCGCCGCATCATGGAGTGCGTGGTCATTGCGGCTCAGAAGGAAGGCTGGAAGGTGCCCGCCCACGTGCATGACGGGCTGATGCTGCTGAAGCGCCTGGGCATCAAGCTGGACGATGCCAAGTTGGGCGCGTGGTGCGAGTACGTGCACGCCAAGACGGGGTTTCACATCCGCCTGGCGGTCAAGCTGCCCCCAGCCGAGGATGCCCTGGCCAGTGTGGACGGCACGGAGCTGCTGCCCCAGAGCGAGCTGTACCCGGGGGAGGAGTGCGGCAGCACCGATGCAGCCCCCAAGACGCCTGATGCCCCTGAGGCCGAGAATGCTCAAAACCACCGTGAAGCAGCCAAGATTGTCATCAGCCGACTCAACGGGCGGGTCAAGCGCTGCAATCGTGCGCTGTATGCGCGCAATGGGCTTGCGGAATGGCTGCAGGACAAGGAAGCCCAATTCTGCCTGGAGCATATCGTGCTGACAGCCAACATCCGTGGCCCCAAGCTCAACACCGGCAATGTGCCCGACGCCAAGAATGTGGCCAGGGCCGTCTGCCTGCAGTTGGATAGAAGCGACGAGTTCCCTGCAGCCTTCTTCACCAGCACCTACCGCAAGCTGTGCTTCAAGGACGGTGTCTACTGCTTCAATGCCAGTCGCAAGCTGGAGTGGTCAGAGGCGCAGGACGTGCACACCATCGCCATCATCAAGAGGAACTTCCCGCAGAGGAACGAGGCGCTCATGCGGGAGGTGAGGACGAGGCTGCTGGAGTCATCCATGGGGCCTGAGCAAGTGGAAGAGTTACTGTATCGTCTGGCCAGGGCGCTGGCTGGCGAGGTGTACGACAAGATCTGGGTCCTGATCATCGGGCAGCGCAACTCAGGCAAGAGCACGGTGTTTGAGGAGGCGCTCAAGACGCTACTGGGCGACGTCTACATGTGCGTCATAGATGCAACCAGCCTGTTTGTGAACCGCGAGGGCGCCGGCGGTGAGGCAGCACGCCGCAATCACTTCCTGGCACCCGCGCAGCATGCACGCATTGCCCGCACCAACGAGGTCAAGACCAAGAACGCCAAGCTGGACGGCACCGCCATCAACTCCTTCACCGGTGGCGACGAGCACGTGTCACGCCAGATCAACTGTGAGGAGCAGAGCTACCGGCTGCAGGCCACCCTGTTCATGCTGTGCAACGACCTGCCCCCCATCGAGCCTCCCAGTGCAGCAGAGAACATGATCGTGCTGAGGACTCCGTACAAGTACGTGGACGCGGAGTACAAGCGCCGCGTGGACCCCGAGAACAAGGACCCCATGCTCCGCGTGGCCGACAAGGAGCTGAAGACCTGGGCCAAGCGCCAGGACGTCGCGGACGCACTGCTGCACCTTGTCCTGGACGCGTACATGCCCGAGAAGAGAGAGCCCTGTCACTTCGTCCAGGAGCAGACCAACAAGATGCGCGCAGCCATGGGCGACGAGTTCATGATGCTGCGCTCGGTCCTGTCCCCGGGCGGCCCAGACGACTTTGCCCTGATCAAGGACATCCGCCACGAGCTGCGCGTGGTCAGGAGGTTCAAGGGCAAGAAGAAGACGTACGAGACTCTGCTGGAGCAGATGGGGGGGGTCAAGGAGGTGCACCAGAATGCATGGGGTTGGAGGAACATTGTGCTGCACCGCATGGACCCCGGCAGCGTGCCAGATTGTGACAGCGATGACGATTTCTGAGCACTCGGGGACCGGAGAAACCCGTTGTTGCTTGACTCCGTTCTCCATTGTAATTGTTTGTAAGGATACACAGCAGAATGGGCAACACCGCGTCGTGCCTGCCCCATCGCGGCCGAAAGAAAAAGAAGGCCACAAGAGGCCCCGTGCAGATGAAAGCATTACCCCCACCACCACCACCTGATCCCATGCCAAGGCTGGTGCAGGACATGGCCGAGCTCATGGCCAGGGTGGACCAGCTGGATGCAGCCATGTGGGAGCACCGTACAATCATGCAAGAGAGGAGCAGGCTAGTCACATCTGCCTTTTAGCTTTCTTTCTCTAGAACCTTCTTGAGCAGGGCCAGTGCCTCTCGTAATGCCTGCCCCTCCGTCTCCACCTGCTTGGCAGGCATGGGGGTCACGATGCGGTAATTCCTGCTCTCCTCGCTGCTGTGTGCTGCAGCATCCGTCAGGTTCTGCATCTGGTAGGCGCTGAACCTGCTCTGGTTGTCCCACAGCCACGTGGCCCACAGCCGGCGAACAGCCTGCACCCCTGCGGTGACCCCGAAGCCCTCGTGTATGGCCTTCTGGAGTGCCTTGGGTGGCAGCACCCGCTTCCTGCCGGGGTACCTCTGCCTGACCAGCCTCAGCACATCCCCCAGCACTTGGATGTCGGGGCACACATCTGCTAGATGGCCCTTGGTCTTGCTCAGCACGATGGTCTGCTTGCCGTAGCTGTCGCTGGTCTTGTAGTTTGTGAAGATGAGTTGCACGGGCTTGCGCGGGTCTGCAGGGATCACACACAGGTTGTCCTCGGGTCCCTTGGCCTCGCTGGCATCGCGCACATAGATCATGTTCTCGTAGTCCCAGGCACGTCGCGGGGGTATGAGTGTGAACAGCGCGATGGTCAGGTGCTGCATGGTCGCGGGGTCCTTCTCTCTCAAATCCTCCTCGTACTCGAGCAGCTTCTCCCAGCTGAGCTCCTCGGGGATGTCGCCGCGACCCGTCCTCTGCAGCCTCGCGGTCTTGACCAGCCTGCTGGTGTCTTGCAACGCGGAGCTCAGCAGCGCGAAGTCAGCCGGCTTCCACCCGAACTTCTTGCCCTGGTCGTAGTGCCTGATGACCCGCGACACGGCTCCCATCGCGGTGGCCAACGTGGCCTGGTTGTCGAAGGCCTGCTTCATCTTGGCGATGAGGGGTTTAGCACCACCGCGAAAGACCTTGTTGTAATCGGCGTTGGGACCGCCCAGTTTTTGCAACAGGGAGCGGTAGGTGTACCGCGTGTTCTTGCTGGCATCGGGGGCCACCGCCTGCTGCAGGATTTGGTCCAACGTCAACACCATCTCTCTTACACTTACATTTTAGGTCACGCACGCGAACAGGTCATGCAGCAGCGGCTGCGGGATCCGGCATGATATGGTGCGGCTGTATTTGCGGGTCCAGTTGGGACGGTAGCTGCTGCCAATGGAGATCTTGTGCATCCGGCTGTTGGGGCGGATGTCGTTGCAAATGGCAGGGCAGTCAAACTTGCAGAAGCGCGGCTCGAACCCCAGGACGTTGGTCCATATCCGTGTGGGCTTCATGTAGTCGAAGCCATACATGCAATAGGTCACGTCGTAGAACGGCAGCCCCTGCATGAACGGCCTTGTCTTGAGCAGCCCCGTCTGCGGGTTCTCGAGGTACCAGGCGCGCGGGCGCAAGTGCGCGATGATCTCCAGGGTCTTGCACACGAGGGAGTCGGCGAGGCGCAGGTCGCGTTGGGCGCTTGTGTTGGCCCGCGAGTACTCCTTGCACTCTGGCGACGCCCACACGATGTCGAAGTACCCCGGGGGATACGCGGCCTCGTAATCCCATTTCAATATGTCCGCGCAGATGGTCGCCTGCATCTTGGGGTCCATGTCCAGGGACACCACGGTGACGCCGGGGTTGCCCGCGAAGTACTTGGTCACGCTGCCGTAGCCGCTGAACAGTTCCAGAACCTTCATTTAGGGGTTAGGGACAACCGCGTGGCACCTGGATAGACGCGGTATAAAGCAAGCCTTGCGCCTGGTTTGGGCATCTTTTTGACACTCTGTACACCAGCAGCACCATGGCAATCAACGTGACTCAGGACGCCCTGTGGACTGCCTCCATTGATGGGGTCATTGCCGTGGAGATGCGTCAGAGCGATGGGTACTGCAACGCGACCAAGATGTGTGAGGCTGGAGGCAAGACTTGGAGCAATTACAGGAAGAACGCGACTACCGAGCACTTCCTGAATGCGTTGAGCTCTTCCCTTCGGATTAGAAGGGAAGATTTGGTGAAGACTGGCGGCAGTCACACCCCGACTTGGGTGCACCCACAGGTGGCCATTGACGTGGCCCAATGGATCTCCATCCCTTTCCGCCTGGCGGTCAACCAGCTCGTCTTCAACTACTACACCAGCCGGGCACAGCCAGCCCTGCCTCCCCCCGATGTGCGCGTGTCCAACTTTGTGAGCTCCCTGGCCATGCTGGGCATCGACATGGAAAACCCGCGCTATGCCTCAGTCATCCGCGACTACACCATCAACAACATCCTGGATTCCCGCACCATTGAGGGCCCCGTGCAGGAGAGGTGGCGTGGTGCTGTGGAGATCGCTGAGGAGTTGGGCTTCAAGCAGGCGGTGGACGCGAGTGTTCGCACCTCATTGGGTAGGTGGCTGCAGAAGCGCATCAAGGCCAACCCAGAGTGCGGCATCGAGGGCAAGAAGGAGAAGCGGTTGTGCCACGGGCGCACATGCAACATATGGGTGTACAAGTGCTGCCCCGCGCTGGAGGAGCTGATCAAGGAGTACCAGCAGGTGTTTGAGGCAGGCGCAGCTGCGTCTCGCGAGGTTCGTGAAGATGATCTGCACGGACCTAGTGTGGACTCTGAGTTCGAGAGTGCTAGTGATTGAACATGTGGAAGCTCCTAGTCGCCCATAGTCGCCTCTGATTCATGGAGGGGCCAGGTCGGCGGGAAGGTCGGCGGGATATCCCGTCCATTCCCCTAGAACAAGCACTCCTCCAAGTCTAGCACGGGCGGGATGGTGCCGCGCAGCACCTCCCGGAGCCCGTCCCGGTGTTGTAACAACTTGACCGCGTGTCCTCTTGCCTCCTTGTCCTGTCCTATGCTGCTGCAAGGCCGCACTCTTTCGACCTGCTCCTTTCGCGAATTGTAGATCACGGTCAGTGTGGGCACGCCGCCCAGGCACACGATCACAAACACGAGGTTGATCGCGTCTCCCGCGCGGCTCGCCCGACACGCGACATCTTCGCGGTCCAACGCGGCCTGCATGAAGGCACTGAGCCTTTCCTTGTCAGCCTCCTTGAGCGGCACCTTGACGTAGCCCATCTTTCTAGCATGCCCTACCGGGACCCCGCGATCTTTATAATTCTCCCGGGTACGTATGGAATTCAAGCACGAGCCGCCCGGCAAGATGCAGATGCATGCACGCAAGACACTGCTGTTCGGGGACGAGTTGGACCCGCCCGTCATACTGGAAGAGCCCACGCGGCATGCGCTGCGCAAGATCCCGTTCCCGCCCGTGCTCGAAGGCACCTTTGGGGACGTGGCACCCTCGCCCGAGTCGGGCATGGTCCAAGTCCTGTGCTGTGACGCGGTGGGGCTGCCCGTGTGGCTGACGGTGCCCGAGGAGCACCTGGCGATGGTGCAGGCCATCCTGAGGACCGTCGCGCACGTGGACGCGGTGTATCGCGAGTTCCTGCCGCTGTGCGACCCGGAGCCCATCGTCATCCGCCACCGCAAGCCCACGCTGTACAACCACCACATCTCACAGACGCTCAAGCGGCTCAACGGCACCGACGTGCCGCGGCCAGCAAGGATGAAGATCGCGTGCGACGAGTACAGAGCTTTTCGCGCCAAGCAGAAGGAGGATCGGATCGCGGCATGCGGAAACCCAGGGCACTGGACCTGTTCAGCGGCTACGGCAGCGTCGCCAAGTTGCTTCGATCCCGGGGTTGGGAAGTCGTGACCCTCGACTTGGTCAGGAGCCGGGGCCCGGACATCTGCGCGGACATTCTGAAGTGGGACTACGAGGCCGCGTATCCCCCGGGGTACTTCGACCTCATCTGGGCCTCGCCCGAGTGCAAGGAGTACTCCCGGGCAAAGACGGTGGGCGTACGCGACCTCGAGTACGCGGACTCCTGCGTGCTGGTCACCCTCGAGATCATCGGGTACTTCCAACCCAAGCACTGGTTCATCGAGAACCCGCAGACCGGGCTGCTGAAAGACCGCCTGTTCATGCGCGGCCTCCCGTACCACGACGTCACCTACTGCATGTATGGGCGGGAGTACCGCAAGCCCACGCGGATATGGACCAACCTGGCGGGGTTCCAGCCGCGCTGGTGCTGCCACGGCCACCGGTGCAAGCACATCGACGAGAGCGGCAAGCACAAGGTGGGCATCGCCGGGGACGGCCGGGTCCGCAAGGTGGAGCACTCAATGGTGGTCAAGTACGGCATCCCGGAACCACTCCTCCGCGCACTTTTTCTAAACATCTTGCATCAATAGTATGGATCCGAGCTGCTGCCAGGACAACCTCGGGTGGTACCTGAGCCGCGACGCGACCCCTGTGGTGCCCACCGGGAGCAACTTCGAGTCTCTGTGGGCCTACAACCTGTGGGCCAGCAATGCCTACGTGGGCAACGCGGCCATGGCCTCGGCCACCATCTCTAACCTGACCGCGAGCAACCTGGGCAGCTATGCCTTCTGCAACTTGATCGGGAACGCCAACGCAAGCACCACCGGGTTGCTGAGCAACTCAGATTGGATCAGGTTTGACACAGGCAGGAGCAACTACGGGGTGCTGACCGCCTCTAACCTTAGCGCCTCTAACCTGGGGAGTTATGCCTTCTGCAACTTGATTGCGACCGCAAACTCTAGCACCACAGGCCTGCTGAGCAGCACGGACTGGATCAGGTTCGATGCTGGGGGTGCTGCAAGGAGCAACTATGGCATGCTGACGGCTGCTGACTTGTCAGCATCCAACGCGGCCTTCAGCAACCTGAGCAGCAGCAACCTGACCGTCAACGTGTCGGGCCAGAGCCCTGCATCCTTCAACGTGATCAATACCGGCACTTCCGGGGTCGCGCTGAACATGACGGGCAGTGGCCATAGTGGTCGCGTAATTGTGCAGGATGCCAACCTGGCCATAGGCTACTCGAACAGCGTGTCGGGCGTGAACTACTTCCCGCTGGTGGCGCGAGGCAGTGTGGTGGAGGTGGGCAAACAGTGGGGGACTGCGGTCACCAACGTGATGCTCAAGCCTGACGGCGGGGCTGGCGAGGTAAAGGTGGGAGACGCCGCTGCGCGGTGTACAGCCTTTGCCCCATTGCAAGTGTTTGGTACGGACGCGGGAGGTATGCGGTTGGACAGTTCCTCCACCGGCTCTTACTATCATTGCTTTTCTGCCAACACCGGGCGCTTCATAGACATGGGCCTCTTTGGCACCGACTACTTTGTCAACGTCAACGGCACTTGGCGCCTCGTCATCAACGCGACCAATGGAGCGACCTTCATGACCGGCATACGCGACAATTTTGTCGCATCTGGGTCGGCCAACGTCACCATCAACGGAGCAACCGGACTGTTGCAGCGTATCGCATCTTCGCGTCGCTACAAGACCAACATCCGGTACCAAGACGCGCCCAACTACAACGTGCTAGACCTCAAGCCCTGCCTGTTTGACAACGCGACCAACCCGGATGACAGGGACGCGTACGGCATGATCGCGGAGGACTGCGCGGACCACGGCGTGGAGGAGATAGTGGTCCGCGATGAGAAAGGTCGCCCTGATTCCATCGCATATGACCGCGTGGGTGTCATGCTCATCCCGGTCGTACGCGAGCTACGTCGCGTGCTGCAGCAGCAACGCCAGCACATCGAGGAGTTGCAGCAGCGCGTTCTGTTCCTGGAGGCATGAGAAATATCGCGGCCATGTTTAAGAATAATGCCTGTACAGAGACCCAAGCAACTATCTCCCGCGCCTGTCCCGGGCAAGGCCAAGAAGAGTCCGAAAGGCCCCATCGACCCCCGGGAGCAGCTGGTCCTCGACGTTGTCAACGGCGGCAGGAGCCCCTCCGACGTGGAGCTGGCGCGATTGACCCATGCCCTGTTCCCGGACCGCCTTCGCTACATGGACGGGCAGTGGTTCGAGAAGGGCGCCAGCGAGCCCGCGTACAACGACATCCCCCTTCGCCATCTGCTCATTGATGCACAGGTGTTCATCAATGAGACCCTGGCCAAGCACCGCATCGCGGCCTGCAAAACGCCCACAGTGGTGCCTGACTGCTGGCGCGAGAGCCGCGTGGGATGGGCTCTGGAGGTGCTGTACTACTCCAAGCCCTCCTCTAACGAAACTGCAGAGAACGTCGATGAGACCGATACCTGATTTATTTTCTGTGATCTGTACACCTTAGCAGAACTAGCATGTCTTCCATGTCCTTCCCTGCCGCGATGCGCTTCGTTGCCAGCAAGCTGGACGGGTTCGCCCAGAACAACCAGCGCCTGTCCACGACCTCTCTGCCCAACCTGATGGCCGGGGACCAGCTGCAGCTCATGTTGGCCGACAACGTGTACCTGGACACCAGCTCCCTGGTCATCCGCGCTGACGTTGTGGGCTTCCGCAACACCGGCGCCAACTCCCAGGCCATCCTGCCCCTGCACTCATCCAGCTTCATCGATGCCGTGACCATCGACATCGGCGGCCAGGTCGTGGACGGCAGCATCTCCAGCCAGTACGGCCAGTTGGCCAAGCTGAAGACAGACATGTACAAGGGCACGTCCGTGAGCAAGCGCAGCGTGCTGGAGCTGTCCACGCCCGACCTGGTTGCGGCCGACGCGACCGGGTCCGCGCTGGCTCGCGTGGGCTACACCAACCCCACCAGCACCGGCCAGTTCGGCGTGCAGTTCGGGACCAACCCAGTCGTGGTTTCGGAGCCCGGTGCTGCAGGGCGCAATGCTTATCCGATCACCATCAAGCTGGACCACACCTTCCTGGGCATCGACAAGGTCCTGGACCTGTCGCGCCTGCCCCAGATCAGGATCACCGCCCGCCTGGCCAGCAGCAGCGTGGTCTGCTGCAACGGCAACGCGGCAGACACCGTGGCCACCTACGGCCTGTACAACATCCGCGCCTATGCCAACGTGATCTCCTTCCAGAGCGATGGCCCCTACAGCGCCATGGTGCACAAGGCTATCTCTGAGGACATGATGAAGATAAACTGGCTTCGTTATTACACATTCACCGGTGCCCCGGTGACAGCTTCCACCAGCGTCCGGTTTGACGTGGGCTCCAAAAGCGTCAATGCTATCTACGGGCTGCTGCTGGACACCACGCCCAGCAAGAACGCTCCTACGACCGCGACAGGTGTGGTGCCCTACTTTGGACACCGCAGCACCAACGTGCTGACCAACCAGATCGACTGTGCTGGGTTCGTTTTTCCGCAGTGGCAGTGCGGCGTGGCCGACTCGTGGTACCTCCTGGAGAGGGCCTTCCCCTCTTCCATCGCGGTGGATGCATCCATGAGCCTGACCCGGTTTGCGTCTGAATTCTATTCCTTCGCCTGGCGCTTCTCATTTGATGATGATGTATCTCACGAAAGCGGCTACAACACTCGCGGCCAGCTCACGCCATTCTCGTGGTTGCTAACCACGTCGGGTAACACAAGCTGCAGCCCCCTGGTGTTGGTTGAGACGACCGCGACCCTACGTCTTGGTCCGAATCGCTCCTTCACCGTGGAGGCCTAGACCACGTACTGTGTCTGCGGGCGTTTCAGGCTTAAAGAAATGAGGCTCAAGAAAACACAAGAAACCACAATGGTGGACTACAGCAAGGCCAAAGTGTACAAGTTGGTGAAGAAGGGCGGGGATGAATTGGGGGACATGTACGTTGGCAGCACATGTCAAACTCTTTGTGTTCGAATGTGTGGTCATCGTAGCGCGGTGCGAGCTGGCAAGCAAGCGATTGTGCATCAGTGGATTCGGGATGTCGGCTTGGAGAATGTGCAAATTGTGTGGATTGCCGACATTCCCTGTGAGTCTTTCGAGCAGCAACGCGCCAAGGAGCAAGAGTACATTGAGAGGCTCAAGCCCAACCTGAACATAAACAAGGCCTACTTGACCCGCGAAGAGCGTTTGTCCTATTGGCGTGTGAACCGCGATTCTATACTCGCCAAGCAAATGGCACAACGCCGTGCTGCAGGAGTCAAGCCTCGTGTCAAGTATGACACTGAAGAGGGGCGAGTTGCAGCAAAAAAAGCTTACTTGAAGGCCTATTTCGAACGCAACAAGGAGTATTTGGCTCTTAAGCAAAGGGCTTACCGCGCAATAAGAAAGGGCTCCATCACCGTCCAAGAAAATATCTGAAGCTTACCCACAACAACAATGAGTCGTTTGGTGTCAAGCAACGTCACAACAGTTCCGCCATCAAATTTGGCAAAGCTGCAGCGGGAATACACAGCGCAGGCGAACAAGCTAACGCCCATCCAGCCAGCCAAGGTGCCGACACGCGGTGCCTACCCCAGCACCCGCACCACTTTTGGGCCCATTGGGCCATGGGCGGCACCCATCGCTAGTTCCGCGTGGGGCCCGGCCGGTGCAGCCACCAAAAATGTCTCGCGCAAACCTACCAAGAAGGCCAATGCCAAGAAAACAGGAAAGCGGAAGTGACTCCGTACACTCCGTACACTCCGTACAAGAGGAAGTTGCATGCACCTCAGCTCCACCACCGCCAATTGAGGCTCCCAAGGAAAGGGCGGGCAAGAAGCCATGCAGCCCAGAGTTGCTCGAGCAGCTGGCCCGCATGCGCGAGACCGCGCGCAAGAACCTGTTGGCCCGGAAACAGCTTGCTCAGCAAGAAGCAGGCAAGGCAAAGCAGCACCATGTATACGGAGTCAGCAAGGACGCTGCATCTGACCTAGAATCGGATTGCTCTGCATCCAGCGAGGATACCCCGCCACCCGCCAAGGCCAAGGCCAAGTCTCCTTCGGATACGAAGTCATCGAGAAGGGAGGCCAAGTACGAGAACAAATACAGGATGTTGCGCTTGGAGCACAAGATGGTGCAGCTGTTCAACGAGCATCGCGGCCGTGCTGCAAAGCCCGAGAGTCCCAAGAAGGAGGATGCAAGCGAGGTGACCAAGGTGGCCAAGGAGAGCATCCGTCGCCGCGTCAACGACGAGGTGCTACGCGAAGCGTTCAGTAACATATTTGGGAACCGTTGAGATAGGGAGGCCTTCCACACTGGGAGGGGGTGTGGGCGCGTTGCTCAGTTCGATGACCGGGGCGCCACAGCAACTGCTCCTGCACGTGTAACCCGTCGCCACGACCGCGTGGTACAACCCGATGAGGCTGGTCAGCACCAGGTTGCCCAAGGTCACTGCCTCTATGACCATCAGGATGTGTGCTGGCATGATTTGACCCTACATGCCTTGCAGCTTTTTCTTGCTATGCATGCATGGAGATCGTTGCGCATAAGCTGCCAGGGATGCAAGCGGTGCTTGGCAAAGAGCCCAAGTCCATCAAGGTGCCGCCGCACCTGTACAAACTACCCATGCTGGCAACGTTCTGTGCCGTGAGAGGGAGCGGGAAGACCGTTGCAATGACTTCGCTGCTCAGGAAATACCAAGAAGCGGGCTTGTGCCAACGCGTGTTTCTGATCACCGAGACCTATGCATCCAACGAACATCTGTTTGCGGGCCTGGTGGATCCCGATGACGTATGGACTGCCAGCGACCCAGATGCATTGGACCAGGTGGTGGAACGGTTAGAGGAGGAGAGTGCCGCGTGGAAGGCTTACAAGAAAGATTTGGACTTGTATAAGCGGGTCAAAAAGCAAAAGTCGCGATACGTCAGTGGCCGCGTGCCACACATCGATGCCCTGCTACTGGGCGAGGCAGAAGAGAGGGGGTTGCTGGAGCACCCGCCACAGTATCGGTACGGCAACCATGTCCAGCACCCGGCCATGTTCTTGATTATCGATGATGCTCAAGGAAGCCGCCTCATGAACGACTCCACCAAGCGCAAGATATCATTGACCTCAATCGCAATACGACACAGGCACATTGCCGATCGGCTGGGGGTTAGCATCCTGATTGCGGTGCAATCATTCAAGTCACAGTCTGGCAACTTGTCGCGGTCCCTACGCTCCAACGCGACCCTCTGCTGCATCTGGCCCATGAAGGACAACAAAATCATTGAAGAAATCGCAGAGGAGCTGGGCCGCGAGATTTCAAAAGAAGTCTTCAATGCCATCTACGCGTACGCGACCTCGGGGGCGCCTTGGAACTTTCTAGCGATTTCCTTCGCGCCCACAACCTTCCGCAAGTGCTGGGATGAAGTCCTTGAAATCAAGCATAAAAAGGAGGGATAGAATTTTTTGATGCAGTGGGACACAATGGCCAAACCTAAACCAGACCCGGCGCAGGCTGCAGACAAGAAGCGAGCCAGGCAGAGGAAGTTCCGCGAGGCCAACCGAGCAAAGTTGCAGTTGTATGCTCGGACACATCGGATGGCTCTCAAAACAGCCAATAGCGTCGCTACGGAGGACTTGAATAGCGTCGCTACGGAGGACTTGAATAGCGTCGCTACGGAGGACTTGAATAGCGTCGCCACGGAGGACTTGAATAGCGTCGCTACGGAGGATGGCTTGAATAGCGTCGCCACGGAGGACTTGAATAGCGTCGCTACGGAGGACTTGAATAGCGTCGCTACGGAGGATGGCTTGAATAGCGTCGCCACGGATGACTTGAATAGCGTCGCCACGGAGGAGGAAGCCAAAAGCGTCGCCACGGAGCCCGATGAGTACATGATGGCATTCTATGCCCTGCTCCAAAGGGACAACCTGCACCATGAGGTCTATGGCGACCGGCATCCTCTCAGCAATGTGCCTGACGCTGGTAGCCATTCAGTGTCTTGGGTTATACCGGCATTTCGCCCAACCCAGACTGTGGCATTGACTCCTCCTTTGCAATGGCTGAACGCGGACCAATTGCACAAGTGTCAGCAGGAATGGCGGGCTAGGTTTGAGCGGCCACAGGCGGTACTGGAACACCCCCTGCGGTTTGTGGACTTGCCTTGTAGCTAGGGCGCGCTGCATCTTACATTCTTACATGATGTCCACATCCAGGATGTCACCCTCATCAGAAATCGGTGCATCATGGGATGCGGAGTCTCCTGCGGATACGGAGTCCACCAGAGCCAGGGAAGCCTGCAGATCGGTGACGGTCTGCCGCAGCTCTTCAAGGGCTGCCGCCCTCCAGCTGTGAACGTGCTGCAATGCAACGTCCATGGGCAATGCACGCAGGTTCCTGGCTCGCCCATCCCAGAACACTGTCTTGTACATGACCGGGTGCTGCTTCAACGCCTCCCTCCATCGAGGCAACAACTGCGAGCACATCGGCGCATACAGTGACTTGCCCATGGGTTGCATGCCAATTACGACAACTTCTGCCAGTGT
>JACCDR012074218.1_pt1 | contig 15444 bp, 25 predicted proteins | sample 7446431 | NCBI WGS metagenome assembly JACCDR01 (sample SAMN15323443, study PRJNA562643) | freshwater metagenome | isolation source: river surface water | place: USA:Blue River Watershed | collected 2017-08-17 | reverse complement strand
CGGCTGTGCTGAAATCACCACTTGATGCGGCTTTGCTGAAATCACCACTTGATGCGGCTTTGCTGGAATCACCACTTGATGCGGCTTTGCTGAAATCACCACTTGATGCGGCTGTGCTGGAACTACCACTTGATGCGGCTTTGCTGGAACTACCACTTGATGCGGCTGTGCTGAAATCACCACTTGATGCGGCTTTGCTGGCATAACCACTTGATTTTGATTTTTTTTCTGTTTCTTTGTAAAACTTATCAAAATCCTCCGTGACTAGTTTAAACAAATCTTTAATGTCTTGTGTGAAAATATCGCTCATTTAGTCCTCAATTCTATCGTTATCTGGTTAATGCGTGGTATTACGCGGATGCTTGGCTTGTTGTTGTCGTTGGATGGTTTCATGTTAATACCCATACCTTGCAATGTGTTTGCAATATGCGTCAGGCGCTTCTGCCTCTCTGCGCTCTTGCTCGACTTCCTCGACAATGGTTTCGATTTGATTTTCGGCCTGTGTAATGACGTATGAAAGCGTTACAAAGTTTGGTACTACCTTTGTTCCAAAGTCCACATAAACGCCTTTGTGGTCATCGCTCTTGGCTTTCCACTCAACACCGTAGTTATTAACGTCAACCCAATCAGCGTCAAGTCCGTCAAAGCCGATGGTAATAGACGCGCCGTCAGATGTTACTGTTTCCAGTATATGCCTGTCGCCATCTCCATCGTATGAAAAAGAAATATATGTCATGTTAATCTCCGTGGTTGTTTATGTACCGACTATGCGCCATGTTGTTTTCATTGTCAATCATTATTTTCACTAAAAGAAACATTTTTTATTGTGTAATATTTCCCTTCTTTGATTGCGCTAATACTGGCGGGTTTAGGCCAGTTTGTGACCATTGCCTGATTCAGATTATCGGCCCATAACCCTCTATCCTTTGCCCATTTGTCCGCTTTTTTCCTTGGCACGCTTCCCGCTGGATGGTCAAAGAACACCCATTCGCGTATTTGGCCAGATAAGGTTGTATATATCACCATCATCGAATCTGGCTTGCCATCCTTGCCAGCGTGCCGTTTATACTGGACGTGTAAAACTTTATACTCTTGCGGGACAATCTGCGTGGACAACACCGCCGCATCGCTTGGCTTGACATCAATATTTAATTCGTTTGGCGGAAACTCGAATCCGCACTCTGGGCAGCATCGAACGGCAGCATAGACAGGCTCGAAACAGCTTGGGCATTGCTTCAATGGTGCCTCGCCCTCACCAGATGATTCGCTTACATTCTTTCCCCTGATTTTATCTATTGGCCCATGCCTATCGAGATTGCGGCCAAAATCGAGTAAAATTCCGTTTTCTTTGTTTGGAAGAACGTCATATTCAACAAAATCATTAATTGATGGAATATATTTCGATTTTAGACAAACCTTTATATCGGTCCTACCGAGGCAGAAAAGCTGCCTAACTATTGCATCATAATCAAAATCATATTTTGGTATAAAAACAACATTCATTTTATAATTCCGCGGGATCTCATTGTTTTAATTCTTTTTTCTTGGCCAATCGCAGAAAGTTTATTTTTTATTAATAGAAGTTGTTCATTTGTCGCAATTTCGTTTGTTCTTAACCTTACTGTTTCATGAGATATATTATATACGGCGGCTATATCTACAATAGACATTCCTAAAATTCTTAATTGTAGTGCATCACGGCAATCTTTTTCAGAAAACCTAATCATTTTATCAATGGATTTTTGTTTTAATTCTGGGCTTTTCTTTTTTTGATTTTCTTTGTTTGTAACCCATTCAAGATTTTCTACATTATTATTGCTTCTATTTTCATCCTTATGATTAACTTGGGGAAGATTGTCTGGGTTGGGAATGAATAATGTGGCCGCCATTCTATGGACAGCAAAACATTTTCCAGCAATATCAACATGAATATATTTGCCAAATTTTGGGTCCACATACCCCTCATGTCTTTGTTTTCCTCTATTTGTTAAATATGAATATTCTTTTTCTTTCATCAAAGAATAAGATTTGTTTACTTCGCTCCATTTTTTATACGGCATCCTTTTCACTCTGCCAGTGTTGCTAACCATTATTACGGCTGGCGTGCTTTCTGGCATATTATCTGGAATCCATCGCATAAATTCTTTCCATACTTCCATATTACTCTCCTTGTATGTGTACACATAACAATATACAGTTTTCTATTTTTGTAAAGGATATTTTTTTAATAAATCGCTTAATGGTGTGTAGGTTCTCATGATTCTTCCACAAATCTGCACCCACAATCCCTCCGACTGCGTTGGTCTTAAACAGGCAATCAAATCAAGCCGCCTGTTGTTATAACCAGTGGTAAATATCATGTTATTGACAAGGCATTTCAGCTTGCCCGATTTGTGGTCATCAACCGCTTTTTTCCTATCCTCTTTGCTCGTGCGCTCCGTCACGCACCGCGCATCAATACCCATGGAAATAAGCGTATCGGTTATATGCTGGGCGTGCGCGTTACCAGCCGCGAATACAAGCCAGCTTTTTCTGTCCGCTCCAAACTTAACAATCTCCTCACAGCACGCCAGCGTCAATTCTTCCGTATCAACCGCACGCTCCAATGCGCCCGTGACAAATTCGCCACCGCGCTTCTGCACGCCATTGGTTTTCAGGTGCGTTTTGACGTTGGCCGAAACAATCTCGCATAAATAGCCTTCCTTAATAGCGTCAATAACAGAGTATTCGTACGCGATGCCATTGAATGTGTGCGGGACAAGATTCCCGCTGTCCAGTCTATAAGGCGTGGCCGATAGTCCCATGATTTGAACATTGGGACTGATTGCTTTTGCATCGGCAAAGAATTGTCCCCACATCGAATCCGATTTGCGCGATATCGTGTGGCACTCATCTACGATAATTATATCTATGTGGCCTAATTTATGCGCCTTGTTATAAACCGATTGTATCCCGCAAAACAAAACTTGTTTGTGCGCATCCTTGCGCTTGAGGCCAGAGGAATATATTCCTGCTGGACATTCTGGCCAAATTTCGAGTATTTCATCATAATTTTGCTGGACTAGCTCTTGACTGTGCGTTGCCAGCGCAATGCGAACGTATGGATGGTCTGACAATATGCGCTGTACCAATCCAGCCTGTACCAGTGATTTGCCCGTACCAGTTGGCAGGACAATCAACGGACGCTCTTTGCCATCAGCGAACCAATCAAGCGTTTTGTCTATGGCAGTGGATTGGTAGTGGCGGAAAATCATTCGCCCCAACACTCCTTATAAAACGGACACATCTTGCACTTATAATAATTCTTCCCGCCATTCTTATTCGGCGGCTCTACGCTATCGGCAATGCGCTTGGCCTTGGCCATTAACGCCTCTGCAAATTCATGATTGGCTGGCGTTTTTACCAATTCCAATTCTCGCCCGCCAGCGTCAGAACAAATAAGCAAATGATTATCCACGCCAGCGAAATAGCAATACGTCATGGCTTGCGCGTAGTAATCATCGTTCCAGAGCTGTAATACATTTCGCTCTGCATGTTTTTCTTTTAGATTAACCAGAGTGCTAAATTTCTTGCTCGCCTTAATCTCCAAAACATACGTCACGCCATCCATGCGAATGATGCCATCATAGTGGCCTTGATACTTGCCATCCAACGCGCTAAAGCCAAATTGCTCGCCGTTTTCGTCATGTGTCCAAATATTATCGTCGCTATCTTCTAGCCAAAAATTAGGAATATCTTTAAGCCATGAGATAATCCTCTCCTCAACGCTATGACCATCGGCAAATCGTCGCAATGACAATGCGTCATACGTCTCCTTGTGGCCTTTAAACCGTTTCCAAATCTTGAGGCTACATTCATCGCCGATGGATGACGCGCCTATGTAATTGCGTATATCTTTCTCTTTCGACAAAATGACTTTGTCGATTTCAGCGAGTAAATCCATGATAAATTCCTTTGTAAAAAATGGGTGACGCTGGAAAGGAAACGTCACCCACCATGTACCATTGGCTACTTAGCCCATGGCATTTTCTTTGCACCAGCGTCAGCGGCTGGCGTTGCTGGCGCGGCAGCTTGCGTTGTTGTTCCTCCAAATGGCATATACTTCTTAATCTGGTTTTGGTCTGCGCTTGGCTTCTCAACACCATCTTTGACGTATGTGCCCTCGCCTTTCTTCACAACAACACGGCCAACAAATTTCTTGCCATGCAATTCCGAGCTATCGTTTACCTTGGTCATACCGCACGCCTGAACAACCTTGGCCAGTGTTTCAAAGCCAATCTTAACTGCTTTCTCGTTTTCGTTTTTAATATTCAAGCGCTCCTTTATTTGTCTGCCATCATGCGTGCTTCCGACAACTTGCATTGTAAATACAAGCTGCATTCCGTCATTGCGTGTTGGCTTCATTTCGCTGTCAATAATTTGCAGCGTATAATCGCCCTCTGGTAGCAATTCGTATTCGGAAATCTCGACTTCCGAAGCGTCGAATGTCTGCCCCAAAAATTGCTGTAAGTTACCTGTCATAGTCTATTCTCCTTTTGTTTGGTTAAAGTATGGTACATGGCTTGCAATGGTTGCCCAGTACGCTCCGTCTTTATCGAACGGAATTTCGCTAGGCAATCCGAAGCGGTTTCCAGCAACAAACGCTGGGCGTTCCTCGGAAAACAATATTCTGTCTCCCGAACCAATCGCACGCGCTCTCTTGCTAAATCCCTCTTGCTCTTTTTTAACGCCAACAACGTGATTGGCGAACAAAATAATATCGCTATGCTCCATCAACATCGCCGATGCCTTTTCGTGCATCTTGATTTGATAGCGGTCATAGGAATCTGTCTCTGGGTTTTCAAATCGCTTGATATGACCATGGGCAATCTGAATAATCATCATGCCGCGATTATCGCGAAGATAATTTATGCAGTCTATATATTGCTTCCACAGGTCAAGGGCGAACAAATAGCCTTTTCCGTATCCAATATCCTCAAGCGACTTGACGTTTTTCTCTGCACATACTTGTTTGTGAATCAGCTTTTCCAGCCAATCCGCACTATCTACAACCAAAGTTTGGTAGTCGTGCGTTTCGGTGGCAAGCTCACCAAGAAATTGAAGTACCTGTGTAAACGATTCCGCAAGTGGAAAGGCTGGCGCGTCGATTGCATCTAATCCGTCCTCCGTTTGAATAAATATTGGTTTTGGTGCGAGCGAGCCAAATGTAGACTTCCCGACCTTTGGTGGCCCATAAATCAATATGCGCGGTGGCTTGTGTGTGCGTTTTTCAATTGATAGTGTCATGGTTTTTCCTTTCCTATTATTGTTTTGTAATGAATTACGCTTCCGATGTCTTTTGCTTTTTCTAAATCCTTTACTATTTCTTTATAGTCCTTTCCCTCATAGGCTTTAAAAAATATTGTCTCATTTCTCCCAGACCTGTGTGTTACCTCAAATCTTCCAGACTGCTTTTTCATATATGCCAATCCTTTATAATGTCTTCAAGTCTGATAGCGAGAGACAATTTATCATATTTTCTGGCGACATCTGCTGCCTCTGTTAAAGTCTCAAGCAACTCTTGGTCTGGAATTGACCTGTACGACGAGTCCCTTTGCATTAGCTCTTTTCGCAGTTCATCCTCTGTTAGAGATTCGAGTATCTCATCAGCACCCAAATCAACCTCAACGTCAATTTCAACTGTCTTTGTGAATGTTGGCATCCTATTCCTCCATAAATTCAAATGATATCTTTGGGTCTTTTTCCGTTCTGGCCTTATCAAATATGGCCTTCAATTCATCCGACCATGATTTGTAAGAATTTTCCAAGACGGTGTATTCTTTTTTTTCCTTGATATAGAGCGTTGGGTCTGCCTCATCCTGCTCTATTTGCTCATACAGTTCAGCGAGCATATCACTATTCCATGAAATGTTTTTCGCCTTGACTATTTTCATTTTGACCGCATCGAGTTCGCGTTCAACAGTGCCATAGTCATTGACAAGCGGCTTGATTCGGCGTTCAATTTCAGCCTTAAGCACATCAAGGTCTGCTTTGTGCTTTTTGTGCAGTTCCAAGGCGCGTTTATAGCTGTATTCAAGCTGCACCATGGTTAGCTTTTTGGGGTCTACATTCTCCATGTTTATTTATCCTTTCATTAAACAATAAAAACATCCTATCACAATAAAAACATATTGCAATAGTTTTTTTTAGTGTTACTATATAAAAATATACGGAGGCATTAAATGGAGATAATTACTATTGAAAAATTTAAGGAATTGCACAGCCCCAATAGGTTTCCAGATAAAAATCCAAGTGAAACCGCATACAAACTTGGGGCCAAGGCAATGATTGAAATCATATCTAAATGCTATCCAGATGGTATAAAAATTGTAAGGGAATAAAAATGACACAAAACAATGATAAAATGACAGGCAAGGAAGTCGCGGAATATCTTGGCGTTTCGGTAAATACAGTTAATGTATGGCGCAAGCGTAACCGTGGCCCAAAGTTTTCGATTCGTGGTTATAATACATACACCTATAAGCGCGAGGATGTCGAGGAATTTGCGAAGAAGATGGGCTATGTTGAGGAATAACGAACCATCAGACTGGCATTATCTGAATCAAGCCGAGTATGCTGCTGCGCTTGCCTCAATCAAAGAGGCTGGCGAATATATTGAAAGCCTTGGCAAGACAGACCTAGCCGAATATACCAAAAAGGAATTTGAAACGCTCATTCTGGTTATATGCAATGCCATGAAAGAGCATGATACTATTCCTTATTAAGATAATTTAATTCATGGGCGGTGGTGGGCGAACCCTATGTGGGGGACTTTAAATCCCAAGAGATTAATCTGGTAAATCCATGAAGAACCACACTTTAGCGCATTGCAATATGCGTTGCCAAGATTAAAGCAGGTATTCAATCCTGCCCCATGAATTAAGTTACTCCTTCCTCACATACCATTCCGCTGGACGACCAATCGAGTTTGGCCTCAAATCCTTTTCAATCATATCCGCCGATAGCATCGTTTTAATCATCTCCTCAAATTGATAGGACGAGTGTTTTCTAAACCGTCTCATAAGTTCGGTCTTTGTTGCCCTCATTCCATCCTTGGATTCGATATAAGCCAATAGTTCTTGGCAATCTTTCTCGAATTGGTTTTCGCTCAAATTGTTCTTCACGGCATCAAATAGCTGGGTATAGCGTTCGCGCACATAATCGCACGCCCATTTCATATCGGTATCACCAACAATATTGGTATTGGCATCACGCGATAAAGCGCAAATCAGGGCAACACGGTGCGCCATTTCAGCCGCCCGCCCGAATAGCCCTTCCAATCCCGCGGGCTCATAGCGAATCATGGTATCGACCATATCCTGCTCGAATTTATTGTGTATATCCCATGCTGGCTGGCTTATCGTTATCGTTATGGGATTGGCGAAGTCCGCGCTGGTTTCGATGGGCGTATTTTTTAGTCCGCGCTTTTGAATAGCCAATAGCCAATCCTTAATCGCATCAGGGACATCAAATTGCTGTACCTGTTTTCTCATGCCAATCTGGACATTGGATACGGTCACCAAAAATCGGTTTAAAAAGCCCGAATGAATATCCTTTGAATTGATATTTTCAAAGAATGTCGTGGGCGTTGTTATCCCGACCAGTGTTAAGGCAGGATTGCACACCTTGCGGTCATTCACATCCTTTTCCTTTATGGTCATGGTGGAATAGTTTTTGGCCATCAGGACATCATGCACACGGCCAATGGCCTGCATTAAATAGCTATTGGCTTCCTTTTGATTGCTCGACCCCTTAGCATTGGCGGCTTCCAGATACATACCAAATTCATCAATGACACTCACGCATCTGGGCTTGCGTAGCAGTTCGCTCATGACCCCGCCCGCCGAGGTAAAGCCATCGCCAATCACATGATTGTCCATGTTCACCGAGCGCAGGACGCGCCCGATAATGGTCTTGCAATGCTCTTTGCCCGTGGCGGTTTTGCCTACGTTTAGGAGATAAATCGACGCAAAGTTTTCGTTGTCCGTCTTAAAATTGCGAGCGCACGCAACCGACCCAATGGCCAATGCCGTTTGTATGGCAAATCCTTTTTGCTCATATCCGCTTGTGGCGTTGTAATAGTCGTAGATTAAACCTAATGCGCCGTGCGGGCGCTTAGATTCCTCCAGCGCATCCGCCTTGCGCTTTTTTGGCTGCTTGATTGCCAAGGCCGAATGAATATGTTCGGCCACGGATTCAAGGCCACTTTCACACGCCATGTCATTGAAGTCTGTTCCATCGGTCTTTGGGGCAATCACGCGCAATCCCAAGGCATCGGCGGCTTGCTTTGCCTTAACCATGCCCGTATTGGTTTCCCCATGTTTGTCATCATCGGCGCAAATGACCAGATTCATAGCGGGGTATTCGCTTTTTAGCGTGCTACATGTTGCGAATAGATTGCCAGCATCAAAGGCCACGGCCACGGGATAGCCTGTCGCCTCATATAGGCTTGCCGCCGTGCTATAGCCCTCCGCAATCAAAAGCAATTCGCCTTGAATATCGCCAAGGATAAAGTAACCTTTGGTACTATGCCGCTCGAATTTCTTGGCCCCTTCTGGCCCGATTGTTTGCAATCCTAGCAATTTTTCGGCGTTCCCCATGGGGATAACCACCTTGTCGCCCCATAGCCTTATCCCGTGCGGTTTTACCCTCTTGCGCGCCAAATAGGGATGGTTTTCGGTTGCTTCTGGCAATCCCTGCCAAAGCCGAAGGAATTCCTCTTGCGCTTTTTCCTTGGCTTGGCGTTCTTCTTCGTCACGGATTCGGCGCGCAGCGTCTATGGAATCATTGAAAGCCTTGCGCTGTTTTTCATCCATATAATCCTGAGATACGCTGCTCCATGTCTGTTTATCGCCTTCATGCCATGACCCGAAGGACAAAACCCCCAGATTATCGAATTCGTTATATATACACCAACCGCCTTGACCTCGCTTGTCGCCCTTGGCCATGTCATGCGCGTCAGGGAATCGCATTAGCTTGCCCGCCTGTAAAAACGGCGGTTTATATCCCAAAGACGTTAAGTGTTGCCATGCGGCTACGCTTGGGGGTTCATTGCTTTGCGGGCGAATATTGCCGCCGTATTTTGTCGCGTCAAAGCCTTGAGGGAAAAAATCAGTGAGATTTGCCATTAATGCACCTTAAAAGTGAATGGTATGAATAGAATTGTAAAAATGTCAATAAAATACCCCGCCACGGATTCACGGCGGGGTATGATTCGTTATTGGATAACAGTTTCCAAATATTCAAACAGTGCACGGTTTTCGCGCCTTGTCCTTAAAATGCCGCCTGTCATCATGCCCTTGGTTTTCATTTTGTTGTGCAAGGCGCGCAGGTTTTCGCTTGTCCAGTCCTTCAAAAGGGCATGGATTCTTTCATGTGTTACATAATAATCCATGATTATTGTTCCTTTTTAATTTGGTTTTTCCAAAAGTCACGTTGTCCCTTGTAAAAGTCTTTCATCGCCCCCGAATGGGACAAAGCAAGGTTTTTAAAAGACTCATGTTCAATTTTTGGGCATAAATATCTATGTTGTGAAAAAACTTCTCGCCCTTCTCTTATCCCGTCAATATATGCGGTTGATACTGTTTTCATCTTATGTTTCCTTTCCATTGTTAATGATAGTTAAACCACTATCCACTTGCCCCCGCGCCACTGGGGGCAATAGGCTAGGGGTTTAAATTTTTGAAACGTAAAACGCATATAATGAGGGATTGCGTTTTGACCTATCGTAAGTTTTTTGAATCGATAGGCCGATTGCATTGCATGTTCCTATAATGCAATCAAGGCCGCACGCGCCGTCTAAACTTACTTTATCAGGGGCTTGCGTGTTGCGGATCGTTGTCATTCCATACAAGCCCCCGTGTAAATGTTCACGGCCTATAAAGTCTTTGCCGTCGTAAAAAGCCATGCTTTGCGCAAGGTCACTGATAGAGCGCAATTCGTTTTGGTAAACGTCTTCTATCCAATCCGCAAAAACAGTACCAGTCATATCGTAACCGCCCCCGCATGCTCTGTATTTTTTGCCAGTGTCACAATCTATCAAGGTAACAACATTATAACCGTATGTATCCCTTGCGCGTGATATAGACCATTTTAAAATTGCTTTTTTCGTTTCCATGTTTTCATCATCCTTTTCTATCTGTTGTTTACGGTACGGCCATTAATAATTATTACGGGCCAAAATATTGGTTTGGGCTTGGCATATATGCTTGGCGCATTGCTATCATTTGCAGGCTTTTTCATTATTTTCCAATTCTCCAATTATTTATAGTTTCATTGTTTTAATGCATTCATAATGTCATTACCGTTATCCATTGTCAACATGTTTTTTACTTTATTTTCTGAATTAATTACACAATTAAATCAATATGTTACGATATGTTTTCGCGCCATATTAAAAAAAAGAATGGCTGATTTGTGCGGGATAGAGCAATTCTTTCCCATTATTTATATATATACTACATATATATTTTATTATTATTATGTTATATAAGGGGGGAGGGGGTGGGGGGCTGTGGAAAACCAAAAAATATTGATTTAGTTAACACTTTTCTGCAGAAACTAATCAAAAATTCATATTAATTGGTAAAAACAATTTGAACAATCTTACCAACGAAACAAACATATATAACGCAACGCACCGTATCGCCAAAATGATTATCAATATTCATATATGATATAGCTGTCATGAATATATTGCATAGCTCGCACGGCGCGCGCATAAACAATCAATGCGTTAGCATTGACATATTATATAATGGTATGGCGTGCGTGCTGTCTATGGTGTATTACATAACTAATAAACTAATAACGTATGCGTTAGCATTCATTATATTAGTATTGATTGATATATAGACAGCATGCATACAGGGATAAACATAATAAAATAAATTTCAAAATGTGAGGGGGTACCATCCCCAAGTGACGGCATGCATACTTCTATCTTCACACACCACAAAACTGTCCTCACTTTCAAATCTCATATTCCATATTATTTTAACCCCCCCATTATCATTTAACTTGCGTAAATTTTTTTTTGTGGTAAATTTTAAATCCAATGGTTAATAAAATAAAAAAATCAAACATGCCTAAGCCCGAGCACAAATCCATTCCATGGTCAGAAACGAATATACAAATATACGTTGCGACTCACTCTCACCGCGATGGTTATTTGTTTCATGCGGACGGAAATGGCAACTTTCTTCATGGTTCACAGGCATCAAAGAAAAAGTTAATGGGTTCGCGCGCTGGCTGGCCTGACCTATGTTTCGTGTTAAATGGCCGTATCGTTTGGATTGAGCTGAAGGCGAAGGCGGGAACGCTATTGGATGCGCAGGAGCGTGTTCATGAGCAGATGAGGGCGCGGGGATGCGAGGTGCATGTGGTTAAGGCGGTGGACGGCCCGAGCGCGTGGGATAAGATTAAGGGGATATTGGAATTGAAAGGAAAGCAAAATGCTGACACACAACGCGGAATTTAAACAAATATTCATGGATGGCAAACCAATGGCTCTGACCAAGCTGCAATACAAGGTTTTATCCATCTTGGTTGATAATGCTGGTCAAACGCTATCACAATATGACATATTGGATAGGGTATATGGCGGGAAGGCGGAAGTGGATTCGCGGGTGGTTAAGGTGACAATATGCAATTTGCGAAAGAGAGTTGCGGGTATATCGACCATTTGGGGTAAGGGGTATAGGTTTGACCAATAGATACAAACTAAGTATCGAAGCCGCGCTAAAGACCGTCTTAAACGATATGGTCGCGGATGATAAGGCTGTGGCGCAGAGCGCGGGCCGCCCATCGACGAAGCGCATTGTCAATGGCAATATGCTTGGCCGTGAGGAATATGACGTTTACTTGGCCCTGATTGAATTCTGGAAACAGGCACGCGAGTTGGGCAGGGGCGAGATTATGAGCGATGAGCAATTCGTCGTGTTCATGAAAGCGGCGGCACCAAAGCTAAACAAACGCATGATAGATATGGCGTTAGTATCCGATGATTTGAAAGCGGTGCGGCAGGTGGCAGCGGACTTAGCGGATAGGGGCTATGGGAGGGCGGCATCGCAAATCAATATCAATGTTGGCGTTAAGGATATTCGCAGCGCATGGAAGCAATTGTCGGATAATTCGGTCATTGATGTGACGAATTTGATTGAGGGCGAGGCGAAAAGGGTTGATGTTGAAGATGTAATTTAAGTAAGGGTGCAAAAGACCCAATCGTTTGGGCGCAAAAAATGGGGAGGCTGCTTTGAGAAGCGTTGAAGAAGTATTAAAAGATTTAGAAACAAACCCATCTGCAATTATAGACCATTGGAGAAAGGTTCCAGAAGATTTTTTTAAAGACGTTATTCGAGCAGAACCTTTAGAGTGGCAAATAAAACTTTTGCGAGCAATATCTTTAGCCAAGCAAGGTTTACCAAATAGAGAAGATGGAAAATGTTTAACTAGATTTGCCGTTAAATCTGGTACTGGGGTCGGAAAAACATTTTGTGTGTCTGGGATTGTTCTTTGGTTACTTGCGTGTTTCCCAGATTGTAAAATACCCTGTACTGCGCCAACAAGTCCACAAATTAAGGCTGTCTTATGGCCAGAGTTGCGTAAGCTTGTTTTTATGATACCAACAGAATTAAGAGAATGGTTTCCCTTCGACGTGCAAACAGATAAGGTGGTATTGCATGACAATTTCGCAGTAGCACGTACTGCAAGAGAAGAAAACCCAGAAGCATTTCAAGGATTCCATAATACAAACATTGCGTTGATTGGTGATGAAGCCTCTGGTATCCCAGACCCCATATACATGGCTGGTCAAGGTATTATGTCTGAAAAAGGTGCTATTACATTTTTAGTAGGGAACCCAACTCGCCCAACTGGATATTTCTTTGATTGTTTTCATTCGGATGCCGACAAATGGTGGACAATGACTGTGTCGTGCGCTGATTCCCCAAGGGTTTCAAAGCAATACATAGATGATATGCGTGAAAAGCATGGCGAGAATAGCTATGAGTTTCGCGTGCGGGTGCTGGGCCAATTCCATTTGGAGGACAGCGGACTTATTATCCCGCGCCCATGGATTGACGAGGCAGTTGAGCGCAATGTCGAACCCGAAGGCGATTGGATTGTCTGGGGCGTGGACGTATCGGACGGGCGGGACAAATCGGCATTGGCAAAGCGCATGGCCAATATATTGCTGGAACCGCCGAAAGCATGGGGCGGGAAGGAGCTTATGCAATCGGTTGGTATTGTTGTGGATGAGTATTACAATACCAAACGCGGGCAGGAGCCAGACGAAATATGCGTGGACGTTATTGGTATGGGGACTGGATTTGCCCAGCGGCTTCGTGAGGCGTTGAAGGGCGAGCCTGTCAAGATTACGGGGGTCAATGTCGCATTGACTGGCCAGCAAGTTGGCGAGCGATATACGTCGCGGCGTGTTGAGCTATGGGCGCGTGGGCGCGCATGGTTTGAAAGCGCGATTACGCGAATACCGCAGGGCTGCGGGACACTGGCCGCGCAGTTGTCGAGCGTGGAATGGGAGGTCAAGGATAGCAATGGTAAATGGGCGATTGTCGATAAAAAGGCGATTGGTAATTCGCCTGACGTGGCCGATGCTTTCTTGCTGACATTCGGCGGTGTTAAGGGTGATAAAAGTGGCTTTACAAAGAAGCGCACGAATAGTATCATAGGGCGTGGCAGTGGTGCGCAGGAATTTGGTATAACATCAGCAAGCTACCTTCAGGGGAGATAACATGGCAGACACTATTGGCACACGCGTAAGGCAAGGAATTAGCCGCAGCGCATCATTGAATGTTTCGCGTAGGAGCGTAAATCGCTCAACACAGGAGCGCGGCGGATTGAATGTTCAGGGAACGGATATTAGCTTTACAGGGCCAGATACAATTGCGAGCGCGGGGAACGCGTTTCCAGTTTTTACCGTTGGTTCTGATATTGAAGTTATCGGAAGCGCATTGAATAGCCGTACATATAAGGTTGTTACACGGGCGGCGGGAACGCTGACGGTTGAACCCGCGCTTATTCAAAACGAATCTGCTGGCGCATTTATTGATATTCGGACGGTGTAATATGGCGACAACAAATAAACTAATAACCCTTAGGTCTGGCAATACTGGCAATTTAACATTGTCTGTAGCAAGCGCGAGTGTAAGTATTGCTTCTTTAAAATCAGGCAGTGAAGATTCAATTCGTTTGAAATCAAGCGTTGATTGTTGGGTAAGAATGACAAATGGTGCTGGCACTGCGGTGACGACTGATTTGGAGTTGGCCGCTGGCATTCCTGAAGCATTTGGCATACCAGACGACGCGACTCATTTAAATGCTATCGCTGGCGGTGCTGGTACGTTAAATTGGGCAGTAGGCAAGGGGGCGTAAGATGGGTAAACTCAATCCTTTTTCTGCGCCGAAGCCGCCCGCTCCCGTTGTTGTTCCACCGCCTGTTGCTGTCGAGGATGATACGCAAGCCAAAGCCGATATGGAAGCCGAGCGCAAACGCCGCGCAGCCGCGAGCGGTTCAACCGCAAACATCGCAAGCTCTCTTGTCGGCGCGACAACTGACTTACAATCATCGAGCAGACGCTCAACACTTCTTGGAGGCTAAATGGCCATTGTTCCCATGGAAACATTTGACGATTTTATCAAGAATCGTTCGACATATATCACATGGTCAAATCTGGCAAATGGGGATACGGGCGAGCCGCTTTCCTTTGCTGGCCATGCGGATAAGACGATGCAAGTGTTTGGCACATTTGGGACGGGCGGGGAGTTGACGTTTGAGGGTTCAAACGACCCGCGTGTTTTGAGCGACCCAAACAATGCTGTCTGGTTTACCATGAATGACCCACAAACATTGCCGTTGACCAAGACTGGTGCTGGCGGTGATTTGATTATTGAGAACCCTCGCTTTATGCGACCACGCGTAACGGCGGGAGATGGAACGACAAGCATTACTGTAATTCTTTGCTGCAAGAGCGTTTTGTAAATGAGCGATATAAATATTAAGGCCGAGCTTAAAAAAGGGTATTTAATGTTTCGTGCTTTCGAGCATGGAATGAAGCTGGCCGAGGAGATAGATAATATTGAAGGCGTGTTGCAAAGCAAGCGCAAGGAACTGATTGATATTGATGCTAAGATAAAAACGTCTGGCGGCATTTTGGATAAAGAGTTGGATAAGATTTCGGATGAAATTGAGCAACTACGGAAAAAAGAATTGGAAGAATTTGAGGCGTTTAAAAAGCAAAACGCGGAAAACAAGTCTGCTCTCGAAAAAAAACTGGCCTCAATTAATGAGTCGATTAAAAAAGCTGAAACAAAAGTTGCTTCAAAAAATAAAGATGTTGACGATTTGGATGCGAAAATAGCGCAGAAAAAAGCCGATTTGGATAAGTT
>JACCDR011317291.1_pt1 | contig 15445 bp, 31 predicted proteins | sample 7446431 | NCBI WGS metagenome assembly JACCDR01 (sample SAMN15323443, study PRJNA562643) | freshwater metagenome | isolation source: river surface water | place: USA:Blue River Watershed | collected 2017-08-17 | reverse complement strand
TGGCGACCGGCGGGGCAGCGACCCTCACCGGCGCCGCCCTTCTCAGCGGCATCATCGGCACCGGGTCGGCAAACGCCCCGGCCTCGGCCAGCTGCGCGGCGGCATTGCGCGGCGTTGTTGCGGCGGGCTCGGCATCGGCTATCGCGTCGGCCAGCAGCTCGGCGACCCTGCTGCCGCTTGGCGCCGCAGGATCGGCAAGCGGCGCCCTGGTCGCCACTGCATCGAGCGTCGCCACGCTGTCGGCGGTGCAATCCACAGGTGCGGCGTCGGCGGTCGCTTCCGGCGCGGGTGCGGCCCTGCTGGCGCCGGTTGGCGGCACAGGTGTCGGCGCAGCCATTGCGTCGGGTTTTGGGGCGGCGTTTCTATCGCCGACGCAAGGGGCGAGCGAAGCCGCAGCGATTGCCAGCGCAACCGGTGCGGCGCGATTGGGCTTGGTGCTTTCGACCGGCACGGCCGGCGACGGCACCACCCCGCCCTTCACCCCCGCGTTGCCGATCAACACCCTGACGATCGGGCCTGAAAACCGCACGCTGGTCATCATCGCCGAAAATCGCACGCTGGTGGTGCCGGCCGAAAACAGGACATTGAGGATCATCACATGACCGCCACGGGATTTCAGAAAGACGCCGCCGGCGACTGGATTGAGAAAGACCCGAACGCCGTGCTGGATTACGGGCTCGATTGGGGCGTGCCGCTCAAGAGCTGGCTTGCCGGCGAAACCATCGCCAGCGTCGCCTGGACTGTGCCGCCGGGGCTCACCCAGGTGTCGGCCAGCAACAGCGACACGGTGGCCAAGGTGCGGCTGTCGGGCGGCACGGTCGGCGTCACCTACACCATCACCTGCCGCATCACCACCAGCACCGGCCAGGTGGAGGATCGCAGCTTCCGCGTAGTGATCAGGGAGCGATAACCATTTCGGCACCAATCGCGCGCGCGATGCCGCCCCGCATCTGGTAAGGTCGCGCCATGTTGCCGCTGCTGGCCCTGTCGATCGCCTGTGTTGCCCCCCGCGCGGTGGATGGTGACACGATCCGGTGCGCCAACCTGCCCGCCGCCGTGCGCCTGATCGGCATCGATGCGCCCGAAATGCCCGGCCATTGCCGCCGCGGCCGTGTCTGCACCCCGGGTGACGGCGCGGCGGCAAAGGCGGCATTGGCCGATCTGCTCGCCGCCGGCCCGGTGCAGCTGCACCCCGTCGGTGCCGATCGATATGGCCGCACGCTGGCCCGCGTGACCACTGCCCGGGGCGATGCGTCGTGCCGGATGATTTCCGCCGGCGCGGCGGTCGAACGCTACAGCCCGGCGAACTGCCGCTGATCAGCGGTGGTCAATCGCGCGGCTTGTACTGCGCGTTTATTTCGGCGGTGCGCCGCTTGTACGCCGTCGCCGCATAGGCGATGCCAAACACACAGGCCATGAAGCCTGTGACCATGCTGCCGACTGCAGCCTGCTGGATCGCACTCGCCCCCAGCGAGAGGAGCAACAGCGCCAGCCCCAACCCCCCGAAAACCATCACCACCACCCATGCCGCTTCGCGCATGATCATTGCCTTTCGTTCATCAACCCTGCGCGGATGATGGGGCAGCGCGGCAGAATTGCAACCCCGCACCGCCACCGATATGGCCCCGAAAAGTTTTACACCGCGCGCCCAACCCATTGAAATCAAACGCGGCAATTTCAGCAGAATTTACAGCCAAGCCATTGAAACCATTCAACAACTTGCGGCTTGGAAGGCTAGAGCATTACCACTATGCTACGCCCGCGAAATCAAGGGGTTATCCCCTGACCTGTGTCATGGTTTTACAGAAGTTTTGGCAATTATATACTTTACTTAGCACGGTGACTGGCGCATAAGGGTTCCACAGAGGGACGCCGCCATGATTATCACCGACAAAATCTTTCACGACGAAGATGCCACTCGCGCTCACATCGAAGCGTCGCGCTGGGGCGGCGAGCCTTCTTGCCCGCATTGTGGTTCGGTCAGCGTCCGCCGCATGGAAGGCAAGACCCAGGCCGGAATGTTCCTCTGCAACGGTTGCCGCGACAAGTTCACCGTCCGCACCGGCTCGGTCATGGAGCGCAGCCACGTTCCGCTTCACAAGTGGTTGCTGGCAACGCATCTGATGGCTGCGTCCAAGAAGGGCATGAGCGCCAAGCAAATGGAGCGCATGTTGGGCGTGACCTATAAGACCGCTTGGTTTCTCTGCCACCGTATCCGCGAAGCAATGGACGGCGCTGCTCCTACCGGCCCGCTTGGCGGTCCTGATGGCGTCGTGGAAGCCGATGAAACCTATGTCGGTGGCAAGGCCAAGAACCGCGCCACCCGCAAGCCTGCCCCCAAGAAGGCCGTCGTCGCGCTTGTGGAGCGCAACGGCAAGGCCCGTTCATTCCATGTTGCCAACGTCAACGCCCGCGACGTTCGCGCGCTGGTCGTCACCAACGTTGACCGCGCCTCGCACCTGATGACCGACGAAAGCCCGGTCTATGTTCGCATGGGTCGCGAGTTCAACGGCCATAGCGTCGTGAACCACAGCGCCAAGCAATACGTCACCACCGGCGGCTTCAAGCACAGCAACACGGTCGAAAACTTCTTTTCGATCTTCAAGCGCGGCGTGATCGGCACCTATCACCACATGAGCGAAGCGCACCTTGGCCGCTATTGCGCGGAGTTCGATCTGCGCTTCAACACCCGCGAATTGACCGATGGCGAGCGCGCCGCCGCTATCCTCAAGGGTGGCGAAGGTTGCCGCCTTACCTATCGGCGGACTGACAAAATCGCCGCCTAAACTGGCGAAAATCCCCCGCCGGATCGGAATGCGAACCCGACGCTATTCGGAGTGACTCGACTCCTTGGACGGCTTCCCGCTAGCCTTGTGGGGCTTGTGGGGGGTCGCCAGCATACGCTTGAGCGCCGCCTCCCGACGGGCCGCCGTCTCCGTTTCGGAGTAGGTGTCATCCTGCTTTTGATCGGTATCAACCATGCGAAGCCCTCTGGAGCATGAACCGGACCTTGTTGCCGGCATTGGTCTTATCACAGTCCGCTGGGCTTTGCTCGATAACCAGCTTGCTGAACTGCTGGCCGCGTTCACATCATCCCAGGCGGTCGGTCGTGCAGCCTACCACACCCTTAGCAACTTCTCGCAGCGCATAGACCTGATTGACGCGGCAATAACAGCCGGGATGCTTGAGGAAAAGCACCGACTGATTGGCCTCGCTCTTACCAGCAAGATCAAGCGGTTGTGGAAGAAGCGGAACTACCTGATCCATTCCCATTATGTTCACTCGACTGTCTCGGGGCGCGTGATCATGGAAGGCAAGCACTTGGGAATACATCCAAACGAGCGCGGCGCAGTCAGGGTGTCTGTTGAAGAGAATGGCACCGTCTACTCTGCAGACATGCCCACCGGGGGGCAGTTCGGGTATCAGATCAACAGGGCAGGAAAGTACCCCGAGTTTGTGCCCGTGAACGTCGGCTCAATGACCGGCCATGCCGATGCTTTGTCAAAGAGGATCAGGCAGGTTGGGAAGTTTACGGCGGCGATTGATAGGGGGCTGGCACCCTTGATTGAGCGCAATGCCACATCATTTCAAACACGCTCGCCACGACAACCTCGGGGTCTTCGCAAAGCTGAAGCGATCCAGGGTAGGCAAGCAATTTAGCAACCCCCGCATCGATCATAGCGGGGGTGATCTCCATAGCGCCGGCCTGTCTGCTTTCCTGTGGCATCGAGTCTCTGCTAAGTAAAGTATATAATTGCCGAAGTTTTTACACCGCTGTTCGCCAGACGTTCGCCCATTGCCACAACGGTGCGGGCCTGGTCAACGTACAGGCGGCGGATTTCGGCGACGCCGCCGGGGGACCAACCGACGATGCCAGCGACTTCCTGATCGGTCAGGCCGGCGATGCAAAGCGCGGTGACGAAGGTGCCCCGGAAATCGTGGAGATGCTTGTCGGGCAGGCCCAGCCTGTTGCGTTCGGTGATGAACGCGGTGGTGAGGCCGGCGGGCGTCCAGCTGTTGCCGAAGCTGTTTACCAGCAGCGTGGTGACGCCCGGGCGGCGGTGGCGGGTGGCGAGCGATTCGATCAGCGTTTCGAGTTCGGGCAGGATCGGCACCGACACGGTGCGGGCGCGGCCTGACTTTGCCGTCTGCCACACCAGCGCGTGACGTTTCACCGCGTCGATCGGCAGTTCGATCAGGTCGCCGCGGCGCAGGCCGGTGAGGCGGGCGAGGTTGACGGCATCGGCGATCTGTTGCTTTGCCGCCTGCCACGCGTTGATTTCATCGGGTTCCCAGATGATCGCGGCGCGGTTGCCGCCCTTGTACAGACCCGGAATATCGGCCGCCATGTTGACCGCCAGCAGCCCGGTCAACCGGCCATAGGCGAGCAGGGCGCGCAGCACCTGAATATGATAATCGGCCTTGCGCGGGGTGGCGGCCATCGTGTCGCGCCACGCGACGATCTTGCCGCGCACCCGGCGATCGTCAAACACCTCGAGCGGGGCGGTGCCGAAGCGCGCCTCGATCGTCGCCAGCGCCAAGCCCCAGCTGGTGCGGGTGGCGGGCGCCAACGCCGCCCAGGCCGCGCTGCTGCGCCAGCTGGTGGCGAGGCCCGACAGCGTGTCGACCGGGCACTGGCGGGCCTGTTGGTGGGCGCGTTGCAGGGCGTCGAGCGCATCGGCATCGAGCGCGGGCCGGGCGGCGCCGGTGGTGGCCATGATCTGGGGCCCGCCGCGCCAGGCGTAAACATACCATCGCACCGGTTGCCCGGGCGCGCGGCGGGCAACGAAGTGCAGCCCCTTCAGTTTTGATCGAGCCATTCATCGGCCTTTGTGCGGCCGGTCGCAGGCTTTGGCAACACCCGCACGGTGCCATCCGGCGTGACTTCCAGCCCGCCGGGTTCAATGCCCAGTTCCCGCGCCAGATCGACCATGCGCCGGATCACCGTGTTGGGGGCATAGGCGCGGGGTTTGGTCACCTGTCGATGTTCCGGTGCTCGACGATAAAGCTGACGGCGCTCGGGCGGCCGGCGCGATACCACGAGCTTCTCGACATGCCCGCCGCTTTCCAAGGCTCGCGCTTCACCTTGTGAGCGATCGGCGTGGAAACGGCCTTTTCGACATCCCAACCATAGCGGAAAATGCGATTTTTCAGGATGTCTTGGGGCAATCCGACCTCTGTGGCGAGATCGCATACTAGGACTTGGCGACCTCGAAACTCGATCGGCCGGTTGCGGCTATAGTTGCGGTTCTGCTCGGCGTATGTTGCCCAGCGGCAGTTGTCAGGTGAATAGCCGGCGTCGTTGTCGCTGCGATCAATCGTCAAGTCGGGCTCGTATCCATTCGAGAGCGCCCAATCTCGGAACGCCTCAAAGCTCTCGGCCCATTCGTGGCAAACGGAAATCCCGCGACCGCCGTAGCGGGGATATGCGGTGTCGTTGGGGTTGGAGCATCGGCCCTTCATCCTTGACCAGATCGTGTAGAGCCGAGTGCGCTTTTGGCCGTGAGTCTTGGTCATTTCCCGACCTCATCAATGTTTTGTCTGACGACCTGGAATGAAACTGCACAGCACCACGGGTTTTCGTCCCAAGCGTCGGGTCCGTTGATGCTGTTCCAAAGGTGGAAATATGCCTTGGCCGCTGTTGGCCCCCAGCACTCACCAGCGCGTGTCAGGGCATAGCCTTCTTGTGCCGCCACAATCCCTTCGGCCATCGCGTCGGCCTCGCTGATGTCCTGCAACCGCTGCACCCGCACGTCTGTCACCAGCAGGGTTAGGCGCGACGCCCAGCGGGGCATGTGGATCGACACGCGCCATGGCTGATCCTTGAACCATTCCCGCGCCCGGTCGCTTTCGCGGTAAATGACCTTGGGCACGCCGCGCACCGCCAGTTCTTCCATCTCCGCCATTTCGGTGGCAGTCGGAATTTTTGAACAGGGCCACGCGCATTCGCCGTCTTGCGAAAATGCAAAGACGTTCCACGTTTCCTTCACCCAAAGCCGGTCGCCGGGTCGATAGGGCGCCATACCGAGAAAACGATTGTAACCGCGCGTGCCATGCTTGACGGCGTAGATGCCGCTTTCGGCCCACTGGTTCGGGATGCCCAGCGTCGGAATCTCGGGCGGCGCAAACCATGTTCGCACCAGATCGTGTGGGGCGTTTAGCATCGGCTGCCAGCCATTTTTCAACGCCCGCCGCGTCTGGGTCTTTGTTCCGGCGAGCAGGGCGCGCACCATCGGGGCGCTGAACAGGATCGGGCTGTCGGTCATGCCGGCATCCCGTTGTGTTCGACGCCGTCGAGCAGGCGGCCGGCGCGGGCCTTGCCGATTTTGACCATTGCAAGCGGGAGTTCATCGTCATCATCAGCGGCGACAAACTTGCCGGTGTCGCCCGCTTTGCCGTAGCAGATCGTTGCCCACTCGCCCCACTGTTTCATAAAAAATGGCACGCCAGCGGTGGCGCATTGGTCGCGCAGGCTGCGCACCCAGTCCGGGTGCATCGGGCGGGCGCCGGGGCCGCTTTCGCCGCCGGCGATGACCCAATCGATGCTCGGGACACAAACTTCGGTCCATCGGATATCCACCGGCCCCAGCAGCGGCTCGCAGGACAGGAAGCGCAAAGCGGCGGGGGTAGCCAGCAGATGCGGGATGCGTTCATCGGCGGCGCGTTGATCTTCGACGCTGGTGCCCAGCCAGACGTTCGGCAGGGGCGAGGATGGCACCCGGACCAATTCATCTGAATATCGAAGGTCAACGAATGCCGACGCCCAGCGCACTTCGACCGGCGTTTCTACATCTTTCGACATCAGATACTCCCGCATCCGTTCCGGGCGCTTGGTCAGCACCTGGTGCTGGTGCTGGGGGGTCAGGGCCATCACGGCGAACTGCGCATCGATCCATTCGTCGGGCACATTTTTATGGAACAGATCACCGTGGGCGTTCCAAAAAACGCGGCGCGGGCGTTTCCAGCCCAGCACCTGACGCAGCACGGCTTCGTTGCGCCGAACCTCCCCGGTCCAGACCGGCCCGGCCTTGCTCGGCTGCGTCAGGCCCTGGCGTGTCGGATGGTTCTGCAACCGGGTGCCGGCAAGCCGCATGGCGTAGCAGTTGGTGCAGCCCGCGCTGATCACCGAACAGCCGTTGACATAGTTGGCCGTGGCATCGGTCCATTCGATCTTGGTGCCGTCGCTCACAGGGAAAGCCTCCAGATCAGCAAGGCGGCGAAGGTGTAGGCCAGGCCCGCGTACAGCGGGTTGGTGGTGACGATGGCGATCACAGCACCTGCCCTGCGAAGATGATCACGGCGAGCGTGGCGGCGATCAGGGCGGCCTGGGCGAGGTCGCGCGGGCGCAGATGGGCAAGGGCAGCAATCATGCGGCACCTGCCCGGGCGCGGAGCGCGGCGGCAATGGTGTGGCGGTTATTCCACATCGCGCACATCGCCTGCATTGCTTCGATTGATTGCGTTTCAATGCTCGACCACTGATAGCCGCGTTTGCCGGCGACAATGGCTTGGCTGAACTTCAAAGTGTGCGCGGGGTGTTTGTCGACCTCGATCCGTTCAGCCAAGGCCAGAAGATCAGCGAAATGCAACATCGCAAGCGTCCTGCCGGCGGGATGCCGGTGACGCGGAAGTTACAGATTGTATTTTTTAGATCAAGCAAAAAATGTTACAGGATGTAAATGGCCTATCGCGGTTTGCGTTTCTTCTTCGCCTGCATCTCGCGCGTCAGGACTTCAAGCGCGGCGCCCGGGTCACCATCCGGCGGTGGCGGGGTGTATGGCACCAGGGCTTCGACGACGGCGCGTATCTGTTTTTTCTGGGCCGGATCGGCGCGGTTCCAGATTTCCAAAATGTCGTTATCCAGATCGAACGGGTTGTGATCGAGCAGGAAGCCCGGGCTGGTGCCCAGCGCCGGGGCGAGGCGGCGCAGCCATTTCGATGACAGCCCGCGTTCACCCGATTCCAGATGGCTGATCATGCCCGCCGTGGTGCCGACCGCTTCGGCCAGTTCGACCTGGGTCAGGCTGCGATATTCGCGCCATGCCTGAAGATTGTTCGGCCTGCCGTTCTTGTCGTCATCCATGGTTGCACCTTGCCCGTGACCAAGGTTCGCATTTTGCCATGGTGGCAATTTCGGCGTATCAGACAGGCTGTAACTTTTTCGGCTTGACGCTAATGTTGCAGTCTGTAACATTTGCGGTATGGACACCGATGACGCCCCCACCGCCAGCAGCCCGGCCGGCAAGCCGATCAGGCCGATCGAACTGGCCGATGCGCTCGACATTTCCCGGCCCTATGCCCAGTTGCTTTTGACGGGGAAGCGCCCGTGGACGCAGGCGCTGGCGTTGAAGGCGTGGCGGGCGACGGGCCACAAGCTTGGCGGGCTCGAGGCGCTGACCGATGACGAATGCGACCAGCTTGAGCGGTTGACCGGGGCGATCCGCGATGCCGCCGCGCCGGAGCCGGCGCCCGTGCCGACCCGGCCGATCGCCGCATCGGGCGAGGGGTTCGCGGTATGAGCCGCGACCCGACAAACCCGCCGCCGTGGCGGCCGATGCCGGATGCCGGCAACGACAACTGCCCCGTCGATGTGCGGGTGTTGCGCCTGCCGATGGTCGGCCTGCCGCACCCGCGGGGCGGTGGCAGTGATCTGGCCGGGGATGCCGCGGCGATCGTCAAGGGTGGCGGGGTTGATCATGGGTGCAGGCTTACCCTGCGCCCGGTGCCGGCGTCATCGGGTAAATTTTACAATTCTACCGGGGGGCGGGCATGACTGCGACCGCGCCCCTGACCCTTGCCCAGGCGCACATCAAGCGGGCGACGCGCGACCTGGTGCGCAGTGTTGGCGGCACATCCGAAGGCGCGGTGCTGTGCCGGGTGCGGCAGCAGGATCTGTCTGACTATCAGAACCGTGATCAGCCGGCGCGGTTCATGCCGGCCGATGTCATCCGCGATCTTGAGGCGGTGGCGCCGCGCCCGCTGGTGACCGAGGCGCTGGCGATCGAGGCGGGCTTTGCCCTTGTCAAGCTGCCGACCGTGACCTGCACCGGCGATGACTGGCCGGGGATGCTGGCGCGGTTCGGCAAGGAGGCCGGCGACGTGGTGGCGAAGGTCGCCACCCACGCGATGGCGGGCCTGACGGTGCGCGATGCGCCGACCCTGATTGCCGAAATCGATGAAGCATTGGCGGTGCTGGTCAACATGCGCGCCACTGCGGTGGCCGTGGGCGAAGGGCAATAGGAGGATGGGGGTGGGGGAGTTCTTTGCGGGTGACGATCTGGCGAGCGCGGTCGGCGGCGAACACCCGGCCATCAGGCTGTGCAGCACCGCCGAAAAGGCCGAGCATTTGCGTGCGCATTTCACCGTCGACCGGTTCGACGCCTGGGTGATCAAGGCGCAGCCGAACGCCCGGCAGATTTACGGGGCGGGGTGGAGCGTTGCCGATGGGTGCGGCCCCGGCGTTGCGGCGCGGATGCGGGCGTTGGCCGAAGCCGGGCTGGTGCTGCTCGCCGCCTCGCGCCGGGTGCGGGCCGATGGCGACACCGCCCACCCGTTCGATTTCGTGGCGATCCGCACGTCGAAGCCGGTGCCGAAGGGCTTTCTCCAGCTGCCGCCGGTGGCGGCGAAGCCGCGGTCGCCGGTGGTGGTGAAATTGCCGAAGCGGGGGGGCGGGGAATGAGCCGGTTCGTGGTGCCGTCTGATGATGTGAAGTGGTGCGCGGCGCTGGCCGAAGCCTTGTCGGTTTGCTGCATCGCGCCGCACGCGGAGCGGGTGGCGGAGGTGCGGGCGTTGATCGCGGCGCCGCCGGTGCAGATGCTGCCGGCAATGTGGCATGGGTTGATCGGGGCGGCGGAAGGCTGGCTTGAACGGGTCGATGCGGCGCCGCTGGGTGCGCTTGCCCCGCAATTCGCAGCGCCCCGGTTGATCGAGTGGGCGCTGCGCGATTTGCCGGTGCCGGTGCCGGCCTGGGCGGAGCGGTTTGCGTGAGCCGCCGCGTACAAACCCGTGCGCTTCGCGTGGTGCGGGTGGCTGCCATCATCGTGGCGGCGGTGCTGCCGGCGATGCTGCTTTACGGCTGTTTTGCCTTTGCATTTTGGGAGCCAAACCCCGGGCAGTGGTCACAGGCTGACCGCGGCTTCGTCGCGTTTCTTGGCATTCTTGGCGGCGTCACGGCCTCCATGCTGGTCGCTATCTTTCCCGGTTGGGATTTCGAGTGAGCCCGGCGTTGATCATTGTCGCGCATCTGGTCGCCTGGGTTTGGGTGGTCTGGTCGATGGGGATGATGCTTCGGTTGCGGCGGGAAAATGCCCTGTTGGCGGCAGCGGTAGAGGAAACGACGGCGCGGTTGCAGGCGATGAACGCGCGCGGGCTGCAGGTGGTCGGCGGCGGGCGGCGCGGGCGGCCACAGGCGGTTTTGTTTGATGCAGAGGGGCGGAACTGATGAGCGATTTGCGCCAAGGGGTGAGTGAGCCGGTGCGCCGGGTGCTCGATGTGCTCGACAAGTCGCGGCCCGGGTGGGGGCAGCTGTCGCTGGACGCGCTGGCGGTTGAAATCGAGCTGGAAACGGCGGCGCTTGACCGGGCGGGGGCGGTGGCGCCGACCGCGCGCCTGGTCGCGCTGTTGCTGTTTGTCATGGAAGTGGCCGAAGGGGCGGCGGCGTGAGCGGTGAGGATTTCATGTCGCGCAGCGAAGGCGCGATCTGTGCCCGGCGCGGCATCGATGACCGGGTGACGGTGGTGCGCGATGTGCAGCGGGTGATTGACCGGCACGGCGCGGTGGGGGCGGGCGATCAGTTGAGCGTCGGCGCAGGCTATCTGGCCAAGGTGATCGACCGCAAGGCCGAAATCACCCGCGAGCTGTTGTGGGCGATGTACGGCCCGTCTGGGGATGTGGTGTTGCTGCGCGGGCTGGCGGTGACGCCGGGCATCGAGGCCGATGTGGCGAAGGTGATGGCAGTGGCGGGGGCGCGGCCGAAGGCGGCTTCGGTGGTCACGGTGATCGAAGGCGGCGCAGCGGTCGATAAGCTGGCACCGGTCGAGCCCGCGCCCGCGCCGTCGAAGCCGCCGCCGTGGCGGCGCGAACGGCCCGCCCCGGATGATGCCGGGCACCTGATGCTGGTGGCCACGCTGAAACGGGCCTGTGATGTGTTGGGCAGCAACCGGCAGGCGGCCGAGTATTTCGGGTGGGGGCTTTCCACCTTGGGGTTTTTGAAGGCCGGGTCGCGGGCGTTTTCGCCGGCGCAGGCCGAACGGGTGCGCGCCTGGGCGGCGGCGAACCCTGAACAGGATGCGGCGGCGGATGCGGACACGTCCGCTGGCGACAGGGGGGCGGCGCGGCTACCGCCCCCCGCTTTGGATGCATCGTCTGTGCCGGCGCCCGCGCCCGTCGACGATGACAGGGGGGCGGAGGAAGTGCCGCCCCCCGCACCAGTTTCACCAGATACCGCCACCATCGCCGCCGGGGGCGCATCCCCCCCCTGCCCGGCGGGAATGACCGTGGTGGCGGTGGCGGCAGCGCCTGCGGAGCCCCCTTTCCCCGATGTGGCGCTGCCGCCGACAGTTTTAGGCGACCCGGTGGCGGCGGCGCGGGCCAAGCTGATCAATGAGATCGCCGATTTGGAAAACCGTGAAATTGCAGCGACGATCGAGCGTCTCGACCTGTTGAAGCGGGCTGACCATTTGCAGCAGCGGATCGATGCGGCGATGGCGCGGTTGCCAGTGTTGCGTCAGGCCGTGGCCGCGCTGGATGCGGTGGCGGCATGACCGGCGTCATTCCGAAAACCTTTGCCGCCATCGCCGGCATGGCCGCGATGATTCAGGGATTGAGCCCTTATCAGGCCGACTTTGCGCGCAGCCTTGACCGATCGTCTGACATTTTGGGCGACGAGCGGGCGCGGCGGCGGTGGCTGATCAAGTCGGCGCGGGCCAACCACCTCGCGCGGCCTGCCGAAGAATGGCGCTGGGCAATGGGCAAGACGAAGGGCCGCCGCGGTGCCGCCGGTCGGTTTTATGCGTCGCTGGCAAGGCGTGGTCGCTGATGACCGCCGCCGCCGATCTGCCGGTGTTGCGCGGCCTGACCGATGCGGAATTTGCCGCCGGCGCGGTGGCGGCGGGGCTGGTGCTGGTGAATTTCACCGCGCGCTGGTGCCAGCCCTGTGCGCGGGCGGTGCCGGAAGTGGCGGGCCTGTCGGTCGATCTGCGGCGCCGGCGTAGCGGGGTGCGGCCTGCCGTGTTCGTCGCCGATATCGACAGTGCATCAAAGGCGGCGGCGACGGCGGCGATCGACGGCGTGCCGTGCCTGGTCCTGTACCGCGACGGCGCGGTGGCGGCGCGGTTGGTGGGGCATTGGTCGCGCGCCCGGCTGCGCGAATGGTTCGATGATGTGGTGAAGGGGTGAAGGTGATGGTGAAGGCAGAGAAGATCGCGGTGCCGGTGGTGCTGGAACGGGCGGCGCTGGCCAAGCTGCTGGCGGTGGTGACGGGCGCGGTGGATCGTCACGCGACCATTCCCGTGCTGGGCAATGTCGCGTTGCAGCATCGAAAGGGGGTGCTGACGATTGCCGGCACCAACCTTGACCACGTGTTGACGGTGGATGTCGACACCGGCGGCGGCGATGATTTCGCCACCACGGTCAACGCCGGGTCGCTGGTGGCGCTGGTGAAGGCGATGGTCAGCGCGGAAGTGGCGCTGTCGATCAGCGACACGGGCAGGCTGGTGGTTGCCGGCGACGGCAGCGACGCGGTGTTGCACACCATCGCCCATGACGATTTCCCGGCGGCGCACGGTGTGCCGGAAAGGCTCGAAAGCATCGACCCGGTGCGCTTTGCCGCCGATCTGGCGTTCGTGATGCCGGCGGTGTCGACCGAAGAAACCCGTTACTATCTGAACGGGGTCTGCCTGTGGCCGCGCGGGGGTGACGATGACGATCTGGCCATGGTGGCGGCCGATGGCCAACGGTTGCATATTGTGTCGATGCCGCGGATGCCGGCGGTTTGCGACCTGCCGCGCCCGCCGATTTTGCCGACGCGGTTCTGCACGCTGATCCAGCAGCTGATCGCGGCGAACCCGGGCGAGGCGACGGCGGAAATCGGCCTGACCAGCAGCAAGGCGGTGTTCCGCATCGGGCCGTGGCAGCTTACATCCAAGCTGATTGATGGGGCTTTCTCCGATTGGTCGCGGGTGGTGCCGGCGCCGGGCGGGGTTGATGTCACGGTTTCGGCAAAGGCGTTGACCGATGCCGTGGGCACGGTGGCGGCGATCACCAGCGAAAAGACCAGGGCGGTGCGCCTGACCCATGATGAAGGGGCGCTGATCGCGGCGTGCGTGTCGCCCGAAAATGGCGAGGCGCGGGCGCGGGTGCGCGGCGGCACGGTGCCGGCTTTCGATTTCCGCATCGGGTTCAACCACAAATATCTGGTGCAGGTGATGCGGATCTTTGCCGGGGCCGATGTGACCGCGCAGATCATCGACGCCGCTGCCCCGACCTTGTGGCGGTGCCCGGATGTGCCGGGGCGGTTGGTCGTTTTGATGCCGATGCGGGTTTGAGGGGTGAAGGTGATGAAGGTTTCGGCGGTGGAGCGGGCGGCGGGGTTGCCGCGGTTCAGGATGTGGCGGGCGCGGCACGCGGCGGGCGTGATGGCCTATGCCGAATATCAGGCCGGGCGGCGGGTGGCATCGGCGACGGTCGGGCCGTGCGACACGGCAGAGGCGGCGGCGGTGGCGTTGCTGGGCCAGGTCGAGGCCGGGCGGGCGGTGGCGGCGTGAGCGGGGTGGTGCCTGATGCCGGGCAAAAGGTGCTGTCGATGGCGGCGAAGGCACATTGCGCGCGCGTGGCCGAATTGCTCGGGCCGCGCCGCTATGCCGAATTGATGCGCCCCCGGCGGGCGGCGATCGTTGCGCTGCGCCGGTCGGGGTTGAGCTGGTACAGCATCGCCCGGCGGATGCAGCGCGATCATGTGAGTGTGATCCGGCAGGCGCGGCGCGGCGAGGCGATTGCGGCGCGGGATGCGGAGTTTGCCGCGCTGGTCGACCGGATGGTGGCGGCGGTGGTGGTGCCGGCGGCCGAAACCCAGATCGAAAGCTGAACCGATGGTGGCGGGGGAGACAGGCGCCGGCCGGGCGCAACAGGAAACTGCCCCCGAAATCCGGGGGTGCAAGCCCGGCGAGCATCGCTGTGTGGCGTTGATGCTGGGGTTTTTCGCGCTTTGGGAATCGGGGCCGAGCGGCACCGGCAGCGGGGCGCTGGATGACCTGACGCTGGCGGCGGTGGCGCGGTGTGAGGCGGGGATGGGCTGATGCGCGTGCTGATCGGCTTTGAACAGACGGGGGTGATGCGGCGGGCGTTTGCGGCGCGGGGGCATGATGCGTGGAGCATCGATACCGCCCCGTCCTGGGATCGGAGCAACCGGCACATCACCGGCGACATCCGCGATCATCTGGCCGATGGCTGGGACCTGTTGGCGGTGATGCATCCGCCGTGCACCCGGCTGTGCAATTCGGGCGTGCGCTGGCTGTCGGTGCCGCCGCCGGGGCGGTCGCTGGATGATTTGTGGGCCGAACTGGATGAAGGCGCGGCGCTGTTTTCGGCCGCCTGGAACGCGCCGATTCCGCGCATTGCCGTTGAAAATCCGGTGATGCACCGGCACGCCAAGGCGCGGATTATCAATTATCAGCCGCCGGCCCAGACGGTGCAACCGTGGTGGTTTGGTGACCCAGCGTTCAAGGCGACCAGCTTTTACCTGCGCGGCCTGCCGCCGCTGGTGCCGACCAACCGGCTGACGCCGCCGAAGCCGGGCAGCGACGAACACAAGGCATGGTCGAAGGTGCACCGGGCGTCGCCGGGGCCGAAGCGCGCGATCTGGCGCAGCGTGACCTATCCGGGCATCGCCGAAGCCGCCGCCGACCAGTGGGGCGGTTGGGCGCTGTCGAAGGTGGCGGCATGAGCGCGTTCGGCCCGTCAGTCGGCGAACCGGGGTATCTGCCCTACTGCGGCAGATGTTCGACAATGCGGCGGATGGAGCGCCAAGCGGCGGCCTTTAAGTGCCGGGCTTGCGGTCTGGAAACCCGCAAAATCAATGGCGAAGATATGTTCGATCGCACCGCACCGCAGGTGACGAAATGAGCGGCGACGATCTGTTTGCGCGGGCGAAGGCGGTGGACCTGGTGCAGCTGGTGCGCGCGGCCGGGGTGAAGTTGCGCGGGGGGGCGCGGGTTCGGGGGTTTTGTCCGCTTTGTCGGGCTGGGGAAAAGTCGGGGTCGGCGCCGTTTTCGATCGATGGGGGCAAGGGGCTGTTCAAGTGCTTTGCCTGTGGCGCGGCGGGGGATGCGGTGAAGTTCGAACAGATGGCCGGGGGGTGGGCGAGCCCGGCGGATGCGGCGCGGGCGTTGCTGGGGGAATCTCGGGATGGGGCGGTGCGGTCTGCGCCGGCGGCGGTGCGGGTGGTGGCC
>JACCDR011834741.1_pt1 | contig 15447 bp, 15 predicted proteins | sample 7446431 | NCBI WGS metagenome assembly JACCDR01 (sample SAMN15323443, study PRJNA562643) | freshwater metagenome | isolation source: river surface water | place: USA:Blue River Watershed | collected 2017-08-17 | reverse complement strand
GTAGGGCAGTCAATGCAAACGCTTGAAGCCCCTCGATCTGGGATGTGGGTACACGTTGTCGCGCCAACAAAGGAGGAAATACAAGAGCTTGTCTCGTCATTTGGGCTTGAGCCCTTGATTATTGAAGATATCAGTGACTTTTTTGAGGTGCCACGATTTGAACAAGAAGGTTCCGTTTCGTATTTCTTTACCCGATATCCATACGAAGTGAAAGATGTCGACGTTGATACAGCGCCGCTCCTTATTGTGCTTGGCGATACGTTTGTGCTCACGGTGTCGATGCAGGAAGTGCCTTGTCTGGAACCGCTCGTACTCGGGACAAAAAACGTTGAAACTGTTGAGAAAACAAAGCTTTTTTTGCAAATTGTCGAGGCACTTTTCGTTGCCTATGATAAAAAACTCATTCGGACACGAAAAATTGTGCACCGCGATATGGGGCGAGTGCGAACCATGCGAAGTAAGGATCTCCAACGACTTGTTCTTCTTGAGCAGGAGTTAAATGAAACCATTGCCGCTCTCATGCCAACAAGCTCGTGGCTGGCGCAGCTTATGAAAGGCAACTATCTCCAGCTTTTCCATGCTGATCGTGAGCAGCTCGAAGACCTTATTATTGACGCTGGGCAGATTATTGATTCAGCCAAGTCGATTTTGAAGACAATGCAGAATATCCGCACAGCAAATGAGGCGATGCTCACACAGAATCTTAATACCACCATCCGCACACTCACGGCCGTCACGATCGTGCTTACTATTCCAACCCTCATTTCATCGCTTTTTGGCATGAACGTCCCCTTGCCGTTTGCGGAGGCGTCAGGAGCGTTTTGGTTCATTTTGGGATTCATTTTAGCAGCAGTTGGGCTCACGATTTACTTTTTTAGTCGTAATCGTTGGCTGTAGTTCGTATGCGGCAACTTCTTTCCATTCATGGTGGTGATTCGTACCGAAGTCAGGCTGATTTTTATGCGGCTCTAGCGGTCATGCCGATTTGGTCAGGGTTACCGACTGATGAGCCAGTAGTATCTTGGAAACGAAGCTTGGCCACGGATCTTGGCTCAGATTGGGAAGTGTATCAACCAACAATGCCAAATAAGCAGAATGCTGACTACCAGGCTTGGAAAATTTGGTTTGAGCGCTTTACACCTTATCTTTCTGATGGAGCAGTACTCATGGGTCACTCGCTCGGCGGAATGTTCCTTGCCAAATATCTGAGCGAAGAGCCGCTCGCTATTCGTCCTGGCGCGGTCTTTTTGTTGGCGGCGCCAGAAGGTGAGTATCCACCACAGCGTGACGGGAACGATTGTGCGAGCTTTTGCTTTGCAGCCGAAGCCGCCAAAGCACTTACGACGCACGGTGCTCCAGTTGAGGTGTGGCACGATACGACCGATCCGGTGGTACCGGTAGCGGCAGCAGCGTGGTACCAGGCGCATGTTCCCGGGGTACAGGTGCGGCTATTTACTGGAAAAGGCCATTTTTTGGGGGATTCATTCCCGGAACTCCTGGCCGCACTCCGTGCGGTTGGTGAGTAAGAATTCGTCACGAGTGCCGTCTACGTATATAATGGTACGACATGGGGGAACGTACGTCAGATACACACATGGACGACCAGGAGGATCGTTTTTTGAAAGCCTTTGCTGAGTATAGCGAACCGCTCTTTCGCCATGCGTCTTTGCGTGTCAGTGATCGAGAACGTGCACTGGATATTGTCCATGACACGTTTACAAAAGTGTGGTCGTATGTGCGACAAGGGCAGGAGGTACAGTCGTATCGTTCGTTTCTCTACAAAGTACTCAACAATCTTATTATTGATGAGTACCGTAAGAAGCGGGAACTGTCTCTCGATGCGCTTCTCGACGAAGAGGGAGTTTCGGAGGCAAATTTTCCTGAACTCGTCGAATCGTCAACTGAAGCACTCGCGGCGACAATCGATGGTCAGCAGGCATTTGCTCTCTTGTCAGAGCTCCCTGACCACTATCGAGAAGTCATCATTTTGCGATTTGTCGATGAGCTTGGTCCGCGTGAAATTAGTGAGCTTATCGAGGAGAGTGAGAATGTTGTCTCCGTACGTCTACACCGTGGGTTACAGTTACTTCGGACAAAAATGATGGAACGTATGAACGCAGCCGCAGAGCGAACAAAAAACAAATACTATAATGAAACGATTTAGCGAACAACTAAAAGCCAAAGCAAAAACCGTCACATTGACGGCGGCTGAACGTGCTGACCTTGAAGCGCGCGTTATTTCGTATATGGAGTATCATCCTCGTGTCGCCAAGCCAACCACAAAGGTGTCACCACTCGGTGTGACCATGCCACAGTTTTCCCTCAGTCAATCACATACTCTTTTCCCTGTTTCACTATCTTCATTTCTCCGATATGGCGTTGCCTCATTCAGTGTACTCGTGCTCGTTGTGTCATATGTTGCAGAGTCGGCCGTGCCAGGTGACTCTCTGTATGCGATTAAGGTTGAAATTAATGAAGAGGTTCGTGCCTCGTTTGCTCGCACACCATACGAAAAGGTAGTCTGGGAAACAGAGCGATTGAATCGGCGTCTCGCCGAAGCCCGTCTCCTTGCCGAGACCGGCCAGTTGACAGCGGAGACAGAAGAACAGGTCGTCGCTGCGGTAAAAGAGCATAGTGCGAACGCCCGACGTGAGATTGCTGTCCTTCAGGAGGTTGACGAGGAGGAGGCAACACTCGCTCGTGTGCAGTTTGCAACGGCACTTGATGTGCAAGCACAAACAGTACGACCAGAAAGTGACGGAATGGCGCTGTCAATGCGCGCAATGAGTGCTGATGTTGACGGTGTGACGATGAAGGAAGCCAGTGTACAACAGGGTGTTGTTGAAGAGACTCGTTCGTCAGAAGCGTTTTTGGCTTCAATTATTGAAATTGCTCGTGAAGAGCAAGCGGTAGTGACAGAACCAGAAGTGGTAGATACATTGCCATCATACGAGCGGCTCGTTGCCCGAACCGAACAAGAGACTACTCGCGCAATTGAACTACTGTCGTCACTACAAAGGACTGCTGCACCTAGTGAAGTAAGTGATGTGCAACGCCGACTCGATGACATCCAGCGTCTTATTGCGGAGGCGATGGGAAAAGCAGGTGGTGATGATGTTGCGGCTCGGACTGAGCTCCTTAGTGCATTTGAACAAACACAAAAGTTGATTGTCTTTATGACGAATCTCGATGTACGCGAAGCGGTAACTGTCGAGGAGATTGTGCCTGTTGTATTGACTCGCGATGAGCGAGTTGCCAACATTGTGGAACGATCACAGGCTATTATGCCAATGTTGATAACGCTCCGTGAGCGCTTAATTGCATCGAGTACACCAGTTGCGCTTGAAGAAAAGTTTCTTCCAATTGTAACAGAACGCCAAGCCGAAATTGGCGCTATTATTGCTAGCAGCACGGACCCAGTACTCGATGTCACCTACGCTGAGGGCGTTCTACTGGTTGCAGAGGCGGAAGTAGCGGATATTCAGAATACACTTGCAGCCGATAGTGTGCCGCCAATGATTGAAGATGCTGGTCAGGGAATTGAAGTGCCGCCTGATCTCGATATCATCGATACAATATCGACATCGACACTTAGTACCTCAACTACTGAAGAGATCATCGACCCTATCCTTACGCCAGTAGCAGAATTTTAGAGCCTTTCAAGTATAAAGACAAAAAGAGACTCTCCAAGGGAGAGTCTCTTTTTGTCTTATCGGTATCTTTCTATGAGGCGAGTTCGTTGGTGAGGAGGGTGAGGAGGAATGGAGCCAGTGTTTCTTTAAACACATTCGAACGAAGACTGATATCGCCGCTCACATTTCGTGCCAAGGTGAAGCCTGTCTCTTCCTCAATGGTGCGGTTGATGTGAGAGAGCGTGATCGCACGCAGGCTTCCAGGACCATCGACGGTATCGTCGCCACGGGTCACAATGAGGCCAATAGCCTGGCCCTTTTCATTCACAATGGGGCCACCGGAGGATCCCTCAGCCCCCACTATACTGCCACGAATTGAGAATACATCAGCGAAGTTTGAACCAAACGTATAGAGTTCGGTGATACGGGTCGTTGCTTTTTGCGGGAGTAGTTGCCCGGTTCCTCCTTGGCGAAGGAAGTCGGTTGCGGGATAGCCAGCAGCCGTAACAGTGTTATTTTTGGCGGCAAGTGAGAGATTTTCGGTAGCAATTTGGAGTGCCGGGAAGCGGGCGGGAAGCGGGCTGTTGGTGGCTGATTCTGTCACAAAGAGGAGTGCATAGTCACGCTCACCGGTACCCATTGGGACGGCAGCATCGATGACTGCCGCGTTCTTTTGTACCCATGCTGGCGGAATATAGAGCAAATCCGCTTTATACTTGGCGATCGCAGGGTTTCCTTGTCGAATGAGACATTCAGCGTCGCCAAGTACATCGGTGGTTTCAAGAAGCAGGTATTGGGCAACGTGGGCATTGGTGAGGATGACGCCCTCACTATGGACAAAAAAACCGGTACCGGTCGTGGTGCGAATGCTGTCAGCGGTGGTAAAGGTGCAGTAAATGTTAACGAGTGCTTCAAGGGGGTCGTCAACAAAACTTCCTTCTTCAAGCGCGCCGGCAATAGCTGCTTGTTGATACGCGGCACTTTCTCGAAGGATACTTGGAATCGTACTTTCTTCAAAGGTCGTGGGAAGAAGAGGGAGGACAGCGAGACTATCTTTAGTCTCTTGTGCAATGAACGCTGGTGGTTCTGAAAAGAGGGCAAGGACCGAGTCAGCCAAATAGTTGGTAAAGCTGGTATAGGTCGCAATGACGGCAATGACGACCGACGATATAAATGACATAGCATCAGTATACTGCCATAAAACCGACAGTCCAAGTTGGTATCGTTTGTAACTTTTACGTAGTTGGCAGTAAGAATCTTAGTGCATGAACTGTTATATGTTGCTGTTCAGCAAATGGTATACTAGATGCATGACACCTAAAAGTATAGCGCTACAGTTACGGGAAAAAGGGTATTCGTATACATATATACAACAAAAGACGAAACTATCGAAAAGTACACTATCCTATCTCCTAAGAAACGTTCCCTACCAACCAAATTTGTTTACTCTCGAAACCATTGGTGCGGCACGCGCTAAATCAGGGACCAGCAAAGCAAAGAGTAAACGAGCATCTATTGAAGTGGCAACACAAAAAGCGAGTAATGATATAGGGATATTATCCAAGCGAGATATTTTTATGTTGGGTATTGGGTTGTATATTGGGGAAGGAAGCAAGACACAGGGTCTCGTACGAGTTGTGAATGCAGACGTTCGAGTAATAAATCTATTTATACAGTGGTTAGGTAACCTTAATTACCCAAAGAAGAATCTGGCTATCCGAATTCATTTATATCCCGACTCAAATATTGATGAGGCTGAATCGTATTGGTCACGTCAGACCGGTCTACCCAGGAGTCAGTTTCAGCGGGCTTGTGTTGACAAGCGAAGTCAAAAGAATCGGAAGCGAAGTGGTACACATTTGTACGGAACAGCACATGTAACGGTTCGATCTTTTGGTGATGCGAGGTTTGGGGTCGGTTTTTCTCGCCTGATTGGCGCCTGGATGGAAAAAGTGCTAGAATACCGGACGTAAACGATACCTGCGGGTGTAGTTTAGTGGTAAAATGACTGGCTTCCAACCAGTAGTCGGGGGTTCGATTCCTCTCACCCGCACATTGTTAAAATATCAGCATTCTTAGGGGTCCTTGCGAGCATATCGTAAGGGCTTTTAAGTTGTGGTTGAGCCATTATTTTGTTGGTGAGCAAAGCGTTCGATAGTACTTCATACGCGATTTCTCGTTTCCGTTCAGGGCATGCTTCTAAATATTCAGATTTGGCTTTATTACTATCTAAAAATAGCTTTTTTGTCCGTTCGATAGCTTCACGAGGGTTTTGGAATTTATGAGTCTGATTCTTGATATTGAGCTCTAGCGCAATGCGTTCTTTTTTAATTTCTTCCTGTTTAACATTATAAACGTCTTTTTCAATGCTTTGAGCTAGGTAAGCATCTAGTAGTAGTGATTCTTTATTTTTTAAGTCCAGAAGTTGGTTTTGCACGTTTAGGAGGGTTTTCTCCCCCAAACCATCTTCACTCTCTAAACGCTCTAAAGCCGACTGGTACATGATCTCTATTAGCTCAGTGTCAAAACAAATAGCATCAAACACAGCCGACAGTTGTTCTTCAAGCTTTTCTTCACGAATATAGAATGGTCTTTGCGTACAAGTACCTTTGCCGTTAGTACAGTGGTAATAACTAAAAGTCTTTTGCTTTTGGGCCGTAATTGAACAGCCACATTCGCCACAGGTAAATAAACCAGTGAGAGGGAAGAAGTGTCGTTGTTTGCGAGGCTTATTACCACCACTCATGACAATCTGACATTTATCAAATAAGTCTTTTGAAATAAGAGGCTTATGATTTCCTGGGTAATACTTATCTTTATAGGCAATCACTCCATAATAAAAAGTATTCTTTAAAATACGCTGAATCCTTCCGCAGTAAATCTTCTTGCCTGACTTGGTACGCAGTCCTATCTCGTATAGTTTTTCTGAAAGGCTACGTAAGCTATATAAACCAGTTGAGTAAAGATCAAACATCATTCGTAGATAGACACTATCTACTGGATCAACAAAAAGTGTCTTATCAGCTTTATTGTTTAAATAGCCAAATGGCGCAAAGCATGGCCAACCGCCCTTGTTAATCTTTTCACGATTACCACGCTTCACATTTACCGATAAGTCGCGCGAGAATTGATTTGCCATACCAAGCTCAAATGCCATCATCAAAACGTTATCTGAAGGCAAGTATTCTTTCTCAAAGGTTTGAATACTTTTAAGTACACCACGTTGTAGTAAATCAATCACAAGACCACCATCAATAAAGTTACGGGCCAAACGATCGAGCTTCCAGCAGAGTAGACCATCAGCCTTGCCTTTCTGAATCAGTTTTATTACTTCGTTAAATACCGGTCGTCCAACTGTCTTAGCTGAACGGCTTTCATGATAGACAGCAACTATTTCAATGCCGAGTCGCATAGCTTTTTCGGTCAATTCCCGCTCTTGAGCATCAAGAGATTGCATTTGTCTATCCTCAGATTCCTGAGATTTACGACAGTAAATGATATATTTCATGGTTTTTTATCTGCTAACTAAAGTTAGCACTAGCTTAAGGTATAGTTTTGTGAACTTTTTAGCAATAAGACTCTAAAAATTGTCTTACAAGTATGTATATACTAAAGTTTTGGCAATTATGTGCCATATATCAAGTCGGTCAGTGGGAGGGCGCGCTTCGCGCACCACTCCCACTAACCACTAATTGTGGTAATTTCCAACAAAGTGCCTGCAAGCCTAGCTTTCACCTCACCCCTCAGGGTGTGAGGGTTCGGCGAAAGCTACTCTTGCCCCTCCCCAACCTGCTTTGGAAAGGAAAATGATATATACAGCTTCGATAGCGAACCCAAGTGGAGCTGTGCCTGTTCGTTAGAAAGACAGATTCCGTGGTGAAGCTCAATATACCGTTTGTAACGGTTTATCAATTCGCTAGAGAAGGTGACTGACATATTTAGTCAGCACAGATCAAGTACACAAAAAACACGACTTTGAATCGTATTGGCGTTTTTTGTCCACTTAAATCAATGTTTTGCTTCTATTCGGGATTTTATGATACGTCCAGTCCCTATTGGTTATTTGCGAAGACTTTTTCTGGGAGAATAGTGATACACCTGAGATGTAATGGGCTGTGCTGTTGGCTATTATCTACTTTTGATATCGTTTGTCAAATAGGCTTATATTCAAGCTTTAATGGTAGGTCATTCATCGCATAGTGTACAAATTGTTGCCCTAAACCGGTTAATTCATATCTTTCTTCCTCATCAAAAGCTGATACCAAGGGCTTCGGTCCTGATCCTTTCGGTCTTCTTGTTGGTGTTTTTGCAATTGGAATTCCGTAGTAATCGTATTCACGATGTTGTCGAATGATACGACCTGTATTGAGATCGAAAATAAGTAATTTAAAAAGGTCGGCTTCAGCAGAATTTTCAGAGTATTTTTGTTTACCAAGCTGTCTCCATACCTCTCCCCGAGTAATGCCTGTAGATTGATTTTTATAAACAATACCAATGACTTCAAAGTGGAGTTCAGAGTACTTCTTTAGCCAATCAATAAAAAGCTTAACAACATCATCTGTAACAACCGACGTGCTTCCAGCGTTAGATAGGATATTTCTTATGTAGACTCTTTTTTGCTCACTCTCAGCTCCGGCCCATTCTCGAAAAGTCTTCCTTAAAAGTGATTGGTATTCATCACTTTTGATTCTTTCAGCAATTTGTTCTTCATGAATATCTAGCCTAGTCATAATTTCAATGATGGTCTGGTGCTTTTCTTTTATTTCGTCCTCCAACATGCTCAACCATTGACGCAAAAAATTATTGACCCTTTCTTGTTCCTTTTCAGACCATGCGCCAGCAATCGCTGAAAAAACACCACCAGCAATAGGAACAGAGCTAGCCATTTGGAGAGCAGTTCTTGCTATTTTTGATCCAGTACCTGATTCTGGCATTTCGGAAGGAGTGTCTGTCATTCAGGTATTGTATAGTTTTCTCTACACATCAGCAATTTAGAATAAGTCTCTAATATTAACTTTAAGTGCTTTTGCGAATTTTTCGATATTTGTGAGTGTTATATTTTTTTCTCCACGTTCAATCATCCCTACATAGGTGCGATGCACTTTAGCCAGTTCACCCAAACGTTCCTGAGAAATATCACGTTCATCACGAAGCTGCTTTATTTTCTTGCCGAACTTGATTAGTACTTCAGACTTCATTACATACAGAGTATGTAATTGCTAACTATGGTTCTACATACTATAGTTAGCACATATGAATTGCTATGTATACATAGTTCAATGTTCGAGCGGCACACTTTATACTGGAATTACATCTAACGTTAGGAGGCGAATAGAACAACATAATGGATTAAGGTGGGGAGGAGCATTTCATACCAGAATGCATCGTCCTGTCTTTTTACAACATATTGAACGCTTTCCCTCTCGTAAAGAAGCCCGTGCTCGAGAAAAAGAGATTCAGTCACTAAAGCACACTGAAAAAATGGATCTTATTCTAAGAACAAGAAAAAGCGATATTTTATCTGCCCTATAAGGAGCGTGCTGGTCCAGTGTCAAATGTTTTCTTTACTTAAAATGACAAGAATACCTTATTTGTATTCTAAAATTACCCTTGAATTAATAGCTTTTTTTTTATCCACAGGTCTATTGTCAATAGTTTCCTTTACTCAAGATCTTCAAAAATAGGTATCATAATTTGCTGAGGAGGCTCATCATCTTTCTTCTGGTGGAGGTCGGTCGTTTGAGTTTTTGAGAGTTTTTTTGAGGGTTTCTTTTTCGCCAAAACTCCTTCATTCGTTTCTGTTTCTGGTGATCCTAATTTAAACCACATCAAACTGCCAATCTTTTCTTCAATTAAAATCTGAGATTCTCTTAAGGGTGCGAGAATCTGATTAACTCTTTGTTTACTAACATTAAGCTCTTTCATAAGTTCAGGATACGAAGCTTTTTCTCTGGAAGAAAGAAAAGACAAAACTTTATCGTGACTATCAGCGATCAAACCTTCCTTTCTTAAGCGGTTTACTCTGATATTGAACTGCAAGATTCTGTTTGTGATTTCTTTTATAGAATCCGTTTGTTCTAAAAGAGATTCGATGAAGTAGCTGATCCATGATGTCATGTCTCTATCAAAATTCATTGCAGGTACTTTTGGATCACAGATATTTACTTCTTCTAGAGCATCGTAGTAACCATCTTTATGAGTATTGTAGTAATCTGAAAGAGCAAAATATTTTACTCCTTCTGAATGTTTTTTCATCAACAAGAAAGTCGTAAGGATGCGGCTTGAGCGGCCATTTCCATCACAAAAAGGATGTACCCAAACAAACCAAAAATGCGATATTGCTGCAGCTATAACAGGAGACAGATCTTTATTTTGTGCGGCCTGATTAAACCATTGAATAAACTCTCTCATTAGGAGGTTTATCTGTGCAGGAGGTGGAGGCGTAAATATAATTTCACCTTTTGACTTGACATGTCTTATGTCAGTTCTAAATTTACCGGGATTTGCTTTAATATCTCCTCGAGTAACTTTTTCGTGAATATTTAGAAGTAAGGAAACAGTTAGAGGCTCATCTGCGTTATCTTTAATAAACTGTAAAGATTCGTAATAACCCTCAAACTCACGTCTTTCTTTTTCACCAATTTCGACTTCAGTATTTCCTGTTGTAATAGCTCTAGCTTGATCAATTGAAACAACCGTTCCTTCTATACCAATAGACCCTACAGCCTCAAGAATTCTTGCTCGACTCTCCAATAGCTGAGCCCAATCAGGGTTCATTCTCAAAACTTGTAGATATCCATCTGTTTTTGATATCAACTCAAGATTTCTTACTTGATTTTCAGGGATGACATACCTCGGGGAAAAAGCCATGGGAGTATTATATATCAAGTATTAGAAAGCCTCTACAGACAAGCTCAAAACCGTTCTAACATCGTCCCACAAGGTGCACAGTCAATTTTATAAATAGTCAAAGCCCCGAGCGAGTCGGGGCTTTGTGGTGTCGTTGGGAACAATTGGTGTGTCCCAGGCTAGTCATTGATGACGTCGCGAATGTCGGGGTATTTCGGATCAAGCGGCCCGATTCCTTGTGCTCGAGCGATTTCGCGTCGTCGCACCAACTCCTGACCAACTTCATTCCAGTAGAACTGATGGTCAAGATGTCGAAGCTGGGCCCTGTGGTATGCAATGGCCTCCCGCCTGAGCGACTCATACCACTTGTCGTAGCGGCTGAGAAACCCTACCCCCAAAATGACGGGAATTCGGGAGAGGCGTGGTGCTAGTGCAAACAGCACGGCCTTGTGCAATTTCTTCAAGAACATGGTCACCTCCAGGTAGTGGCTGATAACCAAATTTATACTCATATAAAATAAAATGCAAATTACGATGGAGTCAAAACCGTTCTAACATCGTCCCACAAGGTGCACAAATCGGCCGGCCCAGAAACGTTAGTTTCTGGGCCGTTGCCGTTTGTAGCGGGTGAGAGGAATCGGAAGCCGGAGCCTCATATGAATTTCGGAGCGTAGCGGAGAAAGAGAGAGGCGAGGCGGGGTCGAAAGTACTTAGATTTTTATGAGTGAAACGAAATAAAAAGCTTAGTAACTCGTGACCGATCCTCTCACCCGCATAGCCAACATGAAAAGTCCGCCCTTTCGGGGCGGCTTTTCTGTTGTCGCTGTGCGGAGTAGTGGAGTGTTGTGTTTTGTGCGCCACTTCCCTACTTGGTTGTGTCCCAGAGCTTTTTGAAAATACTTTTTATATTGTGGGCGATCATGGTGTCGTGAATTTCAATTAAATAGGCTGGTTTTTGGTCAACGGCAATCATTACCGTGTAGTCTCCGCAGACCCACATATTTGCTGTGAATTTAATATCTAAAATTACTTTTGCATCTCTGCCTAACTTTGCGTACTTATCTCTGAGTTCGAGCTCTGTTTCTGAAGTGTTTGTGAATACCTTTGGTTTATAGTTTTGTTGTGTGCTTCGAGTGGTTGTCCACGTAAAGTCGATCCATTTTTGGTACTTTTCTGCAAACTTCTTATCTTGAAACCCCCACCAGACGCCATCACCAGCAATGATCGCATCTTGCCATTTTGTGGTGTTGTCGTACAGGTATTTTTCAAGATCACTTTCCTCAACGAGGCGCATTTTGGGTACCGGATACTCATGGGTTGATTGAAGAAGCTTAAGGTCCTCGATTGCGTCAGAGAGTAATGCTTCCTTTTCCTCAACTTCACGACGAGCGTCCCTCGTCATATTCCTGAGACTTTCTGGGGGAAGAGGCGAGAAGAGTGTTGTTCTGCCACTTTCGTCTGCAGCAATAATTCCTTTTGAAACAAGGTTATTTAGGATGCTGTATGTGGTTGCACGGTTAATTTTTGAAATTCGCGCAAGCTCAGAAGGTTTTATTTTGCCACGTTCAAGGAGTATGAGGTATAAGGTGATTTCTTTGTCGTTAAGCCCTATTTTGGCAAGAGTTGATTCTACATTCATATTAATAAGTATGAATGTTGTCAGCAAATTGTCAACATTTGTTCAACAACCTTTGACATTACAATACTATTCACGTATTGTCTACGTCAGAAAGTTGTCCTTCGACAGCTGGGAGAGACCTCATGAAAGCTGAAATTGATTCACTTGCGTACGCGGTCAGTGTACTCATGTACAAACTTGAGCTTTTGCTCACAGGGCACTTTGGTCATCGAGCACTGAATGTGGGTAGCAGGTTTAGCTTCAGTACCCCTGAACACCTGCCGCTTGGATCCGACGCGTTCGTCACCATCATCCCTGATGGCTGGCCGGAAGGGTCCCGCATCGATGCACGGTTCTACCGAAATGGCAGTGATTGGTTGCTTTGGGAAGGTGGTGAGTTCTATGCACCGCACAACCCGATTTTCCGAGCCAGAATACACTTTAAGCCAACTAATGATGGCTTAGGTGTTCGACTTGATGCTCCTGCAGACAATGATCGAGAGCTTGTGATAGTTGCTCATGAGGAGTTGATCGAGTCCCTTGGGAGGGAACTGAAGTTGCTTCGGAGGGAGTGATGTCAGGTGCAACTCCATTACCAGAGAGACCATTTTCCACAACGATGAACCCGAATGACTTAGTCATGGTCACTCGTGGTTGGAGGCGACTGAACAGGCGACGAGGTGAGCTAATTCGAATGAAAATTGAGCAGGGACTCAATCAGGGTGAGTGTTCTGAGCTTGAGAATTTGCAACGACTTGCTGACCTCCGGGCGCAACTCGTGGATTCGTTTGGGGGCGATTGGTCGAAGGTTGCTCGCTTCTGGAGGGAACTGAATAGAAGACGTCTTGAGCTCATAGACCGAGAGTCCTCAGGGGAAGGACGTGGCCAACAAGAGACCGACGAGCTTGAGAATTTGCAACGACTCGCAGGTTTGCGACGAGGCCTTATAAGTCCTTTGCCGTGGCACATCCTCGATGCACTAGAGAACCTTATCAAGCAGGGAAAATAGCAAACAGGCGCACTCGTGCGCCTGTTTTCAATATGATGACTATCGCATTTGTTTAGTTGGATGATAGTGTCGTTCTGACATCGTCCCACAAGGTGCACAGATGAAATGGCGCCTTCGGGCGCTTTTTCATTTGTGTGGGTGAAGTAAGTGCTCTGTGGCACCAGCTATCTTGTGAGCGGAGCGCGAAATCATTTTCATATGAGCTTGCGAATTAGAAAATGAAAAATATTTCTATTGTGAAACAAAATAGCTTGGTGACCGCCAAGATCATTCCTCTCGCCCACACATAGCTGGACAGTATTAAAGAATATGCTTTAATACTGTCCATTCCGGATTCCCAGCTTGAAGATTAGCTACCTTCGCTAAGCGGGTCGGAATGGAGGTGTCACCTCATATCACTCTAGAACGAGCCTCCGTCGCAATGATAGGAGACCTGCTAGGGTAGACCCCTAGCAACCCAAGCCCTTGAGTTCGCAAGACTCGGGGCTTTTACTTTATTCTAAATTTTCCACCAAAACTGTTCTAACATCGTCCCACAAGGTGCACAGCCAACATGAAAAGTCATTCCGAAAGGAATGACTTTTCTGTTTTACGGCTTTTCAGCCATATTCCACAATCCCAGAAAAAATAGTCTGAATTTGTCAGCCACGTCTTTAGATTTAATGACGTAGACAATTGGTGGATTGAAGTAGCTATGAATCTCAACTACGTTGTCGCGAATGGCAATAGTCGGGAGCATGTCAGGTATAAATGGTAGGGAACGGTGCAATAATCTAACTTTGTTTTTGTGATAGGTCTCCATCTCCTGAAGTTCACTCTCTGTCGAAAGATAATACGTAGTGAACCCTTTCTCTGCTTGTCGTCTGGCGTTCTCTTCTAAGTCGTCACCGAAAACTTCTTTAAGTATTGCTCCGTTTCCTCCTATCAGGTACTGCACAGTATTCTTCGGTGCCTGCTTCACCCACTCGAGTTGGTGTTTAATTATCGCCTCCTTTCCAATGAATAATTCAGCATCTTGTTCAAAATGAATTTTGGCAATTCTTTCGAGTGACCGAGCGAGCTCATTAGTTTCACCAACTTTTTTGAGTGCTAACTTCTCCAGCTGGGTGGGGGGAAGCGCTTTGTAACGTGATTGTTTACCGTAGGCGACTTCGACCACAAGGGAAAGATCAATCAATTTTGGCAAGGCAGTGTAAACATAGGGTCGATGCAGTCCGGCGCCGAGCGCAATCTTTGATCCACCAGTTGGTTGGGTGCGGGTGAGCAAGTATAAGTACACAGCACTTTCATTTGCTGTAAGTCCCCAGGCAGTTAATCTTTCCTGTAGTTCAGGGAAATGTTCAGCTTGATCGGCTCCTTGCGAGATTGATGTTTGTTGTTTCATAGACTGTTATTTAAAGTATAACAGTTTTATTAAATATGTATACAAAATAAGGTCACATTGTAATAAAAAAGTGATATATTAATATTGACAAATACCTATAAAAGTGCCATAATTAATTCAGAAAGTTCGTCGGCATACTTGAGGGCATATCGCCGCAGGCAACGAATGAGGAGTTGATGTGAAAGTGACATCGTACTACTTTAGGATTTATCCGGAGTATGCAAATCCGAGACTTGTACGGATTGTTCCAAGTACGAGAACTACAGAGGTTCAGATTGGACTATCTTGCCAGTGTCGTCATTGTGCTAGGAGAATTGATTACGTTGAAGCACAGGGTTATCTGGTGAGATGTGACCAGGAGGGCGGGTGGGTACAGGTACCTTACCTTGAACCGATCTCAGTGTATCACTCCCAGTTGCCCCCAGATTTATTTGCTGATGGCTGGTCCGAGTGCAGCCCGAAGTATTTGGGTAGAAAAATCCACTATGAGGGAGAAATAGAGGATTACACCTGTTATTGCTTGAAAAAGCTTTTTGGTATTCAGGTTGACGGTTGGTTCCCTGTGGGGTAGACGCGAGGAACAGGAAGGTCTACCTTCCTGTTTTTCTTGCGTAAATTTACGCATTTTCATTTATCTTTTTTAAGAAGACCGTTCTAACGTCGTCCTATAAGGTGTACACACGAAAGAGTGCCTCCGGGCGCTTTTTCATATGTGTGGGTGATTGGGGTGGAGTCGCTTGTCTCGAAAAGAGATCACTAACACATTAAAGCGCGTGTAACTGTACCAAGACATCTGATCTTGGGATGTAGGAATGACACTAACAAGAATACCTACATCACCATGCTGGCTCGGATATTCTTCAGTACCAACAATCGTAAGGGAAGCTTTGTTTTTATGATGACTCCCGATCAAGCCTAGATTTTAGGCGGGGGGTTGGCTTCGGTCAGCCCCTTT
>JACCDR011649874.1_pt1 | contig 15450 bp, 19 predicted proteins | sample 7446431 | NCBI WGS metagenome assembly JACCDR01 (sample SAMN15323443, study PRJNA562643) | freshwater metagenome | isolation source: river surface water | place: USA:Blue River Watershed | collected 2017-08-17 | reverse complement strand
CTTTGTGCTTCTCATCGACGTGCTTGCCTCGCCACTCATCGAGAGAGGGCTTAGCTAAGACACCTAACCCAGCAAGCTCGAGCCCGTGCCGACCTACCGACCCCATCTTGAGCATCGAAGATGCAGAGGTAATCGGCCTAATGGGCGCCGGCGGCTTAAGTGCCGTTGCGGGAGCAGATCCACTTGCTCCTAGCGCTGGCACTTTAGGAGACCCCATCAAAGAGCCACGGTTAATTCCGATTCCGATCATGCCTAACTTCTGCATCGCGATCGAGCGCGTTAATGCATAACCAGAAGGCGTGTCTTGATCTTCGGTCTGCAGCGCGATGGCCTCTTTTACGAAGGCCTGGAAGTTAGGACTGTTCACAGGCTATCCTCAACGCCGGAGGCCATTCGAGCCAGGACCTTTTTATTAGGTGTTGGCATCGAGTTAAAAACGGTCTTAGGGCTCTTCTTAAACTCGTCGGCGAAGCGTTCTCCGAACTGCTTAATCAGCTCGTTCCGGCCATTCAAAGCAAGCTCTTTGAGTTGTGCGAGATCGCAACGAGCGCCCTCTTCATCGTAGGTCCACTCTTCCTCGGCGATTTTCTGCATCGTAGGGCCGAATGTCGAATACCACGGGTCGGCGACCTTGCTGTCCCAGTGCCAACGCAAGCCAGAGACATTATCGAACTCAGCAAGCGCCTCTGCGAAAGTATCTGGAGAAACCTGGGCGCGTTTTTCGAGTAAAACATCGAGCGCTGGCTTAAATTCATCGTGGACGTAGCTGCGACGAGCCTCGACGTACATGTCGACATCCGCGGCGTAGGTACTAGACCCGTAGCGAGCGATGTCGTCTGGGATGACCATTCCCAGCTTCTCCATTCGGTCTACTAAATTCGTGCAGTACTCGTGGCGCTGGCGAGGCTCGAACCGCTTTACGTTCTGGTCAAAATAAACAGCGGCAGTTTTAACCTGATCGTAGCCGTCGACGGCATAGTCGCCATCTAATAGAGTTAACTCAGGCGGAGAGTTCTCAAACGCCTGTACAGCAGCCGGATCCCAGCCTGTCATGTCGACGTATGGGATCTGTCGCCAGGATTTCTGCTTACGAACAACTGTCGCTCCAGTAGGAGCCGCAGTTTTCTCTTTCTCTTTGCCAGGGAACAGCGGAACTTTCAGGTCGTTGGTTCCAGGGGTTCCGTTGGCGTTGGTCCTCTGCGCAACATCAGCCAGGCCAGCATCGTGTTTTCCTAGCTGAGGATTCGAGGTCGATTCTTTCCCCGACTCTTCGACAGGGAACGTGATAGCAGAAACTTTCAAGGTATCATAGGGCCGTTGGCTCTTGCCTGATACTGGAGACCGGCCTGTCTGGGCGGCGATCTTAAGCTGCTCTGGAACAGCTAGCTTGTGCTGCAGACAAGCAGCGACCAGATTCGACGCGGCGATCTTAACCGCGGTCTCCGGCAACAAGTGCGCTTGTTTAAGCAAGTAGACCACGGACAGTGCCGTGTTCCCCGCATCTACCGTAGCGTACTTCTTCATCTTCACGCCTTGGTCGAGCATGATCAAGGCGAACCGGTCATCGGAGATTCGATGAACATCGGCCTCGGTTAGCCTGGATGCAGTCTTCACGAAGCTGGGAAAGCCCTCAGGCGTCGGGATAACTGTCTTCAGAACGCGACCGTCAATATCATCATAGGCGTCGAAGACATACCCGGCAAATCGGCTCATATTTTGCTCCTCTTAGAGGACTTTCCTGCCCTCATCCTAGAGGGGTACAGGACCGGTGCCAAGACAAAGTTGGGCAGCAAAGATACCTCAAACTCTGGGATAAGCGGCTTAGTAGCACCCAGTTTTCGTCATAAAGAGGGGTTCAAGAATGATCCAGAAGCCGCCGAACCTTCCCGTTCAGCTGACGTGTTGGGGCCAGAAATACCAAGATGGGGACCAAGAGTGCAATCAATGCGCTTTCAAAGATTCCTGCCGTAACGCAGTCCTTATACAAGCAGCATCGCGGCCTATCCAGCCGGCTAAAGTTGTGCCGTTACCTACGACGCCGTTGTTCCATCCGCATCCAGCTCAGCCAGTTGTGCCACAGCCAACGTATCGGCCTAACCAACCTACCGCTCTAGTCCCTGTCCAAGTTCAGCAGTACCCGACCTATCAACCGGCTCCGCAACCAGTTCCGCAACCGGCTCCGACTTACATGGCCAATATTCCGGACACGAATCATCCAAATCCAATGGCCCCAATGATGCGGCCTGGGGCATCCGGTCCGCCTTATTATTTCACGCAATATCCAGGCGAGTCCGTACTCCAAAGATTAGGCAAGAACATGTTGCTTCGTGGTGGAGCGACTATGTTCGGAGAATTGGCGTACTTCTTCAACCACTGGACGTGGCCACCTCGTAGCTGATACAGGAAACGGCCGCGAGACAGGGAGGAAAGATGGCTGATATGAGCTTGGTCGTTCGGGAGCCAGGCAAGGCGTACGTGTCCAATATGCTCTGGCTGCCGAAGATGCACGTCGCGCATCACGCGATCAAGCAGTCGTTGGAGTACTGGGACGTCGTAAAAGGTCAAGCGATCCGTCGTCAATTGTGGAGCGAAACGCGCGACCACATCATCTGCCCCCGGGAGTTTCTGAGGCCTGAGCAGTACCCGCAGTTTCCGTTTCCGTTCGTCGATATCACGCCGCGGGTCTTTCCAAAGACCAACATCTGGGTAAAAAACGACCCCAGAGATGTCGACCAGCAACGAGCGTGGGAAGCGACGAAGGCATCGCGAGGCGGGATCCTGAATTTATCTTGTGGTAAAGGGAAGACGTACCTCGCCCTTAAGAAAGCTGAGCAGCTGGGATGCCCGACGCTAGTGGTCGTCCACAACAGCTACCTGATGAAACAGTGGATCAACGAGGCGATCCCACAACATGTAGAGCTCCCGTTCGGTCAAGAAGTCGGGGTTATTCAGGCCGACAAGTTTGACTGGCGGCGACCGATTGCGGTCGCAATGATCCACACGCTTGCGTTACGTGCTGAAGAAGGGAAGATTCCAGAGGGGTTCCGAGAGTGGTTCGGAAGCGTCGTCTATGACGAAGTCCATCATCTCTCGGCCCCTCTGTTCGTCACGACTGCGTCGTTGGTACAAGGTCAACGCTTTGGTTTGACGGCAACAGACCTACGAGCAGACGGAACCGATTTTATCTACAAGTTCCACATCGGGGACATCTTCTACAGCGATCTCACGCAAGCTCTGGTACCGAGAATTTATTTCCAGCAGACCCCGGTGAAGATCGACATGAAGACCTCGGAAATTCGCGATGTCCGAGGTGAAGTAAATGTCTCTAAGCTGCGAACGTTCCTGGGCGACAACGAGCAGTCAAACAAGTTCCGGGCGCACTGCATTCGAGAAGCGCTGAACGAAGGCCGGAAAATCCTCTGCACCTCGCACTCGAAAAATCAACTCCGTAAGCTGCACGAGTTGTTCCCAGATTCCGGGCTAATTATTAGTGAGACCGACCCAGAAGAACGCACAGTTATCGTCCGCAAAAGTCGGGTGACGTTTGCTATCGCAAGTCTGGGCTTCGAGGGCTTAGATGACCCTGATCTAGACACGGTCTTTGCGCTGCTGCCATTCGGGCATCCAGGAGATATCCAGCAGCTAATGGGACGCACTCAGCGAGATAAGAAGGACAAGAACCATCCGGTATTTGTCATCTTCGACGATGTTCGAATAGGCCCGTTCCATGCCCTTTGCAACAAGATGCGGACGGCTTTCAAGCACTGGGATCAGCACACTAAGGGGCAAATGAAGCCTCTCGAATACACAATTCTTCAACCTCCTCCTATCTAAGGAGAGCATGGACAAGCAACAATATTTAAATGCGCTGCGCCAAGCATGGGCTGGTTGTCATGCTTGTCGACTATGCGAAACACGAAGGCAGATCGTGTTCGGTTACGGGAACCCGGATTCTCAAGTGATGATTATCGGGGAAGCGCCCGGAGAAAACGAGGACAAGTCTGGGCTGCCATTTATTGGTGCCGCAGGGATGCTACTGGACCAGTATCTAGGCGTCTGTTCTGTTCGCGATGAAGTGATTGAGGCCTACACAAATATTACTAGCCAGAAGCGTTCGCCAGAAGCTCAGCGCAACGAGTGGCGGGCCAGGCTCCGAGAACTACTCATAGAAGAGTTCTATTTTTGCAACGTCGTGATGTGCCACCCCGAAAATAACCGAGACCCAACGGCCACAGAAATCGCAGCTTGTAGACCTCGTCTGCTCGAGCAGATCTACACAATCGACCCCGTATTTATTATCGCTGCCGGAAAGATCGCAGCAACAGCATTGATTGGTCGGAACCTGTCTATCACAGCGGTGCGAGGAGAAATCTTCGACGTTGAGTTCGAAGGCAAGGCTACTACCTACCGATATCCGGTTATGCCGGTTCTGCACCCTGCGTACTTGCTTCGGAAGAACGATTTTCGACAAGCAGGCGGCGACACCCAGAAAACCAGAGATGACTTTCTACGGGTGATGCATCTCGTTGATGAGTACAACTGGCGCCACTATGGGATCCAGAAGCCCAGAAATCGGCCGCCTATCGGTAAGCGATGAGGGAACGCGAGTTCAAGCGGCTCGTCATGATCGAGCTCGATAATTTTATCGAAGAACACCTCGAGCTTCTGAAAAAAGATCTGACGCTTCCGCAAATTCGGCAGGAACCACTGTGGTGGGAAGCATTCCTGTCCTATTTGAAAGACAAAAATAAAATCTAAGGGCCAGGAGGGCACACATGAGCCAGTACCAGTGCTCGGCGGAGACCCAAGCGAAAATTCGCGCCTTCGTCCAAGCCGACAAAGAATTCAAAGCAGAGTGGGAGCAGTTCGAGCTACGAGCCCAACAGCACCTCGAGTATCTCGACAAGCTTCGAGAAGAGCGCAACGCGAAATTAGATGACGCAAAGCGCTCGCTTCGAGCAGAGACTCAGGACCTAGATATTACGGTCCACAAGAGCGTCAAGGCAGGACCGTTCACGGTCCAGAAAAAGTGGTCGAGCTTCTATCAGCCAGAAAAGCTGGTTGCTGGCCTGAAGACCAAAAGCCTCTACGACTCAGCACTGTCGTCGAGGATCGTTCGAGAGAAGATCGAGATCGCCAGCTTCGAGGAGGTTCAGAACTTCCTGAAAGTCGAAGGCGTATTGGCAGATTTTGAGGACTGCGAAGACGGCATCGAGCAGACTCCCGCGATCTACGGCCCTAAGCCGATCCTCGCGTTCGGCGTCGAGGCCAAGGAAGCTAAGTAATGGCCAAGTACATTGTTATCGGCGGGAATCCGTTCCGCGGCTACACAGGGACTCTAACGTATACGGGACTTCGAGTAGTCGGAGTTTTCGACGACAAAGAAGCCGTGAAGAAAGCCGTCGAGGAAAATTACGACGCTTGCGGAGGTCTGATGATCGCGGTCGACGTGGAGACAGGGGAGGATGTCTGATGAGCAAAGATCGCATGAAAATGCCGGATACGCCCGTGGAAGGGGACCTACGAGTCTGGTGGATTCCTCAAGTCCCTATGAAAGCCTTCCGCGTCCCGGTGAAGGACATCAAAGAAGCCCAGAAAATTCTCGACATCCTTGCCGAGTACGATTTGTTCCAGCTCGAAAATCGGGTGAAAGGCGACTATGCCAACGTCGGTGGGCTAGAGGTCTTCGCAGACGGAGAGTGGGGCGAGTGGTACGACGATGACGGTAACTGCATCGATGAGCTGCGGCGGTGCGGATGATTGAAAAAATCCTCACCGATGAGCAGCGGGATGAGATGGCCGCTAAGATCTGGGAGGAAACCCAGGTCAAAATCAAAGAAAGCATCTCCTACGCGATCCAGCACGAACTTCGTGCAGACATGAGCTCCAGGATCCGGAAACTAACGAATGCGGAAATCGACAAGCTCGTGCGCCCAGCTGTGGAAGCGCGGATGGACGAGCTACAAAAGACGGTTGAGATTGCTGTCGGACGAATGTTCGATCGCCTAGAAGAAGCTGCCTGGGAAGAGCTGGACCAGAAACTACGCTATCGAGCAGAAGGCTTCTTTGGGGATGTTGTTCGCGCCGTCGTTGGCGACCTAGCCAGCGTTACCAAAAATGTCATGGAAGCGAGATTGCGCGAATTCAGAGAAGCACGCGCACGGCGCTTCGCCGAAAAACAAGCCGTTAAGAAAGAGGATGCTAAATGAAGCCGCAAGAAATTCAGGGGCTGTTCCGGTTCAACTACGAGCGCTCATCGGAAGAGATCTGCTCCAAAATGACTAAGAAGGTCATCGAGCTAAAGGCCAAGGTCGAGGAGCGGCGCAAACGCATCGCTGGGATTCGCTCCGAGTACAAGATCTCGGACGCGATGATCATCGACCTGCTTAGCAAGGCCCGGCGAGCCATGCAGCAGAACAACATGATGGTCGTGAACTACTCCACAACTGCCGTCGATCAGGACGAAAACGGCATGGAGCGCGAAGTCGTGGTCGGGGCGGGCGTTATTAACGGCCTGTTGACTGAGTCCGACTTTATCGAGGCCGAGGAAGCCGCCATCGACAAGCTGACCCTTATCAGCCGCAACTTGCGCGACCTAACGGAGCATGAAGGCGGGCGCAGTTATACGACCGGCCATCGGTTGTCCGAGGCCGAGCTTCGATACTTGGGATTCTAAGATGACTGGGGAAAAAATTAAGGAGATCGTCGCTAAATACGACGAAATCTTAGGCCGCTATGGGGCCCGGTCCGAGCGGAACATGTCAGGCGTAGATCTTCATCAGCGCCTTAATCACCTTGCATGGATGTGCGAACAGATCAATAACTTTGTGGGTGAGAACCGCTTAGATAAGGCCTTCCGATGGCTGGGGTTCATTCAGGGCGCTTTCTGGGCCTATGGCATCCAGAACATCGAGGATTCTAAGCGAGATAATTCACCCGTAGATGTACCGTTCGACGCACAAAGGGTCTAGAAAGGACGCAAGATGAACATCGACAACACGATCGACGCCCTCGAGCAGCGCATGCAAGGTACGGCAGGCACCCAGTTGTACCGGATTGCTATCGAGGACCAGTACATGGAGCAGCTCAAGGTTCGCCGCAAGAAGACCGGGGTTACCCACCATGTTCTGTGGTGCCTGTCGCTCGGCGACCTTAATGGACAGGCCCAGCGGATCTCGTTCTACGGCTATCGCATCGTGGACGTGATCAAGAAAGCTCAGCAATGGGCAGGAGTTCCGCCTCGCACAAGGGCCAAGCGGAAGAACGGCCATGCTGGTGCCGATGAGCAGCAGCCTCAGGCCCAGGTGTGAATCGATACGACGACACGGAAACGGCTATCGAAAATGCTTTGCAGGCATTGAACTGCAAAGCAAGGGATGTACTAACCAGGACTTTGCCGCCTTTAGAGAGCGGGGACGTGGTCGAGCTTGCAGTCGATTTTCGTCTCTATCTAAAGTTCGAGAAGAATAAGTCCACTATTGAGGTTGGGACGGTTACGTCCGACCTTCCGGTAGCCAGGATCGCTCGACGCTAGGAGCGTCCATGCATAGCTATCAGCCACTCACGAGGCTGGTGGTAGATCGCAAGCTCTATCATAACGATAGAGAGATCGACCACGAACTCTATGAAGGGGAAGTTGAGATGACGCAGCAACAGCAGGATGCGTACAAGGCCATTATTGGTGACGGGCTAGCGACTGTTACCGTAAGTCGGACGCTCAGCCACAAGAACTACGGTTCTGGTGGCGATGTTTTCGTGTCGGTCAGTCTCAAGTGCGATCAGTCCAGTGATGGGCTTGCGACCGCTATCGAATACGCCAAGCAGCTCGCAGAAGATCGAGCCTGGAACCATCTCGATCAACTACGGCACCAGCTTGTCCAGCGCGGCATCGTGCAGTCGTGAAACTGACCGAAGCTAAGTGCCGTATTACCGGGGTCACGCTGGGAGAAGCGCAAATCAACCTCATTCGGATAGACGCGGTTCCTATCCAGGCCAAGTTCGCGCTGATATCTGGAGATGGCTCCGTTAGCGGTTACTTTGAGAGGCGAAACGGCTGGTCTGATAAAGTCCTCCAAGCCCTGCAAGCTTTCGTAGATGCTATCGAAGAAGACGGCTTGACCGTCGTTTTTGAGGAGATGACGAAGCCAGTTTCTGAAGGCGAAAGCGCAGAGGGGCCACCGCAGTTTTGAGTTAAGCTCGCGGCGCTCCCCAGCGCTTTCTTTTAGCTGGGACCTTCCACCGTTATGCTTCTGCGAGGGCCCATGAACGACTACAACAACCGGAACCGAGGACGGCCGCAAGACAGAAGGCCGCCGCAACAAGGCGGGTACAGCAAACCGCCGCAGGCTCCGGTGATAAGCGCAGCTGAGGTCGCGCAGCTTCGCTCCGAAGTCACGCGCCTGAAAAAATTGGTCGAAGAGCACCTTGCCGAGAAAAATCAATGGAGTACCGAAGTCCGATCGTGGATAGGCTCCCAGGTCTTGATCGAGCTAGATGGCGGGCTGGAGTCCAAGGGGATTTTGCTATGGGTAGACCGTTACACCATGGCAATGGAGGAGACCGATGGCCACAAGCGCATCATCCACAAGAAGGCGATCATTCGCCTCGCTCAACTCGACGATTAACGCCCGTGTTCCAGCGGGGCTACTGCAAGGAGGTCAGGCGTGGCTGCCAGTATCGAACACCAACTCATCTGCAAAATCATTGAGACCAACGACTTTCACACGGTCGAGAAGCTCAAAATCGACGAGTCCTACTTTCTAACCGATCCGCACGTTATTTCGCAGCCTCGAGAAGCGTTCAAGTTTTTCCGCGAGCACTACCACAACGAGCAGACATTCGGATCGCTTCCTAGCTGGCAGATCTTGCTCACGCGGGTTCCAGGATTCCAGTGGACACCTTCGTGGGATACGCTGCCGACGCTTTGCTTAGAACTACGGCGCCTGAAGATGCGCGCCCAGATTATTAACTTAGCAGACGAACTAGGCCGCAGGGCGGAAGTCGATCCGATGCAAGCCTTAAACATCGTGCGCGAAGCGGCCGCTAGCTTAGTCGCCCAGCACGAGCTTTCTAGCGACGTGTTGATCTCGCAGGCTTACGAAAAGCTGTACCAGGACTATCAGCTTGTTTCGAGCGGGCAAGGGATCCTCGGCATCCCGTGGCCCTGGGATATCTTGAACGAAGACACTCAAGGCATTCAAGACGAGCAGTTCATCGTCATCTATGCGCGCCCGAAGAGCATGAAGACATGGCTAGCGATGTATGTGGCTTGCTGTGCGTACTTACGCGGCCAGCGAGTGCTGATTTATTCGCTAGAGATGTCCCCGATCCAGATCCAGCGCCGCTGTGCGGCGATTCTCTGCCAAGTCGACTACGAGAAGTTCAAGAACGGGAAACTAGATCCAGCAACGCACGATCGGGTCTGGCAGACGCTGTACTGGCTAGGCGAGCAGGAAACCAGAAATACCAACGCCTACGGTCACTCTGCTGCGTTATTGGCGACACAGCCACAGGGTGAGGCATCTGGCGTGGCTTCTTTGCAGGCGAAAATTCGCGAGTTCTCCCCGGACTTGGTCATCGTCGATGGCATGTACCTCATGCGGGACGACCGCAAAAAGGTACGAACCATTGACTGGAAGTCGGTCTCGCATATTTCCCAGGACATGAAGCAGACCGCTCGCATGTTCCAGATCCCCGTGATTGGAGTTACCCAGGCTAATCGAGGCGCTGATAAAGATCCTAAGAAAGCGGACTTGGTAGAGCTAGCTTATTCAGACGCCCTGGCGCAAGACTGCGATCTCTGCATCCGAGTCCACAAGCAAAAAGATCCGTCGTCTGGAGAGCCGGAGCTTGTTTTGTCGATCCCGGGGTCGCGCGAGGGCAAGTTAGACGCCTTTGTAATTCACGGCATTCCAGCTGTGAATTTCAACTTCAAGCGCTCGACGATCATAGACCCGAACAACCCACAACCATCTAGTAATAGCGGTCAGAGTAACGGTTCAAGCGGCGGGTCTAAGTCATCTAACGGGGCATCACGAGCCGCTGTCGTTCTACCGACCAACTGGCGCCTGTAAGCACATAACTCCCGGGCTGGGAGAAGGGAGGGAACGTGCGCCATCACATCCAAGATATCGTCGAGCGCTATCTAGGGCGGGGAAAGTTCTCGGGCGAATCGAACATCATGTTGCGGTGTCCGTTCCATAAGAGCGGGCAGGAAACGAACCCGTCGTTCTCCGTTAACGTCGATCTTGCTATTTGGCAGTGCTTCACCTGCAAAGCCTCTGGGGGGATTACCAAGCTACTCCGGATGCTCGGTCTACCGGCCGATGTCATCGACGCAGAGACTCATGGGATTCGCGATGAGATCGCGGCTAATAAAGAGCGCCTGCGTTGGAAGCAACGGGCCGAGGTAGTTTCTCGCGATCCGTTCCTAGCGAAGACGATACTCCCGGAGACTGTCTTAAAACCCTATGAATGGCTGCCGGTGAACTTAGCCAATGCCGGGTTTCATCCCGATTGGTTAAAATTCATGGGCATCGGCTTCGACCGAAATAATAACCGCATCACGTATCCAATCCGAGATATTTATGGAAACTTGGCCGGAATTTCAGGCGGAGCTGGTTTTGCAGGCCAGTACCCCAAGTACAAAGTCTATAAAGGTCGCTGGAAGAATCCAGAGACAGAGCGCTGGGTGCCATCCGACTATGGGGACTGGTTCGATGAGCGGTTTCCGAACTATGACTTCCACAACCATGACTTCCTGTGGAACTACGACTCAGTATTCCCTCGTCTATTTTTCGGCCGGGAACCGACTGATTTTCTCATAATCGTCGAAGGGTTCAAGGCTTGCTTGTGGCTGCTTCAGCACGGCTTCTGGAACACCGTGGCCCTGATGGGCAGCCAAATGTCAGACCGACAATTTAGTCTCATTAATCGGCTGAGCGTTCGCGTGGTGCTGTTTCTTGATCAAGACGACGCTGGCCGAAAAGGCATGCAACTAATCGGACGAGAGCTACGGAAGCATCAACCCGGGGTTTATATCGCCTACTACCCGTACGCTGAGGATTGCCAGCCTGATGATCTCACGCTGGCAGAAGTAACAGCGGCAATTTCAGGCGCCATTGAGTACCCCATCTGGAGAAAGCAAGGAGCGATCGCATGAGCATGGAAAGCCTGCGCACTGGCGCACAGAGCCTCAACCAAAACGGAAAGAAGGGCGCTACGCGAGCGAGTTACTACGCACGCTGGAAGCCGCCTACGATGGTCGACCCTCTTAAGCGGTTTCTTGCTGCGCCCCCCTCAGAAGAAAGCTATTTGGGCATTTCCGAGCCCATCGTAATTATCGCGGGCCAGTACCCAGATCTACTGGCGCGAAACCCAGACGGATCGGTCCCGAATCCGCCCCCGATGGGAGAAGCCTATCACTTCAGGGCGCACACGTTCGCGATCCATGTCCAAGGCAAGAACGGCAAGCAAGGTTTCCGGACATTTCGCGAAGTCGTTTGTTCAGCGGGACCGGAGCCTCATGCTCCGCAGCCCTGCATCGGCTGCTACCAAGTTGATCATGGCGCCGATGCCAAGGCTCGAGATACCTGGGCCTTTAATATTGCCCATCTTGGGTATTACCACAACCAACCACTTGTGAAAGACGGCCAGATCCAGCTCAAGAAGAACTCGAACGACCCCGTGATGGTAAAGAACGAATGCCTGGCCTATAAGATGGAGAACATCCTCCAAGGTCGAGCGGCGCAAGCTCGGGTCCAGGGAATTAAGCAACCACGGCGCTGCGAGGGTTGCGACGGCAATCACCCCTTCTTGTTCGGCGACCATCGAGTGCTGCAAGTGGGCCGGCGACACCTGGATAACTTGTTCGAGATCGATGACAAGATCGGCAACCGCTGCATGAACTGCAACACGTACATGTTGCGGACGGAGTTCCGGTGCGGGAACGAGCATTGTGATACGTTGATTTTCCAGATCGCGCAGAGCGGCTGGACGAACGCGCAGATCGACCAGTTCTCGAAGTCGCAGTACGGCTGCCCAGCTTGTCAGACCCTGAATTTGCCATATTCGATCTACGAGTGCGGTTATAGCGAACAGTACGTGCCGATTCCGGGTGCGGGCTGCCCCCAAGGCGTAGATCCCAGGAAGATGTCGATCTTCGACTGCGTGCTGTGGATCCAGCGCGAAGGGGAGAAGATGGAATCGGAGATCGTGGTCAAGAAGTTCGAGCCTATTACAGACTATAGAACGCACGATGGTCGGTCACTTGGCGAGCATCTGCCAGAGATCGTCCGGCAGCCCTATGACCTCCTGGACATGTACTCGCCCGATTCGTTGGATGACCAGGCAAAGACTATCGGCATCCAGAACCCGTACGCGGCACAGCAACCAGCCTATACAGCGTATGGCTCTGCTCCGCCGATGCAAGGCATGCCACCCGTAATGCCACAGCAGCAGCCACAATACGGGCAGCAGAGTTACATGCAAGCGCCGCCTTTCCCTGGACAACCTATGCCAGGGCGGCCCAATTTCGGGAAGTAGTTAACTAGAGAGACGGCCGAGGGGAAGTCCTGCTTCGCCATGTGACCTCGGCCGTCTCTTTCTTTTTTCGGAGGCTTGTATGTCCTTGGGCTGGAATCTTATCCCCCCTGCCGAGTGGGCAGAGACCGAGCAGCAGGTCTGTGAGATGGGGCAGTACCTCTATAATAGCTGCCTTGAGAATGACCTTGCGTTCGACACTGAGACTACGGGCCTGAACATCCACCGCGATGTTCCAGTGATGCTGTCGTTCTCAGATGGCTACCGTCGGTTCGCAACGATGGCGAGCTGGATCCACTACTCCTGGATTAAAGACGCCCTGCTCCAGAACCCGGCGATTACGAAAATCGGCACGAACTTTAAGTTCGATATGCACATGGCGGCCAATGCCGGGGTCGAAATTATCGGCCCTGTAGAAGACACGTTGGTCCAATCCTGGCTGCACAATGAGAATCGGTTCGGCCACGGCTTGAAGGACACGGCCCGGGACTACTGCAATATTAAGATGGTCGAGTTCAAGGAAATCTTCCCGATGCGGAAGGCGACCAAGAACAACCCGGCAGAAACTCCGGGCGAGGCTATCTTACGGGTCCTAGCAGATATCGAAGGCGGAGGGCGCGACCGCGCCATCGAGTACTCTGGATTAGACGCCTACGCCTCGCACCGCGTTCGGTCGTATTTAAAGCCACTACTTCTTGGCGAGATGATCGGGCACGGTTGGTCGCTCTGGAATCATTTCGAGACCTACGAGAAGCCGTTTACTAGAGTACTGTGGAACCTAGAGCGTCGCGGGTTCTCGATCTGCACCGGGCATCTGCGCGGTCAGATGGGGCCGATGGAAAAAGCGATGCTGGCACTCGAGAGCAAGCTTGCCGAATTAGCAGGCTGGGTTGTGAATCCGCAGAGCCCCAAGCAGCTCCAGAAGCTGTTTTTCCAGCAACTAAATTACCCCGCGGTTAAGTACACCGACGGCGGGCAGTCAGGCGTCAAGCAACCCTCGACCGAGGAAGAAGTTCTGACGGTCTACGCAGAGAAAGGCTGTCCCTTCTCGCAGATCATCATGGAGCACCGAAAGATCCGGAAGATCTACGGTACGTACATCGAGGGCTTACTAGGCTGGGTAGATTCGAATCTCCGGATCCACACGACGCTTAAACAACACGGGACGGTTACAGGCCGCTTGTCCTCTGCGGAGCCGAACCTCCAGAACATCCCGCGCCCCAAAGGCGACAAGTTCCGGATCCGCGAGGCGTTCATAGCGGACATAGGCAAGATCTTAGTAATCGCCGACTATGACCAGTTAGAGATGAAACTAATGGCGCACTTCTGCCTCCATAAAAGCATGATAGTGGCGTCACCAGAGCCCGATCTACAAATCGGTAACTTGGTGTCCGATAAATACGATGGGGAGGTCTATTCGATAGACTTAGAGACTAAAAAGAAGGTTCTAAAGAAAGTAGTTGGGCATTTTAAGAACGGTCAGGCAGTAGAAAAGTCCAGTTATAGAGGACAAATGCGACCAGAGGACTGGCGCATTATCAGGCACGAAGGATCTCCCTGGCGTAAGCTCATTATCACAGACGAGCATCGAGTCTTTACCCCTACCGGAAAGAAGTCGGTCTCCGACCTAAATGTTGGGGATTTCATCTACTGCGACGAGCCTTTTATTAAAGGGGCTCAAGAGCAAATTATATTAGGGTCTCTACTGGGAGACGGCGGATTTAAGCGAGCTAAGTCAAAAACCGGCTCTGGCTATTTTGAGAGTATGGCTTTCTATCACGGCGATGCGCAGAAGGAATATTTCGACTTCAAGCGGCAAGTGCTAGGACCTATCGTTCGATCTTTCATGTTCGACGGTAAAATGCATCGCGCGAAGGTTTCAGCTAGCTTCCAGATCTCAAACTTGGCCAAACTAATGAGGCCAGGTGGTGGCAAGAAGCGACCTACCATTGAAGTACTGTCCAAGTTAGATGCCAGAGGCTTAGCTATCTGGTACTGCGACGACGGGAACCTGGGGAATGATGTCCGTTGCAGCCGCACGAAGGGCTTTTCGGCAAGCATCGCGAACGTCAGAATCACATCCGAGGAAGTCGAATACATCAACGGAAAGTTCGACCTTGATTTTTCGAAGTGGAAAAACGGCTTCGCGGTAAGCGGGAATCGGGCTGAAAAGTTCTTTAATCTAGTAGCGAAATACGTACCTCATAAGATGAGGTACAAGCTTCCAGAACATTGGAGAGAGGTTCCGTTCGCCGAAGCGGAGTGGTTAGAGCCGGTAGAGGAGATCACCCCGGTTAGGATCATCGAGAAACGAGTTGGACGGCCAGAGGAAACCGGGATGGGGTTCGGATCCGGTTCCAAATACGACATCACAGTAGAGGACACTCACAATTACTTTGCTGGAGGTGTTCTGGTCTCAAATTCCGGTGACCCGAAGATGTGCGATGCCATTAACAACGGCAAAGACTTGCACTGCTATACAGTCGCGCTGATGTTCGGCGAGGACTACGACGAGGTCTACGCCGCTAAAAAGGCCAAAGACCCGACGCCTCGGCAAGAAGTTCTGCTGTTAATGCGGCAGTCGGCCAAGGCCATCGGCTTCGGCCTTATTTACGGCATCGGTCCAGATAAGCTAGCCGTCCAGCTCACGGAAGAGCTCAAGCGTCTAGTAACACGAGATGAAGCCAAGCTGAACATCCGGAAGTACTTCGATGCCTTCCCAGGGGTCGAGGCGTTCATCAAGTCGACGCACGCGTACTGCCACGAGACCGAATACGTTCAGACGATCTTAGGACGCAAGCGTCGGCTCCCGCAGATCAATGCTCGCGGTGGTGGCGGGGGATCCGGAGACGATGCCAAAGGGATCGTTGCAGAGGCTCGTCGCCAATCAGTGAATTCAATTATTCAGGG
>JACCDR012586575.1_pt1 | contig 15451 bp, 18 predicted proteins | sample 7446431 | NCBI WGS metagenome assembly JACCDR01 (sample SAMN15323443, study PRJNA562643) | freshwater metagenome | isolation source: river surface water | place: USA:Blue River Watershed | collected 2017-08-17 | reverse complement strand
GACTATGTCGCTACCGGTCACTATGCACGACTCGGCCGAGACTCGAGTGGTTTTCATCTACACGAAGCTCTCTACACACCAAAAGACCAGTCGTATTTTCTCTATACCTTGTCCCAAGACGTCTTGTCCAAAGTCCTCTTTCCGGTCGGAGGTTTTACCAAAGATGAAGTGCGGGCCCGAGCAGCAAAATACAAACTACCGACCGCTACAAAAAAAGACAGCCAAGGCCTGTGCTTTATAGGCAAAGTAGACATGCAGGATTTTCTTTCTCACTATATCGAAAGCAAGGAGGGTGCTGTTTTGAATACAGAGGGGGAGGTGATAGGCACACATCCAGGAACAGTTTTCTTCACTATCGGCCAGCGTCACGGCTTTACGATCACTAAAAAGAGTCCAAACGATGAACGTTATTTTATTGTAAGCAAAGACATCGAGAAAAATACCGTCACGGTAGCGTACAAAAAAGAAGGCGCAGTTTCGACTGGAGCAGTCTCATCCCTCTATATCGAGCCTGTGTGGAGTACCCAAAGGCATGCAGACAGTATTTTCCCGAAAGCTTGTACTGCCCGCATACGCTATCATGGAGAAAAAAAAGAAGTGCAACTGCAAGCAGAAGGTAGAGGTTACCGAGTAGACTTTGCTATACCTCAAGAAGGAGTGTCCCTTGGTCAGTCGCTCGTCCTCTACGACGGAACTGAATGTCTCGGCGGTGGCATCATCGACAGGGTATTGTAGTATTTACATTTTTGTGGCAAAACAGGTATGGTTTTTGTGGAATGCTACGTACTAAAAAACCAGAAATCCCGCTGATGGATAGGGTGGCCAACCTATCCCCACAACAAAAAAAAGTGTTCGAACTTTTTTGGGTGAAAAATGGAAACACCACACGGATAGCGACAATACTACAGATCAGTGTACGCTCTGTTCAGAGATATGTGCAAAAAATTTGTCAAACACTTGGTATCAATAATAAAAATCAATTACAAGAATTCTATACGGTTTATTCCTTTGTACGTGACTTGGAAAAGTCGCCCTAACAACTGAAGAAACACATAAGTCCGTTACTATCGACGAGACCTAACCCCACCCGGGGTTTTTCTTTTTATCCACTACTGTTTCTTTTTTTCTTGTGCGATAATGGGTGTATGATCCTACCTATATACGTGGTAAAAGCCGACGGTACCCGCGAGCAGTTTGATACCACAAAACTAGAACATTCATTAAAGCGAGCTGGAGCCACCAGTAAGACTATTTCCGAAATACTGGATGCCGTCAAAACAAATATTACCGATGGTATATCTACTCATGACATCTATACGTATGCGTTTTCGCTCCTACACAGCGTTGATCGGCCGATCGCCCTCAAGTACTCCCTAAAGCGAGCCATCATGGAGCTGGGCCCCTCTGGTTTTCCATTTGAAGAGTTTGTAGCTGAAATATTTAAAGCCGAAGGCTACCAGACGGACACCAGTACGGTGGTCAAAGGTTTTTGTGTGCCACACGAGATCGACGTGGTCGCTTGGAATGAGACAAAGCTCATCATGGTAGAGGCAAAGTTCCACAACCAGCTGGGTATAAAGTCCGACCTAAAGATCGCTCTGTACGTAAAAGCGCGCTTTGAGGACTTGTCCAAAGTCACATTCAAATACGGTCGCGAACGAAAGCTGGACGAAGGGTGGTTGGTGACCAACACAAAGTTTACCTCGACTGCTATCGAGTACGGCTCGTGCCAGGGTGGGATGCGGATGATCGGCTGGAACTACCCACCCGAGGGGAACCTGCACGACCTCATCCTTAAAACAAAACTCCATCCGATCACGTGTCTAACCTCTCTCTCTGGCAGGGAAAAGAAAGCCTTGCTCGAGCAAAAAGTGGTGTTGTGCAAGAGTATTAGCGAGTCACCCGAGCTCCTCGATGCGCTCAATATAAATGCACACAAGAGAAACGCAGTTTTAGAAGAAATAGCAAACTTATAATATGTGGATATTTTTTGCACTCGGTTCCGCCCTCTCTGCTGCCCTGGTGGCGGTGACCGCAAAGCTAGGCTTGAAAGGGGTAGACTCTAACACACTGACCGCACTGCGTTCGGTGGTCATGTCTATCTTGCTGTTGTTGTTTGTCTTTGGTACGGGAGCGGTCTCTGGTATGCATCTGGGGCGGGTTAGTGGTCGAGACTGGATGTATATCGTCCTCTCTGGTCTCTTTGGTGCTTTGTCGTGGCTGTTGTATTTTTATGCATTGAAATACGGCAACACGGTCGCGGTGGTAGCCCTGGACAAGCTGAGTGTGGCTTTTGTCCTCATCCTCTCTGTTTTTATCTTGCGGGAGACTACGACGGTGTATACTGTAGCTGGGGTAGTACTCATTACGTTTGGGACTTTACTAACCTTGTTGAAATAACAAGAATTGTGCATAAAAATACCCCCAGAAGCATTGCTGCAACTGGGGGGGTTGGAAAAAAGCGCACATGAGATACTACACGTCCTATATCAGGGTACCACAACTATTTTTTTTATGCAAATGAAAAGGCGACCCGTGTGAGGGGTCGCCTGTGTGCGCCGTTGGGCGCAGGCCTACTGTGTCGGTAGGTCGGAGTCCTGGATGTTGAACTCCGTCATGATTTTTTTTTCGTTGTGTGGGATCACGTCGGGGGAGTTCCTGCGCCATCTGGCGCAGGAGAGCCACCCGGATCTTTCCCGGGTCGATATTCAGAGACTCTCCGAAAAGAGCGATTTCCCGGAAGATGTACTCCGGGGTAATCTCCCCGCAACGGGGGAGTAGGTTGTTTCTGATGGCAGCGTGGTTATACGCCGCCGTCAGGTATCTCTCCTGTTTGTTTCGGATCACGTTCGCGATCCGAACATAGGTATCGCTATTCCACCACTTTTCTTTCTCCCACGTTTCCGTCCTCGTCAAACCGTCCCAATCGATCCACTCTTGGCGGAACTTACAGATATCCACCGCCGGATTGATCTCTCCCCTGAGGAGGGACATTTTTTCATTCAAACGTTCCGCCTCCAGGAGGCGGAACTCCTCCTGTTCGATTGCAAGAGTGCCCCTACTCTTGCATCCTGTGGTGGCCAGTACGGCCACCAGAATCACGAGCACGGAAATTAGGTTTTTCATGGAACTTTCCCTTTCTGTAGCGCGTACTATGCCCGCCGGCAGATTTTTCGAAGTACTAAACTTCTGTCACATATTATAGCATATTTATACGCCTTTTGTCAATACACTACAATAAGCCTATTTTAGCCCTATTGTGCTATAGTATTGCCATGTCACATTTGACTTCGACAGACATTCGTAAACGGTTTCTCGCTTTTTTTGAAAAGCGGGGACACGCTATTTTGCCTTCGGCCTCGCTCTTGCCTGAAAACGACCCGTCGGTTCTCTTTACGACTGCTGGTATGCAGCCCTTGGTACCGTACCTGCTGGGAGAAAAACACCCACAGGGGAAGCGCCTGGCCAACATCCAAAAATGTGTACGCACTGGCGACATCGAGGAAACGGGCGACAACACCCACCTCACTTTTTTTGAAATGATGGGCAACTGGTCCCTCGGTGACTATTTTAAAGCAGAAGCAATACAATGGAGTTTTGAATTTTTGACGAGCACAGAGGAGGGTTTGGGACTGGACCCACGCCGGCTCTATGTGACTTGTTTTGAGGGAGACGCAGATGCGCCAAAGGATACCGAGTCAGCCGAGATATGGCGGGGTCTTTTTACAAAAGCAGGCGTCTCTGGCGAACGTATCTACTTTTTACCAAAGAAAAACAACTGGTGGTCACCGGGTGACAATGGTCCTTGTGGACCTGACACTGAAATGTTTTACGACCTCTCTGGTACACACTTGGACGGGCTCACCTTGGACGAATACCTGGCAGCAGACGAAAAACAAGAAGTAGTAGAGATCTGGAACGACGTCTTTATGCAGTACCTCAAAAAAGACGGTGCGGTAGTTGGGGAGCTCCAAAACAAAAACGTCGATACTGGATCGGGACTCGAGCGAGTGACGGCGGTCCTCGCTGGGGTAGACAACGTCTTTGATACCGACCTCTTTGCGAGCATCATGGCAGTAGCCAAAACACTGGCTGTAGAGAAAAAATCCCAGAGAGTATTGAGTGATCACATGCGCACTGCTGTTTTTATGATCAATGACGGCGTGTTACCGAGCAACACCGACCAGGGGTATGTGCTACGCAGACTGATTCGTCGTTCGGTCATGCATACAGACACTACACATATCGCAGATGAGAAACTAGCCGAGCTAGTCTCGGCTGTGGTGGAAACTTATGCCCAAGTTTATCCAGCTCTAACCCTCAAAAAAGAGCATGCGATCGAAACGATACGGGCTGAACAAGAAAAATTTGCCAAAACGTTAAAAGGAGGGCTGGCTCAGTTTGAAAAAATACTCGGCAAGCAAGGGGATACACGGGTTGTCTCTGGGGCCGACGCATTCCTCCTGTTTTCGACGTACGGCTTTCCGGTCGAGCTCGTTTCCGAGCTGTCTCTGCAAAAAGGTTTTACGGTAGACATAGAAGCTTTCAAGAAAGAGTTCAGTGAACACCAGGAAAAGTCCAAAGCCGGCGCAGAACAAAAGTTCAAAGGAGGCCTGGCTGACCACAGCGACGCTGTCGTGCGTTACCATACCGCTACCCACCTCTTGCACCAGGCGCTGGTGCAAGTGCTGGGTCCTGGAGTAGCTCAAAAGGGAAGTAATATCACGAGCGAGCGTCTCCGTTTTGACTTTACATATCCTCAGAAGATGACAACAGAAGAGATCCGAAAAGTAGAAGAGATCGTCAACAGCAAGATACAAGCTGCTTTGCCTGTACAACAAGTAGTGTTACCGAAAGAGGAAGCTCTCGCTTCCGGTGCAAAACATCTCTTTGACGAAAAATACGGTGATACTGTGTCAGTCTACTTTATCGGCGACAGTCTAGAGACTGCCTACTCCAAAGAGTTCTGTGGTGGGCCGCATGTGGCAAATACTGCCGAGCTCGGTACGTTTACTATAACCAAAGAAGAAGCTGTAGCAGCGGGGGTACGACGTATCAAAGCTGTACTCTCCTAAGTTTTTGTGTTATTTTGAAGGCGGTATGTACATCACTACTCTGAATACCTGCATTATTGGAGGGCTAGTCCTGTGTGTGTCGGAATATTTTTGGGGTACAGATCCTGAAATACGTGATAGTTGTTTTGCGTTTTTTTTAACTTTCTCTTTTTTGCGAATTTGTGAAAAAATAAGATCACGTATCAGATGCGGGTAACCCAGCATCGCTCTACACATGTACTACCGGTCTATCGGTAGTTTTCTTTTTTATGTGGTATAATAAAAAATATGCGTTTGTTCTCGTCCCATGCACATCCTGTGGTGTTATACATCACCTTGACCTCTGGTTCTGTTTCCGGGTCCTTGTTTGGCAAGGCGGGTGAGCTGTTATACACCTGTACAGTCCCTATACCTGACGACAAAACTCCACTCGACGCATTGTCGGTAGCCCTCTCTACATTTGCTGCACATTTTCATCGTTATCCACATAGCCGAGCGGTACAAGAGATACGAGTATGCTTGTATGCCTTGTGGTTCCAGAGTGGCGTACACAAAGTACAAGTGACGCAGGATAAACCGATGGTGATCACCGAGTCTTTTCTGAAGGCTCTCTTGGAAAAAGAAGCCAATACCTTTTTGTCCGAAAGTCATATTTCTGACGAACAAGTATTGATTGAAAAAAACATTATTCATACAAAAATCAATGGCTATAACTTGATTTCTGCTTTAGGTAAAAAGACAAAACATCTCGAAGCAACTATTTTTTTCTCTTTTATGCAGAAAAAAGTGCTAGATTTGTTGCACACAACCATCTTTGAAAAACATGGCTTGCATGGCATCCCTGCATATATCCACACATTTCCTCTCATGGCCACTACTGTGTTACAGAAAAAACTAGAACGGAGTCAGTTTACTTTGTTTGCGGTTACAGACCATTTTACCGAGGTGGTCATGGTCGAAGATGGTATACCAGCCAAAAGTTTTGATATTCCGATAGGTAAACAATATATCCTGGGGACTATGGGGGCTCAGCTAGGGATCCACGAAGACATAGCCAGTTCTCTCTGTACGTTGTATATAGATGGAATACTAGAGGAAGAAGCTGCTCGAGAAGTCGAAGAAGCTATGCTTGTCCTTACCAAAGACATGCTCGTTGCTTTTCATAGGCTTTACACTGCTGCTATGAGCCAAACGGTGACAATGGATATTTTTATCCTAGCAGACAAGCTCGGCAGTTTCTTGTGGCAAAAAACTCTCGATGATGAGGAAGTAGCTAAAAATAAAGAAAAAGTAATTAGCGTTTGTCATCTACCTGTGCCAGAAATAGATTGTTCCACGCTCGAAAAAATGACTTTTACGATGTCATCATCTTTTTATACAGAGCATAAGTAATTTATCAACACATTTCCTTTGGTTTTACGGTAGTTTTTTGATACACTGGAGCAAATGGTTAGACATAATGCTCGAAAAAATCGTGTAGAAGATGTGGTGTCGCGTTCAAAAGTATCAACTTCGGATACCTCCGTGTCTCCTCGTAGCATAAGAAACATCACCAAAGAGGGGCATACTATTGTTTCTAGACCCCCTCAGGATATTCCCCAGGAAGAAGTTGTGCCTTCACGCAAGAAAATAGAAACAGCAGACGTCACCCCCTTGAAGACTACCTCAACAGGACTTCGAGAGGAAACCTCAGAAGCACATTTTGTGTATGACTACACCGAAGTCAAACGTCCAAAACATACCATGTTGTACGTCTCTCTCTTGTGTTTGGCGGTGATCCTGTACTTTGCTGTTTCTGCTTTGTTTAAAAAAGCGATCATAACCGTAACTCCAAAAAACCAAACTATAGATCTGTCTACCGGATTCACTGCTCGCAAAAATGCTGTAGGTAGTGACCTCGGTTTTCAGTTTGTTACTCTGACCAAAGAAGTACAAAGAGAGGTTGTCGCTACCACTAGTATCCAAGTCCAAAAAAAAGCCGAAGGGGTAGTAGTGTTGTATAACAACACTAAAACTAGCCAAAGATTGGTAGAAAATACGAGACTAGAAGCAAACAATGGTTTGATTTTCCGCTTAAAAAACGCCGTTGTGATACCGGCCGCTAAAGCAGGGACAGGTAACAAAGATTTAGTGGCTGGCAGTGTTGAGGTGGGGGTAGTGGCAGACAAGGTGGGATCTGATTACAATATATCTTTTTCTGACTTTACTATTCCTGGCCTTAAAGGTACATCAAAGTACACCGACGTGTATGCTCGATCAAAAGCTATATTTAGCGGCGGCTTTGCGGGACTACAAAAAGTGATCGCTCCAGAAGAAAAACAGCGTATCGAACAAGAGCTCGAGGCTGAGCTACGTACCGGTCTGGCCACTGACCTGCAGGTTCAGATACCAAAAGAATATGTATTATACGCAGACAGTATTGTCTACAGCTTTTCTCCAGCAACCCAAGAAAACATTTCTGGTGATAAAGTATTTCTGACTAAAAAAGGGGTAGCAAACGCAGTCATCTTTGATACAGGTACATTGTCTCGTGCTCTGGTTTCAAATGCTTTGCCACAGTTTGTCGATGATGTCATTACTGTGCCAAATATCCAAAGTCTTCAGTTTACCTATGCTACTACCACTACAGCTACTATCACTGACCTTAAAAACATGGCTATCATTAACTTTTCTCTCTCAGGTAAGCCGTATTTTGTTTGGTCCGTCGACTTTGACAAGCTCAAAATGGACCTCCTTGGGCTATCAAAAGAAGAGGCTCAAAAGGTCATTTTAGGCAATACTGGCATCGCTGAAACGAAGATAAAAACATATCCGTTTTGGAATGGATCGATCCCGCAGAGCGATAAAAAGGTCGTTATCAAAAATAGTCTTGACGAATAGGGGCTTATTCTGCTACTATGTCTCTCATTGATTAAATTGTAATGTCACAAAGCAAAAACGAGACGTCTATAACTGGTCAAGTGGTCGAAGCTCTTCCTAATACCCTTTTTAAAGTCAAACGAGACGATACAGGTGAAGAAATGCTTACCTACCTAGGAGGTAAGATGAGACTACACCGTATTCGTGTCTTGGTGGGCGACAAGGTGGTGGTAGAGATAGACCCATATGGCGGTAAAGGACGAATAGTTAAGAGGATATAACATATGAAAGTAAAGTCTTCAGTAAAAAAAATATGTGCACAATGCCAAGTGGTCCGTCGCAAGGGTTACGTCTATGTTGTGTGCAAATCTAATAGCCGTCATAAACAACGTCAAGGTTAATATAATACACTTATGCGTATACTCGGAATCACACTACCAGAGCAAAAAAGAGTCGAAATCGGTTTGACCGTTTTATATGGTATTGGTCGTCCTCTCGCAGAGGAGATCCTGGCTGCAGCTGGGGTAGATGGTAGCAAAAAACCAAAAGACCTGACTGTTGACGAGGAAAATGCTATTCGAAAAGAAGTAGAGAAACACAAGATCGAAGGAGACTTGAAACGAGAGGTTGCTGGTAACATTAAACGTCTCAAAGACATCAAAGCATACCGTGGTCTACGCCACATGCGAGGGTTACCATCACGTGGGCAACGTACAAAAACCAACAGCCGTACACGCCGTGGTAACGTACGTGTCACTATGGGTACTGGACGCAAAGTAGCTGATAAGAAATAACATATATGGGTAAAAAAAGAATTGTAAAAACAGAAGAAAACGGAGGTGAAGCTAAAAAAGTAGCAGCTACCGTTTCTAAAAAAAAGGTTGATACCGGTACGTTGTACGTACAATCGACCTACAACAACACCAAACTCGTGTTGGCGGATGTCAAAGGTAACGTTCTTGCTACGTCAAGTAGTGGAGCTATCGGTTTCAAAGGTGCCAAAAAAGGTACGCCTTTTGCTGCCGCCAAAGTAGGGGAGTTGCTCGGTGCCAAAGCCGGAGCGATGGGTATGAAAGACATCCATGTAGTAGTCAAAGGAGTCGGTTCTGGCCGTGAGTCAAGTATCCGTGGATTTATTTCAAAAGGTATGACCGTATTGTCTATCAAAGACGTGACTTCGGTACCACACAACGGCCCAAAACCACCAAAACCACGCCGAGTATAATCGAAATAATATATTTTTATGCATATTGGACCAAAATACAAAATCGCACGCCGTCTAGGAGCCTCTGTCTTTGAGAAAACTCAAACACAAAAGTTCCATGCTCACCTTGAACGAAAAGGTGTTAAAAAAGGCATGTCAAAAGCCAAGAGTGAATACGGCCAACAATTTAACGAAAAACAAAAAGTCCGTTTTACCTACGGTGTGACTGAAAAACAATTTGCTAAATACGTCAAAGAGGCTCTCCTCAAAAAAAGCGCTTCTGTAACCAACTCTATTTTTGAAAGTCTCGAATTGCGTTTGGACAACGTATTGTATCGAGCTGGATTTGCTCCGACACGCCTCGGTGGTCGCCAGATGGCTTCACATGGTCACGTCTTGGTCAACGGTAAAAAATCTACCATCCCTTCTATGAGACTCTCTGTGGGAGACGTCATTACTCCTCGCTTGGGTTCAAAAGACAACGCTTTGTTTGTCAAAGCACTCGCTCGTTTCGAAAACATCACTACTCCTTCTTGGTTGTCTGTGGACATACACAAAAAACAGATCGAAGTCACCGGCATGCCACATTTGGTACCGTCAGAGCAGATGTTTGACCTCAACGCAGTGGTGGAGTTCTACAGCCGATAATACTTGTGTTTTATAGGTTATTAATGTATAATATACAAACAATTTTTTATTCCGATTTTTAATAGGTTTTTATAAGTTTTTAATAAAACATATGTCCGATCACACCATCGTATTACCATCAAAACCAAAAATCGTCAGAGAAGTAGGCTTTTCTGGAGTCTATGAAATTGATGGTTTGTATCCTGGCTATGGACACACCCTCGGCAACTCATTGCGCCGTATCATTCTTTCCTCTTTGCCTGGTATTGCGGTGACATCGGTCAAGATCGCTGGTGTAGACCATGAGTTTTCTGTTATCCCAGGGGTCAAGGAAGACGCCGTTACTATCCTGTTGAACCTCAAGAAACTACGCATCGAGTCAAACACACTCGAGCCTCAAACTCTGACCCTCAAGGTCAAAGGGGAGAAAGCAGTCACTGCGGACATGATCGAAGCTCCAGCTGGTGTCGAGATCATCAACAAAGATCTACACATCGCTACTATTTCAGACAAAAATACCACTCTCGACATGGAGATCCGTGTTGAAAAAGGTCTCGGTTTTGTATCCAAAGAAGTATTGCAAAAAAACAGGGTAGACATCGGTGAGATCACTGTCGATGCTATTTTTACCCCTATCCGTGGTGTGAGCTACGAAGTAGAAAACATGCGTGTCAACGACCGTACAGACTTTAACCGTCTACGCATCAACATTGAAACAGACGGCACTATGACTCCAAAAGAAGCTTTGGAAAAATCTATCGAGATCATGATCCACCAACTGAAAGCGATCATTGGTTTCAAAGAAGAAGAAGTGTTGACTCCAGCTCATGTAGAAAAAGAAGAAAAGAAAGAAAAAGGACTAGAAATGGATGAGGATTTCCTCAAAACTCGTATCGACACCCTGGACCTCTCTGCTCGTACACAAAACGCTTTGGCAAACGCTAACATCCGCACCCTCGGAGGTTTGGCTCGCAAGAAAGAGAAAGACATCCTCGAGATCGAGGGTCTGGGACCAAAAGGTCTACAAGAGATCAAAGCCATGCTTCTCTCTTTCGGTATTACCCTTAAATAACCTGCATATATGAGACACCACAACGCAAACAGAAAATTTGGACGAGTAAAAAAGGTACGAGCTGGACTCATGAAGTCGCTAGTGCTTGCTTTGGTGACTCATAAAAAGATTTTGACTACCGAAGCAAAAGCCAAAGAACTGCGCCCAGCTGTAGAAAAGCTAGTAACTTTGGCCAAAAAAGGTGACATGGCTTCGTACCGCACACTCGTTTCTCGAGTAGGTAGCATCGCCGCCAAGGAACTCTTTTCAAAAATCGGTCCTGACTACAAGGGACGTGCTGGTGGATACACCCGCATCACCAAGTTGCCAGCTCGCCTTTCAGATGCTAGTATGCAAGCTGTTATCGAATTTGTATAAAAACTATGAAGTATACTATTGATGCCACAGACAAAGCCCTCGGACGAGTAGCCACCCAAGCTGCAGTATATCTCATGGGTAAAAACCTCAAAACTTTTGAACGAAATGTAAACCCGACTGTCACTGTCGAGATAAAAAACGTGGCCAAAGCCAAAGTAACCGGTGACAAAATGACACAAAAAACATACAGCCGATACTCTGGATATCCAGGAGGTTTGAAACAACCAACTATGACCGAAGTGGTGGGAAAAAAAGGTATGTCAGAAGTCTTTCGTAACGCTATCTCTGGTATGTTGCCAAAGAATAAACTGCGCCAGAAAATGATGAACAATTTAGTAATTACCGAGTAACCATAATAGAGCAATATGTCAGAAGCAAAAACAGAAGGAAAATACATCGAAGCTGTAGGACGTCGCAAAACCTCGATTGCTCGAGTTCGTGTTACTCCTGCTAGCAAACAGAGCATCACTATAAACGACAAGGAAGGTCACGACTATTTTCCACTCGCTTCTTTGCAACAGATCGTCAAAGATGCCCTAGCTGCCAAGACAGAAAAATACAAAGTCACCGTAATGGTCAAAGGTGGTGGTATCCACTCTCAGGCCGAAGCAGTACGTCATGGTATCGCCCGAGCCTTGGCTTCTGAAGGACACGAGGAGAGAGGTGTGATGAAAAAACTCGGCTACTTGAAACGTGATCCACGCAGCAAGGAGCGCCGCAAGTTCGGTCTCAAAAAAGCCCGCAAGGCGCCTCAGTGGTCAAAACGATAGTCTCTCAATTATTTCTCAAAAAACACCCCCACAAGGGTGTTTTTTGCTAGTGCTTTTGCAGGGCGGTTTTCTTTTACCCGAAACTCTTTTCTATTTTCTCTTTTTGCGATATACTCACGGTACTAAAAAACTGTTTGACATATGAACCCAGACGATACACAAAAAGATATACATACAGACGACACTGCCGAGGCAGATGAACTAGTCTTTGAGGAAGAGACCGAAAATACTGCTCCGGACTATGCTCAGAAAATAGAAAAGCTACGCAAAAAAGTAGCTGATCTGGAGGCAAAAAATGCCGAACTCCTTTTGAATTGGCAGAAAGACAAAGCTGACTTTGTGAACCTTCGTCGCAAAGACGAAGAAGCTAAAAAAGATGTTGTTGCTTTTGCACACAAAAACGTAGTAGCCGAGATCTTGCCGGTCCTAGATAGTTTTGAATCGGCCATGAAAAACAAGGAAGCGTGGGAAAAAGTAGACGCAAACTGGCGTATCGGAGTGGAATATATCCAGAACCAGCTCTACGGTATTTTGAAAAACTATGGCTTGCAAAAGATAGAAGCCCTAGGACAGACCTTTGACCCTCGACTGCACGAAGCAGTCTCTAGTAGGGAAGTAGGGGAGGGTGAGCACAACAAAGTGCTCGAGGTGGTCAGGAGTGGTTATACTATAGGCGACACAGTGCTCGAACCAGCTCGGGTGGTGGTAGGTGAACACAAAAACTAGGGAGGCTTTTGATAGGCTTTCCACTTGCATACTTTTTTGTTATTAGTATAATAGTTGACATGTAAACTGTTGGTTTTTTAATAGCATTAACGTAACACAAACAATATGTCAAAAATCATTGGAATCGATCTGGGTACCACAAACTCTGCTGTGGCAGTGATGGAGGCCGGTTCGCCAAAAATCCTCGAAAACAATGAAGGGGCTCGCACCACTCCGTCTATTGTAGCTGTCTCTAAAACTGGTGAACGTTTGGTGGGACTCCTCGCCAAGCGCCAAGCCGTGACGAACCCGAAAAATACTATTTTTGGTATCAAACGCTTTATTGGACACACCTTTGACGAAGCTGGAGTACAAAAAGACAAAGGCATCGTACCGTTTGAAGTCAAAGCCTCTGCGACAAACGGAGTTAAAGTAACTCTCCAAGACAAGGAATACACACCAGAGGAGATCTCTGCCATGATCCTGGGTAAGCTCAAAGCCGATGCCGAAAGCAAACTGGGTGAAAAAGTAACCGAAGCCATCATCACTGTGCCGGCCTACTTTAACGACGCCCAGCGCCAAGCAACCAAAGACGCAGGTCAGATCGCAGGCCTCAACGTCCTACGTATCATCAACGAGCCCACCGCGGCAGCCCTGGCCTATGGTTTCGACAAAGGTAAAAAAGATGAAAAAATTGTTGTTTTTGACTTTGGAGGTGGAACCTTTGACGTTTCTGTCCTCGAAGTGGGTGATGCGGTGATCGAGGTAAAGAGTACCGACGGCGACTCACACCTAGGTGGTAAAGATATCGACCAAAAGATCATCAACTACCTAGCAGAAGAGTTCAAAAAAGAAAGTGGTATCGACGTGCGCACTGACACCTTGGCTCTACAACGCCTGGATGAAGCAGCCGAAAAGGCAAAGATCGAGCTCTCGACGGCTATGGAGTCCGAGGTAAATATTCCGTTTATCACTAGTGACGCTTCTGGTCCTAGACATCTTCTGTTGAAACTTTCTCGAGCAAAACTAGAGGAATTGACCGAAGAGTTTATCGACCGTGCTATGGCTATCACCAAACGTGCCATGGAAGTCTCCGGCTTTAGCACCAGCCAGATCAACGAAGTGATCCTGGTCGGAGGCCAAACCCGCATGCCAAAAATGGCCGAAAGGGTCAAAGAGTTCTTTGGTAAAGAGCCGAATAAGTCGATCAACCCTGACGAAGTGGTAGCTCTAGGTGCAGCTATTCAAGGAGGAATCCTCAAGGGCGATGTCAAAGACGTACTCCTCCTCGACGTGATCCCTCTTTCCCTCGGTATCGAAACTATGGGAGGAGTAGCTACACACCTGGTCGAGCGCAATACCACCATTCCTACTAGTCGCTCACAGGTCTTTTCAACAGCCAGTGACAACCAAACATCGGTTGATATTCACATCGTGCAAGGCGAGCGTGCTATGGCAGCAGACAACAAGTCCCTCGGTCGCTTTATTCTGGACGGTATTCCTCCTGCCCCACGTGGTATGCCTCAGATCGAGGTAACCTTTGATGTGGATGCCAACGGTATTCTCTCAGTCAAAGCCAAAGACAAAGCAACCGGCAAAGAACAGTCTATCCGCATAGAAGCCCGTTCGTCTCTCTCCAAGGATGATATTGAAAAGATGAAAAAAGAAGCCGAAGCCGAGGCTGCAAATGATGCTAAAAAGAAAGAAAAAGTAGAAGCCAAAAACATGGCCGAACAGCTCATCTATACAGCTGAAAAATCCCTTCGCGAAGCTGGGGACAAGGTACCAGCTGACATCAAAACAGCAGTCGAAGGCAAAATCGCCGACCTCAAAAAAGTAAAAGATGATGCGGGGAGCGAAGTGTCTGCTATTACTACGGCAACCCAGGCCCTCTCGACCGAGTTGTCGAAAATAGGGGAATACATGAACAAAGCAACCGAAACTGAAGCAAAACCAGAAGGAGCAGAAGGTAAAGTGCGCGAAGGCGAGTTTGAAGAGAAAAAAGAAGAAGGAAAATAAACACCAGCTGTTGTGAGTTCATAATTTACTCACGTCACGATGAAAGACTATTACAAAACCCTAGGAGTAGAAAAAGGTGCGTCAAAAGAGGATATCAAAAAAGCCTTTCGTACTTTGGCGCACCAACACCACCCAGACAAAGGGGGGGATGCCGAAAAGTTCAAGGAAATAAACGAGGCGTACTCTGTCCTGTCTGACGATAACAAACGGGCTCAATATGACCGTTTTGGTAGCGCTGGTCCAGGTGCTGGGGGTCAGGGTTTTGGTGGTTTCGACGGTTTTGATTTCTCAGGTTTTTCCCAAGGTTTTGGCCAAGGAGCTGGAGCGGAGTTTCAGTTTGACCTAGGGGATATCTTTGGTGAGTTTTTTGGTGGTGGACAAAAGGGTGGGCGCAAAAAGAAAGGTAAAGACATATCGATCGACCTCGAGCTTTCTTTTGAAGAAGCGGTTTTTGGTACTGAAAAGACAGTGACACTTCATAAAACTTCTGTGTGTGAAGACTGTAAAGGTACTGGAGCCGAAAAAGGTAGTAGCATGGTGACCTGTACACGTTGCAATGGTAAAGGGGCGTTTAAAGAAATAAAAAAGACCTTTTTTGGTCAGTTTGAGACCAACACCCTCTGTGATGTCTGTGTTGGGGCAGGGACTGTACCAAAAGTAGCTTGCAAAACCTGCAAAGGGGCCAAAGTACATAAAAAAGAGTCACAGATCAAACTCTCTATCCCAGCCGGGATCGACGATGGTGAGATGATGCGTCTCTCGGGAGCGGGTGAGGCTATTGCCT
>JACCDR011168470.1_pt1 | contig 15459 bp, 27 predicted proteins | sample 7446431 | NCBI WGS metagenome assembly JACCDR01 (sample SAMN15323443, study PRJNA562643) | freshwater metagenome | isolation source: river surface water | place: USA:Blue River Watershed | collected 2017-08-17 | reverse complement strand
TCGACGCTCCACTCCTTGTGCGCCGGCAGATCCGCCGGGCGCTCGTCGATGTGGAGAAGCTCGATGTGGCCATCCGCCACCCTGCAGGCGACCAGCGCGGTGCTGTCGTCGTTGATCGAACCATCGAAGCCCAGCGTGACCACGTCGCCCGGCTGCAGCGACTTCGTCGCGTCCTTGCACGCATCGATGTCGCGCAACGGCAGCCAGGTGTCACTGGACGACGTCTCCGCGTTCAGGAAGTAGCGCCTCGAGTCCGCGGGGTCCGCCTTCAGCGAGTAGAACTCGTCCAAGATGCTCGGGATGTCGTTCCACTCGATCGCCTCACCAAACGCCTCCTTGATGCCGGCGATCAGGTCCTCCTCGACCGTCAGATCGGACACATCGCCCCACCTGTGGTCGTAGAGAATTCTTACCCTCCCTCGTCGCTTCTTGTCCGTCCGCACGGCCTCAGCCTCACGGAACGTAGTCTCGGCGATGCTGTCCTCTCCAGGCGCAAACATTGTCGTTGACTCAAGAAACCACGGCTCAGAGGCGGTTCCGCGGAGCTTTACGAGGTTGCGCGTGATGGTGGCATAAGCCCGGCGCAACTCCGGAGTGTTATATAGATGAGTTTCTATTTAGGCATCTTCGACGATGCGGTGCCCCCGCCAGCGAACCGACGGGGGCACCGCTTCGTCGAAGATGACGAAGGTCTCCTTGCCGCCGTCCTTGCTGGCGCTGGAACTGGTTGACGGCAAAATCGCACCGCCGTTGGGCAGGTAGACCCGCGTGCGGCCGGGATCGATGCCTGGCACGTGCGATAACGGGCAGTCGTCGTCCGTCAGATTGAAGTAGATCGTATCGAACGTGTTAGATGTCTGGGTTTCCTCAGTCGCCATCGCCCGGATCATCGGAACGTGCACCGGCTTGCCCATTGGCTCGCCGGCCTCGTACTCGTGGAAGAAACCGAGGCCCCATGGATCCTCGTACACCGGCAGCGCTCCACCGTCCCGCTCGGCCCACCCGGCAAATCGGCACGGGCCGAGCGCCTCGAAAAGGGCCAGGTAGGAGGCGAGGCCAGACTTGTTGGTTCGGAGCTAGGACTCCGGGCCCCCGCGGCTAGGCCGCGGGGGCCCGGAGTCCCTTGGGGCGACTCAAGAAGCTGTGGTCAATCAGGCGGCGGCCATCTGTTCCGAGCGCATAACAGTCGACCACGAAGCCGGCGTACTCGTCGCCGAGCGAGACCTCCATGCCCTGCACGGCACCAGGCCCGTGACGCACGAAGTACTCGATCCAGTCAACGGAGATGGACAGGGCTCGGAGCCTGTCGTGTTCCGGCGGGCGCACCAGAGTGCGTGGCATGGCGGCTCCCGTGTCGGGACATGGCGAAGGCCGCGACCCGTGACGGTTCGCGGCCTTCTGGTGGATGGAGCGGATTAGCCGACTTGCGCCGGCTTGTAGAGCGTCAGGTACGCGATGCCTCGCTCGAGCACGTCAACACGATCTCGCAGTTGCCCCAGGCCAGTGTTGCAGCGGGCGCAGAGCAGCCCCCGGATACACTCGCCACACGTCCGGTGCTTGTCAGGGCAGCAGCTGTGGTCATGGTCTACGGCGAGCGCCCTGCGGCCGGGCGGCTCCAGACAGAGAGCGCACACCCCGCCCTGCTGGTTCAGCAATTCGTCGTAACGCCGCTGAGAGATTCCGAACTTGCGCATCATTTCGCGGTCGCGGTCGCAGGACCGGCACTGCGCCATCAGCCCGTCCAGGTGACGTCGATTGCCTGCCGCTCGGAAGTTTGCGACGTTTTGCCAAGTTCCGCAGGTCGGGCAGAGTTTTCGGCCGAGGTCGTCGCGCTCCATGATTTCCGCTGCCGAGCGGACGCGCCGCAGCGGGCCGAGAACCTTGCCTCGGTCGCGCTGGGAAATGTGGCCACCGCAGAGGCCGCCCAAGATCTCGCTGTTGACGCAGCCACCGACCCTGCAGTTCCCCTTCGAGAGAACTCGGCACTCCGCGTCGCAGAACTTGCGGCGGGCGGATATCCCCTTGCCGCAGGTCGCGCATGGGTGAGGTGGCCTAGCCTTGCTTCGCTCCTTGGCCACTCGGGCAGGCATTGCTCCGGTGGCCTCGCCGTGGTTGAACCACCGCTGGTAGTGCATCGAACAGAGGGTCGACGCCTTCGTCGGTTTGCCGCACCCCGCCACGGTGCACTTCTTCGAGTGCAGCGGAGATCGATAGCGATCCCCACCCCAAAACGGATCCCCGCAGCGCAGGTAGCGGGCGTAGTGCGTGCTACACAGGCCATGGGTCCGCTCCGGATCCGCGCAGCCGTCCATCCTGCAGACCTGACGGCCGACGCTCTCGACCCTGTACGTCGCGAGTTCCGGTTCGGGCCAGAGCGGATCTCCGCAGCGGAGGTACCTGTCGTAGTGCTTCCGGCAGAGCCCCAGGGCTATCCGGGTTCTTGCGCACGCATCCAGCGCGCAACTAGTCTTGCTCACGTCGACTCCCACATAGTCGGCCAAGCCCCGGGCGCTTCGCGAGAGCGCTGCGGGGGTTTTTCTTGCGACCGAATCTTACCGTGGGAGCCGGACAAAACTCGCTAACCAGCGAGCCGCGCGCGCCGAGACGGTGCCTTGGTGATGTCCTTGACGTTGCCGCCGTCCGCCGGCTTGCCCGTCGCGGTGCCGGGCGCGCCGTTGGGGAACTCGTCGGGGAACTGCGCCGGGTCGACGTAGCGGATGCCGAGCTTGCGGCGCTGCTCCATAGTCATGCCGAGCAGGGCTTCGCGCTGACGTAGCTCCGACAGCAGATTCACCGGGAGCGCGCCGCCGTACAGCTCACCCCATGCCTGGTTGACAATCACAGCGCACATGGTGGCGAAGTTCCAGTCCGACTCGGTCCAAAGTCGGCAGTGCGGCATGCGGCGGACAGTCATCCACCAGGCGATGGTGGTCTCGTACCAGGGCAGCCCGGGGATGTCGGGCAGGTCGCGCTCGGAACCGGGGCCGGTGTAGGGCGCGTCGGGGACGTCCATCCATTCGCCGCCGCCGTGGCCGTGCTTGACGACTTTCGGGGCGGGGCCGGTCTTAGCCATGGTGATCACTCCCGTGTCGGGATAGGAAGAAGCCCGCTGACCGTGACGGTCGCAGCCTTCGCGTTGGCAAGCGGGAAATCTGTACTTGTCGGTGACGCCCACGCCGGCATGCCGAAGGGTCGGACCCGGCCGTCAGCCGTCAACTCCCAGACCTGTCGGTCCCAGCCGGGGGTCTTCTGCGCGCACCTCAGCGCGGTGGAAAGCGCCCGGCGGCCGACCTCGGTGCACAGATCGAGACCGCAGCCCTGCGCCAGGTAGACCCGGCCGATGCGCAGCCCGTCCTTGCCGCGCATCGCTGGGGTCCAGACGTGCGCGCCGGCTAGGTCAGGAAGTTGGTCTGCCCACTCCTGCTTGACCTGTCGTGCGTGGACGGCGGTACCTGCCAGCAGCATCGCCACGCCGCTGTAGTCGGTTTCGGTCATGGTGATGACTCCCGTGTCGGGACAGGAAAAAGCCCGCTGACCGTGGCGGTCGCGGGCTTTTGGTGGGTGAGTGAAGAGGCGGTGGGGTCTGTCCCTGGAAGGGTCCAGATGCTGAGCTACGACACCGATGCGGTGCCGACGCCGGTAACCGAGAGGGCCGCGCCGACGAGGAACAGCCACAGGGGCGGCGCGCCGGTCTGCACGAAGGATGTACCGATCGCGACGGTCCAGGCGAGGATCAGCAGCAGATACCCCGTGACGATCAGCCAGAACAGGAGGGGGGAGCTAAATTCGGCAGCCATCTGCCTACCGTAAGCCCTAGTTGCGCGAGAGCACGGCGAAGGTGACGGTGGCGGTCACCGACCAGCTGAGCGCGACCATGCCGTCGGCGTCGCGGTAGGCCTGGTCTTTGGGGACCGCGATGAACGCTTCGGTGCCGTTGGTGACGGTCCGGGTCCGGTCGGCCACGGCGAGGTCCCCATCGACGGTGGCCGGGGTGACCATGGTGATGACGGTCGGGGCGGCGTTGCCGTTCTTCACGTGCAGCACCGAGCCGGGCCGGACCCGGTCGCCACCGGCGCTGGCCGCGTAGTAGGTGGCCGTCAGGACCGTCTCGGTGAAGGTCTGTGGGGCGCGGTCAGCCATCGTCGGTGCTCCTCGGGTCGGGGTTGTCGCTGTGGCAGGGGCAGATGCAGCGGGCGTCGCAGAATTTGCAGGTCGCGGGCCGCTTGGCGCCGGCGACGCCGACCGCCGCCCGGCAGTGGTCGTGGTGGTCGTGTAGGCAGCCGGTGGACAGGTAGATGTGCATGGGCGCCGCACCTCCCGCGTTCTGTAGGGGGTGCGGCGCCTATCCGGGTCCGCCTATGGGGCTCAGGGGAGCAGGGAGGTGTACAGCGATGCGCCGAGGGAGTTGGTGACGCTGCCGGCGGCGATCGTGGGGGGCAGGTCCGTCTGGGAGGCCAGCGAACCGTTGATCCGGGGTGCGATCGCCGTTTCAGCGCCGATCAGCGGGTTGCAGCCGGACAGCCTCGGACCGGTGGTGCCGACATAGACGACCCCGACCGCGTACCGCTTGCCGGCGGTCTTGGTGAACGAGGCCTGCAGCCCGCGGGAGTATCGGGCGAAGGTACTGGCCCACATGGTGGTGTCGTTGGTGGTGGAAGCGACCAGGGTCAGCCCGTCGGAGGCATCCACCTCGTAAATCCCGATCCGGCACAGGGTCGGGGTGGCCGCCGCGGTGCCGCGGGTGATGGTGGCGACGTTGGCGATCGTCTCGGTCTTGCGGGCGGTGAAGTAGGTGAGGGCCAACGTGCCGGTGGTGATCTGCGCATCGGAGGTCGACACTTCCCGGGCGATGGTGGTCTCGCCGGCGGTGAGGGCGTTGCGGTCGCCCGCGAACAGGGTGTTGCCGACCGCCATCCGGACATAGCCGGGGGAGTCGGCGGTGACCGTGAACGGCACATCGCCGTCGAGGCCGGATGCGCCGACGACGGTCACCGCGGCTTCCGAGCCGGCCGCGTACAGCCAGCCGGTCATCCCGGTGGCCTTGATGTTGCTCGCGGACAGCTTGGTGGTGCCCCGGTAGACCCCGAGGGGGTACGCGAACCCGCTGGTGATCAGCTTGTCGATCTGGACCAGGTCCATGGTGATGCCCGTGACCGACTGGGAGATGATGCCGCCGCCGGATGTCGAGGAGAACCTGCAGTCCGACATCTGGAACTCGCTGATACGCGCACCGGTCGTGCCGAGCCGGAACATGACGGGGCTGTTGCCGGTGCAGTCGACCCGCCATCCTTCGACGATGAGGTGGTCGATGGCGGCGGTCCCCGAGAAGTTGATCCCGGAAACGAATGCGGTGGTGGTGGGCCGCCAATGCAGGTCGCGGACGGTGAGGCGGTCGATGGTCGCATCGACCGCGACGCCATACAGGTCGCCGGCATGCGGGCGCACGTTGGTGACGCGGATGTCCTGCATGGTGCCGGTGTGCAGCAGCACCGGCGCCCGGGTGTAGCCGCCGAGGCTGGTGACGTTCTCGATGGAGATGTTGCGGAAAGTTCCGCCGTTGCCGCCGACGGGGACGGTGTCGCCGAGGTAGACAACCGACTGGGTGGTGGTGGGCCCGGTGATGTTGCGGACCCGTACGTTGGCGACGACGGTGTTGTCGTTCTGGGTGGTGTTCTGTCCGGCGACGATCTTAACCGCGCTCGCATACAGACCCACGATGGCCTCACGGTACGAGATGTCCTCGATGGCGACATCGGTGATGTCCCCGGCGCAGTCGGTGATGATCGAGAAGGTGTCCTGGGCGGTGAGGCTGACGACATCGTCGCCCATCCGGCCCGCCTGGATGTCCTTGATGATGACCTGGTCGCAGGGGCCGTTGAGGTGCACACCATCGGAGCTGGTGTCCCGGAAGCGAATCCCATGGACCTTGATAGCAGTGCAGTCACCCGGATTGATCGCATACTTGCCGCCGGTCGCCGTGTGCTCCAGATCGCGGATGGTCAGGCCATCGACATGCCGGAACCGCAGGCTGTGCGCATCCCACGTGTTCGCCACCGGCAGCGAGTTGTTGTCGAGCCGGTCCCACACCCCACCACGGATCGTGATGTTGGTGTCGCGGTTTCCGATGGCCGCATACTGGCCGGTGACCGTAGCCCCCGCGGTCGTCGCCAGGGTCACCGTGGTGGCGTTGGTGACCGCACTGATCGTGGTGACCAGCCGCGCACCGGCGGTCCCGGCCCGCTCGACCCGGATCGCCTTGCCGACATCGGCGGACGTGAACGCGGCGGTGGCGCTGGTCAGGGTCGCGCTGGATGAGGTGGTGGCCGCATCGACCACCCGGCGGGTCTGACCGACGACGTAGTTCTGCAGCATGTTGCCGCCGGAGCCGGTCTTCAACCGGACCGTGCAGCCGGTCATGTCCAGCGTCGTCCCGGACCGCACCACCAGCGGCGCCGTGGTCAGGTAGGTGCTGCCCGGCTGCCCCTTGACGGTCTTGCCGGGGTTGGTCGCCAGGACCGTGTTGATCGCGACAGTGTCGTCGGTGCCGTTGCTGGCGGGCAGCGCCACCGCATCGATCAGCGCCGGGAGCCCCAGCGCGGCGCGCGCCCGGGCTGCGGTCGTCAGCAGGTCGCCGATGGTGATGCGGGAATTACCCGGCGATGCCGGGGCGCTGAGGGCCGGGGCGACACCGCCGACCCAGGCACCCGGGTTGCGGATCTCGTCGACGACCACAGCCGGCATGGCGGTGTGGTCGGTGCCGGCGGCATATGTCGTGTGGCCGATGACCACGGACTGGGCGAGGGCGACCACGCCGATCTCCTTTGCTGCTGAGGTTGGCGACCCGCAGCACGAAGCCGGGAAGTGGATCGCAAGGGGAAAAGGTGGGTCAGCGGTGCCGGTGTCAGGACGTCCCGGACGGGCCGGGATCCTGATCGCGGTGATCGACAACAACCAGCCTGGTGTCGATCCGGTCGATGTCGGGCCGGCACGGACAGGCGACATCCTCGACATGCGGGGCGCCGTCATCAGGAATGACGTGATGCACTTCGGTCCGCACAGATCCCACGGTGATGATCTGCACGAAGTCGCAGGCGCATTCCTCATCTGGGCCGTCAATGCCGGCCACGGTCATGGGTAGGCCCGCCGGAGGCGGTCGATGATCCGGATCCGCCGGGCTAACGCCTCCGGCAACACCGGCGGCGCATAGGCGACCTCATCGCACCCGCCCAGCGGATCCCGCCAGACCAGCCGGGTAGCGCCCTGATGGCCATGGATCGTGACGAGGTCCTCCGCGCTGGCATAGATCGCGGTGCTGGCGGTACCGGTGCGCCACCGCAGCGCGCAGACGCCATCGCTGAACTCGACCCCTTCAGCGACCACACCCGTGCCGGAAACCCCCGAAGCGTCATGGTCGCGTTGCAGATGGAAGCGGCGCATCCGAACACCCCCTTCCCTGCGCGATCAGGAGGTGTCCTGCTTCCTGCTCCGCGATGGTGTGCTGATGGCCGCGGCCGTCAGCATCTCCTCCAGGCGCTGCCGGGAACGGCTCAGCTCATCGACCTGTTCCTGCAGGCTGCGGATCTGGTTGCGCAGGGCGGAGCTGACATCCTGCTCCTTGGCGAGCTGGTCCTGGACCCGATCCAGTTGCACCCGGACCCGATCGACATGCTTGTCTTGCTCCTCGATGATCTTCTTGAGGCGGTCGATGGCCTCGCGATGCTCCTCCAGATCCACCTTGCGATCACTGATCGCGTTAGCGCGGCTGGAAGAACGGAAAGTCAGCAAGGCGGTCACGATCGACACGAGTGCGGCGATGCCCGCCAGGGTGATGGCGCCGGTATTCATCGCCGGTTCACCGCCTCTTGCAGAGGATCGCCCAATGGCGGTTCCGGCCAGGTGGAGATGATGTACACCCAGCCGGCCATGGCCAGCCAGATGATCGCCGAGACATAGCCGCGTTCCAGCCCCAGCAGGGCCCAGCCCAGTCCGAAGGTGACCCCCCACAGGGTCTTCAGGCCCATCGCCGCGGCGAACGCCCACCGATCCCGGAACAGGAAAGCCCCGACCAGGCAGACCAGGCCGATGACCGACCACAGCACGGCCCAGACGCTCAGCGGCGCGACCAGCTGGATGAACCGGAAGGAAGCGCTCAGCTTCGCCTCTTCCGGGGGGAAGGCCAGGCTGATCGCGTAGACGTTGTCCAGCAACGCGAAGAACAACAGCGCCGCGCCACGGCGGCCGATGCGCTGGAACAGTTGGCGGCAGCGGTCCACGATGGCCTCTCCGAGGGTCCCTGGGTCGGTGCTGTCTCGGGACGGGGGCGCGGCCTTGCGGGCCTGGCGCCCGGCGTCACGCCGCCTCCAACGTCCTAGGACATTTTAGAGATCTTGAGCACGGTCACCATGGCGGGTCGCCGCCGGTGAACCCGTCCTGATCAAGACGCCCCAGCGGGGTCTCCTGGTCGTCATCCACCTCCGGCAGACCCTCGCCGGCGACCAGCACGAACACCGTGTTCGGGTCGTTCTCGGCGAACATGTGCACGATTTCGAAGTTCTCCGGCAGGCGCAGCATCTGATGCATCTGCTCCTTGCCGAGCACCAGCTTCAGCCGCTTGCGCCCGCTCAGCGGATTCGGCGCGGCGGCATGGCCGGTGGTGATCGCCTGGCAGACCGAGCAGGACTCCATGTGCCGACGCAGGCTTGGCCGGGCCAGCACCGCGGTGCGGGTGGCGGCGTAGTCGGCGCGCAGGGCGTCATGCAGCGGGCCCGGATTGTTCGCATCGAACCAGATCCGGTCGGGATACGGGATGCGCTCGTTGATGCCGGCCATGGGTGAAGTGGCCTTTCCGGTAGGGGGTCAGCCGAGCGCCGGGTGGGCTTCGACGTTGCGGTTCTTCCAGGCGGCCTTCGCGGCGTGGCCCTGCCGGGAGGTGCGCCGGCGGTGATGGTTGCCGCACAAAAGCCTCAAATTCGCCAGAGAATTATCATGCGGGTCGTCGATGTGGTCGACGTCAGTCCCGCGCTCGGGGCACCGGGCGTTGTTCTCGATCCACCGGCACCGGCCGGAGTCGCGTGCGATGATCGCCGGGCGAATCCGTGACTGCCAGTCGGCCGGAAGCTCGGTCCTCCTGCTCGAGTTCTTCCATCCTCCGGGCAACGTCACTCCATCCGACCAGATATGCCGCCGCACGGAGCAGACGGTCTGGGTCGTCCTTCATCCCGCCGAGGGAGGTATTGCAGGCCATGCAGAGCACGCCTCGGACGCATCTGCCGCACGCAACACCTCGAGGCGAGCAACAGTCGTGGTCGTGGTCGACAGCCACAAGGTGACCTCGATCTTCGAGGGGTCGCCGGCATACTGCGCACTCAAAGCCCTGGTCCTGAATTATTTGCTCGTACCGATCGGCGGAGAGCCCGTACTTACGGGCAATCGCATACATGCGCCTACACCGGCGACACTGCGTTGTGAACCCGTCGCCCTTGCCGGTCACTCGACCGAAGTGCTCGATTTCCAGCCATTCAAGACAATCGTGGCAGCGCTTGCGCCCAAGGTCGTCTCGAAGATATCCGGTTCCAGTGGGATGCCGCTTGCCGAGCGGTCGAAGCGGTTGCCCTTTTCGATCCTGCTCGATGTGCCCCCAGCAGAGCCCGTTGCCTTCTGCAGTCTTGTCGCATGCCTCGAACGAGCACTCCTCCGTAACGCCGTTTGGAAGCTTCTTCTTGAGCGGCGTCAGGTCCCTGCCGAGCCGGCGCTGCTCCGAGTGGCCCGAACAGAGCCGCCCTTTCGCAGGCTTCAGGCATCCGTCGAATCCGCACGCAACCCTGCGAACAGCCTTGGCGGCCTGCCTGCAGTCGACGGCACAGTACTTGCTCCCAGCCGCCGCCTTGCCCGAAGGGCGCGGATAGCTCCTCTTGCAGTGCGCGCAGACGTTCGCTGGGCGCGCAGAGCTGTTACTCTCGCTCATGTCCGACCTCTTGCCAGGTTGGTCCACGCCTCGGGGGTGTTAGCGCACCCGCCGAGGTCCTTACGTTTCCGGGTAATTCTACCGATTCGCCCGGTCGAAGGGGTGAAGGCGCACCAGAGAGACTCCAATATCCAGGCGTCTGGTCGCACCGCCCCGGCAGGACCGTTCGCCCTCTTCTTCCCAGCGCTCCACACCGGTCGGTTCGAGGTACGGCTCGGCGCGCTCGAACTGCCCGCCGGCGATGTCGAAGCCGATCGGGATGCGCCGGGCCGCCGCCGCGGTCTGCTCGAAGATCCCCATCGCGTAGCCGACGACGTCGACCAGGGGGTCCGCGGACTCGACTAGCACGGTGTGGCCGGCCACGGTGATTTCGACCTTGTTGGTTCCGGGAGGCGGCGGGGCCGGTTCGCCCTCTTCGTTTTCCTCTGGATCGGCGCGCATCGGCACCCCGCCGTCCTCAACCGGTTGGGGTTGTTGCTGGTGAAGCTTCTACTCGTCCTTGCCGTACGCCTGATCCCGGGCGATACGTAGTTGCTTGATCAGGTGGTTGATCCCGCAGCGGTCCAGGTCGACAAAGAAGCCCTCCCAGGCCCGGCGCATCGGCTCAGATCCGCTGTCGCTTTCCGGCGGCAAGAACTCCTGTGCGGTGTCGATGTTCTCGGGGTCGCCGGCCCAGCGGGTGCTGGCCAGCTGGACGTACATGTCGCGCTGCCAGTGCAGCTCGAGCCGCCCGGACGGCGGCAGCGGCTCGCCCTCGGCGGGTGGCGTAGCCGGGAAGCGACCAGCGGTCGGATAGATGTTGTGCTTCGCCATGAGGCGTTCCCCTCTGAAGAAGTGCCCTGATCTGCCCGGGCCGGGCCAACCCCGCGCCTGTGCGCGGGAGTTCAACGATCGAGGCCGGACAGATCGTCCAGCTCGATGACGATGCGGGCTTTCACCTGGGTGCTGCAGAGTCGGTCGGGGCCACCGCCGGCGCGGCGGGCTTGGCTACCAGCACGTGCCGGACCGCGGCATCCTTGGCCTCGAGCAGTTTGCGCAGCGCCACAGTCAGTTCCGGGCCGCCCGGGTAGGAGCTGGCCAGGTCGAATGCCAGGTCATGGAAGGGGGCGCTGACGGCCTGCAGGCGTTCCGGCAGATGCGCGTAGCCGAAGAACTGCAGCAGATGCTCGGTGGGGTTCACGGGTGTCCGTTCGGTGGGTGGAACGCCCGTTCCGGCGGCGGGCCGCCAGCTTCGACGCCGGAACGGGCGGTTCAGGGCGAGACCGGTCAGGCGGTCAGGGCGGGCGGCAGGAATCGGCGATGCGAGTTCGGGCTGTGGCGCGTGTCGCGTTCGGCTTCGAGGAGGTCGCCGAGGCGGTACAGCCGTTCGTTGCGGGGGCCGCGCCCGGCCACGGTCAGGGTTCGGCGCTGGCCGGTGGGGTCTCGCCAGCCGCGCAGCGCCCACATGGAGATGCTGGCCGGTGTCACCCCCAGCATCATGGCTGCCTGCTCGCGCGAAAGGCCGACTTCCGGATCCATGAGGATGATCACCCCCGAACACGCAAAAGCGGCCACACCCCCAGGGGGTGTGGCCGCTTTTGGCAGACTTCTGTCGTCGCCCGCAGACTAACGCGATTCGCGCATCCTCGCAACTAGTGCATCGCGTGAATTACCGAACCCTCGCCTTCCTTCGGGAAACCGGCAGCGGTACGGGTGATGCCGGCGGTCAGGAACGGCCGATCGTGACCGGGAAAGCGCCGGGAGTATCCGCCGCCTCATCCCAATCCAGCCACCAGGATGCTTCTCTGATCTCGGCGCATTCGGAGCAGTCCGGGTCGTGGTCATCCTCGAGGGCTTCGTCGCAGCGGTCCCGCACGACCGCATACGCCCGCTCGATCTTGCCGAGGGCGCCGTCGTGCGCGCCGACGGCGTCGAGCATGTCGGCCCAGCCGAGCCGGCGCGCCTCGACGTTGAACGCCTGCAGGGCCTGCTTCGGTGGGTGATGACCCAGCGCGACGAAGACGACATCGTCCTCGCCGATCGCGCATACGGGGATGCCGTGGCAGGCGGCGAAGCTGCGCCGCATTTGCTGGTAGAGAGGGCTGGCCTCGACGGTCACTTCAGTTCCTTTCAGGGGTTTCAGTGGCGCCGCGGCCGCGGCGGTTGCAGGTCATGCTGGTTACGGACGGGAAGCCACCAGCACGAAGTCGCTCAGGGTGCCGTCGTCGAACTCCGGGACCACCTCGTACCGGCCGGCGTCCAGGCCCAGGCGCTCGGCCATCTGGACGGCGGCGTCGTGCCCGTGGTTCTCGGCGAAGCAGAACCCCGACCGCGTCATCCAGCAGCCCTCGATATTGCGGTGCCGCACGCCGTGAGCGACGTTGCCCTCCTCGAAGTCGTCACCCGTGGTGCCGGGGCAGCCGTTGACCTGGCACTCCTGCCATTCGGCGCAGGCGTCGGTCACGCCAGGACACTCGATCGAGACGTCCATGTCGGCGTAGTCGTCGTGCGGGACGTCGATCTTGATCGTCAGAACATGGTTAGGCACGGATATCAATCCTTTCCTGTAAACAACGTCATGACCTACTGCGCCTGTGTTGGGTCAGGACGTTGTGTGCACGAAAACTACGGACGAGTAACGGTCGTTCGCCGCTGCCCGCGAGGGCCGAGCAGCACGGTCGCGATCTGTTCCAGCGGGTCGGCGGCGCCGTCCGGGAAGGCGCCCGGATCGGTGCTCCACGTCTCAGCGATGGCCCTGACCGTGCCGATCAGCTCGCGGGCGACATCGACCTCGCGGCGCAACTGGCGAAGCTCGGACTCGACCTCGGCGTACTGGATGGCGACGTCGACGGGCTGGTCGCCGTAGACGTAGATCTGGGTGCCTATCTCGTCGAGCCGCTCCCAGACACCGGGCTGGAGCGTTGTGGTGTCGCCCATTTCGGCCGGGCTCGGTTCCAGCGAGTAGGCCTCCGCGTCGTTGCCGTGCTCGCACAGTGGCACGTTGGTAACCGGGTCGTGGCCCATGACGGGCGCGGTCGGAAAGTCAGAGTTAGGCACGGATATCTCTCCTAGCGGGTCACAGGTCTTCAGGGGTGACGGTCATTTCGGTTCCTTTCGAGGTTTCAGTGGCGCCGCGGCCGCGGCAGTTGCAGGTCATGCCGGTTAGGGACGGGTATCAATCCGAGCCTCGTTGAGCGCCTGACGGAGCCGGGTGGTCTCGTCGACCAGGCGCGTCTTCCAGGTGGTGGCTTCGGCCTCGGCCTTGGTCAGCAGCTCGCGCAGCCGATCGACCTCGGCCAGCAGCGCAGGCACGTCCTGGCGGGCCGCGGCGATGAAGGTGGCGTTGTTCCAGGGGTTCTGCCGGGATTCCCGCGGACTGCCTTCGAAGGTCGGCAGCCAGGCGATGCCCTCGGTCGTAATCCGGTCCCAGCCGGGGCTGCTCCCGGGCTCGCGCCTCTCCGGGCCGAGCACGGTGGCGGTGTGACCACCCCACGCCCCAAGATGGGTGTCGTGTGTTCGCCATGGGCCCTCGCTGGCGGCGGCCAGGCACTCCCGGATGGCGTCCAGATCAAGATCAGAGTTAGGCACGGAATCCCCCTCTAGCGGATCAGCGGATTGCGGTCGCGGCAAGCGCGGGGCGGTCTAGCAGTTCAGCCCAGCGCCTGCGGCTGGGGCGGGTGACGGTGTGGGTGGTCAGGTTGAACAGGATGACCGGCATGCCGGCGCTGACGGCTTTGACGATGCAGCTGTAGGTGCCGCTGCCTCGCTTGTTGGCTGGCGCCCAGATGGCCAGGACCGCCTGGGCGCGGTCGAGCATCCAGTCGTTGCGGGCATGCAGCATGCGGACGCGTTCGTTGTAGGTGAGCGGGTCGGTGGTGCTGACGTATTCGGTGTGGCTGGCCCGGTCCAGTAGTTCCTGCCAGTGTCGTTGCTCGGCTGGCGTCCATTTCGGTCCGTATTCGTCGCGGGCCTGGCCAGGGAACGGCACCGCGGCGGTCAGTGGCAGGCCCAGATCCAGGGTGGCATCGGCGAAGAGCATGTCGCCGCCGATCGCCATGCCGCTGATGGCCTTCTCGGTGCCGAAGTCGGTGCGGAGCTTGGCGAGCCGGGCGGTGACGGCCTGCGCGAGGGTTACCGGCGGAGCGTCAGGGGTTTCGCCGGGCCATCCGGGGATGTCCTTGGGCAGCTTGCGATGCGCGGTAACCATCACGGTGGTCCAGGTTTCGGCGGTGGCGAACAGCGGGGTGCTCACGAGATGCCCTTGCGGCGCTTGGCGTGCCGTGCACGGTCCAGCGACACGGTTTCGGTCAGGCCTTCGACGTAGCCATCGAACTCTTCGCGGTGGGCCTCATAGAGGGCGGCCAGGGCGCGCAGTTCCCGGCTGAACAGGTCGCGGCCGAGGGAGGCATCGCGGGCGAGGAATCCGTGCTGGTGCGCTTCGCGCTGGATGGCGTTGACCGGGTCCTCGTCCCAGGTCCTGTAGTTCGCCGCGGTGGAGGCGCAGGTGCGGCAGACGGTGAACCTGGTGCGTTCCTGGCCCCATTCCCGCAGCCGCGCGAGGTAGCTGTCCCTGGTGATCACCGGATGTGCTGCCACGGGCAGACCGCATTCGGTCAGCTCGATCGTCCGCCATGGCAGCGGAGGGCGCGCCACATGGTCGATCTTCAGCCTCTCGGGTTTCTCCTCCCGGATCGGCGGCATCAGCTCTTCTCCTTCACGAAGGGGTCCGGGTCGGGAAAGACCCGGGTGTCGACGGTGATGGTGTCCGGCGACATCTTCCGGGCCGCCACCCACTGCGCCTGGGTGGCATCATCGATGCCCCTGTCGCGCAGCCACTTCGAAGGCTGATGCATCGCCACCCAGGCCTGTTCGGGGGTGTGCGCCCAGGCACCGAACGTCGCCGGCTCACCGGCCTTGAGCTGTCCCGGTTCCACGCCGGGGAACCGCCAGTAGATGGGGGCGCGCTCCAGTCGGGGGATCAGTCGGGTCATCAGCTTGACGAACTCGTGGGGGTCCAGCCAGCCTAGATCCTTGCCGGCGCCGAAGGCCGTGCCGGCGGAATACAGCGGCTGGTACCAGTCGCCGCTGTCGATGCGCAGGTCGGCCCAGCTGTGCCTGAATCGGAAATAGAGCGGCAGCCCATGCAGGGTGCCCTCGGCCTGGAACGGGCAGGCGCCGCCGGCCCATTCGATGTCCAGTTCCGGGAAGCGGCACTTCAGGCGGGCGATCGCCTCGCTGTTTGTCACCTCAGCCCTCCGTCCCGGTGGGTACGTCTTCCACGCGCATGCGGCGTGCGCCGGCGCGGGCCGCGCCGCGATGGACCGCTTCCGGCCAATCGATCCACTGCTGGGCGACCAGATCGAACCAGTGCTGCTGGTGTCGCCGGTCGGGATGGAAACGCCCTTCGGCGTCATCCCGATGGAAGATCAGCGAACAGCCGTCGCGCAGCAGCTCACCGGGGATCAGCAGCCAGGTGTCGTCGACCGGTTCGGCGGGCAGATCCCCGTCGATCAGGG
>JACCDR011646797.1_pt1 | contig 15464 bp, 13 predicted proteins | sample 7446431 | NCBI WGS metagenome assembly JACCDR01 (sample SAMN15323443, study PRJNA562643) | freshwater metagenome | isolation source: river surface water | place: USA:Blue River Watershed | collected 2017-08-17 | reverse complement strand
CCCATGTACTCGTGCGTTTATGCCAATCAACCCCAACGTATAGTTTAGACATACTTGTTGTCTTAACGATTAATGCAGTACCAGAGCGGTACTGCATTAAATGGTATCAGGGTTCTATGGTGGCGATCCTGCCAAATCTGCCCCCGGCAGCGCCAAAGGGACTGAAGGTCCAACCAGGACTCTTTCCTTCCGGCCAGATGACCTTTGGGTCAGAGATATCTCGCTTGGGCATAACGCCTCCATCTTGCTGAGTAAAGGACAATTACACTCTAATGAGAAACCTCTACTGCACTATATCTTAGCACACTTTTACGAATTAATCAAGTTTTTTGTTTGGCGCAGAAATTCGGTGTACGCAATACGGATTTGATTTGCAAAGGCATCTCCTTCCCCAATTGATCGTAAAAGCGTCGTTCGCTCAGTCATTGAGAGAGAAACCTTAGCGACAGTCGTATCTGCTACATGAATCTGATCTGCTTGCCTGAGTACAAAGCGAAAGAGGAGACGCATATACCACTTTACCGTAACGATGTTTTGATCAGCAACGGTAATAAGGAGCGGGAGCACAGGTTGATGTCGGGTAAAGATTGCCGCAAGCGCTCCATAGCTTGCAAGCAATGACCAGCGAAAAACATACGTATGCTCTTTGATGAGAGTCTGAGCTACCCGTGCTCCTGCAAAGGGCAATAAAAATTTATCGAAATACTTGCCGTACCCGACTCGATACAGAGTAGCGTTCGGAAAATGGCACGCGTCGCCCATTGTACCAGGAACATATTTTGTGGTGATAATATCAAAATGAACTGAAGGGAACGCACGTATCAAATCACAGAATGCTCGCTCAGAAATACCGAGATTTTCTGCAAAGGTTGTCGCAAACACCAACACTCGCTGTGGTTCATGGTGTACATTCCCAATTTCACGCTTTACCTGCGTAATCCAATCGGTAAGCTGATATGTTTGTTTCCATCCCAACGCTTTCACTTTCTGATTATCGACAACCGACGTCTGACGATTGCCTTGTCGTTCGGGGACATACAATATTTCTCCTCCAAACATCTCTGCGACTTGCGTCACGGTATACGACTGATCAGCGCCGATACCGTATCCATCACCCTCACCTTTCTTGCCCACCAATATGAGGCCGTCAACAATATCCTTTACATGAGTAAAATTCCGTGCCTGCGTTCCCGGCTTCACGACCGTAAGCGGTTGTCCACGACGATACAATTCTGTGAAAATACGAATAAGTGTGCCAAATGGTCCACTCATTTCACGGGGACCATACACGTTGTAAAAATAGGTAATCGCATACGTCAAGCCAAACCATCGAGCATAATTATTCACAAGCTCGGTGTTAGTAGCCTTACTCCATGCATACGGACTCTGATCTCGCCCATCCCCGCCATCAGCAAACTTCGTCGATGAACCAGCATAGACGAGCTTACACTTCTTTTCTCGACAAAACTCTAATACTGCGAATGTACCAATCTTATTCAAATCCCATACCTGGGCAACGTCTTCAAAACTCTTCTCGGTTCGCGCATACTCACCTAGGTGGAACAAAATTGTTGGTGTTTCAGGAATGAGTGTATCGATATCCTTTGTATGGCCAGTACGATAGGCAACCCCTTCGACATGATTGTCGTGCGACCCAGTAAAGTAATTATCGAGAGAAATTACCGCATACCCCTCACGGACAAGCCGCTCACACAAATGTGATCCAATAAATCCTGCACCACCCGTAACGACTGCAAGAGGCTGTGTTGCCATAGATACGGTAGTGTAGCATCCTACCAAAAAATCCGCACGCTATTGCTTCTTCGTAGCCTGTGGCAATGGAAATTGCCACTCGACGCTCATGTCTCGATGTAGCAACGACGAGAGTGTTACCATATCTTCAGCAAAATACGAATCAATCTTTTGGCCAAGTGATTCATCAATTGTAATGCGGTCAATGTAGCGATAGGCAACCTCAGTCGAGGGTATTGGATAGCGTTTATACCTTCCCCAGAGACGACGCAGGTACGTAATAGCCTTACCGGGCAGACCAAAAAACCGACGAATGAGTCCCTTCTTCTTTTTTGGGTCTTCCTCTTCCTCAACCACAAGGTGAAGAAGTGGCGGTGGTACGAACTTCGCCCCAACCTCAAGATGTGCACACACCTGCGCAAACACCCGAAGCGGATCATTGCGAAGATCATCCGCCACAACAACAAGAAAGTCAGCTGGTGAGTAGTAACTAAAGTAGTGTACCAGCTGTTGACCATACTTTGCTCGAAGCAATACCTCAGGGTGGCGTGTGAGGTACTCCGAAAACGTAGTATTCTTCATAATCTGCTTTGTCCGCAACGCTTCGAGGTAATCAACCTTAAGAACAGTACGTGGATTATCAATGACCGCAATAAGTCGAGCACTCGGGTAGGTACGAGCAATCATGCCCGCTGCCTGTGCATGAGCGAGATAGGTTGTAGCACAATCTCCAAACGCTCGTGCTGATTCCTTTTTCGATTGTAAGAACTGCCGCTCATACGTATCTCGATGCATTGCAAATTGTGTTGCGTCAGAAAAAAATTGGACGGTGCTTGTGACACAATGTACCTCTGGGTGCATCGAAAGATATCCATACAGGAGCGGCGCCGCAGTATGGTTTCCCAAACCGATGAATGTTACCGCATGCTTCTTCACGTGTTGCATAGACTCACTGTATGCTATCACAAAAAAATCTCACTATTCGAGAAAAAACACCTTTTCTATACTTTCACGATACGACAATCGATACGCTTGCTCATCCTCCATGAATCGTGTCTCAATAATATCCTGTGCAGCAAGCACCATTCGCCGGCGGAGTGGAACGTCATTCATAATGATATTGAGCTTAATACTCAGTTCATCAATAGCGTGAGGGGTCACAAGAAAAGCTGATTCACCATCAACGAAGAGATCTTCTCGTTCTGGTGTCCGTGCCATGATGATTGGAATACCCGCGGCTGCAGCCTTCAAAATAAGCTCGTCACTTTCTGGTGTCGTATCAGTCACTATAAGGACGTTGGCAGACTTAAGATACGGTACGCTATCGGTAATTGTGGTTTCAAACACGACCTGCTCTCGCACACCCAGAATTTCGGCTCGCTTCTCAAATTCAATCTGTGCTGGTCCACTTCCCAATGTAATGAGGCCGATGTGCGGATTACGGAGCCCTAGTCGGGCCGCGTCAAGAGCATCCGGAAAATTCGCGTCATGCGAAAGCGGGCCAATATACAGCATAATAAAAACGAACGGCTTATACTTCTCTCGAAGATCGATGGTCTCAGGCTGTTCAATAATAGCTGCATAGTTATGAAACCTAGGCAATAAACTACAGTCAGGAATAGAAAATTTTTGTTGAAGATGCTGCAAGATTCTTCGATTATCTGTCCGCACACTCATCGTACGCATGAGGGTATAGCGCGGGATAAAACGCCGCCACCGATTACTTGGGGAGCGATGCTCAAAACCCGGTGTGAAGTACATGTCGAGTACATGGACTTGAACTGGACGGTCATACATTTTTCCAAGCGACAATGCGACTAAAGCTGATTCAAAGGGATCTCTGGCAACGATAAGGTCTGGTCGAAATCCTTCCGCAAATACCAATTGCTCTATAGCGAGTCTCTTCCCTGTACCTGGCAAGCCCCACCAATGAGGATGTGTGGCAACATAGATCCATACATTTTGTGCAACACGTACGACGGGTGTCTTTGTTGGAATACCCTGCCGCAATATTAAAATATGCACCTCATCAAACAACTCTGCGACGTCAATATAACCATCAAGTGTCTGCTTTGTCGGGGTAAGAAGTGACTCATCTCGAGAGATAAACAATACCCTTGTAACATTGCGGTTTGATGATAATTCAAGCACGCCTTCACCCTTAAGAGCTTCTTCAACCGCAACAGAGGGAACTGCCGGCGAAGCCGATTGTGCCGCGAGCATTCTATCAAGAGATGATTGTTCAACTTGTGAGATATCTTGTCCACTAAGGTTTCGTCTCGCCATAGAATACCCTTAGTATACATTGCCTCACCACAAAATAAATTTTGTTATACAACTAAGGTACCACGTAGTTCATTCATAATACCTTGTGCGAGGGCATCAGCATCGTGACGGATAAGACTCCTTACGACAGCGTCACCGTGTACTGGGTTACGCACTGTGGTATCAAGAACTGGAAGCGCGAGAATCTTCATCGGTAGTGTCCTTACGTCTCCGAGTAAGACGGGTGTTTCTCCATACGTTGCATAGTGCAAAAGCGCCTCTTCTGGAATCGGCGTTGTGTTCACTACCATGACGTCAGGATACCGACCGAGATATCGAGTGATTTCCTTCACATGAGCAACACTATCCATACCGATCGTTTGACCTTGCTTGGTCATTACATTACAAACATACATGAGGATTGCGGAAGAATCTTTGAGAGTACCAACAAAACCATCAATAATGAGATTCGGAATAATACTCGTATAGAGATCACCTGGACCAATCACAACACAGGTAGCCTCTTGTAATGCTATTTTAGCGACCCTACTCAATCGTGCTTGCGTCGTCAGAGAAAGTTGTGTAACTGTAACTCCAGGAGGAATCGCTGGTAACGGAGTATCGATCGCATGTTCACCAATACGCGTATCACCATCACTGTACGTAGCGATAAGATCAATATGGTCAGTCGTAACCGGAACGACCCGTCCGTTAACTCGTAATATTTTTCCTGCCGCAACAATAGCCGCTTCCTCAGAGCCAAGAATGTCTGTGAGGACGGTTAGAAAAAGGTTTCCAAAATTGTGCCCCACAAGGCCATCTCCTTTTTGAAACCGATACTCAAACATCTTTCGCAACAAGAGATCATGCTCGTCTCCCTCAGCCGCAAGTGCCGTAAGGGCGTTGCGTACATCACCCACAGGCAATTGACCAAACTGGTCACGTAATCGACCAGTTGATCCTCCAGAATCTGCCATACTGACGATTGCCGTAAGCGAAGCTTCACTCACATACGTACGCAACCCACGCAAGACGGTGTGTGTACCAGTCCCTCCTCCGACAACGACAATATGATGCATATTCTTTCTTACTATCTGTATCCGAAAATAGTTACACTACAACAAGGGTTTTGTATCGTCTCTTTGTGGTGCATATCGATAGATACTCCATAACACGCCAAGCAGCAAGAATATAAATACTGTTACCACACCCCGTTCGTACTGCTGCGATTTCGTTTTGGTGTCAAACGCTGTTGTCGCCTGTTCTTGATACACCGTCATCTCTGGTTCAGTTACTGACTGGCTCGATGTCGAAACTACTATTTTTTCCTGCAGGGTAGCAAATACCTTTTGCTGCGTCTCATCATGACGAGTCGGTGCTTGGCTCCTTGTATATGTTTTCGGATGTACATCCGCCATATCGGTCGTATCACTCTTTGAGAATAATCTCGCAACGTTTATTCCTTTGGTATCATAGAGACCAATAGTATCCAACGCTGTCGTGGTAAACGTCGTACGAGGTATCGGCACTGTCGCTTTTGCCTTAATCAATGAGTCTTGGGGAAACACAAAATGATCTTTGGTACTCCTCAACGTAAATCCTGATATATCAACCACATATCCGGCATCATTACTCACCATAAGTACTCCATCACGATTCCGTTGCAATGAGAACGTAACGGGGAGAACCTTTATTTCTTGCTCAGAGAGCACATTATGTTTTCCAAAACGAGAGCGGACCGTAAGAAGGTACGTTCCTGGATAATGGTACCGATGCACCACGTCTGTGCCAGAGGCTGTCGTGGTGTCACCAAAATTCCAAGTATGAACAAACGAGTGTGCAATCGTTCTTCCTACGTTACGAACACCAATACTAAATGGGATTTCTTGATTGACGTACACAACGTGAGGACCTTCGATTGTGACAAGTGGAATTGCTTCACTTTCTTTGAGAGAAATATCTTTTTTGGATGTACCACTTGATCGTGCCGGCACATACGGGGGCGACGATGATGCTGGAGGAGCATCATCACCTTCGTCACCTCCTGGTGGACTACTCGTCGTCACGTTTTCTGCTCCAGGCGTCGGGCTTCCGGTCTTCCATCCCGTTGATGTATATTGAGCTGTTTCTTTTGTTTCATTATTCCCCCCAATTTCACTCCATCCCTCTCCACCAACTACTTGATCGACAATACCTCCAGCGCTATCAAGGAGCGTTAACGTCGCTCCTGTATTTACAAGTGCGCCCGTATAGATAAGAAAAGCGGATGCTGGTGACGAGGCATCACTCGTACGCTCAAGAACAATATACGAACCAGCTGGTACAGTCCCAGCAAGCGGGATAGTCAGACTTAGATTATCTTTGAGAACCCACCCATCGACTTCAACTGAAGTTGCTCCATCATTATAAAGTTCAATCCATTCGTGGTTTGCCGATGTGAGACTTCCCATCCACGCCACCTCACTGATCGACAAACCAGCATGCACGCTCATTGGTAGAATAAGTAATCCGAGATAGATGAGTCGTGCCAACATAAACGTTATGGAGCAAAAGGACTTCGTTCGTTCTTCGGTTGGCGGATGATTTTCCGTAGATGCTCTGGCAGAAGCGGGTTACCAGTGTCAGTTTCTTTTTTGGGTACCCCGCTTTCGAGCCTCTCAAACGTTGCTTCAGTGAGGGCTGCGAGACGCTCTAGTTCTTTTCGATCCCTACGATCAGTATCAGGCTTAGCTTGCTGTGTTACTACCTGAGGTTCTTTCTGTATCCCGGGTGCCTGATCATTAGTCGCACCTTCTTTTGAAGTCATAGTCTTCAGGAGTTGAGCAAGATCTTGCTTTGCTCGTTCTTCATGGTGCCCTTGGGGCAAAGATTGGTTCTTTTTTTCTTCCCGCGGTTTGGTCTCACTTTTACTAATCCGAGCCAAGACTGCGCGCAAATCTTCTACATTCGGTGTCGGTTGAGTATCTTTTTTTGTCTCAGAAACTCCCCGTGAAGGATCCTGTTTCTTTGGTGGTTGTGCCTCTTTTGCCGACGATAGCGATTCTTTTGCACGCGGCTGTGGCTCGCGATCACTATTGCGTGATGTCGGAGTACGATTCTCTCCGCGAGGTTCTTGGACTGCCCCGGGCGAAATCACGGTCGTCGGTTTCTGATTAATAAATTTTGATTCAGTCGAACGTCGTTCCCCTCTAGCTTCTCCATTACTTTGAGAACTATACCTCTTATCAATGTTCTGATTGGTTCCTTTATTGGAGGTCTTGCTACTGTCCCTCTCTCCACCACTACTCCGTTCTTTTGGTTCTTCACGAACAGGCTCATGAAGCGCGGTTACTATCGCTTCGACGTCTACTCTAGGTTTTGCATAATTGCGTCGACTCGATGCAATCGCCATCTCCTTACACGACACGCGTGGGAGTGCTACAGGAGGCAGTGTCACCGCTGAAAAAGGCTGTGAACCTATACCATCAATCATAAGCGTGAGGTAGATCTGTGCAAATCCTAAATTCACCAAATCAGTCGCCAAAAATCGCGGTGAAAAGACCGTCTCCAATACTTCCGCATCAAAGGGACCCACGCGAAACGCGATCGTCGTTCCCACGTTTCCAAAGACGGCGTTTCGAACGTCTTCTTCCATCTGTTCGATGTACTGATGCGCGATAATCAGGTTGAGGTGGTACTTACGTGCTTCAGAGAGAATATTCGCAAACGTAGCGTTCGCAAATGATTGGAACTCGTCAACATAAAAGTAGAAGTTTGGCATCGTCTTCATGACGGCCACTGGCAAATCCGCTCGACTCATCGCTGCTAGGTAAATACGAGTTGTTAACATGGAACCAAGGAGATTGGCATTTGTCTCGCCAACAAGACCTTTAGAAAGATTCATGATAAGAATCTTCTTCTCATCCATTATTTTGCGAATATCAAAACTCGAGTGTGGTTGCCCGATAATATTTCGAATCAGTGGATTCCCGGTAAACTGACCAATCTTATTTTGAATCGCCGGGAGCGCTTCTGCTGCAAAGCGATCCGTATAGTTCGCAAACTCTTCTGTCCAAAAAGCTTTAACCGCGGGATCTTTAATATAATCAACTACGCGATTGCGATAGACCTTATCAGAAAAAAGGCGATTGACCGAAAGCAGGGTTGTGTCCGGGTACTCGATAAGGGCAAGAAGTGCGTTTGTGAGGATGTACTCCATACGCGCACTCCATGCGTCAACCCATATTTTCTTAAATGTTGACATCAGTCCAGACACGACAAGATGACGTTTATCTGGTCCAACATCCTCCATCACGTTGAACGAGATTGGGTGCGCGAGATCAAACGGAGCAAAATACACCACATCATTAACACGATGTTCGGGGACATAATCAAGTAGTGTCTCGGCCGCAGACCCATGCGGGTCGATAAAGGCCATTCCTTCACCGCTTTGGATATCCTGTGCCGCCATGTTCTCAAGGAGTGTCGACTTACCCATACCTGTCTTCCCAACCACGTACATGTGACGTTGGCGATCCTTCGCTTTAATACCAAATGGCAACTGCTGACCACGAGCATCAGTCTTCGCAAAAAACGTGATTTTCTCAGGATCAAAACTCATAGTGCAAGTATAGCATCTCGCCTACTCACCAAAGCGTTCCTTCGCGTATGAATAGAGACGAGTAACATCACCAGATCGATCATGCGAACCAAGGAGAACAATAGCCAAAATCCGCTCGTGTCCTTTCACTACCAGTCGATGTAGCGAGACCGACGTCTGACCAGCGGCGAGTGTCTCTCCCACTTTACCACCGATAAAATGATCCATGCCTTCAATGAGATTAAAATTTACTAACTCACCAAACTCACCACTGGTATACGCGGTCGGTACATCAGCCTTTGCGGTCAATTCCAGAATAAAGCTACGATTCGTGTAGATATATTGTGACAAACGCATCAAATCACCAACTGTTGAAAGATTTTCGGCACTCAAACCTGACGGATCGGCAAATCGAGTTCCTGACATGCCGAGTGACACTGCCTTCTTATTCATCAGCTCAATAAACCGTTCGCGTCCAAGTTGATTGGCAATCACATCCGCTGCTTCATTCGATGACTCAACGAGCAGAAGTTGCAGCAAGCTGTACATCGAAACTTTCTTTCGCGCACTCAGGCGCGGAATGAGTGACTGCACAAAATGTGGCTGCGTCACAGACACGCTACTATCCAGATTAATATATTCCGCTGCAATAAGGGCCGTCATAAGCTTCGTGATCGATGCGATTGGCGCGACAGCATCAAGATCTGTTGCTGCCAGCACCGTGTTGCTGCCAATATCGGCAATGAGATAATGTGGTGTATCAAGTGTTGGTACTTTCGGCTCGTACAAAAAAGTATCGTTTGCTGCCTCAAGTTCATGCACGAGAATCGGTGTCTGCACCTTTACGAGTTCGTAGAGCTCCTTCGCATCCTCAGTTTCAAGACGAATACAACCTCCGGAGAAATCAGACGAAACGACGGTCCCATCAGGGTACTCAGGCCATCCATGAATAAAGAAATTTCCCTGAAATCCGAGATTCCACGGCTGGTACACCTCACCAAAGCTCGAAAAGTGACGTTCTTTTTTGAACTCTACACTATAGAGTCCTGCCGGTGTTTCCCACCAAGAACCTTCTTTCCCTTTTGCTTTGATAGGGAAACTTTTTTCCAGCACTCCATCGCGGAAGTAGCGAAGTTGCATCGCGGTCAAGTCAGCTTCAATGAAGGTGACCGCTTCAGCAATAAACGCATCTCTCGTTTCTGCAAAAAAGTGCGGTTCAGCCAAAGAAACCTGTGTGCCGTACTGCAGACTCGTGGTTGCCTTGGTGAAAGGGTTTACGACAGTCACCGAGGGTAGTGATGCTACCTGGAGTGATGTTGCTGTCTCAAAGCCAAGAAGTCCAATCCCCGAAAAACCAAGGATAAAAGCAAGCGTGAGCGCCACTCGGACAAAATAGTTTGGTGATCCAGATTTGATAGGCATCGGCACCCTTGGTGCTATATACGGAATAAGCTTCCCGTTACCTGGAACTGGAATATCATCTTCGTAGCGCACCGCATAAAATCGGCGTGGTGTCTCGTCATCTTGGTGCATTATCTAGATAGTATATCGCGCCAGCAGACCGATAGAGGTCAATTAATCACAGTGAATCCGATGATGTTGCGGTAATAAGCGCCTCTCTCGTATACCGGTTACTCGGTGCCCATATCATCCATGAAGGTACACCAGCGTCGTAACTTGCTTGTATTTGAGCCCTCACATCAGCGGCATCATAGTCTCCCCCATAATCAAAATCTTGAATCCACGTACGAAATCGTTCTCCACCGTACGAAGACTTCGCATATAGTGCTGGAGTACTGGTTCCGAGTCGCGTATGCGTGAAGGCGTCAACACTCGTCGTTGTCGCTTGTGCACGCACCACGCCACTTCGCATTGCGTGGTACACAATCTCGTACGGAACAAGATTGGGATTTGGATACCCCATAAAATTCTTTGGATAATGTGAAGGGTAAACCATCGGTGCCAAAAAGTCGACATACGGCAAGATTCGTTCCTGAATCTGACCAATCGACAAATCGTCAGTGTTCGTTGTCGTCATACCAAAAACATCAGCCGAGATCCACGGTGTCGCTGTTACCCGTCCTGTCCCAATATGGTTCACACTATTGAATCGTTCTCCTTGACGTAATTCTTCTGAGATATACGCGAAAAATGCTTCTAAGTTAGCGGGCTTATCTTCTGGCCATTCACCCTGGCGAGTCAGCGGAAAATCAATGTCGACCATGTTGCCATCTGAAGGGTAGCGTACATAGTCAAAATTGATTTCATCAAAACCAATCGTGTATGCATCGACAGACAAATCGACAATTTTCTCCCAGTACAAATGGGCGGCAACATCAATAAATGAAAGTCCTTTATGATCATGCCACACTGTTCCATCTCGTCGCTTTACCGCCCATTCAGGGACACGCTCCGCCAAAAATGGATCTTGAAAGACTGTCACTCGACCAATCACAAAAATACCCCGCTCGTGAAGATCGGCTATAAATTCCCTCATGTCCTGTGCACCACACCGTGATGCTTGCCAGGCCGGAAGCCACCAAGGATCAGTAGGAGCAAAAGAGAGGGTTCCCGAAAAATCCTTAATATCAATCATGATGGCATTTAACTCTGTTTCCTCAACCAATTGAATAAGCTCTTCACGGAACGACGGTGTCCCAGCCACACAGGCACTCATATAGATTGCCTTTACCGCCTCAGGCAGTGGTACATGTTGCACTGATGGAAGAGTCGGGGGTGTCGCTACTGAGATTTCCGCTGTTGTTGAAGCTACTTCTGACACCGATAGTACACTCGGTGACGATGCTGGCTTTATGTAGGTCAACGCTGGATCAGAGATAGGCACATACCACACATACGCACCACCTGAGAGAAGGGCGATACTCGTCACAATGAAAATGCGAGCCATATGAGCTATTGTAGCTCAGTATCTTTGAAGAGTGGTTCGGTTGTCTCCATAAATGAATCTGTCCCCCGCTCTCCGTTCCCACGGTCAATCGTGGCAAGATACCGCGCTCGTCGTTGCATATACCCCACAATCACGAGAAGTGCTCCAAAACCAGCAATCCCATATTGACGCCACGCCTCAGGAATACCAAGAAACGGGAGAAGCGTAAGACAGATACCGGCAAAAAAGACAAAGGTTTCTTTGGACATAACAGTATTGCGAAGGAGTATACCCTAAAAACCGCAGTGATGCGAAAATGGGGAAAACCAGATAAATGAAGGGGCGCTTGCTTGCGCTCGCGCCCCCATAACATGACCCATCTACACGTAGATCGCCATTGCCTTACGGTAGACAGTCTTCCCAACCTCATCATCCTCGATGGACTCGCGAATAAGCTCCAGGGTATGACGCATGAGAAGCAATTCAACTGACTCCTTACCAAGAGCCAACCACGACACACGTGGCTGAACGAACTTACCGCCACGCATCAGACTGCTAAACAACGTCTGGTAACCGGCTCGTTGCTGGTAGAAGGTGTAAAGTCCACCCCTCCACAACGGGGCATATTGCTCTCGAAGCAACTCAAGGAGAAGGAGACCACGTTGGTAAATCTTCACCACCCCTTGACGACTCTCGGCGATCCTCAGTGCAATCTCAAAGAACTCACGCTTCAGTGTTGAACCCTCTGGGACCATCCACCCTTGCTTCAAGAGGGAGATAAGCACATCACACACTTCAGTGTGGGTAACGACTCCGAAATCTACTCGTGGCGGCAACCCTCCGACAGTAAACCCACTCTTACTGAGATATTGATTTACCTCTTCACAGGCAGTGTGCACCACTTTCACATCGCGCACCCAACATGCCACCTCATCTCCTTCTCGAAAGCGAGCTATCAACGAGAGCTTAGTGAGCTCAAGAGCCTTAGCGACAAGCTCAAGTAGCCGATCGCCGTGCGCACGTCCAATGTTGTTTGCAAGCTTGAGGTACGCGACGTCGCCGATCACAAAAGCTCCATTCATGTGTCGCTTGATCTCTCGAAGGAGCGACAACATTTCTTGTTTGGGAACTGTCTCCAACTCAGCCGGTAGTTCAGCGAAATACAGCCGTCGAAATTCCGCTTGACGAAGCAGATTCCCGAGTGATGGATCGAGGCGACTCATGAGCACATCCTCGAGCAACTCGTGTCTCTGTACCTCAAACACTTCTGCACTCCAGGTAGGGTCACCCGGAGAAATCTTGAAAATCATGGGATACCTCCCCATGACTCCAACTTCTGCCAAAACGCGCATGCGCATGTCGTGCTCCTCTTTTACTAAAGGAAAAGCTCGCGTCAAGCGAGCCTTGTGTGGGTGGCAGATCTTGATTAGAGACTACCGAGAACTGGTTCAACGCGAGGGCCTGCCCTGCGTTGTCGGCCCTTGATACCTGGCCAGTCGTTGCACTACCGCGACGGGCACGACTGGGGGGGTCTGGCTGGGACGGCTTGGTGTGGTGGGTTGCTTCATGGTACATTTCCAACACGTTTTTTGCACGATTGCAAAGAATACGGTGGGTCTGCTAAATAACATACCATGTATGTGCAAAATAGCAAGTGAACTAGCTTTTTTCTATACCATATCCAAGCTATACTTTTTTCCATGCGTTGGCTTCGTCTACTCTTCATTCTCAGCATTTTCTACACCCTTGGTCTCTTTACACTACTACTCATTCACTTTACGAATGAAAACGATACCACCGCGCGCGCTACGATTGCCATGGGACTTGGGCTTTTTATCTGCTGGGTTCTCATCGGCGGATACGTGCAACTGAAACGACGACCCCGCCTTATCACTTGGCTACACAACACCGCTCATCGGCCCTTCAGAACGTTCTTCATTGGTGCACTCCTCCTCGCTCTCACTGAAGAAGCCATCGCCACCACAATGACCAACCTTGGTCAATTCTTTGGCGACACAACCGGTACCGCTCACATCACTGCGTCGACCAATTACCTCGATGTGATTTCATTCCACAGCGTCATCGTTTTTGTACCGATGTTACTCACACTTGGACTTTTCCTCCGTCGCTACGCTATACACCCACTGCAAGCAGCACTTTTGTGGGGTATTGTCGGTCTCATCGGTGAGTTCACCCTCGCCGGCCCTCAGGTATTCATCAACGCTCCTTTTTGGCTCTTTGTCTACGGACTCATGGTCTACCTCCCCGCTCATGCTTTTGCATCCACACAACGACAGCCCCTCCACTGGTACAAGCGGCCGCTTATTATCATAATTGTCACGATCTCTGCTGTTACGACGTTCTGGATACCGAGCGTTCTCAAACACCCAAGTAACCACTTCACTCTCCCTGTTGAAGTATCATCGAGTACGTCACCTAGGTGAAACTTACCACGACCACAAACTCTCCCCGCAGATGATCGCGGTGTTCTTTAAAATACTGCTCCACCATCATGGCGTCCCCCTGGATCACTTCCTCATGAAGCTTCGTTAGTTCCCTCGCCACAGTCACGGTCGCCAACTCATCAAGATGAGTCACTAGAGAAGCAAGTGTTTTTTCAATACGATGCACTGACTCATAAAACATGACTGGATGATCATATGCTTTCAGTGAAGAAAAGAATGTTTCCCGTCCCTTCTTCTGCGGCACGAACCCGAGGAACGTAAAGGCGTTCCCAGAAATTCCTGCAATCGAAAATGTAGCCGCGAGAGCTGAGGCTCCTGGAATCGTTTCGATCGTCACTTCAGGCGCTTCGCGACGAATCTGTGCGACGAGGTATACCCCTGGATCAGACACTCCTGGCGTACCCGCATCCGAGACAAGCGCAACCCGCTTCCCCTCCCGAAGATCAGTCACAATCTGTGCATGCGCGCCCGCGCTCGTGTGAGCGTCATAACGTCGTAATGGTACGTTTATCTCATAGTGAGCGAGCAACTTGCCGGTAACCCTGGTATCCTCACAAAGCACGTAGTCGGCTTCCTTCATGGTGCGTAACGCACGCAGGGTAATATCTTCCAAATTTCCAATTGGTGTCGCGACAACGGAGAGTTTTCCTGTATTCATACGTATCACACTACCACTCATTCCTAAAAAGCAAAATGGCGCCGAGGCGCCATTTTTTGAGCATTGGACGTTACTCCGATGCTCTGTATCCTTCCCAGTACCGATACCAAGCGACGAGTCGCGTCTGGATCGGGCGAGGGAGAAGAATCTTCGAGAGTCGTACTGACTCTCGTGCGTACTCAGCGAATGACCAGACCTCGCCACTTGAAAGGTACTGATAATCATTCGCCATCGCCCAGGCGTCTGCCGCGAGGATCGGCTCTCCCGCCTCCCGCGACAACTCCCAGAGGAACTGGGCAACGAGGCACTTGATCCGGAAGTGGTGCCCGGGAGCACTCAGAAAGCCGAGCGCGAGTGATCGGCGCTTCGCTTCCCAGGGCCGCATAGCCTTGAGAAAGGCCCGCACCTCACCGTAGGTGTCGTAGGTCTCCGCTTGAAGGAGCTTGACCTTGACTCCCTTCCGGAGGAGGCAGCGGTACATCTGCTCTCCGGGAGGCGTTGCCTCCGGGTACTTTGGGCACATTGCCGATGCGATGCGGAACTGCACCCGTGGGTGCTCCTCGGCATAAGCGATCGCCGCTTCCTTACGGGCGCGACTATCACGCGCCAGACATTGTCCTCTATGTACTGCCCGTCCAACGAGGACGAGTACAGCAGCTGGCACTGATGCCACATTGTCTCCTTTCCCTCTTGAAGGGGTAATGGTTATAAAAAACGAGGAGTCAGACTGACGGTTAAACTACCTTTGAACTAGGACACCTTAAAATAAGGAGTCATGATGAAATACAAACAATTAAGTTTTGAGGAGCGCGTACAGATTGAATTATTAAAACGCAGTGGCGTGAGCCTGCGTAGTAT
>JACCDR011332172.1_pt1 | contig 15465 bp, 12 predicted proteins | sample 7446431 | NCBI WGS metagenome assembly JACCDR01 (sample SAMN15323443, study PRJNA562643) | freshwater metagenome | isolation source: river surface water | place: USA:Blue River Watershed | collected 2017-08-17 | reverse complement strand
AGGCCGGGGAGACGTGGGATAGATTTGTTGAGAAAATGGTTGACCAAGGTTTTTTTGGACTTGAAAATCTCTCGTTGATCCCAGGGTCAGTAGGTGCAGCACCGGTGCAAAATATTGGAGCGTATGGCGTAGAGGTCGCCTCGCTTATTGAGTCGGTAGAGGTGTACGATATAAAGAGCAAAACACTCAGTACACTTTCTGCATCGCAGTGCACATTTGGATATCGTGACAGTATTTTCAAAAAACCCGAAGGGAAAAACTTGATAGTCGTAAGCGTCACATTCAAATTACAAAAAGTGTTTCATAAAAATGCTGCGTACCCTGATCTTGAGCGTTGGGAAAAACAGCACGGCGCTTTTTCAGCGGGGCGTGCGCTGCGTGACGCGGTGATTGCGATTCGTACCGCAAAACTTCCTGACCCGCGCGTACTTGCAACAGCTGGTTCGTTTTGGAAGAACCCAGTACTCTGCGAGCCACATGCGCGTGCGCTTGCCGAAGCGTACCCGGGTCTTCCATTTTTTCCAGCTGGAGAGGGACTTGTAAAGATTTCACTCGGATGGTTGCTTGATCATGTGCTTGGTAAAAAAGGTGTGCGAGTGGGCAATGTTGGTTTGTATGAAAAGCAGGCGCTCGCACTTGTGTCGTACGGCGCGACGTGTACCGAGATAGATCAATTTGCAAAAGAAATAGAGCAAGAAGTGAAAGAAAAATTTTCGATTGAACTTGAGCGAGAAGTAGAATTTATTTTTTAAAATTTTCTGCAGAAAATAGTTATCCACTTTTTTCTGTGTTTGTCTCTTGCTCTTGTCGCGCGATGCGCGATAATTACATTGAGCAGCGCACTGTGTATCTGAAATAAAAAAGTCGACAGATCGGGAGCGCTCCCTTATTCATAAAGCATCATATATTCAGTCACTCAACTACCATGGCAAAGAAGAAAGTCGCAAAGAAGGCAAAGAAGTCTTCAAAGAAGAAGACCACGAAGAAGGCTTCAAAGAAGAAGACCAGCAAGCGTCGCTAGCTTCTAAAAACACCAGACCATCCGGTCTGGTGTTTTTCTTTTTGGCTGTCGAAGTAAAGCTGAATATGCTATAGTGCCAGCTATGTTTTCGTTTAAGAAAATGTTCGGCGATGCGAGCACGAAGGCCATAAAGAGCCATATTACTACCGTTGCGCGTATCAATGCGCTTGAGGCAGAGATGGCGGCGCTTTCGAGTGCTGAACTCAAAGGAAAGACCGCACTTTTTCGTGCTCGCCTCGAAAAAGGTGAGACACTCGATGTGCTTCTTCCTGAGGCATTTGCCGCCGTGCGAGAGGCTTCAAAGCGCACGCTCGGCCAGCGACACTTTGATGTACAGCTACATGGTGGCATCGTCATGCATGAAGGTGGTATTGCAGAAATGCGCACCGGTGAAGGCAAAACCCTGGTCGCAACACTTCCCGCATACCTCAACGCACTTTCTGGAAAAGGTGTGCACGTAGTGACCGTCAACGACTATCTTTCTCGTCGTGATGCTGCGTGGATGGGACAGATTTACGATGCGCTCGGTCTTTCGGTGGGTGTGATTGGTCATGAGGCGTCATTTTTGTACGATCCACTTCATACAGAAGCCGATGCTTCACGTGATGCACAGGGTGCATACAAAGTTGCAATTGAGTTTCTTCGTCCAGCTTCACGTCGGGATGCGTATAAGGCAGATATTACCTACGGTACCAACAATGAGTTCGGGTTTGATTATTTGCGTGACAATATAGAGTACGACGCACGCAACCTTCGTCAGCGCGGGTGGAACTATGCAATTGTCGATGAGATTGACTCAATCTTGATCGATGAAGCGCGTACCCCACTTATTATTTCTGCTGCGACTGTAGACTCAGAAGATCTCTATGCTCGGTTTGCGACAATTGCACGTGATTTCATTGCTGAAACCGACTATAAACTCGAAGAAAAACATCGCTCGGTGGTGCTCACTGATGAAGGTATTAGAAAAGCTGAAGTAGCGCTTGGTGTTGATAATATTTATACCGAAAAAGGTATTAAGTATGTTCATCATTTGGAAACAGCAGTACGAGCGAAAGCACTTTTCCAAAAAGATAAACACTATGTGGTGCGAGACGGTGAGGTAATTATTGTCGATGAGTTTACCGGTCGTATGCAGCCAGGGCGCCGCTGGTCTGAAGGCCTACATCAGGCGATGGAAGCAAAAGAAGGAGTGCCTGTTGCAAAAGAGTCGCGCACCTATGCTTCAATTACGTACCAAAACTTTTTCCGTCTCTACGGCAAACTCTCAGGTATGACTGGTACGGCTTCGACATCCGCGGAAGAATTTCGTAAGGTATACCGACTTGAAACTATCGAGATCCCGACTAATAAACCGATTGCTCGTATTGACCACGATGATCTGATTTTCCAAACTGAAAATGGAAAACTGAAGGCAATGGCCCGCAAAGTCAAAGAGCTCAATGCAAAAGGCCAGCCGGTGCTTATCGGTACCGCATCAATTGAGAAAAATGAACTCATTTCAGCTCACTTGAAGCGCGAAGGTGTGGTACATGAAGTGCTCAATGCCAAGAATCACGAGAAGGAAGGTGAGATTATTGCACTTGCTGGTAAGCGAGGCGCAGTGACGGTCGCTACCAACATGGCGGGTCGCGGTGTCGACATCAAGCTCGGTGGAGTACCGTTTGATGATGCGAAGGCGACGGAGATTCGCTCACTCGGCGGACTTTATGTGCTTGGTACAGAACGTCACGAGGCGCGCCGTATCGACAACCAACTTCGCGGACGCTCTGGACGTCAGGGTGACCCTGGTGAGACACAGTTTTACGTATCGCTCGAAGATGATCTGATGCGTGTGTTTGCAGCTGACTCGGTCAAGAAAATGATGGGTCGCTTTGGTATTCCTGAAGATGAACCTCTTCGCAACTCACTGATGACTCGCTCGCTTGAGTCTGCACAGTCACGAATCGAAGGATACAACTTCGATGCTCGAAAGCAGGTGCTCGAGTACGACGATGTGATGAACCATCAGCGTAAGACGGTGTATGAGCGTCGCCGTATGATACTCGTAGGTGACCGACCGTTCCTCGAAGCTCGTCTTGAAGCGATTGCTCCGGACGATGCATTTCGTGCGATTGTCGAGGAGAAAAAGCGTGCGCTTGGTGATGATGAATTCTGGTCGGTGATTCGTCGGATCTTTTTGCAGACCGCAGATATGTTCTGGGTGGAGCATCTTGAAATGATGGACTATCTCCGAGGTAGTGTGAACCTTCGTGTGTACGGTCAGCGTGATCCATTGGTGGAGTACAAAAAAGACGGCCTCCGACTTTTCAAGGAAATGGAGGAGTCAGTTGAGGCTGAGGTAGTACGTCTTATTCCACATATTGCAGTCGGTGCCTTTTTGAAGGAAGAAGAGCAGATGAAAAAAGAGGTGAAGCAAGCACAGGCTGCCGGTGGTGATGATACTGCAGTGGAGCGTACACTCGACACAGGGCCAAAAAATGAAGCAGGGGAGCGTATTGGTCGCAATGACCCGTGTTACTGTGGCTCAGGCAAAAAGTATAAGAAGTGCCACGGGCAGTAGAGTGATGAAGGAAGACATTAAACTACTCATTCGGGAGGTTTTGGAGAAAGGTTATCTGATGAGTCTTGCCACAAATGACGCGGGAGGGGTGTGGGTTGCCGATGTTGTTTATGTCCATGATGATAACTTTAATATCTATTGGATGTCTGATCCGGAAGTTCGTCACTCTGTGGCAATTGCAGGAGACAATCGAGTCGCGGGGACTATTACCGTCAATAGTCCGAGAGAAGCTAATCTCGGGTTGCAGTTTTCTGCTACAGCCGAAAAAATTGATGGTCCTCGTCATGATTTGGCACTCAAACACTTTGGCAAGCGTGGTAAATCAGCTCCAAAGATTGAAGACAATGTGCTTGAGGGAGATAGTTGGTATGTACTAAAACCTCAAAAGATTGATTTGATATATGAACCACGTTTTGGTTTTAAAAAGCAAAGGATCACGTTCTAGAACGAATTTGCTATAATCAAATTATGGAACGAAAATCTGATTTTGTACGAAATTTTATCTTCGGTGTCGAGGACAGTCTTGTGTCGACTGTCGGTCTGGTGTCAGGAATCGCAGTAGCTGGTGTAGCTCCAAAAGAGCTCCTTTTGACAGGCACGATACTTATTTTCGTAGAAGCTTTTTCAATGGGCGTCGGCTCACTCTTGTCTGACAATTCAGCTGATGAATATCAAGCACGAAAAGAGCTCCCTCTCACAAAGTCACTTTCTGGTAGTGTGGTTATGTTTCTTTCGTACCTTGCCGCAGGGTTTATCGTACTTGCACCGTACGTACTCTTGCCGTCGGGGCAGTCTTTTTGGGTTTCAATTGCTGTTTCGCTCGTCGCACTGTTTGTGCTCGGTGCGGTATCAGCTCGACTTTCAGGTATCTCGCTCTTGAAAAAAGGCATCACGATGCTCTTGGTGGGTGGGGCAGCGATTGGCCTTGGAGTGTTGGTGGGTCAGGGAGTATTGAAGTTAGTCTAGTATAATTTCACCGAACGAAACTTCGGAGTGGAAGTGCACGAAAGCGTATTTATTTGCTACCATAGGGCCTTACCAAATATATAATCAGCACTATGGCCAAAATCAAGAAAATTGTTGCACGAGAAATTCTCGACTCACGCGGTAACCCAACGGTTGAAGTAGATGTAACACTTTCTGATGGTGCTTTTGGTCGCGCTGCGGTACCTTCCGGTGCATCGACAGGTTCACACGAAGCAGTAGAGCTCCGTGATGGTGGTAAGCGCTATATGGGCAAGGGTGTTGAGAAGGCAGTGAAGAACGCAAACATAATTCTTGCCAAGAAGCTCGCCGGTAAAGATTTTGACCAGCGCTCACTTGATAGTGCGATGATCGCACTCGATGGGACTGAAAATAAAGGAAACATTGGCGCTAATGCAATTCTCGGTGTATCGCTTGCATTTGCGCATGCAGCTGCAAAGAGTGCTAAGATGCCACTCTGGAAATATTTCCAGAAGATTGCAAAGACAGGTAACGCTGTGCAGTTGCCTGTGCCGATGATGAATATCTTGAATGGTGGCAAGCACGCAGAGAACTCAACCGACTTTCAAGAGTTTATGGTGATGCCAATTGGCGCAAAGTCGTTTAAACAGGCATTGCAGATGGGTGCAGAGATTTTTCATACACTCAAAAAGATTTTGCACGATAGGCATTTGAATACTTCGGTTGGCGACGAAGGTGGCTTTGCGCCATCACTTGCTTCAAATGAGGCGGCGGTCGAAGTAATTCTTGAGGCTGTTGCAAAGGCTGGTTACAAAGCAGGTAAGGATGTGGGTATTGCACTCGACGTTGCATCAACAGAGCTCTACAAAGACGGAAAGTATCATCTTGAACGTGAAGGTAAGACGCTCACTTCTGCTGAAATGGTTGATTTTTATGCGGCATGGTGCGCAAAGTACCCTATTGTTTCAATCGAAGACGGTTTGGCAGAAGACGACTGGGTTGGCTATGAGCTTCTCACCAAGAAGCTTGGCAAGAAAGTACAGATTGTTGGTGATGATCTCTTTGTCACCAACATCTCGCGTCTCGCTCGTGGTATCGAAGCCGGTGTCGGTAACTCAATTTTGATCAAGCTCAATCAGATTGGTACGGTATCTGAAACTATTGATGCAGTGAATATGGCAAAGAAGGCGGGCTATACCTCGATCATCTCACATCGCTCAGGTGAGACTGAGGATACGACCATTGCAGACTTTGTGGTGGGTACCGGTACGGGACAAATTAAAACAGGGTCACTTTGCCGTTCTGACCGAGTGGCAAAGTACAATCAGCTCCTACGCTTGGAAGAGGAGCTCGGCGCTAAGGCACTCTTCCGCGGTAAGCAGGTATTCAAAGTCGAAAGCAAATAGTGAGTATGAAAGGTCCGCCACGGCGGACCTTTCTCATAAACACACAAGGCTGTACAATATCCCTCTATGGAAAAACGAATGCAAGTCGCACTGATTATTCTTGATGGCTGGGGCTATCGGGAAGCAGGGGACAACAATGCAATTGCAGCGGCACAAAAACCCTTTTTTGATTCCTTGTGGAAGAAATACCCGCACACCTTGCTCGATGCTTCTGGTTTGGCAGTTGGTTTGCCAGCGGGGCAGATGGGTAATAGCGAGATTGGTCACACAACGATTGGCGCAGGCACGGTTATCGACACTGAGCTTGTGCGTATTGGTAAAGCAATCGATTCCGGAGAGTTCGAGCGCAACCCAGCGTTCAAGGCACTTTTTGACCACGTGAAGCAACACAACTCGGTGCTTCATGCACAAGGGTTGCTCTCAGACGGCGGTGTACATTCACACCAAGAGCATCTCTATGCATTCTTGCGCGCAGCAAAAAAAGCTGGCATCAAGCGTGTGGCGGTGCATGTGTTTACTGACGGTAGGGATACTGCTCCACAAAGCGGCGCGCAGTATCTAAAAGATCTCGAAGCTGTACTTACTGAAGTCGGCAACGCGTTTGTTGCATCAATCTCGGGTCGTTTTTATGCAATGGATCGCGATAAGAACTACGACCGTCTCAAGAAAGCGGAAGAAGCAATGTTTGAATGTAAGGGTAATATCTGTACGCTCAAGCCATCAGCGTATCTCGAGGAGCTCTATGCTTCAGGCACAAAGGACGAACTCCTCGAACCGATTGTGTGCCTTGGAGATGATGGTAAGGGATGCCGTGTCGAAGCAAATGATGGTGTTTTCTTCTTCAACTTCCGCGCTGACCGTGCGCGAATGCTTGCCGAAAAGTTGCTCGAGCGCCAAGCGAAAGACAATGTATGTCTTGCAACGATGACTGAGTACTCCACTGAGTTTAAATGCTTGGTGGCTTTCCCTCCTGCAAAAATTGAAACAACGCTTGCAGCTGAAATTTCAAAAGCAGGACTCTCACAGGCGCATATTGCAGAGACTGAAAAGTTTCCGCATGCCACCTACTTCCTCAACGGTGGCGTTGAAAAGCCGTATCCACTTGAGAAGCATATTTTGCTCGCAAGTCGCAAGGACGTAAAAACACACGATGAAGCACCAGAAATGCGTGCAGAAGGTATTGCTGACAAGGCGGTTGAAGAAATTGAGGCGGGTACTGATTTTATCTTCATCAATTTTGCAAACCCAGACATGGTCGGTCATACTGCAAATGTTCCTGCAATCATCACGGCAGTCGAAACAGTCGACCGTGCGCTTCGTGCGGTGGTTGAAGCGCTCACACGCGCAGGAGGGGTGGCATTTGTAACTGCAGACCACGGCAACGCGGAAGTTAATGTTGATCCTGACACTGGTAAGCCACATACTGCTCACACAACAAACCTTGTGCCTGCGATTTTGACCAAGGAAGGAGTTCTGCTTCGTGATGGGGGTACGCTTGCGGATATTACACCAACACTTCTGTCGCTGTTGAGGCTAGAAAAACCAGTAGCCATGGGCGGTAAAGACTTGCTCCACTAGTCCCCAGCGTTTCTCAACAAGAGAGATCGGTCGGTCTGCTATACTTGCTGTATGCCAACCGTCAATCGATATCAGCTTTGGTTTTATGGTGCTGCTGTAGCACTTGCTGCGGGTCTTTCGTTCCTTATTTTCCAGCCCTACATAACGCCGGTGTTCCTGGCGATTGTATTTGCAGTGGTTTTTCACCCCTTGCACGTATGGATGATGAAGCGTGTTGATTCAGAAAATATTTCTGCAGCACTGACGCTCTCTGTTATTATCTTCGCGATTCTCATCCCCGCATTTATAGTGGGTACTCTTCTCTTTGATGAAGCAAGTTCGCTCTACCTTTCACTTTCTTCAGGAAGTGATGCTGGGCTACTTTCATCAGCAACCGCAGCGATTGAAGGTAAGATCGCGCTATGGTTCCCAAACACCAATGTTGATATTGCAGAGTATGCAAACCGAGGTCTTTCATGGGCAGTGGACAATCTCGGTTCATTCTTCTCAAGCTTCTTCTCGCTTTTGATAGGCCTCTTCTTGATGTTGCTTTCACTCTTTTATTTCCTTCGTGATGGCAAGTCGCTCCTTTCCCGACTGATTACGCTTTCACCACTGAGAGACTCACACGATGCTCGTATTGTTAAAAAGCTTGAGGCGGCAGTTAACTCAGTGGTTCGAGGATCGCTTATTATTGCGGTTACGCAGGGTGTTGTCACAGGTCTTGGCCTTGCAATATTCTCGGTACCGAACCCCGTTCTTCTTGGTGCACTTGCAGCAGTCGCAGCACTTATTCCAAACCTCGGTACGTCACTCGTGGTGCTTCCCGCAGTGCTTTATCTTGGATTTGCAGGTGAGACATGGCAGGCAGTAGGGATGCTTATCTGGGGCGTGGCGTTTGTAGGACTGATCGACAATGTTCTTGCTCCTACTTTGATCAAGCGAGGTATTGCTATTCATCCGTTTCTCATTTTGCTCTCAGTGCTCGGTGGTATCGGCGTATTTGGCCCGATTGGTTTTGTGGCCGGTCCGTTGATTCTCGCGTGTTTGGTTGCGCTGGTTGAGATGTATCCACTTATCATCAAGCAGTCATGATTATCCGTCACTTCAACCACTTTTTTGATCGCTTCGAAGATCGACTTCGCAATATTCTTTCCCGAGTACCGATTCTTTACGCAATTATTGGCGGTGTTTTTGTGGTGCTCTTTTGGCGTGGCGTGTGGCATACCGCAGATCTCCTTGAGTATCGTGGGGGTATCTGGGGATTTTTAATGTCTGGCCCCGTCTCCCTTGTTGTCGCCACTTTAGTACTTCTTGCGACAGGTCTTATGGTCTCTACATTTATCGGTGATCGCATTATTCTTTCGGGACTCAAAAAAGAAAAGAAACTTGCCGAGAAAACCGAAGCTGAGCTCGCACTCGAGGGTAATTTACTCGAATCACTCGATAAGCGTATGGACAAGCTCGAAAAGTTTCTTGCGGAGCGACTGGGCTCAAAAAATTAGTACCAATGAAAAAAATTACTGTAGTACTCGGAACTGCGCGAGAGGGAAGAGAAAGTGAGAAAGTTGCTCGCTACCTCGATGTAAAACTTCGTGAAAGGTTTGAGGTCACCCTTATTGATGTGCGGGATTTTCTGTTTGGAAAAACAATCGACTCTACCGACACGCGAGTGGCGCCGTGGCGCGATGCAGTCGTAGGAGCCGAAGCATTGGTAGTGGTTTCGCCTGAGTACAACCGTAGCTACCCTGGAGAGCTTAAAATCCTCCTTGATAGTCTTGATGATGAGTATCAAGATAAGCTCGTCGGCTTGGTGGGTGTCTCGCAGGGTATATTTTCTGGCGTGCGTGCAGTCGAGCATTTGAAACTCTTTTTCTCCTATATGGAAGCACCAACATTTGAAGCACTTTCAGTTGGTAACGTCACGAAGCTTTTTGACGCGCAGGGTGATCCACAGGACGATGGATTTAAAAAACGCGTGGACGCATTTGCTGCTGACCTCGAGCGTCGACTTACGTAATTAAAATGTTTTTCACAAAGACACTTGTTACCCATAGTGGCAGTTTTCATCCAGACGATATTTTTGCGGCGGCGACACTTCGCCTACTTCTCGGCCGTCGAACCAAGATAATTCGTACCCGAGAAGAGTGGCGTATCAAGAATGGCGATTACGTGTTTGATGTGGGTGGAGTTTACGACCCAAAGCTCCGCAGATTCGACCATCACCAGCAAGGCGGTGCAGGTAAGCGTGAAAATGGTATACCGTATGCATCATTTGGATTGGTGTGGAAGGCGTATGGTGTCGACGTGTGTGGTGGTAACCAACAGGTAGCAACTGCAATCGATAATAAGCTGGTACAGCTTGTAGATGCAATCGACAACGGTGTCGAGGTATCAAAACCGCTTATCGATGGTGTGTATCACTTTAGTTTGTTTGATGTGATGAGTGCATTTGCCCCAACGTGGAATGAAAAGAGCAAAGATCTCGATGAATGCTTTTTCCAGGCAGTGCTCTTGGCCGAGAAAATACTTTTCCGTGAGATCAAACGAGCGAGCGACAAGGCACTTGGAGAAAGTAGGGTGGAAGAAGCGTATCAAAAAGCAGAAGACAAGCGAATTATTGTACTCGACGATAACTACTCGTGGGGAGATGTGACGGCGAAATACCCTGAGCCACTTTTTGTGGTTTCGCCGGTACCACAGTCGAGTGATTGGCGAGTAAAAGCGGTGCGCAACAGTAAATACACCTTCGAGAATCGAAAATCATTCCCAAAAAATTGGGCTGGACTGCGTGGTGCCGAGCTTGCGCAAGTCTCGGGTGTTTCTGATGCAGTATTTTGTCACAATGCGCGGTTTATCGCGGTTGCGAAAAGTCGCGACGGCGCCCTGCTCCTTGCGCGTAAGGCAGTTGACGCCGAGTAGTTGCTCGCTTCGTATTCCCAAAAAGGTTACGATTGAGTGAGATATGAGCATAGCATCGATTCCAGATGATGGAGCAGATTCTCTTGAGTCATCTGGTAATACAGAAATAACTAAAGAAGAGTATTGTGTGCCTCCTCCTCGGAAAGCACCAGAGTTAACACGTGAGCGCATGGCGATCATCGTCGGTTGCCAAGGAGAGTATCATGCGATACCTCCTGTTCTTGATTCGCTCTTCAAATATCCGCAATAACACCCCGTACTAAAGTGCGGGTCTTCTTTTGTATAAAATATTGCCAAAACGCCTTAAAAATGCCATAGTAGCAATGCTTTTCAGTTTTTAGGGTGGTCTTTAGTGGTCTTTTGACCCTTCTGACTAATAACTAACAACTATCAACTAACTACTTCCCCAATGGCTTTCATCGACGAACTTACATTCTCCATCAAGGCCGGTCGCGGAGGCGACGGTGTGGTGCGCTGGCGCCACGAAAAAGGCAAGGAGTGGATGGGTCCGGGTGGCGGCAACGGTGGAAAGGGTGGCGATGTGTATATTCGCGCTATTCGCGATATTGCCATTCTCGCGCGCTATAAAAACCAAAAGGAGTGGGCAGCAGGCGATGCTGATGCAGGATTTCGTAATGGCATGGCAGGCAAAGCAGGAGAGGATCTTTTTATCGATCTCCCGATTGGCTCGGTTGTCACCAACCTTGCAACACGCAAGCGCTACGACCTCACGCGCGAAGGCGAAGAGATTTTGATCCTTCAGGGAGGTAAAGGAGGCTTTGGTAACGAGCACTTCAAGGGTTCGACCAATGTGTCACCTGAAGAGTCTACGCCAGGAAAAATGGGCGAGACAGGTGATTTTAAAGTTGAGCTCGAGCTCATTGTTGATGCTGGCTTCATTGGTTTTCCAAATGCAGGCAAGTCGAGTCTCCTCAATGCGCTCACTAACGCACAGTCGAAAGTGGGCGCGTACAAGTTCACCACACTCGAGCCAACACTCGGTGATATGCACGGCTATATTCTCGCCGATATTCCAGGGCTTATTGAGGGTGCCTCAGAAGGTAAAGGTCTCGGACACAAATTCCTCCGTCATGTGAAGCGCACAAAAATGCTTTTCCACTGCATCTCGCTCGAGGAGACTGATCCGCTTGCAGCATATGACGCTATTCGTGAGGAGCTCGGCAAATTTAGCCCTGAACTTATTGAAAAACCTGAGGTGATTATCCTCACAAAGACTGATGTTGTTTCCGAAGAGGAACTTGCAGAAAAAAAGGCGCTGATCAAAAAGCGGAATCCACGTATTCTCTCAGTGACAGTGCTTGACGACGCTTCGATCAAGGCGTTTGGCGATGCGCTCATTAAAGAATTGCGTACCCAAGAAGAAAAAGAGTGAGTTTCCACAAACTGCACTTTCGAGTATAGTATTCAGCATGAAAGAGTATATCCCGACTATCGGCCTCGAGATACACGCCGAGCTTAAGACCGCAACCAAGATGTTTTGTGGCTCGGTTAATAACGCCGACGAAACTCGCCCAAATGCCAATATTTGCCCAGTCTGTATGGGCCACCCTGGCACCTTGCCAGTCATAAACCGTGAGGCTGTGCGGTCGGTTTTGCGTGTGGGCGCCGCGGTTGGAGGAAAGCTCGCTGACTATACCGAGTTTGATCGCAAGAATTATTTTTACCCCGATATTCCAAAGGGGTACCAGATCAGTCAGTACAAGCATCCACTTGTCTCAGGTGGGCTACTTGCAGGTGTGCCGATTACGCGTATCCATCTTGAAGAAGACACCGCAAGCTCAGTACACGACCGTGGTGATTTTAGTTTAGTCGACTACAACCGCGCAGGCGTTCCTTTGATGGAGCTTGTAACAGAACCAGCGATTCACTCTGGCGAAGATGCTGCTCGTTTTGGCCGTGAACTTCAGCTTCTCTTGCAGTATCTCGGCGTCTCAGAGGCAAATATGGAAAAGGGTGAAATGCGTGTTGAGGCAAACATTTCTATATCCAGTGAAGCGGGGAAGCTCGGCACCAAGGTTGAAGTTAAAAACCTCAACTCATTTAAAGCGGCGGAACGTGCTATTAAATACGAAATTGAGCGTCATAAAAAATTACTCGAAAAAGGGGAGGTGATTGTGCAGGAAACTCGTGGATGGGATGATGCAAAGCAGGCAACATTTTCTCAGCGTAAAAAAGAAGATTCGCACGACTATCGATATTTCCCTGACCCAGACCTACCAAAACTCGTACTTTCTGAAATTCCTGATCTCTGTGAGCCGGCTATCAAAGCTTCACTTCCTGAAATACCAGATGCGAAGCGTGCTCGCTATGCAACTGAGTTTGCATTGAAGCCTGCCGACATTGAGGTATTTATTTTTAATCCTCAGCTCGCAACCTTCTTTGAGTCAGCAGTCGAAAAAGCTGGTAAGCCGCTCGCTTCGCTCGCGGCCAACTACATCGTCTCTGACCTTGCTGGTCTTATTAAAAAAGAATCTGACGAGGCAACAGGCTTTGCAAAACTTGTGCGCAACATCGCTCCTGCCGAGTTTGCTTCCCTCGTGGCAATGGCAGGCAAGGGTGAAGTGTCTTCACGAGGCGCCAAGGATATTTTGAATGAGCTCTATGCTTCTGGTGGGTCAGCGCGTGCGATTGCTGAGACAAAAGACCTCTTCCAAAAGAGCGATCCTGAAGCACTCAAGCGCATTATTGCGGAGGCGATTGCGGCACATCCAGAAGCGGTGGCTGAGTATAAGGCTGGAAAGGAAGCATCTTTGAAATTCCTCGTCGGTCAGGGTATGAAAATCTCAAAAGGCTCAGCAAATCCACAGCTTCTTTCGGAGGGTTTTTTGGCAGCATTGAAGGCTTAAATCAGCACACAAAGAAGTTGACGAAAAATGGCGCATAAGGCGCCATTTTTCTTGCGTCGCTATCCCCAAAAAAATGCCGAAAAATAAGGCTAAAGGTCGTATAATGAGGGGGTAAGTTCTGCACGAAACGTGAAGCACGCATTCACCCGAAAATACCGCTCGCTCGGGGTACTCCGAATACTGTCGGTGCTTTTGATTACTGTGCAGTTTTTTGCCTCAATTCCTACTGCGTTCGCAGCCTTTCCAGAAGAGATTAATTATCAGGGCAAGCTCGTCAACGCTGCGGGCTCTGCTGTTGCAGATGGAAGCTACAGTATCGAATTTAAACTCTACACTGCACCGACCGGTGGTACCGCATTGTGGACAGAGACATGGTGTTACTCACCAGACAACGGAGTGACCTGTGACGGTACAGGCGACGACAACCGCATTCCTCTTGAGAATGGTCTTTTCTCAACGATGCTCGGTTCGACTACCGCGCTCTCAGGTGTCGACTTCAACCAAACGCTTTACCTCGGCGTCAACGTCGGCGGTGCGTCTGCAAGCTCAACATGGGACGGCGAAATGACACCTCGCAAGCGACTTGGCACGGTGCCCGCAGCGATCGAGGCAAAGCGTGTCGGCGGACTCAATGCAAATCAGTTCCTTCGCTCCGATGCGACCAATGCAACCTCGAGTGCTTCAACGTTTGTAACGATCAATCAAACAGGCGCAGGTAAGGCACTCGAAGTGCTCAATGGTTCGGCTGCGCTCTTCTCAGTACTTTCTGATGGATCAGTTGGTATCGGTACGAGTTCTCCGTACGCAAAGCTCTCAGTAGTTGGCCAAGTTGTCGCTTCACACTTTACTGGCACCACGAGCGCAACGTCGACCTTCGGTGGCCCGCTTGTGGTCACGTCGACTGCAACATCGACGTTTGCTAATGGCGTAAATATTTCTGGTGGATGTTTTGCGGTCAACGGTACGTGTGTCGGCAGTGGCGCCGGTGCCGTTTCCTCGGTTTCAAATGCTGACGGCACACTCACCATTTCACCAACGACTGGTGATATTGTGGCGTCGCTCAATCTTGCAAATGCAAATGCGTGGACCGGCCTCCAGCGGTTTACCAACGCGTCTTCAACACTTTTTTCTGTTTTCAATACGCTCTATGTTGGAGGCTCAGCAACTACTACGATCCAAGGCGATACCGCGGGCACCTCAACTTTCCAAGGCTTCCTCTCGGTAACAGGCACGAACTCAACTTCAACCTTCTCAGGTGGAGTTCAAGCTACAGCAGTGCGTCTAACCGGCTCCGCAACGTCAACCGCAGTCAACGGCATCAATCTTTCTGGTGGTTGCTTTGCAGTCAACGGAGTGTGTGCTGGTACAGGTACCATTAACTCGGGCACGGCAGGGCAGGTGCCATACTATGCAGCTGCCGGCACAGCAGTTACTGCTACGTCGACACTCTTCATTTCAACCGCAAGCTTTGTCGGTATCGGCACCACATCACCATATGCAAAGCTTTCGGTCGTCGGCCAGATTGTCGGTGAATATTTTACTGCAACCTCTACGACTGCAACATCGAGTATTCTTGGCGCACTTTCTATCGGCTCAACAACACCAAACGGCGCGGCACTTCTCTCGGTGGGCACGTCGAGTCCAAGCTTCTTTGTAAACAAGATTACGGGTAATGTCGGCGTCGGTACCACATCACCGTACGTCAAGTTTTCAGTAGCAGGAGAGTCGGGTGCCAACTATTTCACCTCATTTGCGACAACTGCAACATCTACGCTTGCGGGAAGTCTTTCGGTGGCCGCTGGTGCTGTTGAACATAACTTTGCTTCAAACCAGACAAGTATCGATAACCTCCTCATCGGCAACTTAAACTTCGACAGTGACCCTGGCATTGTCAGCTGGGTCGATGCGTCGGTCACAACCGCTTCTGCATCGAGCACGACGCAGAGCTATACCGCACACCTCGATGGCAATGCAATGATCACGCTCTACGGACAATCTGATGGCACAGGTAGTGTGAACACACTGCGTGTAGGTATTGGTTCGACCACACCTACCGAGCGATTTTCAGTTGAGGGTACTGCACTTGCGACTGCGTTTCGAGCGATTGGTACGAGCTCAACATCGACATTTCTAGGAATAGTCGGTATCGGTACCACCTCGCCATACGCCACACTCTCGGTCGTT
>JACCDR010663035.1_pt1 | contig 15468 bp, 4 predicted proteins | sample 7446431 | NCBI WGS metagenome assembly JACCDR01 (sample SAMN15323443, study PRJNA562643) | freshwater metagenome | isolation source: river surface water | place: USA:Blue River Watershed | collected 2017-08-17 | reverse complement strand
GGCAACAAGAAACGGTCATGCAGCTCGGTGCCCCAGCGGGTGGCTGGCGCTTGGTAAGGCGTTTCCCAAAAACGCGCCACCAAGGCACGCAGCAAAAGCTGCTGCACGATGCTCATGCGTTCGTGCGGTGGCATTTCAAAAGCGCGTAGTTCGAGCAAGCCTAAGCGGCCTGTAGATGAGTCGGGTGAATACAGCTTGTCGATACAAAACTCACTGCGGTGTGTGTTGCCCGTGACGTCAATCAGCAAGTTGCGCAGCGTGCGGTCCACGATCCACGGCGGCATGTCTGCACCAAACTTTTCGCGGTTCTTTTGAATCTCAGCCAGCGCAATTTCCAGCTCGTAAATTTGGTCGTTGCGCGCTTCGTCCACACGCGGTGCTTGGCTGGTGGGGCCAATGAACATGCCGCTGAACAGGTAGCTCAACGATGGGTGGTTGTGCCAATACAAGATGAGCGAGGCCAACAGTTCGGGCTTGCGCAAGAACGGGCTGTCCGCAGGCGTAGCACCACCCATCACAATGTGGTTGCCACCGCCCGTGCCAGTGTGGCGACCATCGGTCATGAATTTTTCGGCTGACAAGCGCGACTCAAACGCGGCCTTGTACAAGAACTCGGTGTGGTCCACGATTTCCAGCCAGTTGTGGGCGGGGTGGATGTTGACCTCAATCACACCAGGGTCAGGCGTGACTTGCAGCACTTTCAGGCGCACATCGCGTGGGGGTGGGTAGCCCTCCAACACAATGCGCACGCCTAAGTGTTCGGCGGTGGCTTCAATCGCACTGAGTAGTTCTAGGTAGTCCTCCAAGTTGCCCAGTGGCGGCATGAAGACGTAAATCAAACCTTGTGGGTTTTCCATCGCCTTCAGCTCGACGGCAGGGCCGTTGGCACGCGATGGGTCGCGCACTTCCACGCAAATGGCGGTGCGGGTGATCCAATGCGCGGATTGGTCTTTGGCAGGCATTGGGTGCGGCGTGCCTGGCACAAAGCCGTCTTGGCCCATACCCGTTTGCAGACCGACGGTGCCACCTTGGGCCAAGCCACCACCCGCCACATGCGTGTTGATGTGATGGTCATAGTGGGTGTGGCGTGCATGGTGTGAATACTGCGCACGCAAGGCTGCCGCGTGGGGCAGGGGTTTGCGCTCGGCAAAGTGGTCTTGCTCAATGGCGTAGGGGTAGTCAGCTTGGCTGACCCATGGCAGTGAATCGAGTGGTAGGCGCAGGCCCATGGGTGAGTCGCCAGGCACGAGGTACATGCGCTCGTCACGCAAGAACCAAGGGCCGGTGCTCCAACGCGGGCCGCCTGCCACTTCACCTGCTTTGAGGGGCAGCACATAGCCCACGGTTTTGTCGAGGCCTTGGCTGAACACGCGGCGCAGGCGCACGCGCTCCATCTCGTCGTCGAGCTTGGCATCAAACGGGTCTACGTTCACGGGCAAGCGGCGCTCGCGCCACAGGTAGTACCACGTGTCTTCGTAGCCAGGGGTGATGAACTGATCATCCAGCCCCAGCTTGTGCGCCAGGGTTTGGGTGAAGCGTTGCGCGTCTTCGGTGGTGTAGCTGCTGGGCACACGCTCGTCGGCAAACAAATCGGGGTTGTGCCAGCAAGGGTGACCGTCGGTGCGCCAGTAAATGCCCAGCGCCCAACGCGGCAGCTGCTCGCCCGGGTACCACTTGCCTTGACCAAAATGTAAAAAGCCGCCATCGCCGTATTCGGCACGCAGTTTGTGCACCAATTCGGTGGCAAAGCCGCGTTTGGTCGGCCCCAGTGCATCGGTGTTCCATTCTGGTGCGTCGCGGTCATGCACACCCACAAAGGTCGGTTCACCGCCCATGGTCAATCGCACATCGCCCTCGACCAAGCGGCGATCTACCTCGTCGCCCAAGGCCAGCACTTCCATCCACTCGTCTTCGGTGTAGGGTTTGGTCACGCGAGGCGATTCAAGCACGCGGGTGACTTTCATCTCGTGGCTGAACGCCACCTCAGCCTCGTCCACCAAGCCTTCAATGGGCGCCGCACTCGATGGCTGCGGTGTGCACGCCAGCGGAATGTGGCCTTCGCCAGCCAGCAGGCCTGATGTGGGGTCTAGCCCAATCCAGCCCGCGCCTGGCAGGTACACCTCGCACCAAGCGTGCAAGTCGGTGAAGTCCACCTCGGTGCCGCTGGGGCCGTCGAGTGACTTCACATCGGGGGCGAGTTGAATCAAATAGCCAGAGGCAAAACGTGCGGCCAAGCCGCAGTGACGCAGCAAATTCACCAGCAGCCATGCGCTGTCACGGCACGAGCCGCTGCGCAGCGTCAGCGTTTCTTCTGGCGTTTGCACGCCAGGCTCCATACGGATGGTGTAGGCAATGTCTTCGTGCAGTTTGCGGTTGATTTCCACCAAAAAATCAATGGTGCGAATGGGCTCGCGCTTTATGGCTTTGAAGTCGATGCTTTTGAAATAGTGCTTGAAATTGGGCGTGAAGCGGTTGGTCACCAAGTAGGGGGCCAGCTCTTGGGCCGAGGTCACGCCGTAGGCGAAGGGGAACTTTTCGGCGTGTGGCTCCAAGAAGAAGTCGAACGGGTTGTACACCGACATCTCCACCACCAAGTCCACCGTGACCTTGAACTCGCGGGTCTTTTTGGGGAACACCAAGCGGGCTTGATAGTTGGCGAACGGGTCTTGCTGCCAGTTGATGAAGTGCTCGGGCTCGACCTTGAGCGAGTACGAAATCACATTGCTGCGGCAGTGTGGGGCAGGGCGCAGGCGAATGACCTGTGGGCCTAACTCAACCAGTCGGTCGTAGCTGTAATGGGTGACGTGGTGGAGGGCTGCATGGATAGACATGCCCTTTGTTAAGCAAAAAACGCGCCAAGGTTGATGCATCAATGAGGTGCATTCGGTATTTGCAAGTATTTCAAAATCATTTATTTAATAATAAATAGCTATTTATGATGTATGAAAAGTACAGAGTTTCTTAAATATGTCAAAAACCTACATCATCGACGCATTGCGCCTGCACCTCAAAGCACGCAACATCACCTACAAAGAACTAGCACATGCCATTGGCCTGTCAGAACCTAGCATCAAACGCTTGTTCACGGGTGGCGACTGTGGCTTAGACCGTTTAGAGCAAATTTGCCAGTACCTGCACCTTGAGTTCTCAGACCTCTTTAAGAGCACACCTCGTAAACGCAAACTCATCACCCGCTTGAGTTTGGCCCAAGAACAAGAGTTCGCCAAAGACCAAAAACTGCTCATGGTGGCCGTATGCGCCCTTAACCATTGGCCCGTAGCAGACATTCACAAACATCTGCAATTCACCCGCAGCCAAGTACAAGAGCTGCTCAAGCGACTCGATGACATGGGATTTTTAGAAGTGCAAGCTTCTGACCGCTACCGACTGTTGGTGGCTAGCAGCTTTGGGTGGATCAGTGGCGGGCCCATCATGCAGATGGTGCAAAGCGTCAGTGACGATTTCTTCAACGATGGCTTTGATGGCGAAGGCGAGATTCTGCGCATCATGAACATGCGCGTTTCGCGCAAAGCGCAAGAGCAGCTCAAAGCAAGGCTAGAGCAAGTTGCCTTGGAGTATGAAGACCAAGCCAGAGCCGATGCACACCTGCCCTTGGAAGAACGCCCGCCGTTGTCGGTATGCATTGCCGTGCGTACATGGGTGCCCAAGTTCATGCGCGATTTGTACAGGCTTGAGCTACGGGCGAAACCGGGCAGAAAACCCGAAGCCTCGGCCCCTAACAAGCTCCAAAAGCAGCTCGACAAGCCCATCAAACGCGCAACAAAGTCCGAGTGAAACACTGAGGCATTACCCCAAAAACACAGAAAGTATCACCAGACGGTGTTTAAAACACCATGTAGTGATACTTTTCACTTTTTGGTTAAAAACATATTTATATAGCTTGTAAATTAGTTCATAAGAAATAACAATTCGCGCACTCTAGACAAGCTCATTTTCATGTTTAATTATTTTGTACCTCCAGTAACACATAAGTTTGGCCAGCAAGCTGCTGGACTGCTGACCAGCCTATGTCTTTCGATCAGTGCCTCGGCCCAGATCAGCCCTGCACAAGAACGCGACATTGGCATTCGGAATCAACAGGAGTTGCAAAGACAACAACAACAAGAGCGGCAACAGCGGCAGCAACTTGAGCGTGCCCCAGATATCAGACTCACAGCTCCAGAAAAAGCGTCTTCGCAGATACTGCCGATTGAAACGCCTTGCTTTCTGATTGAGCGTCTTCAGCTTCAAAATAGCTCCGGCGTACCGCTTTCGGAATTCGATTGGGTGCTTGAGCAACTAACAGATCCCGAAGCATCCGTCCTAATCGGCCAATGCGTTGGCGCACAAGGTGTGGCTTGGCTGATTGAGCGAACTCAGAAAATTTTGGTCGATCGTGGTTTTGTCACCTCAAGGGTTCTTGCCACGCAACAAGACATGAGCCAAGGCACTTTGGCGCTCACCCTCATTCCAGGACGCATACGTGCCATTCGGCTGGCAGAGCCCGTAGACCCTCGTGCTAATTTGATCAATGCCCTCCCCATGCAAGTGGGGGACATCCTTAACTTGCGTGATATTGAACACGCCCTAGAAAACCTCAAGCGAGTTCCGACGGCTGAAGCTGACATTCAAATCGAACCTGCACAAGGTGATGGTGCTCAGTTGGGCGATAGTGATTTGGTGGTGTCGTACCGTCAGCCTTTTCCCTTCAGGCTTACCGTTAATGTGGATGACAGTGGCACAAAAGCCACAGGCAGATACCAAGGCAGCGTGACCGTCAGCTATGACCATGCACTCACCCTCAATGACTTGTTTTATGTCACCAACATCAATGGCATGGGCGGTGGTGACAGCGGTCCAAGAGGCACGCATGCCAATACCATCCACTACTCACTGCCATTCGGGTATTGGACACTAGGTGCGACTTCTACCAGCAATTCGTATTATCAAACTGTGGCTGGATTGAGCCAAAGTTACATTTATCGAGGCACCAGCGAGAACAACGAAGTCAAGCTCAACCGCTTGTTGATGCGTGACGGAGCGCAAAAACTCAATCTGGCAGTTCGTGCATTTCAGCGCAAGAGCAATAACTACATTGATGACACGGAAGTCAATGTACAACGCCGTGTGGTGGGTGGTTGGGACAGCACACTCAACCACAAGGCATTCATTCAAGATGCGACGCTTGAGAGCAACCTAACCTACAAAAAGGGCACAGGTGCATTTGGCTCAATTCCAGCACCTGAAGAAGCTTTCAATGAAGGCTCCTCACGTTTTGCATTGATCACCGCAGACGTCAATTTAACCGTGCCTTTCAAAGTAGATGCACAGCGCATTCGCTACAACGCCTCATGGCGCATTCAAAAAAACAGGACCCCGCTCACACCACAAGATCGCTTTGTCATTGGTGGCCGTTACACCGTGCGTGGCTATGACGGTGAATCTGTATTAAGTGCGGAGCGTGGATGGTACTGGCGCAACGATTTAGGCGTCGCTTTGGGTGATAGCGGTCAAGAATTTTATGTGGGTTTAGATACGGGGCAAGTGGGCGGTCCCAGTAGTGAACTGCTGGTTGCAAAGCGACTGACAGGTGCCGTATTGGGTTTGCGTGGCGCAATTCAAAAGTTGAATTACGACATCTTCATTGGCAGCCCCATCAATCAACCCGATAACTTCAAAACGGCAGGAAGCACTGCAGGTTTCAGCCTGAGTGCAAGTTTTTAAAGGCGACACGACACCATGAACAAGAATTTATTTCGCATTATTTTTAACAAACGACGTGGGCAGCTCATGGCTGTAGCAGAAACCTCATCCTCTCAGGGTAAGGGCTCCAGGGGCGAAGCTGTTACAGCAAACCATACAGAACTAGCTGTCCACGCGACCGCTGTGATCAGCACTCTTAGCTTTGCTGTCTTGTGCAGCATAGGGGCTGTGCTGTGGGCATTGCCCGTACCCAACGCTCACGCACAAGTGGTGGCCTATCGGCAGGCACCAGGCAGCCAGCAGCCGACGATTTTACAAACTGCCAACGGCGTACCCCAGATCAACATTCAAACACCTAGTGCCGCTGGCGTGTCACACAACGTCTACAGCCAGTTTGATGTACAAAGCAATGGCGTCATTCTTAACAACAGTCGAACCAACGTGCAAACCCAGCTAGGCGGCTGGGTACAGGGCAACCCGTGGTTAGCCACGGGCAGCGCCCGCGTCATTCTGAATGAGGTGAATTCATCAAACCCCAGCTACCTCAATGGGTACGTGGAAGTGGCAGGGCAACGCGCAGAGGTTGTCATTGCCAACCCCTCGGGTATCAATGTCAACGGCGGAGGGTTCATCAACACCAGCAAAGCCACGCTGACCACGGGTGTGCCTGTCGTCAATGGTGGCAGCTTAGATGGTTACCGTGTGCAGGGTGGAAGCATCGCTGTCAATGGCAATGGTTTAGATCTCAGTACTACAGACTACGCCAGTATTCTTGCCCGTGCTGTGCAAGTCAACGCAGGCATTTGGGCAAATGAACTCAAAGTGGTCACAGGTGCCAACCAGATTGACGCATCCAGTCTTGCTGCCAACACAACCCCAGTGACGACAACCATTACCAGCACAGGTGCAGTCCCTAGTTTTGCATTAGATGTGGCCCAAATTGGGGGTATGTACGCAGGCAAAATTCACCTCATTGGTACGGAGCAGGGACTAGGTGTTCGCACTGCGGGCACCATTGGCTCCACGGGGGGCGACTTGGTATTGCAAAACAATGGTTGGTTGACAACGACAGGGGCATTGCAAGCCACTGCCAATCTTCAAATCACCACGCAAGGCAACATCACGAACAGTGGAACGCTCTATGCCAGCAAAGATCAAACACTCAGTGCAACGGGAAGCCTCACCAACAGTGGTGTCATTGCTGCACAAGGCAACACCAGCATCTCAGCCAATAGCCTGAGCAGCACCTCAGCCAGTGTTGTGGGTGCGGGCATCAAAACTGATGGGGCATTAGCTAGCAGTGGAAACTTAAACATCGCTACCACTCAGGCGCTTGCGGCCAATGGTCAAAACCTAGCCGCAGGCAACATCACTCTCACAGGCAGCGCTATTGACTTAGCGGGCAGTCAAACAGGTGCCGCCAACATTGGCGTCACAGCTAACTCTGGCAATGTCAACACCTCTAATGCCACAGTGGCTACATCGGGCACGGCAGGCGTTTTAGCCATCACCGCCAAAACCAACAACGATCAAACGCTGGACAACACACACGGGGTACTTAGTGCAGGTCAGTTGAACTTAGATGTTGCCAACCTCATCAATACGCAGGGCCAAATTACGCAAACGGGCGTGGGCGACACGGCGATTGTTCTCACATCGCCTAACAGCACGTTCAACAACACGGGCGGTACAGTCACTGTCAACAGTGCTAACTTGGGCATTACAGCCAACGCGCTCATCAATACCGATGGCAAGATTCAACATGCTGGAACGGGCACACTAAGCGTTACCGCCGACACCCTCAGCAGTGTGAGAGGCCAAGTTGCAAGCAATAGCAACGTAGCATTGACGATTGGTGCACAGTTAAACAACACAGATGGAGTGATTTCTGCCGCTAAAAATTTGAATGTCTCAGCAGGATTTGCAATTGCACAGCCAAGTGGGAGCACCGAACTTAACAATACGCGTGGCTTGATTCAGGCGACAGCGGGCAGTCTCAACCTCAATACTGGAAACCTAAACAACACACAAGGCAGTGTGTACGCTCGCAACGATTTATCTGTGCTATCTAACGGAGTGATCACCAACACAGGCTTTATTGCAGCGCAAGGCAATGCCACCCTATCAGCCAACAGCCTGAGCAGCAGCTCAAGCGGTGTTTTAGGGGCGGGCATTAAAGCAGATGGCACCCTAGCCAACAGCGGTGACTTAAAAATTACAACAGCACAGACACTAAGCGCTAACGGCCAAAACCTAGCTGCAGGCAACAATACGCTCAGTGGCAGCAGCGTTAATCTCAGTGGTAGTCAAACAGGTGGCGCCAACATCGCCATCACAGCCACGGCAGCTGATGTCAACACGTCAAATGCCACAGTTGCCGCCGCAGGCGCATTGAGTATCGTTGCCAAGGCTAACACCACCCAAACATTGAACAACACCCAAGGTGTATTGAGTGCAGGGCAGCTCAACATGGATGTGGCGAATTTCAACAACACCCACGGTCAAGCCATTCAAACTGGAACGGGTGACACTGCCATTGTGCTCACCTCGCCCTTAGGAACGCTCAACAATACAAACGGAACCATTGCCACGAACAGTGCCAACCTAAACCTGAGTGCTGACAGCCTCACCAACACCGACGGAAAAATTCAGCACGCAGGCACAGGCACTTTGCACGTCACAGCCAACACCTTGAACGATCAGCGAGGGCAAATTGTTAGCAACAACGCTTTGGTCATAGATGCAGGTGCAGTCGATCACAGAACAGCCAGCACAGCCGCTAAAAACATCACGCTGAATGCCGACAGCTTGAACAACACGGAAGGTGCTATTGTTCAAACTGGCAATCATGCAATGGCTGTTTCTGTTACCCAAGGACTAGATAACACCTCAGGCACATTGGCCAGCAATGGCAACCTGACTGTTGCAGCCCAATCGTTGACCAACCACCAAGGGCAAGTCAGCGCCTTAGGTGATTTGACGACCAATCTGAACACAGCCACTGGCGTACTCTCCAATTTGCAAGGCTTGGTGGCTGCTAAAGGCAACGTCACGATCACAGCCGCCAGTGTGGACAACACGCTAGGTACTTTGGCTTCCGTTGAGAAAAACCTCAGTGTCACAACCACAGCTGCAACGACCAATGACAGCGGCAAAATTCAAGCGGCTCTAGACATTGCGCTGACCAATGCAGGTCTAAGCAACACACGCACGACCAACGCCTTAGCCACCAGCAGCACACCTTACGGCATCATCATCGGACACAACGTTGACATCAACACCAACACACAAACACTCAACAATTCGGGTGGCACCATTGCTGCAATCCAAGCTGCTAATCTCCAAACAGGTGCACTTAACAACAACGGTGGATTGCTACAAACAGGCAGTGATCTGACCATCAGCACCCACGGCCAAACCCTCACCAACACCAATGCCGCCAACTACACCAGCAGCAATGCCGCTCTAAACGGCAAAGGCGGCATTGCATCTCAAGGCACGACCACCATCACAACAGGTGACTTGAACAACGACGCAGGCTACATCGGCAGCAAAGGCGCCTTGATCGCCAGCAGCGCCAACATCAGCAATACCCAAAGCGGGCAAATTCAGGGCCTAGGCAACCTCTCCCTCACCGCAGGCAACGGCAGCAGCACAGGAGCAATCAACAACACAAGTGGGTTGATTCGCAGCGCCGCCACTACCAGCCTGAGCGCAGTTACTGTAACCAACAGCAACACGAGTGGTACAGAGCTTGGCATAGAAGGCCTAGACGTGACCGTGTCAGCTACGACCCTGCGCAACGACAGTGGCGCAATTCGGGCAGATGGTCAACTCACAATCACCAGTGCGGGCACAGTGGACAACAGTACAGGCTTAATGAGCTCGGCCAACACCTTGACCCTGCAAGATACGCAAGCGCAAGCGCAAGCCAACCGAACCCTCGCCATCACCAACACAAACGGCACCTTGCTGGCCGGACAATCGTTGGTTGTTGCTGCCAATAGCCTTGGGGGTGACAGCAACATCCTCTCCAAAGGTAACTTAAACCTAACCTTGACCGCTGACTTCGCTAACAGTGGACAAGTCATTGCCAACAACAACGCCACCATCACCACCAGCGGTCACGTCAGCAACAGCGGCAAACTTCAAGCGGGCAATACGCTCAACCTTACCGCCCACAACATCGACAACACAGCCACAGGCGAAATCGTGGCCAACACCACCCAAGTCAATGCAAGCAGCACGTTGACAAACCGAGGCCTGATTGATGGTGTAAATACACAAGTCAATGCTCACATGGTCAACAACATTGGCACAGGTCGCATCTATGGCGACCACATCAGCATTGCAGCGGTCAATCTCACAAACGACACCGAAACCCTTGCTGGCGTGACCAAAGCAGGCACCATTGCCGCGCGTGATCGCCTAGACCTAGGCATCAGTGGCACATTGACCAACCGAGAGCACGCCCTAATTTACAGCGTTGGCGACATAGCCATCGGAGGGGCTTTGGATACAAGCCGTCGCGCAACCGGTTCGGCTAACACCGTTAACAACAACAGTGCAACGATTGAAGCGGGCACAAACCTGAGCCTGAGTGGATTACAAATTAATAATACTGACGAACATTTCAGAACCCGAGTAGACACCTTGCCAATCGAGACGATCAGCGAATACCAAGGCAGTGGCGCTTCTACTCGTTATGTAGTTGGAACGCCAGGCGTTTATACATACAACGACGAATCTGAACATTTGCATACGCCCGATGGCAATTACGAAACTTGGTCAGCTTATAACTACAACCGCACAGTTACAGAGACGCGGGTCGATTACAACGACCCAGGTCAGATTCTCGCGGGTAATGCGATGAATCTAGTTGGTAGTACGTTGACCAACGATAAGAGTCGCATCATCGCAGGCGGCACATTGAGCGCTACGCTGGTTGCGCTCAACAATACCGAAGTGGTAGGCGAGCGGACTGTCACTGATGTAGGGAGCGTGACTTCATATTGGCGTCACCGTAGAAGTGGTCGAGACAGTACAGGCAGCAGTAGCGCCGACTACAACCCTGCAGTGTTGATTGAAACTCTTATTTTGACCCCCACGCAGTATTTAGAAAATACGACACCAACAGGCAGTGGTACGCAAATAGATACGTTGAAAAATAGCACGGTTAATCAAAAAATCGCCGATACAGGAAGTGCAGATGCACGTTCTGAAAATATCATAAAAACTAGTATCTCGGTAAAACAAGTAAGTGCTGTCGCAGTCGATGCTGCGAGTGGTGCGAGCACGACATCGTCTACAGCAGCGGGTCAGACCAAGACATCAGCAGTGACCGTGCGTGCTGCACAGCCAAACACCACTCTACCCAACAGTAGTTTGTATAGGACCAACCCTTTGGCCACATCGTCCTACTTGATAGAGACGGACGCACGCTTTACCAACAACAGAGTTTGGCTCGGCAGCGACTACATGACGCAAAGCCTAAGCCTAGACCCTACAGTCACCCAAAAACGCTTGGGCGACGGCTTCTACGAACAAAAACTCATCCGCGAGCAGGTGGCAGAGCTGACAGGCCGCCGCTTCTTAGCAGACTACACCAGCGATGAACAAGAATACAAAGCCCTGATGACCAGTGCCATCACCTTCGCGCAGACATACAACCTACGCCCTGGCATTGCCCTGACTGCGCAACAAATTGCCCAACTCACCAGCGACATCGTGTGGTTGGTAGAGCAAACCGCTAGCTTGCCCGATGGCTCCAGCCAAAAAGTACTTGTCCCGCAGGTATATGTCAAAGTGCAACCTGGTGATTTGGATGGCAGCGGCACCTTGCTGGCAGGCAAAGACGTGAACCTCAACCTCAGCGGAGATCTCACCAATAGTGGCACCATCGCTGGGCGTAACGTGGTGAGTTTGACCGCAGAAAACGTCAACAACCTAGGCGGACGCATACAAGGTGAAGACATGCAACTGTCGGCCTTGCAAGACCTCAACAACGTAGGCGGCAGCATCAGCGCAGTCAACAGCTTGAGTGCGACAGCTGGGCGAGACCTCAACGTACAAACCACCACACAAAGCGCCAGTAATGCACAAAGCAGCCTCACGGGCATCGACCGCGTCGCGGGCCTGTATGTCAGCGCAGGAAACGGCACATTACTCGCCAGCGCAGGGCGAGACTTGAACCTGGCAGGGGCCTTGCTGGCCAACGCTGGCAGTGGCAGCACCACCTTGGCAGCGGGCAATAACGTCAACCTCAGCACCGTCAAGACCGAGCAAAGCCACAACATCGTGTGGGACGCCAACAACCGCCGCAGTGACAGCGCCAGTGCAGACGTGGGCAGTACCGTTAGTGGGGGTGGCAACGTCAACCTTGTGGCAGGGCAAACCGTGAGCGCCACCGCCGCCGATGTGCAAGCCAAAAACGCCCTCAACGTCGTAGCCACAAACATAGAGATCAAAGCTGGCCAAGCTACACAAAGCGTAGACGAAGCGCACCAGCACACCAGTAAAGGTTTTTTAAGCAGCAGCACCGTCACCACACGAGAAGCCAACGCCAGCAGCACAGCCGTGGGCAGCAGCCTAGGGGGAAACACGGTCAACCTAGGTGCGAGCAACGACCTAGCCATTAAGGGCTCTAACGTGGTGGGCGATCAAAACGTCAACCTAGGGGCAGGGGGCAACATCAGCATCGAAGCCGCAACCAACACCAGTAGCAGCATGAACTATCGTCAAGAGAGTAAATCTGGGTTGATGAGCGGGGGCACCATAGGGGTCAGCGTAGGCAGCCGCAAACAAAGCCTAGACCAAAAAGACGCCACCACCACTGCAGCAGCCAGCACGGTGGGTTCAATCAATGGCAATGTGAGCATCACCGCAGGGCAGCAATACAAACAAGTGGGCAGTGATGTACTCACGCCAACAGGAGACATCAACATCACCGCCAAGAAAGTAGACATTCAAGAGGCTAGGGAAACAAGCAAACAAAGCACAGAGCAGAAGTTTGAGCAAACTGCCATATCGGCTGGCTTAAAAGGCGGCATCATCGACAACATTCAAGCCACTACCCAAGCCGTGCAAGCTGCTAAAAATGCAAGCAGCAACCGTAACCGAAACCTCAACGCGCTCATTGCTATTGCTAAAGGCTCTGATGCCTACGAACAAGGCAAAGCTGTAGAGAATGCTTATGACAAAAACGGAGTGATGGGCAAAACGGGAGAGGATGGCAAAGCCCAACCTGGCGCATCGGCTGCCAGTGGCATCAAAGTCAGCATCAGCGTTGGTAGCAGCAAGAGCCAAAGCAACAACACTACCAGCAGCGACACAAGCGCGGGCTCTACCGTCAAAGCCGGTGGCAGTGTGAACATCAAAGCCACAGGGCAAGGCGAGGGCGAAGGCGACCTGACGGTGCAAGGCAGCAATGTGTCAGCCGCCAAAGACGTGGCCTTGAGCGCCACCCAAGACGTAAACATTCTTGCCAGCGCCGACACCGAGAGCAACCGCAGCAGCAACAAAAGCAGCAGCACCAGTGTGGGCGTGAGCTTTGGGGTAGGTGCGGGTAGTTCGGGCCTGAGCCTAGACATAGCCGCCAGTCGTGGTAAGGGCCAAGCCAACAGCGACAGCACCACCTACAACAACAGCCATGTGAGCGCGGGCAATGCCGTGAACATCACCAGCGGTGCAGACACCAACCTCAAAGGCGGCAACGTCAAGGCAAACCAAGTCAAGGCAGAAGTGGGTGGCAACCTCAATGTAGAAAGTTTGCAAGACAAAGCCGTGAGCGAAGCCAGCCAAAAAACAACGGGCATAGCGGTAAGCATCCCCATCTACGGAACTGGCGGCAGTGCCAGCTTTAGCCAAAGCAAACAAAACAGCAACAGCAACTATGCGTCAGTGAACGAACAAAGCGGCATCAAGGCGGGGGATGGTGGGTTCACCATCAACGTGCAAGGCAACACCGACCACAAAGGCGGGGCTATTGCCAGCATGCAAGCCACGATAGACACCCAAAATCTACATAGTGCATTTGGATTCAAGTTTTCAGCTGCCCCGCCGATACCCTAGGCAAGTCAGTTTTAACTTTGATGCCTACCATGCGCTCACGCCATTTTTCTGTTGTTGCTTTCGTGTTGACCAGCCTTTTGGCTTGGGCTGCGCCGGCTTCGGCCGAGTGGAGCGAGTTGGTCAAGGAAGAAGAGGCCACGTACTACTTCGACAAAGAGGCGGTCATGCCCGTGCACGTGTCGCGCTATGCATGGGTGTTGACTGATTTGCCCAAGGCAGACAAAACGCCCACAGGCGAGAGCTACAAGTCGATGATGTTGCGCGTGCGCATGTACTGCAAGAACGACACGGTGGTACGCCTGTCTGTGAGCTACTTTGACAAGCCAATGGGCAAGGGCAAAGAGGTGGCCTCGGACGATGTGCACGAATGGCGCCCACGCGAATACCCGATTCGCCCCAACACTTATTTAGCCGCATTGAAGAAAGAAGTGTGCGGCGGCGTCAAAGCTGCTTCGGGCTAAACCCGAGCCGACAACCCCTTGGATGCGAAGCCCCAGCCGAACGGTTGGGGCTTTTTAACTTGTGAGTGGGCATTGCCCCTGTGCCGCTGCGTTGGGTTGAACATGCGGCCATGTTTTCAGTCATCACACCTTTGGCCATCGGCTGGATGGCAGGCACGGCTTTGCAATTGCAGCAGGCGCAGTTGTGGGCGGGGGATGTGTATTGGGGCTTGGGCGGGGCGGCTGTGGCGCTGGCTTTTGCCATGGTGCGTTTCAGACGTACGTTAAGGGGGGCTTGGATGCACGCTGCCGCTTGGTTGGCATTGGCGGGCGTGTTGGCGTTTGCGCAAGCAGGTGCACGGGCCAGCCACGATGCGCAAAGCGCTTTGAACCCAGCACTCGAAGGCCGCACCTTGCAGGTGGTGGGCATTGTGGCCAATTTGCCGCAACGCCTGGAAGACAGCGCGCGGTTTCGGTTCGAGGTGGAGTCGGCCCGCGATACCGAGGGTGCGCTGGTGCCATTGCCTTCGCAGTTGTTGCTGGGGTGGTACGGCCATCGAATGAATGGCAGCGATGACAAGCTGCAGCCTCCGCCTGCCGACTTGCGCCCTGGTGACCGTTGGCAACTGGCGGTGCGCCTGAAAGCGCCACATGGGCACATCAACCCACACGGGTTTGATTACGAGTTGTGGTTGTGGGAGCAGGGCTTGCAAGCCACGGGCTATGTGCGCAACGGGGTCAAAGACGCGCCACCGCAATGGCTGGGCAGCACGTGGGCACATCCTGTGGAGCGGCTGCGTCAGCGCGTGCGCAGCGCCATTGACGCACGCGTGGCCGACCGTGCTGTGGCAGGCATTGTGGCGGCCTTGTTGGTGGGCGACCAAACGGCGATTGAGCGTGCGGATTGGGATGTGTTTCGTGCCACGGGCGTGGCGCACCTGATGGCGATTTCGGGTTTGCACATCACGGGTCTTGCGTGGCTGGCTGCGGTGTGTGTGGGCTGGTTGTGGCGGCGCAGTGATGTGTGGTCGCCCCACAAGCCTTGGAGTTTGTGGCTGCCCGCGCCTATGGCCGCAGGCGTGTGCGCCGTTGGAGTGGCATTGGCGTATGCGGTATTCACGGGCTGGGGTGTGCCTGCGCAGCGCACGGTGTGGATGCTGGGCGTGGTCACGCTGCTGCGTGTGTATGGCGTGCGGTGGCCTTTGATGCATGTGTGGTTGACCGTGTGTGCTGTGGTGCTGGCGCTGGACCCGTG